>Ga0209373_10001236_pt1 | contig 31553 bp, 25 predicted proteins | sample Higcelweek5metaG_FD_187173 | JGI IMG/M metagenome (GOLD analysis project Ga0209373, IMG submission 187173) | Freshwater pond sediment microbial communities from the University of Edinburgh, under environmental carbon perturbations - High... | ecosystem: Environmental > Aquatic > Freshwater >... | reverse complement strand
CAAACTGCCAGACGCTGCCCCTTGACCCGTATCTTTTTGCCTGAAATCAGCGCAAGATCCCTGACAATCGTAACCCCTACCGGTTGTGTGACCGGGTTAACCGTCTCTTTAACGGTGGCCAGAAAACGCTCAATCTGATCCATTACCATCCCCCTTACGTTACACGTTGCAGAGCAAGTTGTTATGGTTTTTGACGCGCCCTGGATCTGCGTGAGCCAGGTTTGGCAAAGGCGGATGGCCCTCCGGGACGTTTTGCCGGAACTTTTTGAGGATTGGCAATACTGACCGTAATCAAACGGTTTTCCATCAGCGCCCCATCAAGACACTCAATCGCTTCAAGCAGCTGTTCTTCGTCAGCCATCCTGACATAACCGCAGCCTTTTGACTTGCCGGTTTCCGGGTCAGTGATGATATGCACCGAGGTGACGGTGCCAGCCACACTGAACAATTTACGCAGATCGTCTGCAGTTGCTTCATAGGGAAGGTGTCCCACATATAATTCCTTAGCCATCTGCTGATCCCTCTTTCAATCCGGTTGTGTCTGCTGTTCCCAGCCTGTCAGACGTTGCATCGCGTCAGCTGCGGTCTCCCCGCACATCTCACGGTCTGGTTGCAGTGAACTGCAGACCGCCGGACGTTCTGGTCGGTTAAAGATACGGCATCGGTTTTCCAGCGTCAACTGAACACAGCGGATTCCAGCAGGTTTTCCTCCCGGCATGCCTGGTATGGCAGAGCTGATGGAGGGGGCGATACAGCAGGCTGCGCATCCTGCACGACAATCCATCCGTTACTTCTCGATCGGTAATTTGGCCTGACGCCAGCCGGGCATATCGCCATCCAGATAGGCAATTCTGCTGTAACCCCGCTTGGCCAGCATGGAACCAACCATTTCTGCCCGCGCCCCTGATTCACAGTACAACACCAGTTGCGTCTGTTTATCCTTGGGAAGCGAACCGGTCAGCCTGAATATAACCTTCCAGAACGGCAGCAGCAGGGCGCCCGGTACATGCCCCATACGATATTCCATGCCGCTGCGTACATCCAGCACCGTAGGCGGTGTCTTTGATTTTTGTAGTTTTTGCAGTTCTTGTGGTTTCATCGCACTGTTTTAAACTCCTGCGGATCGATTTCAACCTGTTACGGCCAGCGGGTGGTGGCAAACCAGATACCTGCCCCCATGGTCACGCCGATATCACGATGTCCCATGTAATCGCTCTGAATACGTAGCCCATCTTCAAGCAACGACATGCTGACTTCAACCTTGTTAAAGGCATCATAGCGATTACGGTCCCCCACCACCAGCAGTACGGCGACAGGCAGTTGGCGCAGCTTAAGATAGAGCTCGGATATGTTCTTTAGATTATCCGGGAAAAAATCCTCCACCGGGTCCAGCACAATCAGCTTGCACTTGAAATAAGAGCAAAACTGGTACAGGTAGGCATAGGTCTTGGTCATGCTGCCAGATACGTCTATCAGGTTTGGAGAAACACCATAACACTCATCAAACAGAGATATATGGCTGAAATTTTCGAGATTCTCCTCGATCTGCCCAGTCAATTCCGGCACCGATTTTGACCACTCCCGTACCAGACGCTTAAATCGGCGATGACAATCCTCGTCGGAATCCCGGGCATTGATATACAGGACCCGGCCTGGCTGCAAACATTGAAAATGTTCCAGAAACGGCATGTTAAACGCAACAGCCATGGCAAGCTGCATTGCCATGGTGGTTTTGCCATAGACATTATTGGTCTGCAAGGAGACCAGAGAGTTGGCGGGTATCAGCTCTTCAACGAGATACTCCTCCGGTTTGGGTTTGATAAATTCCCGTTCCTGCCATGCCTTGATCCCCAGTTTTGTAGCAAAGGGATTTTCTTCAATCTTCAGGTTGGATGCGATAGTCATCGGTTTTCACCAGAGCAGGGTATCCTGCAGCCTGAGAACGGCGGGTGTCTGCTTCCAGACAACCCGCCATCCAGGCTCTGTTTAGTAACGATAATGTTCGGCCTTGTACGGCCCTTCCACCGGCACACCGATGTAGTCAGCCTGCTCCCTTGTCAGCACGGAGAGCTGGGCATTCAGCTTTTTCAGCTGCAGCCGGGCCACCTTCTCATCCAGATGCTTGGGCAGCACATAGACGCCGGTAGGATACTTGCCGGGATTGCAGAAGATCTCAATCTGGGCAATGGTCTGATTGGCAAAGGATGAGGACATGACATAGCTGGGGTGGCCGGTGGCGCAGCCCAGGTTTACCAGACGCCCCTTGGCCAGCAGGATGATCCGGTTGCCGGAGGGGAGGATGATATGATCCACCTGGGGCTTGATCTCTTCCCACTGGTACTGCTCCAGGGCAGCAACCTCGATCTCGTTGTCAAAGTGGCCGATGTTGCAGACAATGGCCTGATCCTTCATCTTCAGCATATGCTCATGGGTAATGACGTGGTAGTTGCCAGTGCAGGTCACAAAGATGTCGGCCTTGTCAGCAGCATACTCCATGGTCACCACACGGTAGCCTTCCATGGCAGCCTGCAGTGCGCAGATCGGATCAACCTCGGTCACCCAGACCTGGGCAGACAGTGCACGCATGGCCTGAGCCGAACCTTTACCCACATCGCCGTAGCCGCAGATCAGGGCAACTTTACCGGCAATCATTACATCAGTGGCACGCTTGATCCCGTCAACCAGTGATTCGCGGCAGCCGTAGAGGTTGTCAAACTTGGACTTGGTCACCGAATCGTTGACATTGATGGCCGGGAAGGCCAGCTCGCCCCGCTCATGCATCTGATACAGACGGTGTACGCCGGTGGTGGTCTCTTCGGTGACACCCTTAACCTGAGCCAGACGGACTGAATACCAGGTCGGATCAACGGCCAGCTTGGCCTTGATGGCGGCAAACAGGATTGTTTCTTCTTCAGAGCCGGGGTTGTTCAGGACGCTGGCATCCTTTTCAGCCTTGCTGCCCAGGTGTAGCAGCAGGGTAGCATCGCCACCATCATCCAGAATCATGTTGGAGAAACCGCCGTCAGACCATTCAAAGATCTTGTGGGTATAGTCCCAGTAATCGGTCAGGGATTCACCCTTGACGGCAAAGACCGGCACGCCGGAGGCTGCAATGGCAGCAGCAGCATGATCCTGGGTAGAGAAAATGTTACAGGAAGCCCAACGGACCTGAGCACCCAGAGCAACCAGAGTTTCGATCAGCACAGCGGTCTGGATGGTCATATGCAGTGAGCCGGTAATCCGGGCACCTTTCAGCGGCTGACTGGCAGCATACTCATCGCGGATCGCCATCAGGCCAGGCATTTCAGTCTCAGCTATTTTGATCTCTTTGCGGCCCCAATCGGCCAGATTAAGGTCAGCTACGATGTAGTCAATTCCCATGTTCATTCTCCTTTGTTGTTGTGTAGGCCTGTATCAACAGCACCGCTTCCTGCCCCGGCAGAGGCGGAACCTGTGTAATGGCAACCGTACCGAAGTCAGCATCTTTCAACCAGTGCCGTAACTCATCTTCTTCAAAACCCAACCATTGATCAGCCAGCTGCTCACGGGCCAGTTCACGTTCGTGGCGGGCCAGATCTGCCAACAGCAATGCACCGCCACTGACCAGCACACGCTTGATCTCAGCCAGCACCGAGGGCGGATCAGCTGCGTGATGCAACACCATATTCAGAATGGCGCAGTCCACAGAACGATCCGGCAGCGGCAGATGGTTCATCTCCCCCAGCCGCAGATCAACTCCTTCAATGCCTGACGCAGCCAGCCTGCAACGGGCCTCGTCCAGCATGGCCGGAGAGTGGTCAACCCCGATCACGGAACAGGCCTTTTCGGTCAGGGCAGGCAGCAGGCCACCGGTACCAAGCCCGATCTCCACCACCTGTCCACCATGCGGTATCAACGCTAACAACTGCTCCCGGTAGTCCGGTACCGGCAGCAGGGTGCGGGCCAGATTATCCCACTGGCGGGCATGCTGATCAAAAAACTGTCGGCTGCGCTGACGGCGGGCTTCAAGCACCGCAGCGATCTGCGCCAGATCATTTTCCCGCTCCGGCAGGGTCTTCAGCTCCTGCTCCAGTGCCGGTCTGATGGCACGGAAAAAGGGAGATTCGCTGCTGGCTCGGTAGTAGCTCCAGGTTCCCTGACGCTTGACCGACAGCACCCCCACCTCGGTCAGAATCTTGAGGTGTCGTGAGATGCGGGATTGTCCCATCTCAAGTATGGTAGTCAACTCCTGCACGGTAAACTCACCACGCAGCAGGATCGCCACCAGGCGCAGACGGCTGGCATCAGCCAGAGCTTTAAGAACATCAAGAAGCATAGATCAGCTTTCATAAAACTACTATATCAACTTTTCTTGATATAACATATGTTGCATCAGGCCACAAGGATAAGTTTGTTACCTTCTGTCGTTACACCCTTTATTTATTGCTACAATTTCCCAAGTCAAACAGACTTCTGGCCCAGCCTGCATCCCACGACCAGTATTGTCACAGTTGTGTTAAACTGTAGTTAGCCCCTTGTGAGTCGGCATCTTACGCCGTATTATGAACAAGAAGGAGCACTCTGTGAAAATATATCTGGTACGACATGCAGAAGCCGTTGCACGGCAAGAAGGGCTGGAAGACAGTGTCCGCTGGCTGACACCCAAGGGGCGTAAAACGATACAGAAGTTTGCTCTGCGCCTGAAAAAGATGCAGGTACGGCCTGAACTGATCATTACCAGCCCCTTGACCCGTGCTGTGCAGACCGCTGAACTGATTATGGCAGCTATGGGTAAACATACCGCACTGGTGGCAGACCTGCAGCTTGCACCGGATGAAACAGCAGAGCAACTGGCAGAACTGATTTATCGCCTGAACAAAGCTGACAGTATTATGCTGGTCGGTCATGAACCGCTCCTGAGCCAAACGGCAGCTCTGCTGATGGAAAGAGAACTGTTGACCGGCCTTGCCAAAGGAAGCTGCCTTTGCCTGGAACGGCGTGAAAAAGCGGGCAAACCGGCCAGATTTTGCTGGTATGCGGTTCCGTCCCGCAAGGTTGTGTGCTCGTTAAAGAGAGTCATTGTACCGTCTCAACAATCTCGGATACAACCGGACCCTGAACAGCATGAAGCATAGTTAATTCCAATTTACAATCAAGATGACCTGTAATCTTGTAGGGGCGAACGGCTGTTCGCCCAATCGTGTCGGGCAGCATCCGACACCAAAACAGTTGTTTTTAGTCATCTTGATTGCAAAGGCGAATAAGCACCATTTAATCAAGGAGCCTGATGCATGCCCCCAAAACGTCTTGCCGCCATAGATATCGGTACCAATTCCATCCGTTGCATTGTGGTTGAATGCAATCAGGACGGCAGCTTCAGTATCCTTGATGACGAAAAGGATACCGTGCGGCTGGGGGAAGGGATTGCCGAGACCGGCGAGATTTCTGCTGCTGCCATAGCCCGTGCCGAAGCTGCCTTGACCCGGATGCACAAGCTGGTGACCGGCCTTAAGGTTAAAGCCATTGATGCGGTTGCCACCAGCGCCATGCGCAAATCCACCAACGGCCCCCGTCTGGTAAAACGTTTTTCCGAACTGCTGGGGAGCGAGATACGGGTCATTACCGGCGACGAGGAGGCGGCATTGGCGGCCCAGTCGGCACTGCGTAATTTTGATACCAACGGCAAACGGTTTGGCGTCATTGATGTAGGTGGCGGCAGTGTTGAACTGATCACCGCCCAGGGAACCCATGTAGAGGAGTTTTACTCCTTTGAACTTGGTGCCGTAGTAATGACGGAACGTTTTTTTAGCATCGACCCACCCCGTGTCACGGACTTTCGCAAGTTCCAGAAGCATATCCGGGATACGGTCAAGAAGCAGCTGGATGGGGACCGGCTGATCCTGCCGACCCTGATCGGCTCCGGTGGCACCATCAACGCCATTGGCCAGATGGCACTGCAGTTGCGCCGTAATCCGGTGGAAAGCGTGCATGGTCTTGAAGTACTCCGCTCCGAGGTAGTGCATCTGCTGGCCATGCTTCAACGCCGTGACCTCAAGGAGCGGCGTGATATACCGGGGCTTTCACCGGATCGAGCCGATATTATTGTGGCCGGTGTAAGTCTGGTGGATACCCTGATGGAGCTGTTTTCCGCCAATACCCTGCTGATTAACGGCCATGGTATCCGTGAAGGGATGATTCTCGAGGCGATCAAACGTCGTGGTATGGGACCGGAAGCACAGGCTCCCCGTTCGTGGCGGGAATCGGTCATCAGCTTTGGGCAATCCTGTCAGATGGATGATCTGCATTCCCTGCAGGTGGCCACCCTGTCACTGGAGCTGTTTGATCAGCTGGCAGATACGTTCGGGCTGAAGAAACGTGACCGGGTTATCCTTGAAACAGCAGCGTTGCTGCATGACACCGGTTACTACATCAGCTATCACAGCCACCATAAACATTCCTGCCACCTGATCCGGCATGCCGACCTGTTCGGAATTACCCCCCGCGAACGGGAAATGGCCGCTGTCATTGCCCGATATCACCGCAAATCACTTCCCAAAAGAAAGCATGAAGAGTACCAGCGGCTGACGGTCAAGGAACAGCTTACCGTGGCCCGCCTGGCCGGTATTCTGCGACTGGCTGATGGCCTTGATCGCCGTCGTTGTTCAACAATCAATGGGTTAAGCTGTACGGTGGCAGCGGATCAACTGCATCTCTCGCTTTCCGGCAAAGAAGATATGGCAGTGGAGCTTTTTGGTGGCAACGCAAAGAAAGATCTGTTTGAAAAAGCCTTCGGAGTACAGGTACTTTTTACCACCCAACCGGTAGCAGAAACAGATAAGGAGTAATCAATCATGACCACACAAGCACAAAGGTACGCCGCCATCGCAGCAAACATGCGCAGCCAGCAGCTCCCCGAACTTCCGCCAAAACATGAATGGGTGGAGCTGATTACCCGGCTTTCCCGGGAAGAAGATCCGCAGCTGCGGGAAACCGGCATCTGCGAACTGGCCAAATGTGCCGAGCAGGCACACCACCATAGCCATGTCTGAGTCGGCAACCATCTGTTACCGCTTTACCGCCTTTGCGGTCAGCGGCGAGCTTGATCTGAACCGTCTGGCTACTCAGCTGGGTATTGACCGCAAGTACCGCTGGGAAGAGCCGATGCGGCTCAATCCGGTTACCTTTACCCCTTCAGCAGTTGGCGACGGGGTCTGGGTCTACCTCTACTACTTCGGCGGCATTGTTTTTCTGAACTGCAGCGACGATATCATGGCCCACTGTATTGAAGGGCTGAAACAGCACCTTGAACAGCTGAGAGAGCAGCCCCAACTTCGCTTTCGTGAAGATTACCAGCTGGAGATTGATCCGGCTGCGGACTCATCAATAACCAATGACGCTGCCATCGTGCCTGAATTCAAGCAGGAACTGCTGGAGATCGTCTGTTTTGTCATTACCAAATCAGTAGCGCTGGAGCGGATTGAAGAGCGGGTTGATACGGTTTTTGATGAGGTGGGCGTAATGATCAACCGCCTGGGACAGGGGGTGCTGGAACTGCCGGACAAGGCCCTGGCTCGTCTGGCTTCCACAGTGCTTAACTTTAAATACACCTCCATCGCCCATATCATGGTGCTTGATAAACCGGAGATCACCTGGGACAACGATGAGGCAGACCGGTTCTATCTGACCATCTCCAACCTGTTTGAACTGCGGCCCCGCTATCAGGAGATCAAGCACAAGGCCGAGACCCTGCTGGATGTCACCGATGTCTTTTCAAGCCTCTCCCACGCCCGCCGCTCCGCTCGCCTGGAGTGGATCATCATTATTCTGATCGCCTTTGAGATCATCATGGCCCTCTGGCCAAAAATCTGGGGTGGTTGACGTCCCGGCGTTGTCTGTTAAACTTGGGACGAACCGAGGGGGTTCGTCATGTTTGCTCCTGTTCCTCCCAACGCAAGACTCGCAGCATTGCGTATTGTTGGTATTTACGCATTCTTTGCTGCGGTCTGGATTCTTGTCTCCGACAATATCCTCGGCTGGCTGGTGACTGACCATGACACTATGACCCAGGTAGCGGTCTTTAAGGGCTGGCTGTTTGTCCTGATTACCTCGTTGATCCTCTACAAACTTATTTTTTCTGACAACCTGAAACTGGCGCAAGCTACTGCCTTGCTACAGCGCAGCGAAGAACGCTTTCATACCATTTATGATTCACTTAACGATGCCATCTTTATTCATGATGCTGAAACGGGCCATGTCCTGGATGTGAATGAAACCGCCTGCCGGATCTACGGCTATGATCGCGAAGAACTGCTAAACAAAGGACTGCAGCAGGTGGGGACGGGAGAGGCACCGTACACTGAGGCTGAGGCCCTGGTCTGGATTCACCGCTGTGCAGAAGGCACTCCCCAAACCTTTGAATGGATCACCACCACAAAGTTTTGCCATCGTTTGTGGGTTGAAGTAAGCATGCGTTGCGCAATTATTAACGGCAAAAATCGGATTGTGGTAATGGTGCGGGACATTTCCGAGCGTAAGCAGGCCGAAGAGAAGCTTGTTCAGCAGCAGGCGCAACTGGAAGAACTGAACCTCACGCTTGAAAAAAGGGTTAATGAGGCGATTACTGAACTACGTCTGAAAGACGAACAGTTACTGCAACAGAGCCGACATACTGCCATGGGAGAGATGCTGAACAATATTGCTCACCAGTGGCGTCAACCGCTCAATAACATTGCGATCTACGCCCAAAGCATGCAACTGCTGAAGGCTACGGGCGAGCTGACCGATGAACAGATCCAGCATGATGTAACGCATATCATGGAAATCATCAATTATATGTCAAAAACCATTGATGATTTCCGTACCTTCTTCCGTAATGAAAAACAGAAATCTCCGTTTTCAATTAATACGGCGGTCAGTAACGCGATCAGCTTTATCTCTGCGCAGATGGAACATTACGGCATAACCTGTCAGCTGGTTGTTCAAAACGATGTGACAATCAACGGCTATCAGGCAGAATACATCCAAGTGGTGTTGAATATCCTCAACAATGCTATTGATGTGCTGAAGCATACCGATAATCTGGATAGGCGGATTATAATCACTATTCGTGAGGAAGCCGACAATGCGATTTTGTCAATTCAGGATACCGGCGGTGGGATCGCCCCTGAAGTGATGCCGCACATCTTTGAACCGTATTTCACCACCAAAGGACCGGGATCAGGAACCGGGATCGGTCTTTATATGGCAAAAACAATCATTGAAAAACATATGGCAGGCTCCCTGTCTGCCCGGAATACAGCTGAAGGCGCAGAGATCCGTATTTGCCTGCCGACAACTACGGATTCTTAAACCTAAAAAAAGCAGTTGCCACAGAGTTCACAGAGGTCTCAGAGGAAAAACAGGAAGATACAACAAACGGCCTGATTCCCTTTGGGTGAGAGGCTTACTACATATTTTTCTTGTAGTTCTCTGTGTTTCTCTGTGACCTCTGTGGCTAACTACCGTTTTAAGGTTAAAAGTAGTTCGTTCTGCCACTGTCTCCCATCTGTATCATCCTGATCATCCTTGTAATTTGTCGTGGCACTTTGGCTGAAAACCGGGGTGCTCCCCTAATTAAGAATCTTTACAATTTTTCACAATCGTTACCTTTCCGGCATGTTGCTGACATTCTTGGCAGCTATGCTGACCTCCATTTTCCGGTAGTTACCCTACAATACAAATGGAGGCAAAAGAATGTTCAACAAGCACCTTTCAACAATTGGTACAGCACTGGGGGCAATGGCGGTCTGCAGCGCCATGCTGCTGAGCGGCTGTGGCAGTGACGCCCAGGCAGATAAAAGCATCTCCTTTACCGGCGTCAAGGCACCGGAGACGGATGCTGAAAAGCAGTCAATCCTGGCTTCCAGCAAGGTCACCGTTAACGGCAAAGAGTACAATATCGGCTTCAACACCATCATGCGCAGTGGTGATGTGGTCGGCGGCGGCACCTTCGGCATGATTTACGACAAAAACGGCAATCCTATCAAGGCTTCTGACGGCTCCAATTATATCTCCAATGACAACGATTTTGCTTCACTACTGACCGGCAAGACCGACGGCAAGCTGTACATGGTATCCCATTTTGAAATGTCGCCGGGTGCCATGTACGTAACCGAGTTGAATCAGGACAAGACCACCGGCAAGCTGACCCCGGTAAAAACAAAACATATCGACTTCAGCGGTTTTGGTGGCGGTTGGGTACACTGTGCCGGCAGCGTTACCCCCTGGGGCACCCACCTCGGTTCCGAGGAGTATGAGCCGGATGCACGCAAGGTAACCGCCAGCGGATACCTGAACAAGGACAACTACGGCAACACCCAGGCGCTCTATTTCGGGCTTAACCCTGAAAGCACGGCAACTGACTATTTCACCAATGGCGGCCTGAACGCCTATAACTATGGCTGGCAGATCGAGGTAAAGGTCAACAGCTTTGACAGCATCACCTCCACCAAGCATTACTCCATGGGACGGGTTGCCCATGAGCTTGGCTACGTAACCCCCAATAAGAAAACCACCTATATCTCGGATGACGGCGCCAACGTCGGCCTGTTCCGGTATGAGGCAGATACTGCCGAAAACCTGACCTCCGGCGAACTGTTCGTGGCTAAATGGAATCAGACCTCCAACACCAACGGCGGCAGCGCCGACCTGACCTGGATCAGCCTGGGCAAGGCAACCGACGCCGAAATCAAGGCCTATATCGACCAGAAGATCAAATTTACCGATATGTTTGAAACCGCTACGCCTGACGCAACAACCAACGCCTGTCCGGCAACCTTCAGCTCCATCAACACCACCACCGGTCAGGAATGCCTCAAGGTAAAGACCGGTATGGAGAAGGCAGCTTCCCGTCTTGAAACCCGTCGCTATGCTGCAATCAAAGGTGGCACCACCGAATTCAACAAGATGGAAGGGATCACCCTCGATCCCGATACCAAGACCCTCTACATCGCCATGTCAGTGGTAGATAAGGGGATGAACGACAATAACAGTACCTTTGACAAAGGCGGCCCGAACCATATCAAACTGCCCAAGAATATCTGTGGCACCGTCTATGCCCTTGATCTTGACAGCAACTACGTTGCCAAAAACATGTACGCCCTGATCTCAGGCACCCCCAAAACCTATGACGCTTCCAGTGCCTTTGCTTCCAACAAGTGTGATGTTGAGGGGATTTCCGAGCCTGACAACCTGACCTTTATGCCCGGTTACAGCACCCTGATTATCGGTGAAGATACCGGCAACCATCAGAACGACATGATCTGGGCCTACAATCTCAAATCAAAATCCCTGACCCGTATCCAGACCACCCCCTACGGTTCAGAGACTACCTCCCCCTACTTCTACCCCAATGTTAACGGCTGGGGCTACCTGATGAGCGTTATTCAGCACCCCTACGGTGAATCGGACCAGAGCAAACTGCCAGCTTCCGAGGCCAAACGGGCTTATACCGGCTATATCGGTCCATTCCCAGCCATGAACTAAGGCTGGTGTAGACGCTCCAGATCGGTTGATTCCGGGTACTACCGGAGCAACAGCAGGGAGACGTGCACAATGCACGTCTCCCTTTTTCAATAGTAAACCTAAAAAGAGCAGTTGCCATAGAGATCACAGAGCTCTCAGAGGTAAACAGGAAGATACAACAAACTACCTGATTCGCTTTGGGTGAGATGCTAAAGACAGACTTTTTTGTAGTTCTCTGTGCCCTCTGTGGCTAATTGCCATTTAAAGGGCAAAAAGGAGGTTCAAGATGCAGATATTCAAACAGGCTACCTTTTGCGCACTGTTGTTGGTTATGGCAGGCTGCGGCGGCGGTGGCGGTGGTACAGCCACCGCGCCGGTCACGACTGCCGGAGCAGCAATGGACCTGCGTTCAAAAACCATGGTCAATGAAGCCGCGTACATACCGTCCATGTGCTGGACCAAGACCGAGGGAACTAACGGCACGGTTCACAACCCCTGTTTCAGTTGTCACACCAAATCCACCGCACCCAATTACAATAATGATCAGGAACTACAGTTACGCTATAACTTTCCCGAATACGCCAGAACCAACCGCTGGAGCAACCTGTTCAAATCCCGTACCACCCAGGTAGCGGCCATCAGTGACAACACCATCCTCAGTTATATCCGCACCAGTAACTACCTTGACGCAAAGAACGTTATCATTCCTGCCTCACTGCTCAAATCAGTTCCCAAAGGTTGGGATTTTAACGGTAACGGCGTCTGGGACGGCTATACCCCTGACTCCTACTTCAACTTTGACAGCGAGGGGTTTGACAAGACCCCCACCGGCACCTATACCGGCTGGCGCGCCTATGCCTATGCGCCGTTCCTCGGCACCTTCTGGCCCACCAACGGCTCCACCGACGATATGCTGATCAGGCTGGGCAGTGCTTTCAGAACCGATGCTGCCGGGGCATTTGATCTGACCATCTACAAAACCAATCTTGCCATTGTAGAGGCCTTGATCAAACGTACTGACGTGGCGATAGCAGCGGTTGATGAAAAAAAACTGGGGCTGGACCTTGATAAAAACGGGGTGATCGGGATCGCTACCAAGGTCAGATTTGAGTGGGACCCCCTGAAGGGCAAGAACATGTCCTTTGTGGGACAAGCCGCTGTTCAGCAGGCAGCGGGCAGCATCCACCTTGCAGCCGGACTGTTCCCCGAAGGGACCGAATTTCTCCATAGTGTGCGTTATATTGACGTTACCGACACCGGCGAAATCGCCATGGCGCCCCGTATGAAGGAGCTGCGCTATGCAAAAAAACGTTCATGGCAAAGTTATTCGGATCTGCAGATGGCAGCATCATCAGAAGTTAAGGAAAAAAATGATTTCCCTGATCGTCTCTCCGTCTTTCTGGGCGATGTTGAACAGGGTGTAAGCAACGGCCAGGGCTGGGTCTACCAGGGATTTATTGAAGACAGCGGTGGTGATCTGCGGCCCCAGACCTACGAAGAAACCGTCTTCTGCATGGGCTGTCACAGTGGGCTGGGGATTACTGTTGACGGCATCTTTTCCTTTGGCAGAAAAAAGGATGCCGGTGACTTCCGGGCTGGCTGGTACCACTGGAGCCAGAAAGGGCTGAAAGGAACCGTCGAACCCAAGATCGAGATCGAAGGAGCCGGGACATTCCATGAGTACTCCTTCTACCTGATGTATAACCGGGCCGGGGATGAACTACGTGAAAATACCGAGGCGTACGACAAGTTTTTCACTACGGGCGGCGTTGTCAAGACCGATATGCTCAAGCAGCTCCATGATGATGTGACCTTGCTGCTCAATCCTTCACCCCAGCGGACACTGTTGTTGAACAAGGCCTACCGGGTAATTGTGCAGGAACAGAGCTTTGTCCATGGCCGTGATGCAACCGTCTCCCCTGCTGTTAACGTCCATAAAACCGTTGAAAAAGACCAGAGCACCAAGATTACGACGGCAGTCAACACCCTCAGCACCGCCAACCGCTTTAATGCAGCCCGCATTGCAGCAGACAGCTCTACGGCATTGTCGGCAACCACAGCTGCCAACGCCACGGCAGTAACCGGGGCTGGCACGGCCGGACCGGACGGCAGCTTCTACAGCGTTGCCGCAGACGGCCTGATCTACAAAAGCAGCTACAGCATGCAGGGGGTAACGTTTCCCTTCCCCGATCGCCTGACCCTGCCGGTACAGACCCTTGTACCGCTGAAGACCATCGCCTCCTGCTATACCTGCCACCGAATCAGCTATCCGGTGCCTGCCGGAAACCTGAGCGGACGCAGTCTGTACACGGCTCCTGTCATCGGTGGAACGGAAAACGGCAAACTGACCCGGCTCACCACCTCGGGTGAAAGCGACCTCAACCCCCGTTTCAGCCCGGATGGCAGTTTGATCGTCTATGTTTCCGGTGCTCCGGGCAGCTCGCACCTCTGGGTTATGAACAGCGACGGCAGCAACAAGCGTCAGCTGACCAGTGCCGCAGGGATGCAGGCCTGGCCGGAATGGAGTCCTGACGGCAGCCGCCTGCTCTACTGGGAATATAACGCAACAACCAAACTCTATGCCATCAGGAGCATCAAGCTTGACGGCAGCTCCATCATCACCCTGGCTGAGACGACCAACGTCCTTGAGCGCCCGGTCTGGCGGCCCGATGGCCAGTATATCGCCTATGCCGAAGAGCGTGACGGCAACTGGGATATTTGGGTAAGCACCAGTGACGCCTCAAAAAACTGGCGAATGACCAGTTCGGCAGATATGGATACCAGCCCGCTCTGGAGCCCGGACGGAACCAGGATCGCCTACAAGACAGCCGCTGTAACCGGCAGCTATAGCCTGACGCAAGAGAATATCATCAGCGTTGCAAACGGTTTTGATATGCCAAAGATCTATGTCTGGAACGGCCCACAATCAATCCAGATGAGCAGCTGGAACCATAACGGAACCAGAATCGCCTACACCGCCGAGGCGGTCTCCGGCACATCAGGCAAAGACCGGGTCAGTTATCTGGTGGCCATATCCGATGTCACCCTTTCCGGTTCTACCGCACAGGCTTCCAATTCGCAGCTGCTTTCAGCTGTAACCCTGGGAGACCGGGGGGCCATGTTCTCGCCTGACGGCAGCAAGGTGGTGTTCTGGGGCTGGGACCAATCCTACCGGGCTGTACTCTGGCTCTATGATGTCGCCACCAAAAATGTGAAAAGGCTCACCACTGAAGGATTTGATTACAGTCCACACTGGAGCCCGGACAGCAGGAAGATTGTGTTTGAATCAAACCGGGGTGGCAACCTTGATATCTGGGTGATGCCGGTGGATTAACGGCTGCTGCAGCTGCTGTTATTCCACCAATCTGGCGCCGGACCGCAACCGTCCGGCGCCGTTTTTATGACATGCTACCGCTTGTTATTAGCGTAAATACTACCGATTCCGGTTCAGGCTAAGCAGAAAAAGATTGTAACCCTTCTGGTTTGAGGGTGGCGATTCAGCACCTTTTTATTTTTACTCTGCGAACCTCTGTGGTGAACTGTTTTTATTGGTTAAACAGCGGTAACCGCTGCACCTTGATCCGCAGGTTACACAACCCCCTGCAGCAACAAGACCAACCCCTGTTTTCCCCTGTTGTTTCCTTGTATTCCAGTTGATTTCCGCTATACTTGCCCTCGAAAATTCCTTGAGTCCCTTACGCAGTCTGAGCGGATACCGTAATGTCAGCCAAGATCACACGTCCGGCCCTGTCGGGAGCGGTGCAAAGAAAGCGGATCTTCACCTGTCTTGACAGCAGGCCGGGAAGGCCGATCACCTGGATTTCCGCGCCGGGTGGTTCAGGCAAATCCACCCTGGTCGCCAGTTATCTTGATGCCCGTAACCTTCCCTGTATCTGGTATCAGTGCGATGAAGGCGATTCAGACCTGGCCACCTTTTTCTATTACCTGGGGCTGGCCGCCAAAAAGGCTGCGCCACGCCACAAGACCCCGCTCCCGCTGCTGACACCGGAATATCTTGCCGGTATCCCCACCTTTACCAGAAGATATGTTGAAACACTCTGCAGCCGCCTGATCTCTGTTTCCACAAAGGCCGGCAAGGCCGGTTTCGTCATTGTCCTCGACAACTATCAGGATATTCCCGCTGATGCTCCCTTTCACGCCATGCTCGCCGCCGGTCTGGATGCGGTTCCTGACGGCATACATTTTGTGATTATCAGCCGCAATGAGCCGCCGGTCGCATTTGCCCGGCTACAGGCGCAAGACCGGATCAATCTGCTGCACCAGAACGAGATCCGTTTTACCCTGGAGGAAGCAACCGAGCTTGTGCAGGGCCGCATTCCTGATCTGGACACTGAGCAGATTCAGGCGATGCATGAAAAAACAGAAGGCTGGGCAGCGGGTCTGATCCTGATGCTGGAGAGCGGGCGGCTTGGCGGGGCAAGCGCTGAATCGACGGACAGTTTCAGCTATGACCGGGTCTTTGATTATTTTGCCGGAGAACTGTTCAACAAAACAGAGCAGGGGCTACAGGAGTTCCTGCTGAAGAGCGCGTTTCTGCCGGTGCTTACTGTTGCGCTGGCCGACAAACTGACCGGGACCGGCAATGCCGAACATATCCTCTCCGGCTTGCATCGTCATCACCTGTTTACGGAACGGCTTGCAGGTGGTGGCCAGACCTATCAGTACCACCCCCTGTTCAGGGCGTTTCTGCAAAACAGGGCAGCGGGCGTCTTTTCCGCCGATCTGCTGGCTGCAATCCGGCAACAGTCGGCGCGGCTTCTGGAGCAGGCCGGACAGACAGAAGACGCGGCACGTCTGTACGCCGACGCCGGAGACCTGGAGGGGCTTGGCAGGCTGGTGATCCTGCATGCGCGGGAACTGCTGATGCAGGGCAGAAGCAAAACTATTGTGGAATGGCTGACCGCTATCCCCGGCGGGATGGTTGAACAGAACCCCTGGCTCTGTTACTGGAAGGGAATCTGCTCGTTTCCCTTTGATATTCCCCACAGCAGAAACTATCTCGAAATCTCCTTTTTGCTGTTCAAATCCCGAAACGATCTGGCGGGATGCTACCTTGCGTGGGCCGGTATTGTTGACACCTACGGATTTGCCCTTGATGAGTGGCGGCTTCTTGACTCATGGCTGACGGTATTTGACGACCTGCAGAAAACCTGCTCCGGCTTCCCGTCACAGGAAATCGCCCTGATCGCCTCCTCCAGAATGCTGATGGCGCTTACTTTGAGAAAGATCGAGCAGACGGAACTGGTGCAGGAATGGCTGGAGCGGGTAACCGCACTTCTGCAGGACAATCCCTCATTCAGCATACAGATGGACGTGGTTTTTTTCATGAGTGTTCATCATTTATGGAAGGGAGACTATCACAAAAACGCCCTGCATCTTGAAAAGGCGGAAGCTGAACTACAGCACTGCAAGCCGTCCCCCTTTGCCGTCATTCGCATCAAGCTGATGCTTGGCATCCATTATTGGGTTACTGCCGGGTACGGTTCAGCCCTCCGCATTCTCTCTGAAGGACTGTGTATCTCACGGCAGAGCGGGGTGCATATCTATGATTCCATGTTGTGGAGCTTTATGACCGCAGCGGAAATGGCTTCCGGTCAGATGGAACGTGCAGGAAATGCACTCAACCACCAGTTGACAGCGCAGATGGTCACGGCAAAAACTCTGGACATCTTCTTCTACCATATCAACTGCGCCTGGCATGCGCTGCTTGCCGCCAATCCGGCTCTTGCTGTCGAGCATCTGGAACTGATTGCCCAAAAAGTCGAAAAGATGGGCACGTCGTATTATCGCGCCTTATGGAATATCGGCATGGCGCAGGCGCTTTTTTCACTGAACAGACCAAAGGATGCAATGGCCTGTGTTCAGACAGCCCATCGTATCAGCCTGGAGATGCACAGCACGGTAATGGAGTGGTACAGTCTGCTGATCGGCGCGTATTTTCTGCTTCAGGAAAACAGGGAAGACGAAGGGGTCCAATCGCTTCGGGAGGCATTATTGCTGGGGCAACGGTTTGGCTATGTTCATCTGCAGTTCTATCAGCCTGCGGTGATGCAGTTTCTGTATGCCAAGGCGCTGGAAGAGGGGATTGAGCCGGACTACGTAAAGGGGCAGATCAGAAAGCTTGGTCTGACGCCACCCCGCTCCGGCACGTCTGCGGTTGCGTATCGTGAAGAATGGCCGTACCCGCTCAAGGTCTACACCCTGGGCAGGTTCAGGATCATCAGGGATGATGAGCCGCTCCGGATTAGCGGCAAGGAGCAGAAAAAACCGCTGGAACTGCTCAAGGCCCTGATCGCCTGCGGCGGCAGCGACGTGCCCGAGGAGCGTCTGGCAGAAGCCCTCTGGCCTGATGCGGACGGCGACCAGGCCCATAAATCATTTGAGACCACACTGGCCCGTCTGCGGAAACTGCTGGGCAGAGATGATTTTATCAACTACCGCGCCGGTCATATCACCCTCAATCCGCTTTACTGCCGGGCAGACTGCCATGCGTTTGAACGGCTGTCCGGCGCTATCCATGAAACCTGCGGAGAGCGGACTGAGCTGCTCTGTGAAAAAGCGCTCAACCTGTATCACGGGCCATTCCTGCCGACAGACACCGGTTTCACATGGGCCGTATCCTTTCGAGAAACCCTGCAGAACAAGCTGCTGCGCATCATGCTTGTAGCAGGCCGCTATTTTGAACAGGTTGATGACTGGGAAAAGGCAGCCGGTTATTATGCACAAGGGATTGAAACCGATAATCTTGCCGAAGAATTCTACCGGCGGCTGATGACCTGTCAGCTCAAGCTCGGCAACCATGCCGATGCCGTTAAAACCTACCTCCGTTGTTGCAACCAGCTTCAGACCGGACTCGGCATCAAGCCTTCCCCGGAAACCACCGCAGTCTATTCCTCCCTGATACAGAAGTAACAAGCACGGAATTATTTTTTTACCTCACCGCATTTTTTTTCCAATCTGTGGGTAATCTGTGGGTAACGGCATGCTACGCTCACCTCATTATGACTGAACTGACAACTGCAAATAGCTTCATAGTCCGCATCTACCGGATTGATACGCAAGACCCGTCCAGGCTGGCGGGTGCCAACGATAGAAGAACTGCGGGTCGCTATCTCCGGTACGGAGCAGGTGCACTACGACACAGCCAGGGCTTTCTATTACGTCCAGGATTCCTACTACTGGTCGTCCAGTGCCTACACAGATACCTCACCGTTTTCCTGGTACGGGTACTTGAGGTACGGCATCGATGGCATCATCGATAAGGGTACCCTCTTCTATGTCTGGCCCGTTCGTACCGGACAGTAGGGTATAAAGATGACCGCTGGAGGAGGAAGGCGCTGAAGGCTGGACGAAAAACAGGCTGGAGGAGGAAGGCGCTGGAGGCTTGAGGTTTTGAATCGTCCAGCCTCCAGCGTCCAGCCGCCTTCAGCGAGGAAATTAGTGACATCCCTTTATAAAAAAAACCTCCGGGGGTTTTGAAAACCTCGGAGGTTTGGTGGGAACGGTTACGGTAATTTTAAGCGTTTATGCGTGTGAAGTTTGGAGCATGGATGGCATAAATGAATGAACTTCTTTTTTAACTTTGCTGCCGATAGTCTGCTTTGCCAGCTTCAGGTCATATGCGGTCTGCAGGTTTAACCAGAATTCCGGTGTGGTGCCGAAAAACTGTGAAAGACGCAGAGCCGTATCAACGGTAATGGAACGAGTGCCGTTAAGCACGGCTGTAATCCGGTTGGCAGGGACGTGCAGCGCATGGGCAAAGGCATTGGCTGTCATGCCGATTTCGACAAGCTCGTCTTTCAGTATTTCTCCGGGGTGTATTGGTCGCATGGCGTTCATGATGTTCTGCCTTTCAATGATAATCGACAATTTCTACGTTATGCGGGCCATCTTCTTGCCATACAAAACAGATGCGCCATTGCTGGTTGATCCTGATGCTTTGCTGATCCTTGCGATCTCCTGATAACGCTTCAAAACGGTTACTGGGGAGATGCATAAGGTCTTCGATACAGGTGGCATTATCAAGAATCTGCATTCGTTTTTCAGCTTGCTGAATAAAAGCCTGAAAACGGGGAACCCGTCCACCGTGATAGAGCTTTTCGGTATGTTTGCAGGCAAATGAACGAATCATGATCTAAGATTATCCGGCTCCATGTTTTACGTCAAGCGTAAAAGAATAGATGGAGGTTTGCAGGACGCGTTACGCACGCTCAACACGATTTGAGATTTTTTACCATCACCGCATTTTTTTTCAATCTGTGGGTAATCTGTGGGTAACGGCATGCTACGGTGATCTCATTATGACTGAACTGACAACCGCACACAGCTTCATGGTCCGCATCTACCGGATTGACCCGGAAGACCCGTCCAGACTGACCGGGCAGATTGAACTGCTGGACGGCAGCGGCAAGCGGATGCCGTTCAGCGGTATCAACGAACTGGAAGCGGTAGTGAATCGCAGCGCAAGAAAACGGCGCAGGCCAGGAAAACAGGAATCGTTGGCAGGGCCAACAAAGGAGGCGGTATGGAAAGAGCAGGATTGGTAATGAAGGGTCGTCTGTGTGCGCTAGCCGCGTTGCTGGCTGCCATAATCTCTGTTTCAGGCTGCGGATCAGGCGATTCAGCCAGTCCCGTCAGCGCTGCGGATCAGTATCAGCAAAAGGTGTATGTTATTGGCGAGATCAAGCCGCCTGAAACCAGCGCCACGACACAGATCAGCGAGGTCAAGGGGGTGACCGACGAAACAAAGCAGGTGTTTGTCAATCGCGTCGCATATGACGGCACGGCTACGGATGCGCCGATCTTTATTGCCGCCGACAGTATCGCCACGTTAAGCGATACCATGAAGCGCGGGCTTCTTAACACCTATCTGAACAAGTACCCGATTATCCTGATCAGCGGTAAGGAGGCCGATATCAATGCCTTGCTGGGCGCGGTCGGCTTACCGCAAAACTACCGATTGCCAAAGGGGATGGAATACGTTGAAATCTTTGCCATTGACCAGGAGCCGGGACACACCTTCTTCTGGGAGATGTATCCGCCTGATCTACGGCCTGTGCAGTTCAGCGGAGGCGGAGAGGTCTATCTCATGCCAACCTTCTCGGACAGTCAGGAGGCGCGTCAACAAAGGCTTGGCATGCTCCGCAACTGGATGCTGCAGGACGGTTCCCGCGTGACAAGCGCAACCCTGGCATCCAAGACGGCTGCAGTCAATGCATTGTCAAACGTTCTCAAACAAAGTGATACTGCCGGAGCCCAGTTGAGTGACATCCACGGATATCACAAGGATATGATACTTTTCTCGTCAACATGGGACGATCCCGCATCACCTTATACCTACGGAAACAACTACACCTTTAATTATTCCATGTATTCAGTCCATACCTTCGACTCCACGGACGGCAAGGAATATGACTGGTTCTATGTGAGTCAGGCCGGCACATTCAACCCCGTCGGAACCTATACCGGCATTAAACCTGTTTCCGGCGGTTTTGGGAGTGGGACTTTCTTCAATCCGAACTATGATAGAGTCCAGGGATATGCCTCGTACTACGACTTTAATTATTACATGACCGGGTCAAGCGCGGCAGATAGCGGTGTAACCCTGATTCAGAGCAGCCCGGAGAACAAAAATAACGTGACCAAGGTGAAAAGTGAAATCAACTTTACGCTGAACTTGAAGGTCGGGTTTGAGGGGACCAAGCCGGCGCTCAATCTGGCGCCAAGCCTCAGCATTACCGACTCCAAGGAGTTTGAAGTACAGGATGTCGAAGTTATGAACAAATCCGGGACAGGGGGCCATAACGCCAGCTGGCGCTATCAATTCAAAAAACCGGATGAGTCTATACAGGCATTTTCATGGTATTGCCGTTTGAGTGAACCCCCGAATCTGTCCCGCAACGCATTCACGCCGGTCAATAAATGGATCTGGAAATTCGACTCCACGCTCCGCGCGAACAACAGAGACAGCTTTCACGCCTATTTTACTCCGTCGCTTGGAGACTCCCTTAGCGGGAAAGCGGATATCATTTCCAGCGCTTGCCATGGCCGTGCAGACGGTGAGAGCGGTGAAAGTAACTGGTACGAGTTTGATATGCCTCTCTTCTATCCGCCGTTGCTGGTCGTCACCCAGAATGTGGATTTCAGCTCTGCCGGCCAGTACAAGGCATTTGATATCGGCGTGTCACGGGACTGGACTGCAACCAGCAGCGCCCCCTCCTGGTGCCGGGTAGATCCGGCCAGCGGAACAGGCAAAAATCCGCATGTAACCGTTACGGTGGACCAGAACACAACCAAGTCCGGCCGCACCGCAACCATTACCTTTACAACCAAGGACGGAAAAGGGAAGGATACCATGACGGTCTACCAATCACAGTATCAGTAAATCCCGGCTGTATCGCTATGGAAACGGCCCTGTACAGTACGCTGAGCAGGGCCGTTAAGTGTTTGCAAACGGTGATCTGATGACCTTACTCGGAAACGCCCCGCCGTTCTACTCGGTCCCCCCAGCAGGCCGTTGCAGAGGATCAGGTCAAATCCCCCTGGGACAGAAAAGAGGACTGTCCCCTTTTCTGCTCTTGTTCAGGTAACCGGCCAGCGGCTACCTGAACAAGGACGACTACGGTAAGGCCACCGACTGGATAGCAATTACGAGCTCCCGGCAGCAGAGCATGTGCCGGGAGCCTTTCTTTTGATAATCGTAACCTGAGCGTCCTTAAATCGTCAAAATTGACCGCTATGGTATTTTGATTTTAATTCACCTTGTACGGAGGGAAACACCATGTTTTTTGAACAGAAACGGCTCAGGACTGTGGCAGCAGTTCTTGCGCTTACCATGGCAAGCAGTCTTGTTGGCTGCGGAACGACCAACAACTCGGAGACCGCGGTTAAAAACGTCATCCTGGTGATCGGCGATGGGATGCAACTGGAACATGAACGGGCAGCCAACAACTACCTGTTCGGCAACTACACTGAAGGTCTTGCATTCTGGAAGTTCCCCTATCAGGGGCAGGCATCCACCTGGGATGTCACCACCTACAACAAGTTCGCTGCAGCAGCAAGCAAGACACTCTGGAGCGCAGCAACCTCAACCCCGGAAGACACCAAAACCTTCGATGTACTGCTTGGCTATGATCCTGCCAAAGGCGGTAAACTTCCCTATCCACTGGACACCTCAGGTGACAAGACCTACCTGCTGACCGCTGCCACTGATTCGGCCTCAGCCGGAACCGCTCTGGCAACCGGCTACAAGACTGATGACGGCAACGTGGCCTGGAAAACCAGCGACCCTGAAGATGGTCGCTTGTTAACGATTGCCGAGATGTACCGTTATCAGAAAAAGGCAGCGATTGGCGTGGTCTCCACCGTGCCGTTTACCCATGCCACCCCGGCCACCTTTGTCAGCCACAACAAATCACGCAACAACTACAAAGAGATCGGTTACGAAATCATCAACTCAGTCAAGCCGGAAGTGGTAATCGGCGGCGGTCACCCGAACTACACCACCAGCTATATGGATACCCAGGACTACAAGATTCTCAAGGCTTCCAGCGAGTATGTGCTGGCAGAACGCCAGACCGGTGTGGACGGCAACACCACCATTGCGGCCAAGGCGGCTGAAGCGGTTACCAAGGGCAAGAAGCTGTTCGGCCTCTACGGCAACAGCGGCGGCCAGTTTGACTATCCGGTACCCTCCAACACCCCTGGTACACCATCCGTGGTACGGGGTAGCAACGAAAACCCCTCCCTGGCCGAGGCTTCCAAAGCAGCCCTCAAGGTGCTTTCCCAGAACAAGAACGGCTTCTTCCTGATGGTGGAACAAGGTGACATTGACTGGGCTAACCATGCCAACGACTTTAAGAGTATGGTCGGCGGTGTCTACGACCTGAACGAAACAATCAAGGCGATTGAGACCTATGTTGATCAGCCAGGCGACGATATTGACTGGAACAATACGCTGGTTATTGTCACCTCTGACCATGGCAACAGCTATATGCGGATCAACACAGCCAAACAGCTGCAGAAGGGCCAGTTGCCGCAACAGAATGCCAATACCACTGCAGCCGGTTCCTACACGCCCGGCTTTGTCTATCCCAATGGTGAAGTGACCTATGGCACCGGCGGACATACCAATGAACTGGTCCGGGTTTATGCCAAAGGGGGCAAAACCGGCCTGCTGGCCGGCTTTGAAGGGCTTTGGTACACCGGAACCAGAATCATCGACAACACCCAAATCTACAAGGCGATGATGAGCGCCCTGGGGCTCTCCGACCAGAACAAGCAGAGTTCCCTGCTGGACAAGATCGTCGCCATGCTGTCGGACACCCTGATTTCGGTCCTTAATGTCAAGTTGACCTCCAGCCAGCTTGCGACCGCCACAACAAACGGCGCGAAAACGCTTACAAAACCCGGTATCGGCTCTGCGCTGGTGCCTGACCCCAAGGCGAGCGGCTATTACTACATGATGACTGACCGCGGCATTAACGGTGATTACTCCTATACCGATCCGGTCACCGGCGTTACCACTGAAGGCAAGTACTTCCCGCTGCCCGCCTTCACCCCCACCATTGTCAGGGTCAAGCTTGACGGCGCAACCATCGTGATCGATAAGGTCATCCCGATTGTTGATAAAGACGGTGCCTATGTCACCGGTATTCCCAATGACACCAACGACGGCCTGGCCTATGACAGCCCCACAGCAGCGGTTGGCAGCCCTCTGGCCTACAACCCTAACGGCCTGGACACAGAAGATATGCAGGTACTGCCCAACGGCGATTTCCTGGTGGTAGATGAACACTCTCCCAGCATTGTGGTGGTGGAAGGGACTACCGGCAAGGTCAAGGTCCGCTACACCCCTAAAGGCAAAACACTGGTCGGTGCCAACTACACGGTTAAGGATATCCTGCCCGAGATCATGCTGCAGCGCCGCCCCAACCGCGGCTTTGAAAACCTGGCGCTCTCCTCCGACGGCAAGACCGCCTACGCCGTCATGCAGAGCCCGATGGGCCAGAAGAGTGATGCCAAATATGATGCCTCCTATAAAAACAGCCGGGTGGTGCGGATTGCCAAACTTGATGTGACTGATCCGGTCAACGCTACGGTGACCGGCCACTATGTGGTCATGCAGAGCGCCGTGGCGGACTACGCCAAGAACAGCGCCGGTCTGACTGTCAGCAACAAACAGACCGACATGAAATATTCGGCCGCCTCCTGGCTTGCCAAGGACAAGATCCTGCTGCTGGAGCGTGCCAACGGCAAGGCCAAGATTTTTGTAGCTGATTTAAACTATGCCACCAACATAAAGGGCAGCTCCTACGAAAATACCCTCGGACCTGAAGATATCGCTACATCAGGCCTGGGTCTGGGAGGGCTGGGTATTGTGCCGGCCTCAATCTATGAGGCATTTTCCACCGATGAGCTGCCAGCTCTGGTCAAGGATGCTGCTGATGCTACCGGGACAAAGCCAAGTTACGAGATCAAGTTTGAAGGAATGGCCCTGGTTGGCGATCAGGTTCTGCTGGCCAACGATAACGACTTCGGTATCGCCGACGCAAACCTGCCCAGCAAAATTTGGAAGATCAGCCTGAAGCGCGCCTTGAGCGGTTTCTGATCGAACAATTAAGCTGTACCTGTAACCAACTTGGCACCGGACCGCAACCGTCCGGTGCCTTTTTTGTGGCATACTTGAAGCAGCTGCAATAACCCCTTCAGTTAACGGAGTTCCACCATGAAAAAAGACAAGGTTTTGTTTGTCTGTGTCCACAACAGTGCCCGCAGCCAGATGGCCGAGGCGTTTTTAAACCAGATTGCAGATGATCGCTTTGAGGCCTCAAGCGCCGGACTTGAGCCTGGCGTTTTGAACCCGCTGGCGGTGGAGGTAATGCAGGAAATGGGGATAGACATCTCGGGTAATCAGACCAAGGATGTCTTTGATCTGTTTAAAAAGGGAGAGCTGTACAGTTTTGTCATCACGGTCTGCGACGGTGCCAATGCAGAACGCTGCCCGGTCTTTCCCGGCATTGTCAGTCGCCTGCACTGGAGTTTTGACGATCCGGCAGCCCTGCAGGGAAGTGACGAAGAACGGCTTGAAGCGGCACGGGAGATCAGGGATCAGATCCGTACCTCCGTATTACGGTTTATCATGGAGTACAGCTAAAAAAACCGCATAACCCATGGCGGCTATGCGGACCGTAACATCGCCATGTATCAAGCGCCCGTGCAGTCAGGCGGGGTACACCTGCTCTTCCAGGTGAGTGCAGCCGGACAGGCATAGTCTGCCGGTGTTGCCGTTACTGGAATAGATGCTCTTCAGCTCTGCACCGCAAGCGTAGTTGATAATCTCCATCTTAAACTTGGGCAGCACTTCATCAACGCTCTTTGAAATAGCCTTGCTTCCACATTCCAGACAAAATTCTTTCAGATTTTTCATCGTTGATCACCTCTGATTTGGTAGTTGTACTATGGGTCATACTACCATGCTGATGTGTCAGACAGGTTGAGGCGGGTAAACTATTGTGTAACGGACCCTGCATCATGCGTATACCATTCTTGTAATCCTTCAGAAGAATGCTATCGTTACATCACACTAAACGGCTTGCAGCATATGCCTGACGTAAAAGGTACTACCTGAAATAAACCGATGGTTAGTACGATACTGCAGTGAGTTATGAAAGGGCTCCAGTATGGACGCAAAGGTCCCTGTACACAAAAATACCCGCTTGATGGTGGTGGAAGATCTTGAGCCCGAATCCCTTCAGGACGGATGGAGCGCAGATATCCGTCAGCAGGAGTCAAGGCTGCTGACCTTTTGGGATACCTTTGAATGGGGACTCTGGTTCGGGGGATATCTCCTGTACAGCTGTGGTGATCATTACCAGTTGTGTATCCGTGAGGATGGTTGGCCCGGCGCTGTTGTTGGTACTGAGGAGGCACAAGGCAGACGGCGTTTTTGGGGGGATTTTACCACGCCGTCGATGCAGGCAGCGTTGAAGGAGCTACTTGGCCTGCGGGGGCTTGATCCGGTTACAGAAGGGAGATTCACTGTTTGCCGGAGCGATCTGCGCAATGGGCAGGGAAAGATCGTCTGTCGCCTGGAATGGTCTTCTGTATCAGCAGGACAACGGGGTGAAGAAGAGCTGCTGCAGACCTGTTGTGAACTGCTGCCGTTACTTGGTTACGAATCTGAAGCCGCACAGGTGAAGGAGTTCCTGATCCAGCGCGGGGCGCAGGCCTGCAGCGAAGGACCGCTGGATCTCCTGCTACGCCACAGCAACCGCATGCCGCAACGGTACACCCTGCGGCCTGTTTTTGGACTGACTGCGGATATCCCGGCCCGTCAGGCAACAGGGCGGATCATACGTGCTATTATGGAGATAGCTACCCGCAATCTGCCCGGTATTGTCAGCGATTGTGACACTGAATTCCTGCACGATTACCGGATCTGCCTGCGCAAGATCCGCTCGGCGCTGAGTCTGCTCAAGGGGGTTTATCCGGCTGAGGCAACCGGGCGTATGCGACAACTGCTGGGAGATCTGGCCCGTCAGACAAACCGGTTGCGGGATCTGGACGTCTACCTGTTGGCCCGTGACGAATACCTGGCACTGGTCCCCCCGATATTTCGTTCGGCACTGGAGGAGATCTTCAGGGATTTCTCGGCAGAACGAAACGTGGTACTGCGTCGCACGGTTTCAAAACTCCGTGCAAAGACGCACCACCAGGCCTTACAGGAACTGGAAACCTGTTTTGCAGAGCAAACCCAGCACCCCCCTTCAGTAACAGCCGACCTTCCGGTGGGACCACTGGTGTTCAGACAGATCAGCAAACGGTACCGGAAGATCCGCACCATAGCCGCTGAGATACAGGCGGATACGCCTGATGAACTGCTCCATCAGCTTCGTATTGAATGTAAAAAACTGCGTTATCTGATGGAATTTTTCAGCGAACTGATTCCGGCTGAAGAGGGAGAGGCGCTGCAAAAGCTGTTGCGTCGGCTACAGGGCCGACTCGGGGAGTTTAATGATGCCTCGGTACAGCAGAAATCGCTGCTGGCTTACTGGGATCAGAAAAAAAACGGAACAGACGCAGCACTGGGGCTGGGGGGGCTCATCTCCATCCTCTATCAGCGTCAGCAACAGACCCGCAGCCGAATTGTACAGGCACTGGAAGAATTTTGCGGTGATTCAACCGCCACACGCTTCAAACAGACCTTCAAACGTCGGGCGTCCGTTTCCGTAACGAATGCCCCATAGGTACCGATACCCATGAAAATTATTTCTTCCTACAGCATCAAGGGTGGCGTAGGCAAGACCGCCCTTGCCGTTAATCTGGCCTTTGCCTTTTGCGAGTCCGGTCGCCGGACGCTTCTGCTGGATCTTGATCCGCAGGGGGCAGCGGCCTTTTATTTCCGTGTCGGCAGCGCAAAAAAGATACGGATGAACGATCATCAATCCATTGCTGCAGGGCTGCGCAAGAATATCCGTGAGTCTGATTTTCCGGGGCTTGATATCATCCCTTCCAATCTTGCCTATCGGAATCTTGATGTGGTGCTGGATGGCATGTCAAAGAGCCGCAAGCAACTCAGGAAGGTACTGGAGGAGTTCAAGCCTGATTATGACGTGATCCTGATGGACTGCCCCCCCAATATCACCCTGCTTTCGGAAAATATCTTTCGTGCATCGGATGCGATCCTTGTACCGGTCATTCCCACCGTTTTGTCACAACGGACACTCGAACAGTTAACCAGTTTTTTTTATGATGAGGAACTGCCGTGCGAGCTGTTGCGTCCGTTCTTCTCCATGGTGCAGAAACGAAACAGGATGCACCGCGAGATTATGGAGCAGTTACCGCTGGCCTATCCCGCTTTTTTGAAAACAGTTATCCCTTTTTCAGTGGATGTTGAAAAGATGGGCCTGCGCAGGATGCCGTTATTGGCCTATTCCACCACCTGCGAGGCAGCACTGGCCTACCGTGCGCTCTGTAATGAAATTCTTTCCCGGCCGAGCCTTATATTATGATTGAAATTGAACGGAAATTTCTTGTAACGGCACTGCCTGCTGAACTGCCGGAAGGTACGCAGATCTTGCAGGGGTATCTCTCCCACGATGAGCATAGCGAAGTACGTATCCGCCAGTATGGAAACAAACATTTTCTAACGGTTAAGGAGGGTTCGGGGCTGACCCGCCAGGAGTCTGAAATTGAGATCTCCGCCCTGCAGTTTCAATCGCTGTGGCCCGCCACCGAAGGACGACGGCTGGAAAAGGTACGCTCCCTGATCAGGCACGGCTCGTCCATGATCGAGCTGGACCGCTATCAGGGAAGCCTGGAACCGCTGTTGATTGCAGAGGTGGAGTTTTCTTCAATCGAAGAAAGCGAACGTTTTGAAAAACCGGGTTATCTGGGGCTGGAAGTGACTGAAGAGGATGCCTATCGAAACCTCTCCCTGGCGATCCATGGCATTCCTGATGAGGCGAGCCTGAGGTGCCAGATCGGCGCACTTCCCTATCTGATCTGCAGAGGGGTTCCACATCTTGTGATTATCACCAATTCTGCCCAATCCCGCTGGATTGTGCCGAAAGGGCACCCGGAGCCTGGCATGTCCCGCCAGGAGGTTGCGATTATGGAAGCCATGGAGGAGGCTGGCGTCATTGGAAACTGTGTACACCGGTTCCATGGAACCTGCCATCGCAAGGGCGATCATCCGCTCCATATTTATCCGCTTAAAGTTACGACCGTACTGAAAAAATGGCCTGAAATGGAGTTTAGAAAGCGTGAGGTGTTGCCTGTCCAGAAAGCGCTTAAAATGATCAGCGACCCAGAGCTGTCGGCCTGTATTCAGCGTCTGGTTGCCCGTTTGATCAACTAAGGGACTGTACTATCGAAATACGTTCGCCCTGAGCTTGTCGAAGGGCTGTCTGTTCATGGTCCGACAAGCTCACCATGAACGGCTCTCTGATCATGTACTTTCTTTACAAACCCTGCGCAGAGCAGGATCAGTTGTTGCCGGATTGTGACACACGACAGGATGATTTAGGCCTATTCTGGTAGCCACTACCATGAGGCCACGATTATGACACAGCATTCTGACCAGCTGAATACCGAAGAAGCGTTAGTGTTGTTGAAGCAACTTATCCTGCCTGACGAGGGGGGCTCGATAAATCCCACGATCCTGCAGATCAAGCAGCTTTTATGGGTCCGTAAACATTCTCTCACCAGCGGTGATCGCTCCATTGATGCGCTTCTGTTTGACCTTGGCAAGCTGCTGGATGAGCAGATTCGCGATGGCGCACCAAAGTCGATCAAGAAACGTTTTCTGCTGCTGACAGACTACTTTCACAAGCTTGAATCTGCCGCCGGGCATTTGAACCACCTGGCCTTCATGGGTAGCAATCAGCTTGATGTGGAACAGCTGGTGGAACTTAAACAGGATATGGAACTTTTTGAAACCTATGAACCAGGTTTCTTCAAACAGCTGTTTGTGGAAGAACTTCTGAAAAGTCCGTTACTGGACAGCTACGGACGCCGCAGAATCAAGGTACTGGTGGATGGGCTTGCCCAGGTCCAGATGCTTAAGATGCAAAAAAGTGACATGAAATTTTTTGATATACAGGCGGTACAGGCGATCGTCACCCGTCTGCAGGTGCTGGAAAAGGAAGAACGGCTGTTTATGGTGCTGGCCGAGATTGTGGCCGAACAGTCCAGGCTGAATCAGGCCGCAATCAGTACCCCCCAGGGCCGGGAGCTTATTCAGAGGATTGCCACCATAGAGCTGCGTCAGCGACATGCAGTGGAGGGTGACATACCGGATAGCCTGTTCCAGAAGGCCTTTGAGCTGGTCAAGCTGGAGGCGATCTACTCCAATGCGATCCTGCCGCAGATCATGCGTGGCAAGAGTGCCCTGCGACAGGACTTCATCAACAAATCAGGGCTGGATCTTTTTTACATTGAGGAACTTGAAGAGCGATACTGCGAACGCCATGGTATTGCAAGAGAACTGCTGGACCAGCTGCGAAACTGATTCCAATTCCAACTCAAGGTGCTCTCTTCGTTGGCTCGTCTTCGGCTCCTCAACGTACTACCTGTACGCCTTCGTCACCTCAATCCTCGCCGCCTTGACATCACTCTTGATTTGGAATTGGAATACCGCAGCTACCTGCCTGCCCCATCATTTTTGACCTGATTGTCACCTGCTGCAAACTGTTCTGACATAAAAATCGGCTACTCTGGATCGATCTGCACTGCCCGTATTTTAACGGGCAATTCTTTATGGAGGGGCAATGCCAGACAGCTTTTCAGGTCGGCACACAACACCTGTCGGAGGATGCAAGCAGGAGTCAGGCAGGGTTCGACAGGCCCTTATCCGTGCCGGTGTCTGCCTTGACAGGCCGGAAGCCCTGTGTGCGTCACTGCCGTTTGGACGAGGCGATGTAACCGCCGGGTCCGAGAGTGAGTTGCAGGCGGTGGTAGCCGGAGACCGGCGGCATACCGATCTGCCGCTGACCATTGAACAATCCAATTATTTTGCCAATATCATGAAGCGGGCCGCATCCGGTGAAACCTCGCACAGGGTGGTGGATGATCTTGAACGGTTTCTGGCGGACAATAGCACCGGTATCTGGGAAAACAGCTGGGTACGCTTTCCCTTAAAACGGCTCTCGCACTATGCCCGTCAGGTGCTGGAACGTGATCTGCTGGCTGACAAGCGGAATCCGACCGGAGGACAGCGGGCTGACGTCAACCGGTTTCTCTTTCATGAGAGCGATGGCACGATCATGTTGCGACTGCCGATCAGCTACCTGATCAAGCTGGCTTTGGCCGACCTGATCGGCTCCCAGCAGATCCTGCCCGACCTGATCAGAAAAACCGGTATCCGCCTGCTGGATCATTACCTGAACGATAATACCTCGCCGGAAACCTTCTCCTTTAACGTGGTTTCCCTGACCCCTGAAAACGGCATGGGGGCAGCCATTGCCCACGAAACCGCCATCCGTTTTCTGATGACCCAACTGCTGATCCTGTATGCCAACCGCTCCTTCGGGATTACCGAGTACGGGCAG
>Ga0209373_10001234_pt1 | contig 31581 bp, 25 predicted proteins | sample Higcelweek5metaG_FD_187173 | JGI IMG/M metagenome (GOLD analysis project Ga0209373, IMG submission 187173) | Freshwater pond sediment microbial communities from the University of Edinburgh, under environmental carbon perturbations - High... | ecosystem: Environmental > Aquatic > Freshwater >... | reverse complement strand
TTTATGAATATTTTTTCATTTATAAAATATTAGTCCTAAATATAAATATGGATTGGTAGCTCAGTAGGTAGAGCAGCGCCCTTTTAAGGCGAAGGTCGCGGGTTCGAATCCCGCCCAGTCTACCAAAATTGTATAACAAATGATAATTTCTATTATATAACGATAGAAGTTCAAATAAATAGAAAGTAGCTTTTATACGCTACTTTCTATTTTTATTTTTTGGTTGACATAAATTATTAAGAAATGGTAACCAAGAAAGAAAATCATTTAAAAATACTCCTAAAAAAATTAATCCTCATAATGTAAAATAAAACATAATTATATTTTTTGCTAGTCAAGTAAATTTAATACCATAAATACCATCTCATAAATCTGTTCATCTAGCTTCATATATATTACATAAATTTATTTTTTTTAATAATTGAGGTGATTTAATGATAGATAGGTCATTAATTCTACTAATTGTTCAAGTTCAAATGCTATCAAAATTTGAAGAAAGAGTATTAACAATACATTCTGTAGATTTTTGTGAATAAGGTAAATTAACTGTAGAATATACTGTAAAAAAAGCAATAAAATAAGCTGTCATTCAGGTAAATAGTAGCTTAAAACTATTAAATCTTGGTTTAATAGAATTATTTTCTTTTGTATTTTTCATAAGTCATACTTTTTATTATTAAATAAATTAAATAGATAAATTTATTAAGGTATCTTTAATAAAAATTAGATTTATTATATAGATTCTATAATAATTTTATCTAATTCTAAAAATTTTTCTAATGAGGTTGGGAATAGATCTGAATCAAACATCTTATCGTTTATTATATTCCATATTTCTATGCTATTTTTATCATCAGATTCATATCATATAACCTCTTCTAATTTTGAAACATTAAAATGAATATTATTAATTCACGCACTATTTATTAATTTCCAATTAGTAGTCAATTTTCATTTACCAGTAGAATTTCATTGGGCATTATAAATTTCACTATTCTTTAACTCTCTTTCAGATTGAAATATACTCAAATCATAATAATCTTCAGAATCCCAGTCGTTAATTAAAAAATAATCAAGTTTTATAAATTTACATAATTTTACAAGTAATAAAGCTGTGATTTTTCAATAATGAGGTATAATTGCTATATTATGAAAACTTAGATAAGTTTCAGCAAATCTCTCATCCTTTCAGAGATTTTTAATTTTATTTTCTAACACTTTTTTATAAACCATTACATCATTTGGTCATTCAACTAAAATAACTTTTCTACTAAATAAAATTTTATTTAAATTTGGTTCAATAGTCTTTATATATTCATTATATCTTTCAAGCGTAATTGGTTCTTCAATTTCTTCAGAAATATCAATATTTGGATTAAATTCTCAAATTTCATTATATTTATTTACTGTTTGTAAAGTTTTTTCTCATCACTCTATTTCGGATTCAATTTCTTCCATTTCTAATCTAATAAGACTTTTTGTATCAAAAATATCGACCATTTTGTCTGAATGTGTAGTATATATTACCTGATGTTTCTCAGCCAATCTACATAAAACCATTTTATAAAAATATTCTTGATGATTTTCGTGTAAAAAACTTTCTGGTTCTTCAAATAAAAATATGCATTCATCTTCAGATTCATTTTCTGCAATTGCCTGAATAACCGCCATTACAAACATAGAAATATATCAATCACCAAAGTGGTCTATTGGAACTAAATTTGCAATATTGCCGTTTAATCATATTCTAAACATCATTTGTAAAAATATATTTTCATATGTGGGAAATCAGAAATCCACCTCACAGGCATTATTTCGTAAATTAATTGAATAATTTCTCTTAATATCTTCAATAAACTGACTCAAGTTAGAACTTTCTAATACTTTATTTGTAGACGCTCTTGTTTCGCTTTCAAAATCTTCTTTTTTTGATTTCATTATATCATCATTATCTACAATTTTTTTTATATGTTTAGCGAGAAAAGATTTTAAATTTCACCAACTTCATTTTTGAGTAGATATTTCATCTTTAATTTTATGAAAATTAATATAAAAAATTAGATTACTTTGCTTAAGGGTCCATTTATTGTTATCTGCTTTTTGATGCCCAATTCATCATCTGTAACATTCATCTATTATTTTACTAATTTTTTGATTTTCGGAAATAACTTCAATATAATTATCTAATTCAACTTGTATCATTGAAGCTAGACCTCTTCTTGGAAATGTTTCAGAATAATTAATTGAAAAACTTGGTGTATTCTCCCACTTACAATCGTGAAAATCATTTAAATCAATATTATCCTCAGTTAATCTCTCATATAATCAATATCTAATAATATTCATTAAATTTGATTTTCAAGCATTATTATATCAGACTATAGCTACAGGTTTTTTATAATCACTATTTGGAAAAACAAAAGACTGCTCTTCACCAAAGGAACGATAATTTTTAACTTTTAGTGAGCTTATTCTTAATTTAGACATATTAAGAAATTATTAGAAAACAGTTTTTATTATATGTGTTAAATTATTAAATACAATTAAATTTATTCTTTGCTTTACCAAGTTTTTTTCTTTTAAAACTAAAATTTATTAATATGTTTTTACTGGTTGGTCTTGGGTTATTTACCAAAATTGTGGAACAAATGATAATCTCTATTATATTACTATAGAGATTCAAATAAAAAGAAAGTAGCTTTTGTAAAAGCTACTTTCTTTTTATTTATACTAGCTATTTTATTAAATATATTTTAATTTGTAAATAATTTTTCAGTTTATTTAATTTTTAAAAATTTATTAAATACTTCATAAAAATTAATTTTATCTTTATTTTTTATTTCAATATGTTTATTAGAATAATAAAAATTACTTAAATCTCAAAGAGCAATTCATATATTTATATTATTTGTATTTATATTTTGGACTAAGAATTTTCTAAATTTAATTTCTGAATTTATAAAACTAATTTTATCAATAGAATATATTGATTCTTTTATATCTTTTTCTTTGTTATAGGCTTCATAATTATAACTAAAAACTATATCCATATATTTTGAATTTTTTTTAATTCATTCAATAACTTCTTTTATATTAACATCTTTTCATAAGCTTCAATATGTATTAACACAATCAATATAATTGTTATATTTTTCTTCTATTAAATCATGATATTTAAATGAAAAATATTGAATATATTCTTTTAAGAAATTTATAAGTTCAGTTTCTTCAAATAATATACTCTCTTTATCTTTAATTAGTTCTAATGTTTTAAAAATTTCGTAGCAATATTTTATGTAGAAATATTGTTTTCTAGAATCAAAGAAGCTTGATAGTCAATTAAATAAATCAGTTTCACTTTTTTTATTAAAATTATATAAAATTCATTTTAACATTTTACTTGCATTATCTAAATCATTTTTAAATTCATTTATTTTTGTTTCAGTTATAAAATTATTTTCATCTTTTCTTCAAAATAGTTTTGCATTATATATTACTATTTTATTCGAATCATATTCTATAAAATCTATTTCTTTAAAATCAGAAAATCTCGTTCAAACCTTTCTGGCAAATAGTTTTTTAATTTTTCATTCTTTTTTTATATAAATTAATCTAAAGAAATCTTTTATTGAAAAATATAATTCTTCTCAATGATTTAAATTTACAATACTACCATTATCCATAATTAGTTTTTCTATTGCAGAATAAACCTCAAATAAATTACAAATTTCTATATTATGAAATCATAAATATAATTTTTTTGAATCATTATCAATTAATTGTATATTAGAAACTTTAGAATTTGGTATTTTTCAAATATCTTCTTCATCTGGATATTTAGTTTTTAATTCAGATAATAAATTAATAAAATAACTTCTGAATGCAATTAATAAATCATATTTATTATTAAGTTCATTTTCCTCTCAAGCATATTTAATAATATGTATATTTTTATTTTCAGATAAAATATTTATATTTTCATCACTAAAAGCTTTTATTATTTTTTCTAAATAATCTTTTATTAAAGGTTGAAAAAATGGGTCCTTAAATCAATCTTCAACTTTTGAAAATTTATATTTCTCTATCATTAAATCTTCATCTATTTTAATTGAATCGTTAAGAATTGATGAGTTTTCTAAGTTATTTAAAAAAATAATTTCTTTACTATCTTTACTTTTCTTATCATCAAATAAATCATTATCAAATGATACATTATTAAAATTATAACTTTCTTTTGCTTCATTAAAATCTTGAATTTCTTTAGGCTCAATATAATCACTTGTAAAATTTTTATACCCTCAGGTTTTGGAAAAAGTGTTTATTAATTCTCTTATATCATAAGCATTATCATATTTTTTATTAGTATCTATTTTAAGATTTGTTTCAATTTTAAATTTTTCTCAATCTCTTTTAATTTCAAAATAATAATTTGAATCAAAAACTATTTTTACTGACTTATTTCATATAATTTCATCTCTAAAATTTAGTTTTTCTAAAGTATCTTTAAGTAGATTTATATTATTAGTAATTTTCATATTTCAATTAAATGAGGTAAACATAATTATAAAATAAAAGTAAAATAAAATAAGTCTAAATCGATATTGTCGATTTTATTAATATAATGTAATTCGTTTATAAAATCTTTAATTATATTTAACAAAATATATCAATCATTTTTTAAAATTATTGTACTATTCGTATATTTGACTTGCTTGATATAGGAGTTAAATCTGTAGCCTTCCTTAGACTAGTGTTAAATCAGATAACCAATTGATGAGTAGCTCTTGTCATTCAAACATAATTTAGCTTAATACTGTCTTTTTTGTCATTAACTTCAAATTACTCTTAATCTCTTATGTCAACAATTAATTATCATTTCATCAGCAGCTGCCAAAGTCCCCATCATTTTATCTTTAACATCACTTGCAGTTATACCTGGCTGAACTATTGTTATTTGATATTCAATTAATGTTGCACTATTTAATATTTTTTCAAAATCTTCATTTTTCTGTAAGATATATTTTGAACCAATTTTAAATCTATTCTTAATTTTTTCCTTAAATGTTTTCTTATTTTTTAACCAAACTTGTGATTTCAGTGCCTGCATAGAGACCTCATATAAATCATTTACCCTATTTCAAGGATTTATTCAACCCGATCATTTTACATGAAATAATTCCACCTCGAGTTTATCCGCCTTTTTATTCATTAAAATAAAATCAGCAATTTCTCAAGTTCAATGATCATAAATAAGAATATCGGGATCTAATTTTTTTAACTCTAATTCCAGAGATTCATGTATTGATTTCATCTTCCTTTTTGTATTTTTATTTTTATAAAATTCTATCTGAATATTTGTTCATAGTGTAACCCAGTTAATACATGACTCAATTCTATTTGAATCAAATAACATATCATCAGTTGATGGGGGTTTATGATATTCATGATCAATTAAAGCTGCAAAATCTTCTAAATAAAAATAAGGTGGGTTTTCATTTAAATAATCTACTAACTGGCATTTAGTATGGTTATCTTCCTTCACTTCATAGGAATAATCTGATTTTATAAGTGTAAAATGATTTACAAAATCATACTTTAATTCAATTATTACTTTATCATTTTTCAAAGTAATATATATTTCGTTAAAATTAGTTTTTCAGAAATCTATATCTATATCAAAATCAATTAGTTGTAGATTTTTTTTATTATTGTTAGATAGTTTAATTATTTCTATAGTGGGTGGGTTTAAAAAAATTTCCGTATTCCATGATATCTCGCAAATCTTAAGAGGGAGTTTAGATATCATTTCTCATATAGGTAAATAATCTAATCAAGTATTAGTTTTTACTACACCTTCACCCAACATCTTTGTGGCTAATGTTTTACACCATTTAATAAAATTGGGCAATTTTTCATATGAATTACTCCAAACCTTGGATCAACTGCTATATCAAACAGTAATTTTCTTATTATCTGTTTTTCAGCTTCAAAAAACATGTCAATTACTATATATTCTACCATGGCTTTTGTTTATACTATTATGTGCACTATCTCAGGCTATTATCTTGTAAGTTTCACCAGCATTAGATGACTTATTTTGCATTCATATGTTAAAAAATTTTGTTTCTTCAATATCAAGAAGAACCTTATGTATCTGTTTTTTAGGAATTTTGTAATACTTACCAACAGCAAATATTTTTACCAAGTCTTCATAAAATATTTCAGTTTTAATTGATGAGTTTAAAAATAAAAGGTTTCATTTATCACTTTTGCAGAAATGAACTATAAATAAATTATGTTTAACATTTACTATTTTGTCTGATAACATCCACTTAGGCTTCCCCTTTTCTTTTACAATAAAAACAATTGTATTCTCAGAGTCACTTGTACTTTTATAAATAATCTCATGTCCTTTAATTTTAATATCTCATTTTGGATTAAAATCCTCACAACTATAAACTTTTACATGACAATAAGGACAAAGATTATATAAGGATATTTGCTTTCAAAAAAGGTTATTTGACTTGTCTGTTTCAAATGTATCTAAAATTTCTTTAATTTCATTTTCTTCTGCAATTGCTCATTCGCTCATATCTTTAAAAATATCACTCCATATGGCTCATTCTTGATATAATTTCTTTTTTCAAATCTCTATATCATTGGGGACTGCTATAAATTTTGCTTCACCTATATCTTGAGCGTTAGTTCTTGCAAACCTTCCAATAAATTGTATTGTACTTGCTAAAGATTTTTTTGGGCTATGGATTGCTGCAATTTTCAAGTTAGGAAAATCAAATCATTCGCCTAACATATCTACACATATTATTCCGTGTATTTCTCAATCTTTGAGTTCTTCAATTGTATCCTTTATTTTTTTATATGTAAAAGAACTGTCAATCCTTTTTAACTTAAGGTCACTTGCATGTTTTTTATATATTTCGGCAATATCTTTTGATTCCTGTAATCATTCAACTCTTACCATAATAAAATGTTTTTTTTGGGCTTTTTTATCTTCATTAAATATTTCTTGTGTTTTTTTAGCTATTGCAATATCTGGGTCAATTCATTTTTTTAATTTAACTGGACAAAATTTAAAGTTTCAAAAGATCTTATCTTCATAAGCTTTTGAGATTGGGTAATTATAAACCATTTTTCATTCAATTTCTTTTTTATCTCTTCTAAAAGGCGTTGCTGTAAAATATATTTTTTTAGCATTCTTAAATGACTTAATAATATTTGTCCATGTAAAAGCTGGAACATGATGAGCTTCATCTACTAAAATTAGATCAAATAAATTTGAATCAAATCATATTTCAGAGTTTATTCAAGTATTAATACTATTTGGAATTCAAATTACAATATCAAATTTTTTAAAATTATTCCATTCAGTTTCATTTTTGATTGGACTTTTTACTTCAAATATTTTAGGATCAATTATGTTTTTTGAGAAAACTCACATTTCTTTCAATGTTTTCAATGTGCTTAAATCTTCAAAAATCTGTCATCGAACAGCAACACTTGAACTTATAATTAATACTCTTTTAGATCTAAGTACAAAGGGGCATAGATTTATTACTGCAGTTTTTCCTGAACCTGTTGGCATTACAATAATAGCAGGATCTTCGTCTTCAATAGTAAAATATGATGAAATAGCATTAATAGCTCATAATTGAGCATTCCTTAATCATTTATTATTTCATTCTGAAATAGGGTACTTAATTTTTGAATAATTTGCACTGAAATAGCTCATAATATTAAAAATAATGAATTAATTCCTCTTAAACCTATGCTTTACAACAACTATTTCTTTCTTGATAATATACATAACTACTGATTTTAATAATTAAAATCTCATCTTAATTTTTGTAGATAGATTAATTTATATTGGCTAGTGATAGTATATTAAATAATATAAATATTGCAAATAATATATCCCCATAGAAAATTAACCTGATTTAGCTGATTAGTACTAATTATCTCTCTCCCAAATAAACCATATCACTTCTAAAAGAAACTAATAATTCAACCAAATAAACTAAATCAGTCTCCATGAAATCTTTAAAAACTGCCATTGCCTTTCTTAAAAGTCCTAAAAACTGCCATTGCCTTTCAATAATATTCAAATCCTCTTTTAAGAAAACTCGATTTTTTAATATCCGCTCTTATGAAAAATTTTAGTCAAAATTTGATACTAAAAAAAAGTGGCTTAAAATGGTGATTCATATACCCAAACAATGAACACACCTTAAAATTTTGAAATTAAAGATTTTTTTATTTTCTGATTTCCAAAAATTTCAGAGTTTCCTAAAAAACTAATAATTTAGAAAAAGTTAGAAAAGATTTTTTGAAAAGAAAAAATAAGATACTATTATAATTTGATTTTTTGGCGAAGCCTATAAATCAGTTTAATATCTAATTACATAATCCTATGAGAAACGATTATTTTAAGAGAAAGTTCGCAACCGCTATTGATTGCAATAAGAAATTTAAAATTATTTGTGCTGATGATTATACAGTAACAGAACATGACAAAGAACTTGCTGAGTTTATGTTTAAGGCTGTTGAAAGCAGAATAGCACAAAAAAGGCTTAAAGAAATGAAAGTTAGAGAAAATTCTCAAAAGCCATTCGATAAAAAATCATATATCATGACTGATGATGAATTAAGACAATATGAAGATAACAAGATAAAACAATATGAAGATAAATATATCAAACCAAATCAATATACGATTAACAAGAATTGAATCTATGCAATGATTGGCAGAATCAATCTTAAGAATATTTTCAGATACAAGGATTGACACATATATAATATTGATATTGCTATGGAATATAGAAAATCTCATTTTTCAAAGAATGCAGTTGAGATAATCAAATTCTGTGCCGAAGCTAGATTATATTATAAACACATTGCTAGGATTCTTTGAATTCCTGAGAAATCCGTTTATCTTAAGGCACACAAGCTCTGACTTGAGAAATATGTCAGTATCAGCTCTAAGAAAGAAAAGTCTGATATGAGCTGAAAAATAAGGGTTTTAGATGATGATAAGATGTTTGTTCTTGAAATTGAAAAGTAATAAGATACTTTAATAATTAACATCGTTAACATAATACTCTTTTGGAATGTACATTGTTCAAATTCTTGAATCATAACTTCAATGATGTCAAGCAACTAATCAATTTTGCAAATCACTTATGGCAACTTCTCAAAATGAATCATTTCAAATCTTTCAATTTAACAAGAATAAAGATTCATTTGCATATACTGTTGATGTGAAAGTCAAAGAATTTCAATTAGAATATCACTCTGTTATACTAACTATTCATCTTACATTTATGCTGTATATTAATTCTTTTAATTGGGCTTTTCATCACTCGCTAGAATAGTATCTATGGTAACCTATGTTATCAATATCTATTCATACATCTTTGTTTCATATATTTTGAGTATAAGACATACTTCATCAAAGTTTTAAAGAATCAAATAATGTTTTAGCATAGTCACTTTTTAATCACTTTCAAAATTGCTTGATTACCAAGTCTTTGCTAATTGTTATTTTTCAATCTTTGTTATAAGGTATTCATTTATAAGTTGCATTTGTTACTCAAGTTGATGTATTTATAATATTTGTTTGAGTTATAATATTGCCTGTTATTGATTTCATTAATCACTGTATATACACATTCAGGATTAATACCGCTTGTTTTGATGTTGTTGAAATACTGTCATAAGTTCTGCCTTTGTCTATAAGTTTTGTCTTCAAGAAGGTATTTATTTTTTTGACTATAACCGCTACATTGTATTTATAATTTGCACTATTCTCAGTCAATCAATAAATATTTGATAATTTGTTTGAAATTTTATCTAAAATAATTTTATCTCTATCATTCAAATCATCTCTTGTAATGCTTTGATTAAATATAATATCTTTTTGATTCTGATTTTCTAATTTAGAATATATATCATTTTGAGCGAATGAAGTTGAGATATATAAGAGAGAAATAAGAATTATTATAAAACTTTTCATATTTAAGTTGATTATATAAGTATATAACCAAAATAATAAGTTTTATTTGAGATGTTCTGGCGAATAACAAAGAGGCAATTTAAGCTCTTAATATTCGCCAGAACATTAAACCTATTGCAATATACAAAAGGGCGAGACATTAAATTGCCCCTTATTATGTACATTGCTTTAAGTAATTAATAAATTTAATATTCTGGCAGGCTCAATATATCTTATATTTATATAAAATCAAGCTTATTTTCGCATTTATGCTTGCTTTTTGAATGGTAAAAGATATAATAATATCATTATTACTTGATTTTTACCTAATACAAGCCTTTTAAATATTACAAAATGAGTCCCAAAAAGAAAATTACATTATGAATGCGCTTACGAGAATTAAGAAAAAAGCATAATCTTACACAGGTTCAGTTTTCTGAAGCCTCTAAAATACCAAAAATTACGATTAGAAAATTGGAAGCCTGAATTATTCAAAACCCAACAATTTCAACGCTATCAAAGTATCTTTGAGCCCTTAATGAAAGTGTTGATGATATAGTAAAAGAATTCTTTTCTAATAAAGAAGATTAAGATAATATTAATTTATACTTATATGATTATAAAAGGGGTATCGTACGCCAGAGTGAGTACGGATTGACAGGAAACGGAAGGAAGTTCCTTATCAAGTCAGACTCAATCTAACCTTAATTTTGCTTCCATTAATGACTTAATTATACCGAACGAGTATGTTTTCAATGAGACATATTCTGGCGCTTCTTATGAAAGACCCCAACTTTCAAAGGTTTTCAAACTTGCAGAAAAAGGACTTATAGACTTCATTATTTTCACAAAAAGGGATAGAATAGCAAGAAGTCAGCATGTTTATCAAAATATAGTTGCAGAATTAAAAAAATTCTGAGTAAGTATATTTTATTCTGAAGAAAAACTGACCTGAGACCCAGCTCTTGATTCTTTTATGTGAAGTACGATTATCGGCTTTGCAGAATGGGAAAGGGAGCAGATTAAGCTTCGTACAATGAGCTGACGCAGACAATTCGCAAAAAATGACAAATGGCCCTTTTGATATGTGCCCTATTGATATTTCAGAGACCATGTGACAAAAGAATTAGCAATTTTCAAACCTGAAAAAGATATATTATTAAAAATGATTAAGTATTATCTTGAAGATAATATGACTTTATGAAGAATAGCCATTAAGCTTACAGAAGATAATGTACCACCTCCTTCTATGTCAGAAAAGGAATCAGCCCAACAGAGAACCTGAAAGAAGTTAAGAAAAAATGCTGTCGGTTATTGGTCTTCGACTACAGTCCAAAGAATATTATATAAAGCTTCAATTTATACATGAAAATATATCGCTTTCAAAAATCAGTTCAAATTAATCTGACACAAAAGTGTAAAAATGAAAGATAGGGATAAGAGCGAATGGATTGAAATAAATATACCCAAAATCATAACCTTAAGGCAAGCAGAAGCAATACTAAAAAAAATGGATGATAACAAAAGGTTTAGTCAAAAGAACGCCGTAAGGTCATACATGCTTCAAGGTAAGATGTTTTGTGATTGTGAAGCTAAACATCATAATTTTGTTTGATATTATGATAATAAGAAAAGTTTAAGAAATTATCGCTGTAATCTATATCAGATTTGAAAGACTGACATATCGCGTAGATGCACCAATAATTTGTCAGGCCTTAAAATAGAGCCTGTAATAGTCGATACTTTGCGAGAAATATTCACAAATAGCGATTTTATCTTAGAACAGGCTGAGACAATAGATAACTCAAAGCATAGAGATATGAAAGATAGGTATTCAGAGCTTAATTGACTTATCATGGAAACAAATGACAAGCACAAGAGAAATGAGGAACTATATATTGAATGAAATATAACCAAGGAAAGATTCCTTGAATTAAAAATGAAGCTTGAACAGAAAATCTGAGAATATTCCGATGAAATGATAAAAGAACTTGAAATATTGAAAAGCACTGAATGAAGAGATGAAGCGGTAAAAAATATAGGTACAATAATTAAATTTTTGAGAGAATATATAGAATTCTTCTTTGAAAATGCTTCATATGATGACATAAAAAAACTTATAGGACTTACAGTTGAAAAAATAGTAGTTCCTAAATGCAAGGATTTGCCAGTTAAGATAGTTTTAAAGCTTCCGAGATATGATTGCCTTATGGATAAATATTATGAGGAAAATACCTCATTTTTTGAAGATGAACATTGAAAAATACATAAGATAGTTGTAAAATGAGATTTGATACCCAAATTAATACCTTTAGACCCTACAAAGAAGCCATTAAAATATAGAAGTATATATCTTCAAGATGATTCTAATTCAGAAGATACTAAACAAAGCCAATTTCTGTTTTTAGATTTTTTGACTGAATATTATCATCAGTTATACAAGCTTGACCAAATTAAATTTGTAAAGGGTTTACAAATTTAAGATTACATTAATTTGAAATAACAAAGCTTAACAAAAATACAGTCTTTAAAAGACTGTATTTTTGTTATATTATCTATTTATTTAAAATTTATTTAGCGCAGCGAAAACCATTATTATAGCTTGAAGAAATATTATTCCAGGCTAAGAAGAGTGCAAAGATACCTACACTTGCTGTATCGCCCCATGCACTACCACGAGCTATAATTGTAGCATCATAATCCCGAACTCCTCAGATTCAATTAGTAGTTGTATATGAACTATTAGCAGGTCAATTCATAGATATAGCTTTGCTTACACATGTTGACCATTCATAAAATCAATCTGTTGCATTACAAATATCATTATCTGCGGTTTTTGCGAACATAAAATTTATTCAGTTGGTTCAAATAGCATAATTGCTTCAATCAAGAGTATTAGCTTTATTTACATGTTCCCAAACATTACCAGCAATATCCCAAATAATCTGTCAGTTAGATAGATTATGAGTTCTCTTGTTTATGAATCAGTTATTGGGACTTCCATATATTCAAGTATTAGCTGTTAATGCTCATATATTTCAGTCTGTCCAATTTGCATTACTTTGTCATCTATTAAGAGTAGTTCAAACTATTCATCAACTCCAGTTACTAGATTGAACTTCAATATTTCTAGCTATAGCCATCCATTCATTGTTTGTAATTAGATGATATCAATTTCACATAGATTTACATGCCTCGATAGCATTGTATTGATTTAACCATACAATAGGATATCAATCTGGTTTTGATATAATTGCTCATTTAGTTGTAATAGTTGCTGTTCATCAGGTATTATTACAAGGAATAGTATTAGTACAATATGGATTATTTGATGTTCAAACTGGTCATAGAGCTCAAGCAGTTCAATTCCAACTTCCAGCATCTCACAAAGTTTGTTTCATCTCATATTTAGCAACACAGAATCATGGTTGATTGAAGTCAGGGTTTCATTGAACAGGAATAAATCAATCTGGACAACTAGTAGGTGCAGTATATGAATATCATCAATTCTGATTTGATTGTATTACTCAAACTATTAATCATGTTCATACTGTACTGGTTGTACTAGAAGTATTTAATATTAGATTTTTACTTGATGTTAATAAATCTATTCAAGTTAAAGTAGTTGTTTGTTCAACTGGATAATTAGTTCAAGATTCAGTAAGTATTCATACTATTCATCATTTGATTAGTAGATATCTTTTAGAATAATCTATAGCGTTGACTTCTCATATTATCCCTTGACTACTTAATAAACTGTAGATTCCTGCCCTCGCAGAAATGATATTATTTTTAATTAAGATTGAAACATTGTTTCAATTTTTAAATCAATTGAAAGCATTTGGTTTGTTTTCAAGATATCATCATATACTATATTGTATTCTATTCTTGTCTGTAGAATATGAATAGTATGTATTATCAAGATAGTCTTTAGCTTCTGACATCTTTATTGTATTGAGAGTTTTAGTTCATGCTGTTCATTGATATATTAAATATCAAGTTCATGCTGTTATTGTTATATGATTATCTGGTATTGGATATACTCATGAAGTTGTATATAGTACTGATAGTCATTTAGTTATATTAGTCATATCTGATAATCTATCAGAGTCTCTAGCTGAAGTAGAATAGTTATTGAATGAAAGAAATGCTATAGTAGCAAGTATAGCTAATATTACTATTACTACTATGAGTTCTACGAGGGTGAAGGCTTGAAAAACTTTAGATTTTAAGAAAAACTTTGATTCTAGATTATATTTATTTTGATGTATTTTCATATTAAAGATAACTTAGTTTTATAAATGAATTTAAGTATATTAAATATCGTAAGAAATCAAATATTATTTATTCTTTGATTTACCAAGTTTCTTCCTTTTAAAACTAAAATTTATTAATATGTTTTTACTGGCTGGTATGTAATTATTTACCAGATAAATTCAAAATATGATTTTTAAGTCAAAGTAGTAACGATATAATTAGTTAACATGTGCTCTTAATAAGATTGAGACACGAGTTCGAATCTTATTTTACTACCTGAACTAATAATTTTATCTAAAAAACTTCATCATTTCTGATGAAGTTTTTTAGATAAAATCAGTTTGCTTATTCTCTCATTTTTAAATTTGTAATCAAAATACTTCTCATTATAGTGTAGACTCTCGTTTTTTAGCGAGTAGAAATATATGTAGTTATAAAATTTTCTAAGAAATATTATGTTTTTAAATAAGCAAAATATCTACTTATTAACTTATAGATAAAATGAAAAAATTTGTGGTTTTTAATTTGCCAGCACATTGACACATTAATCCAAGTTTATCTGTTATTCAAGAATTAGTTGAAAGATGAAATCAGGTAATATATTTTGGTGAAGAAGAATTTAAATCTAAAATTGTTGCTACTTGAGCGACTTATAAAGAATACAATAAATTGCCTAATACAAAAAATATTGAACATAATGTTTTGTTGAATAATTACTATTTTTTGATTTATAGATTATTGTGAAAAACTTATTTATCGTGTGATTATTTATTAGATGAAGTAAAAGCGATAAATCCAGATTATATCATATTTGATAGTCTATGTTTTTGGTGAAAATGTATAAGTGAGATCTTATGAATAAAATCTATTTCATTAAATACAGTATATTTGTTTAATTTAAAAAGAATTTTATTACTATCATTGCCGAAAGATATTATGACATTCAGTTTCTTAAAATTAAAATATTTCTTTAAATGAAATGTATTACATAATATGATTATAAAAAAATATTGAATAAAAAAAGAAGGTTTGTTAGATAGATTTTTGAATAAATGAGATTTGAATTTTGTTTTTACATCTGAACAATTCCAGGATAATTATGAAAAATATAAAGCTATGGACTATAAATATGTTTGACCTAGTATTCTTGATAGAGGAGAAGAGTATGATAATATTGATTATTCAAAATTAATTTGAAAAGTAATATATATTGCATTATGAACTATCACAAATAATGAAATAGATTTTTACAAAGATTGTATAAAGAATTTGCAAAATCATAAAGGAACAGTTGTAATATCTGTATGAAAAAAAATTAATATAGACTCTTTATGAAAAATACCAGATAATTTTATAATTAAGAATTACATAAATCAACTTCAGATATTAAAATATACATATATATTTATTTCACACGGATGAATGAATAGTATTCAAGAATGATTATATAATTCGGTTCCATTAGTAGTATCTCCTCGTCATTTAGAGCAAAATATAATATGAAGACAAGTATATAAATTATGATGCGGTCTTGTTGTAGAAAAATACTCATCAAAACAAATATTTTTTAGCTTAAATAAAATTTTAGATAATTATAATTTTTACAAAAATAATTGTATAATAATGTCCCAAACCTTGAATAATGCTGGATGATATAAAAAAGTGGCTGATATTATAGAAGAAGATTTTCATAAAAAGCAGATAAATTCATAGCATCCTATGGCTTAATTAAATAAGTAATTACTATTTGCTAATTTTTCCAAAACAAGTAAGCTCAATATATTTAATGCGAAAATTTATTATTTATACTATACAATGAAAAAAGATATAAAAGATGAGGAGTTAGAAGAAGAAACATCAAAACCAAAAATTCAAAAAACTAATCTATATGATTTAGTTCGCAAAACTAATCTTTATCTAATCCCAAATCCTAATCGCAGTATCGGTAAGTGATTGCATAAAACTAATAGTACTAAACGTCCACCAAAAGCAAGAGCTAAGGGAAGATAAATAATAAGCCCGGGCATTGTACCATGTATAAAAATGTGAAGGAATTTGTTTTATAAATGATTAATATTAATATATTGAAATAATAGCTAATTCTGATATGATAAATTAAAGTTTAATATTAATTATAATTGATTATGAATAAAATAATTATCTCTGTTATCGCTATTATTATATTAATTGGCTGATATATAAGAATTGAGGAATTCTGATTTTCTAAGAAATCTGCACAATTAAATATTGTAGAAAAACCTAGTTACCCTATTGATTCTAATGTATTAACTACACTTGATCAGACAATTATTCCTATTCCAGTACCAACTAATTCACCTAAACTATTACCAACTGATCTGGCAAAATTCAAAGAAAATGGTTATGGATTATGGAAAACTGGAAGTGGTCTAGCCTATGAAAAAAGACTTGATCTTATGTCGACTACATATAATTCTAGCTGAGTGAGAAATGGTAAAACTCTTCTTAATTTTTTCACCATATCTGATATCCATATCTCCGATGAAGAATCTCCTTCTCAGTGAATATTTGTGGGCTATAAAGGTGGTAATTCTTCTGGTTATTCACCAGTTATGTTATATACAACTCAAGTTCTAGATGCGACAATTCAGACCATCAATGCTCTTAATAAAAAGAGCCAATTTGATTTTTGAATTTCTCTTGGTGATAATATTAATAATGCTCAATATAATGAGCTGAGATGGTTCATTGATGTTCTTGATGGTAAGATTATTAATCCAGATTCTGGATCAAAAGATGATCCTATTCCATGATCTCATAATGATTATCAAGACGAATACAAGGCTGCAGGTCTTGATAAATCTATTCCATGGTATCAAACACTTGGTAATCACGATCATTTATGAATGTGAGCATATCCTCTAAATGATGAACTCAGAGCAACATATATTGGTAGAGATATTCTCAATATGGGAAATGTATTAACCGACCCACTTGGAGTAAAAAGCAAATGATACTATATGGGTGCTATTGATTGATCTACACAATATTGAGATGTTATCTGAGCTTGACCAGTTGCAGATTTTACAACTATTCCACAAGTGCCATCTGCTGATAAAAATCGTCGTACTCTATCATCAATTGAGTGGATGAATGAATTCAATAATACAACAACTAAGCCAAAATGACATTGATTTAGTAATAATTCTTCTTCATATAGCTTCGAACCAAAAACAAATCTACCATTAAAAGTTATTGTACTAGATAATACTCAATCAAATATAGATTTCAACGTTAAGGAACAATGATATCTTGAAGACAAGAGATTTAATTGGCTTATTAGCGAGCTTGATAAGTGACAAGCGGAAAATAAACTCATGATAGTATCGGCTCATATTCCTGCGATAGCAGTAGGATATAGCAATCATTCTCCAATATCTAGAAAACAACTAATTGCCAAACTTAATTCCTATCCTAACCTTATCTTATGGATTTCCGGTCATGTACATCGTAATATAGTAACTCCTCTCAAGTCTCCAGATATAAATCATCCTGAGTTTTGATTTTGGGAAGTTGAGACCTCTTCGCTTAGGGATTTTCCACAACAATTTCGTACATTCCAGATTGTCCGTAATAGTGATAATAATATCTCAATATTCTCGACCAATGTTAGTCTAGCAGTCAAAGAAGGCTCACCTGCAGCAATATCTCGTTCTTATTCTATAGCAGCTCAACAAATATTTAATAATAAAATCCCACTATTACCAACTGGCTCTTACAATGTTGAACTCATTAAACAATTGACTCCAGAAATGCAGTGAATAATTGCTAGGTATTAGAAATAATATATAAATTAATTACAATTCTTACTTGTATAAATTGATATTAAAACTATAATTCCTCTCAAATTCTCTAGTATATAATTACTGAATATTATAATTTGCATTTCACTCAAGTGAGCGAACCCCAAAAATCCCATAAGATTGTAAGTAAATTATGATTTCACTCACCTGAACGAAATGATTAAAATCAATATAGGAACAAAAATTTATTTAATAATCACTAATTATGAATCTAACCTTCATCGACACAGAAACCACTGGAATCAAAGAACATGACGTCATTATCCAGCTCTGACTCATCCATGAAATCGATGGTAAAGTAGCTCACGAAATCAATTCATATTACAGTAATTGAGATGTTAGAATCTCTCTAATCTCCAAAGCTACTCACGGAATACTTGAGAACGATATCAATGATTTTCCGATATTCTGAAGCTCAGCCTCAGAATATAAGCTAATAGAATCAATCAAAAACTCAACAATATTCATAGGTCACAATGTACAATTTGATATCTCGATGTTATCCAAAACCTGACTAATAATTGATAACTTCATAGATACACTCAAAATCACAAAACACCTCATGCAAGCCCAAGAAGAAGAATTTGAGAATACATATAGACTTGATGTACTTAAATATTATCTCATGGAGAAATGAATACAATTCCCAAATGCAAAAACCCATGATGCCATGGGCGACACACTAATAGTCAGAATAGTATTTCACTATCTATTCAGTCTTGTGAAAACAACTTACAATCTCAACTCTGATGAAGAAACCTTAGATAAAATGATAGAACTAACCAACTCTCCAATACTCCTAATCAAGATCAACTTTGGTAAACATAAATGATCAACTTTCGAGGAAATCGCCAAAAATGACCCATCATATCTCGACTGGCTCGCTAAAAATACTGAAGATGAGAATGTGAGGTTTACGTGCAGGAAATATTTGTAGGAAATATTATTAATTCCATATTATTCATAATAATTAGGTATATACTTTTATTAGAAAAATCAAAAACTAAAACAGAACAGCTAAGCTGTTCTGTTTTAGTTTATTTAATCCTTTTACTACTTGGTTTCAAAAAATTCTCTCCAGTTATTATGCTTTTTCAAGTTTATCATTCTAATTCTTTTCTGGCATTTTTTGCCACTTGTCATCATTGCTTGGCCGGAATTTTATTCTCCTCAAGTCATTTTGCTTTTGTACTTTCTGCTATTTGTCTTGTAGACAACTCGGCAAGACTTGTGAATATTAATTCCGCTTCTGTCATATGATCTCTGAGATTCTGTGATTTAAGGTTTTTCAGATTCTTATGAGCTTTCGTTGATAATCAGGTCCATTCTTCATGAATTATATTCGTAAGGATAGCAAATTCTTATCATTTTTTGATATCATTTTCTGACCAATAATCTGTTAGTTTATTTCTAGTTTCTTGTCATGACATTCTCTGAGTTATCCATTTTTCACTTCTTCATGCTTTTTTCCAATTTTCTCTTGCCCTGTCTATTGATAGTTCTGGATCAGTTATTTCTTGCATTCTCTCATATCCAACTTTGGCAAGCCATAATTTAATTGGTTCGGCTTTCTTACTTGGTACTGATTGTATAAGCCTAAGAATAGTCTCAACATCAGCTACATCAGTTATATAAAATTTTCAATCTGAAGCAAGTAATTTCAGTTGGTCACAATTTGTGACCAACTGACTTCATTCCTTTTTTAAGCGATTTTTCAAAGTTGTCCAATAAGATTTAGCCTTTTTATTATCGTCTTGTTCGATTAGAACTCAAATAATATCAACGACAGAAAAATACCATTTTTCTTTTTGCTCATCATAACCCTTCCTGATTTTCTTTCATTCAAAAACTGACAAATTATCATTATTCATATTTTAAATCTTAAGAATTAAATATATACAAATTGTAAAATAATTATTTAATGTGTTTTATTAATTCCCTTGACAATCCCCTAATTTAGTTATCATAAAGATAATTACTTTTAATGTGTTCTATGGATAACGCACTACTGATAAAGACGAGGACATATACGAGGGAGGAACTTGGGGAGGCTGCGGTTATTGTGCATCCAAAGTTGATTCGCCATTATGGGATTAGTCTAGATGATGTTGGACTGGTTTTTGAGCGTGGATCCAATTTTGCTAAGCTTGGGACGCCGATAGTTGACAGATTCGGTAATGAGCATTGGAGGAGTGAGTCTTATTATATGGCTCAGAGATTGTATGATCCTGTGATACAGAGAATGCTCGCTGAGAATTCTCTTGAGAGAGATTATGCGAAGGAGGCGTCTATAATTTGTGCAGAATTCATTGAGGATAATGAAGAATTGAGGGCAGAATATATGAGAAATGCCGTGAGAGAAAAGTTCTTGAATGACAAGAAATCAAAGGAAGCATTGAAACAGACTGGCGAGAAAGATATTATTGAGTTGACATATTGGGGTGATAGATTTTTTGGGATTGCACATACGGATTTGACCGGTGCGAATATATTATGAAAATTGCTAGTTGAGACGAGAGAATTGGTTATGAGAAATTTATAAAAAAGAACGGAAATCCGTTCTTTTTTATAATTATTTAATTAAAACATACCCGGAAACATAGTAGTAAGTTTTACCATTAATATCATTTTGTTTTTCTTTATATTCTGGATTAAGAACTTCTAGATTATCAAAGAGTATTTTGTATTTCCCTGTTTCGTAAGTTAAATCCATCTTTGAGAATTTAGTACTATTTGAGGTTTTTGATTGTAAGTACAAATTATTTATAAAGCCACTCAAGTTAATGGTGTCAATTATATTTCAGTCTTTATAGATAGTTAAATTAAATTTTTCAATATTATAAACAGTATATTCTGAAATATTAGTTTGATTTTTATCGTTTGTTATAGCCATAACTTTTGAATATCAAGATACATCCAAAGGTAATATATTATAAAGATCCAATAATGAGAAATTAATTGTTTGTGCAACATAATCATTTTTATCAAAATAACGCTTAACTTTGATTGATTCTGTGATTTTACTTACTATTTCCCATTTACTCATCTGTTCATATTTTCTCTTTTTTTCGCGCTCAATAGACTTCTTATCTGTATAGAATTTAAGATTTTCTTTCTTTGATAATTCGAATTGTTTCGCAGCTTCTTGATCAGCTTTTACGTATTCATCATGAAACAAGTTCTTGATCATATTACAATTATCAAAATCACAGAGATAATCAATTCCATCATAGATAGACATTGATAAATCTTTGTCTATATCTGTGTAATCCTTGAGTGGTACAATTTTGCCATTCTGTAAAATATGAGACTTTATAAGATTACTCTCTAGTCTTACAAGTTGTCTCTGTTGAGGCAAATTATACACTGACCAAGGTCAGATTGAGATTAGGATTGTGAATACAGCAAGAAGGAATGGTATAAATCCGAGATATTTGATTTTTGAGAAAATAAGATATAGAGAAATTATCGCTAGCCAGATACCGAATACGACTACGAAATATCTATTCATAGTGATGTCATATTGCATTATTCTGAGATAGATTGCGTAGAAAAGCATGAATAATTGTGGGATAACTATTGCTGGGAAATATTTCCTAAAGTTCTTGATGAAATTGTTAGTTTCTTGGAAAATATAAGAGAAAATATATGTTATATAACCAAAGATTGAAAACCCGATTACCATCCAAGAAACTTCTCACTTAGGCCAATCTTGGAATTTCATAAGTACTTTGATAGAATACGCGTAAAGTATTATGAAATAAATACAGATAAATGGAATTGCTATATATTTCACAAGAAATGAGAAAAATGTGTTACTTACGAATTTATCATCATTGTATTCCTTCTTAGATGGAACCTGTGTGAGAGCGAAAATTGGAGAGAAAAATACAAGAGCTAGAATCATCCAATCAGTATATATCTTGTCAGTTACGATATCACGTAAATCAAAGAGTGTCATTACAGCTCCAATTCATATAATCCCAAGCAGAGTTAATAATCCTCATAGTATTGCAGATATTAAGAAGATTACACTTGTCTTGTAGAAGTATCAATAATATACAGTTTGTTTTGCTTTGTTTGAGAAAATCTTGCTCACATATGGGGCAATGAAAAGATAACCTATTATCCCAAAAATACTAAGCAAGAAGAATATTAAATTATCAAAATTATTCCAAAGTTCACTCTTGAATCCTAAAAAAAATAATATTCAAAATACTACCGGCACAATCTGGAATAAATTCTGTTTTATCTTACTATATGAGAGGTTCTCAGTGTTAATATAAACAGCAATACTGAAGAAAAATGTTACAATAAGCGCAAAGATTCATCTGAATATTAGATTATTGGTTTCTGTACCAAATTCTCAGTGAAGTTGTATATAAAATAATATAGTAAGTGCAATAATTATGATAACAGGAATTGTGAATCTACTAAAAATAGTATTAAGATTCTTTCATAGATTAGCTATCTTGAACCTTGAGAAGAATTTGTTCATAAATATTTAGTTAAAAAATAATAATCGTATTATAGTTGATATTGGAAATAATCAATAGTTTATGGTTTATCTCTGTAGGGAACGCGAGTCCGCGTTACCAAATTGAATATTTATCAAAAATAAAATGTAGAGATACGATTAATCGCGTCTTTTTAATATAAAGGAATGTGACGTTCGTTCTTTACAGATGTCAAAATGTCTATTGTAGAGACAAGGCAATGCCTTGTCTCTACGGCAATGCACGATTAATCCTTGAAAAATCACAAAATTTTTTGACATTCTTCCTCATTTTTATACAATAATTGAGAATTACCACAAAAGAGGTTCCGAAGAGTGCTGGTGCTCTAGGACACCTCTTTTTTAGTTTCTTTGAAATACTGAATTTTTCTCTTAATATCTTTTAAACTCAAATTAACTCAATAATTTGATTTAATTTTCTTATAGAGTGATGAATATTTGCCGTTTGGGAATAATATTTTCTTGAGAAGTTGTTTTGAGATTAGATAATTTACAAGTTTGATATAATCTCCATCTCATGAGACAAGAACTATTTTATCAAATCTTTCTTTTTCTACTAGTTTTTTCATAACTTCGAAGACTAGATCAACATCGATATTTCATTTTTTCTTTCATTTGAGTGCTGATGAATGTTCTCTGAATGATACTATGAATCAGGCTTTTTGTAAGGAATTATAAAGATCTTGTTCTTCTTCAGAAATGAATCCTAGGAAATAATAAGCCTCTGTAACATGATATTTATCTCTTAGATATATTCGGAATTTATTGAGATCTATACTCCATTTCTCGGACGAAATCCCAAGATGTAGGTTCTGTCCGTCAATGAATGCTATATTTTTTTCTTTATATTTCATGGTGATAATTATTTTAACTAATGATGATTATATTGATAATATGGGGAAAATCAATTATGAAAAGTATAATTTATGATTAAAACTTGTTATAAATACGACTTTGGCTAATATATTGTTGTATAATAACAACTAATTCATGAAAATCGGAATAATCTGAGCTTGAGCTTCAGGAATGGCAATTGCATCATTTATCGCAGAACAAAATCTAGATTCTTGTGAAGTTCATATTATAGAGAAAAATAATTGCTTTGGTAAAAAAGTGGCAATAACTGGATGATGAAGGTGTAATCTTACAAATGCACTCAAAAATAGAAAAGAATATCTATCTAAATATATTCGCGGAAGCAATCTGGTTGAGAAGATTTTTGAAATATTCTGACCAAAGAAAACTTATTCTCGGTTCGAGAATAATTGATTACAAATGAAGACAGAAGACAATTATAGAGTATTTCCAGTTTCTGATAAAAGTAGTGATGTTATAAGGATTTTTGAGAAAAATATTGCAAAAAATTGAAATATCATAACTCATTTTTTAGAAAAAGTTGAATGAGTAAAATACTTAGAAAACAAATTCGAAGTGAAAACAAATAAGAGTACTTATATATTTGATTGTCTAGTTGTGGCAACTTGATGAAATGCTTATATTGCAACAGGATCAAGTTGAGATTGATACAATATTGCAAGACAACTTGGACATACAGTGACTCAATTGTCACCATCTCTATCTAGCCTAGAAATCGACGAAAAGTTTTGTTCTAATATTTCTTGATTAACATTTGATAATGCTGGAATAATTTTTGATAATAAGAAAATTTCTTGATGACTAGTATTTACAATGAGCGGAATATCTGGTCCTCTAGTCTTTGCTTTATCAGCATATTTGGCCCATACAATTATTGACAGAAACAATACTTATAAAATAAAATTCATTCCAAATATTGAAAAAACCTATGAATATTATGACAAACAAATCCAGGATTTAATAAGAGAAAACTCGACCAAACAAATGAAAAATATTCTCTGAGAATTATTACCAAAAAGATTTATAACCGAAATATTACCAAATTATTCTATAGACATTGAGAAAACTTGAGCTACTTTTGCCAAAGAAGAAAGAAAAAAAGTATGTCATCTATTATCTTGATGACTAGAACTAACTCTTAATTGAAGAAAAATTGGAGAAGAATTCGTCACTGCATGATGAGTTGATTTGAGTGAAATCAATTACAAAACCCTAGAATCAAAACTAGTAAAAAATCTGTATTTCTCATGAGAAATACTTGATATTGACGCTGTAACTTGATGATTTAATCTTCAATTCTGCTGGTCCGGGGCCAAGGTAATTGCAGAAGATATTAAGAAAAAATGTATTTAATAATTTATTACTTATGGACTATAAAATATATAAAGTTAAAAGTGACAATTCTAGTATCTCATTCTGTCCTAAGAGATGATGAATAATTACTTCTATTGTCATCAAATGAAGAGAAATTCTCTATCTTAATAAAGAAACATTGTTTGATGTGTCGAAAAGCATAAGATGATGAATTCCTGTATTATTCCCAAATGCTGGGATTATCCCCGATAGTCAAATTGACTATTGATTCAATCTAAAACAACATGGATTTGCAAGAAATATGCCTTGGAAACATAAAATACTTGCACAAGATAAGTTCATAATGACACTTAGTCAAGATCTAGGAACCAGAGATATGTTTGATTATAATTTCTGACTTGAGATTGTTGGTGAAATCCTCAAGAATTGAGAAATCAAAATCACTCAGAATATTATTAACACATGACTAAAAGAATTACCTATTTCCTGCTGACTTCATCCATATTTTCTAGTTCAACAAGACAAAAAACATGAAATAAAATTCGATTTTGAATGAGCTAATTATATTAAAGAAGACTATAACAATCGGTCTAATTGAATGAAATCGGTAATAAAGAATCCAAAAAGGTTAAATGTAAATTTACCCTGAAATGGTAAAATTAAAATTGAATATTCAAAAGAATTCGAACAAGTTTGGTTCCGGTCAGAAGATGGAAAGGATTTTGTATGTATAGAGCCAATAATGAGAAAAGAACCAAGTATCCTTGATAACCCATATCTTGTAAAAATCTGAGAAACTCTCAGTATGTCAATGAAGTTCGGTATATAGATTACAAAAAATAGAGAACGAAAAATCGTTCTCTATTTTTTATTAATTAAGTTTATTTCAAATCCTTAGTATCAATATGAATTGTCTGAATTCAGTCAGAATACGGTGCTATCTGATATTGTGGGAAAATAAAATCAAACTTAAGATAAGTCTTTCAATTTTCTTTATAATATCAAGTTATTAGCCAATCAGAGAAGTTATTAAATGTTGATTGCAATCATTCATTAATCCAATCTTTATCAGAGTTAATTACTTTTTTTGCCGATAAATCATTGAAGTAATTAATACTATAATCTGATACTTTCTTGATGAATTTAGAATTTTTAATAATTAATTCTTTACCATTATTTGTATTAAAATTAAAAGTCTTGATTATAGTAGTACCATGAGCTCAACCTGTGAATTCATAAATAGTTAATTTTAGAGTTAAAATATTAGCAACTTCATTCACTTCATAAGAAGAATTTAATTCGTTTTTCCAATTATTAGAAATCACACCTGTGCCAATTTCTTCAGAAAAAATAGTAGTAATTTCATTCATATATTTTACAACTTGAGTATCTATAGTTGAATTAGTAATTTTTGGATAAACTAAATTAATTTTCGCAAGATTGCTTTCTTTATTAATCACGATATCCTTTTCAATATACCTAGAATCTACACTAGACTTACATTCTCATCTAAAATAAGCCCATTCGTTACAAACCTTTCAATTTTTAAAAGTACAATTTCATGATTCAAGATCAAGAGTTCATCAATCATTCACGCACTTCACAGAAGCTGGATTAGGCATACCTATTATTCATCCAGAATTAGAACTTGTATTATCTCCAGAAGCACTACATTCTCAGCCATAGGCATATGTCGCAAGAGAATTAGACTCCATCATACACTTATTAGAAAAAGTCTCATAAACAGGATTACACGGTGCCATAATACATTGCACTTGAACCTTAGCACACACAGGAGTGTAATCCATTGTGCACATCTTAGTATCAGCAAATGCACTACTAGTAATTAGTATAGAGGTAAATCAAAGAATGATTTTGAATAAATTTTTCATAAAAAATTGGTTAATAAATATTCCTATATTTTATAACGAATAAATAAGACAAAGGTGACAAAGTAAAATTAAATTATGATTTTTTTATTAAATCCGATTTAAAACAATCTCATTAAACTATTTTCTTCCAGAGTAATTACTCATCTTTTAACTAATTCTGAAAATGCTGCTGCTGTTGATTCAACATCTATCATTGCGTTATGTGCTCATTCGAATCTTTCTCAGAATAAGAACTTATATAGTTCATTTAGTTTTGGCGGCTTAAAAGAAAAGCCTCTTCATTGTAACTTACAATAATCAGTACTTGACCGCATTGTACATACCGATTTCATTGGTTGATAATCTCAACTTCTTCATAATCTAGCTAATTCATTTTTTATTATCATTTCATCAAATTCAATATTATGTCAAACAACCAAATCAGAAGTATTTAAGAACTTGAGAAAACCGGAGATAACATCTTCAATATAAGGTGCATCTTGTATGTCCTTGTCATAAATTCCATGAATTTGAGATGAACTAAATGGAATAGATATTCTTGGTTTTACCAATTGATCAATCCTTTCAATTTCTTCGAATCAATTTTCTTTTGATATATTTCATAAAATTCCTGCAAATTGAACAATATATGGTTGTTCTTCAAGAGTTCATCACTTGACTGTGAATCAAGTTGTTTCGGTATCAAATACAAATGCTCGCATTATTATTTATAATAATTAGAAATAATTTATCAAAAATGTCACTTAGCGTTCAAGAGATTTATTCGTAAATTAGAATGATGTTCTAATTGCCAAAAACGCGAAATGACATTTTGTGTTTAGGTTTCTTAAATTTTAGTAGAATCTCTTATAATCGTAACTTTTAAGCTCTGTATCAATTTTACGAAGTAAATCAAGTACAACTCATACAACAATTATTAATCAAGCTCAACTAATAAGAAAGTCTATCTTACCGGATGCACTTGGCAATATATTAAATGTATCATTAATTTTACTTGCTAAATAAGGAAATACTGCGACTATAGCCAAGAATCAACCACCATACAAGTTAAGATGAGCAGAAGTTTTTTCTAAATACTCAGCAGTTTCACGACCTGGATGAACTCATGGTATATATCATCATCTTTTTTGAATACTTTCAGCGATTTCTGTAGTATTAAATACAATAGAAATATAGAAAAATGAAAAACCAATAACAAGTAGAAAATATAATCCAATATATAACCAACCCGGACTATTCATGCTAAGATTGCTTACTAACCATTCTCCAATCTCTCTTCAACTTCAAGAAGCTCTTTTCGCAAGAATTTGACCAATAAGAGAAGGAAAAGTTACAATAGAAACAGCAAAGATAATAGGCACCATTCAAGATTGATTAACTCTAATTGGAAAGTATGATTTTTCACTTCTTCAAGTTCTAGTATATATTAAAGGAATTTTACGATATCATTCAGTGAATTTTATTATTATAAAAATAATAGCAAGAGTAGCTAGTAATAATCATAATAGGAGTCAATAATTTTCTGCAGAAAGATAACTAATAATGTTTTCTGGAACTCATGCTAGAACTCAAGCGAATATTATCATAGAAGATCAGTTACCAATTCAAGATTCTGAGATAATTTCTCCAAGCCACATAAGGAACATTGTTCAAGCAGTGATTATAAGCATTGCAGGAAGTATTGTTCACCAAAAGTCAGAAACATTTATTAATTTTACTGATGATCCAAAAAGTGTATTAAGAAGAATAATCATTCAATAACTCTGTGCAAATGCCAAAGGAAGAGCTAACCATCTAGTATAAAGATCAATTTTTTTCTGTCATTGTTCTCATTCTTTTTTGAGTGCTTCTAATTGTGGTATTACAACAGCAAGAAGCTGCATTATGATAACTGCATTAATATAAGGACTTAGTCACATTAATATAATTGAGAATCTTTTTAATCAACCTCACATAAGGGAACTAAAAAAAGTAAGTCATTGTTGATTTTCAAGTTGAGTCTTAAGCAATTCTAATGCTCATAAATTAACCCCAGGAACTGGTACAATTGATAAGAATTCAAATAATATTACTAAAGAAAGTGTAACAATTATTTTTTTTCTGAGTGATTCTGAGTTCCAAATTTTTTTTAAATATTTTAAATTCATAATTATTTTTTAAAAAAGTTAAACATTCTACTTATTGCTCTGCAAGAAATATGAAAATTAAATTACAAAAAACTTCAAAAAAATTTTCAAGTTCGCGAATTCAGTATATTAAAAAACTTAAAAAGTAAAGTAAAATATGAAAATTAATCTTGTTTTCTTCAATATTTTTTTCTATCATTCTCAGTTAAGTACTTCTTTCTAAGACGGATACTTATTGGAGTAACTTCAACATATTCATCATCTGCGATATAATCTAGAGCATCCTCAAGAGTCATTTTACGTATTGGAGTAAGACGAATAGCTTCATCAGTTCCTGATGCACGAATATTTGTAAGTTGTTTATTTTTAGTCGGATTAACTACAAGATCACCTCATTTAAGATGTTCTCATATAATCATTCATTCATAAATCTCTGTAGCTGGATCAACTAGAATTGGTCATCTTTCTTCAAGTTTCCATAAGCTGTATGCCATAGTTGTACCGCCAAATCATGATATCATAGAACCAACATCTCTTTTTTCAATGGTTCATTTGTATTCTTCGTAATGAGAAAATGAGCTATACATAATTCATTCTCATTTTGTATCAATAATGAATGAAGATCTGAATCATAGAAGTCCACGAGTTGGAACATCGAATTCCATAGATGTGATTCCGTTTTCTGTTTTCATGTCCTTCATTATTCATTTTCTTTTTCCAAGTTTTTCAATCACGGTACCAGTATTTGATTCTGGAACAATAACTATTACTCATTCGATTGGCTCTAATTTTTTACCTTTTTCCTCTTTGAAGATTACTTGTGGACAACCAACTTGCAACTCAAATCATTCTCTTCTCATTGTTTCAATTAGAACTGAAAGATGTAATTCTCATCTTCCAGAAACCATGAATACATTACCATCAGAACCTTCAAGATCAACTTTTAATCATACATTCATTTCTAGTTCTTTTGTAAGTCTATCTCTGATATTTCTAGATGTAACTAGCTTTCACTCTTTACCCGCGAAAGGTGAATCGTTAACTAGGAATTCCATTTTAAGAGTTGGCTCATCAATGGTAATTGCTGGCATTGGTTCCGCATTAGAATCAGTTGAAATTGTTTCTCAAACATAAATATCAGGTATTCCAGAAATTGTAACTATATCTCAAGCTTCTGCGCTATCTACGCTAATTCTCTGTAATCCAAGAGTTGTAAATACTTTTCCAATTTTCGCAGTTCTTCTTACTCAATCATTACCGATTACTGTAACTTGTTGACCAGATTTTACTTTTCATTCATAAACTCTTCCTATACCAAGACGCCCCATAAAATTGTCATAACCGAGATTAGCGATTTGCATTCTAAAAGTTGCCTCTGTATCATTTTTTGCTAATTCTACATGCTCAATTATAGTCTCAAAAAGTGGTGATATATCAATTTTATCATCTCACAGATCCTTAACTGCAATTCATTGTTTAGCGATAGCATAAACAATAGGGAAATCAAGTTGTTCATCAGTAGCGCCAAGCTGAACGAATAGATCAAATAACATATCAATAACCTCATTAGGACGAGCTGTTGGTTTATCAATTTTATTGATTACAACGAGTGGTCTTAATCATAGCTCAAGAGCTTTCTTAAGAACGAATTTAGTTTGAGGCATTGGCCCTTCGTAAGCATCAACTACAAGAACAACACTATCTACCATTCTAAGAACACGCTCAACTTCTGATCAAAAATCAGCATGTCAAGGAGTATCAACAATATTTATTTTTTCTCATTTATAATTTACCGCAGTATTTTTTGCATAAATTGTAATTCATCTTTCTCTCTCTTGGTCGTTGCTATCCATAACACAGATTGCAACTTCTTCATGCTCAGAGAAAGTTCATGATTGTTTAAGTAGAGCATCTACAAGGGTTGTTTTACCATGATCAACGTGAGCAATAATGGCTATATTTCTATATGACATAACTAAATAAATAATAAAATTAAATAAAGTAAAAATAAACCGAAGCCTCACCCTCGGTTCATAAAACTGCATAAATTATATAGATTTTTTCTAAAAGTAAAGTTTATTATTTATTTAGTAAGGTTTAGTTGGTGGTATAAAATTCGTATTCCACAATGATTCTCATTTTATAATACGAAGTTCATCAAGATATCAATTAAAAGGATAATCTCAATTAGCATGAGAAAATAAATCTCAGAAAAAAAGAGCACTTGTAACTCAACTTACATCTTCATTTGCAATTTGTGTTGTTCAAATTTGAGTACCATTAATAAAAACTTTTAGGGCTCAATTATTTCTAACAAAAGCAATATGATACCATGTTGAATTAACTGGGCTCCAATCGTATGTATGATAAGTTGTATTTAAAAGGATTTTGAGCTTACCATCCAAATTATTATATAAAACACAGAATTTATTATTACTAATAAATGTTGGGTAATTTCAGGCAGTTTTATTAGTAAAATATAACCAAAAATCAACTGTAAAATCTCCGGTTCAGAGAGCAAAATCAGAACTATTTGGAATTGATAAATAACTAGAATGATTATAATAAGAAGCTTTTGAAAATTTTCAATCAGTATTAACAGTCACACTTCAAATATTCACGATTCACGTATTGCTTCAATAATTAATTACATTACCATCAAAATGTAGTAAAAGTTTAGTGAAAGAATCAGGAATACAAGCAGTTCAATTCCAATCATCTCACATAGGACAATCTTGAAGATTATTTA
>Ga0209373_10001232_pt1 | contig 31619 bp, 23 predicted proteins | sample Higcelweek5metaG_FD_187173 | JGI IMG/M metagenome (GOLD analysis project Ga0209373, IMG submission 187173) | Freshwater pond sediment microbial communities from the University of Edinburgh, under environmental carbon perturbations - High... | ecosystem: Environmental > Aquatic > Freshwater >... | reverse complement strand
CAATCTGAAAATCTGATTTGCACCTTTTCCTATTGTTGTTTCAGTTGAAATTAACTGCCACATATTGTTCGTATTCTGAATGTGAAGATTTTTAATTAATTCACGATTATTACAACTTAATGAGAGACTATTTCCGCCAACACTATCAGCAACTAAAAAATCAATTTTGTATTTCCCTGCTTTTTTTACATCAACTGAAAATTCAAGCCACTCGCCGTTTACAATTTCGGCAACACAATAACCAGCATCAGCTAATTCAATATCAACACCTTCGCTTGGCCTGAACAACTCTGATGTATTTTTGCTGTTGTAATCGTGAAACGCCACCCCTTCTCCACCTTCATCGAAATTTTCAGCATCAATGGTTCCCGGTATTTCAAGCTTTGTTTGATTAAACGAATGATTACTGTTTTGATTATCTCCTAATGGCTTCAAAATCAAGATCACTTGTTGCCATCCATTCAGTGCAATATTTTCTACAATAATTTTATTGTTTGTAGCCGTGTAATTCCCTATCGATGTGTATTTTCTAACTTCAGGATCAAATTGCTGTAGTTCGTAATTCTTGTTATCACCAACCTGAACGGTTAGCGACAGTCCTGTTTTTGCATCAGCTTCGGATGTATTGGTAAGATAAACAAACACTTGATTTCCGCAACGGACAGCAAAATCATCGAGACTAAAAGAGGTAGGTACTACCGTAAAAGTGCCCTTTCCTACTTCGAGCATACGGTCGGAGATTTCGCGAACAGCAGCAAAATAGGGTGTCATGTTTCTTCCGTCGAAAAATTCCCACCACCAGCTTAACGGTAAAACAGGCGTAGGATTAAACAATCCATACCAAAGGCCGCGCTTAAAATCGTAGTCAAATTCAGGCCCAACAGCATCGCTCACATTATTCCAATCCCAATCGTATCCAAACTCTCCAATCACATAGGGTTTGCCCGTACTTTTCACATAATCGGTAAGGGTTGAAGGAATATTCTGAGTGTAATTGTAAATGTGTTTCATGTTGAAATCAAAATTCGGAACAGCAGTTAAACCTGTGATTTCACGATGCGAGATACTAGTGGAGACCATATGCCCGTATGGATCTATGCTTTTCAAATAAGCACTCATTTCTTTGTGCCAATTGGTAACAGCGGCATGAGGAATTATTATTGAAGTGCCATTGTACATTGCATTATCAATTTCGTTAAAAAATTCCCAAACACCCACAGCTGGGCTATATCCCCAACGTGCCACCAAATAACGTAATCTGTTCTTATATTTTGCTTTCGCAGCCTCAGACGTAAAAAACTGAGTTGGATTTGAGGCAGGACCTCCGTTTGCTGTATTGTAATTGTTGTCGGCCCACTCTCCACTTAATCCGCCATGGGCATCCATTGCAAACATTACATGTAACCCAAGCGAGTCACACATTTCAATCAATTCATCCATACGTTTTACACCGCTGGGGTTGAAATATTCCGAAGAGTTTTTATAAATCGAAGTAGATGAAACTTTTTTCCATTCAATTGGCAAATTCCAGGCATGCATCCACACCCTGAAGAAATTTCCTCCGTTAGCTGCAAGTTTAGGAAGGAAATAATCATACGTATGTTTCTTATTTTCCCAGCTGCGATATTCCCAGGCAATATTTTCACCAATTCCTCTAAAAGGTTTGCCTGAACTGTAACGAAAAGTCCAATTCGTACTTGGCAAAATAAAACCATCGGTAGCTGATGGAACGGCTGTAAAACGCCCCATTGCACTGTTTGCCTTGGTAGTATTTGCCATGTTCAGGCGAAATGAATACTTATAATTCCCTGCTTCAACGGGAGTAAAGCGGGCTTTCCAAACCGAAGCAGTAGAATTTCCCGATTCGAAATAACAAGGCAGTACCAACGTTTTTCCAGAAGGCGCAGTCAACAGCATATCGAGAGCTATTGCAGCCCCATCGAAAGGATTGGTAAAATCAGCTTTAACATCGATTTTCCATTCCATCTTTGAATATTGAAGCATCGATCCTTCAATCTTCGAGAAATTAACAATGCTTTGCGAAAAGGTAGAAACAGACAGCAAAACTGCCATTATAAATAAAAATACTTTCGATTTCATGTTCATTACTTTGCTTAATAAAACTGGTGCAATTTACATTGAAGAAAAGTTAAGGAATGATTATATGAAACCAAAATCTAATGGGTTTGATGAAAAGAATAGTACCTGAGCTGTGAATAATGGAGAAAAAAAGGGTAGAAAACTGAATCCCTACCCTTCTTCTTATATGATTTTTTTGAAGAATTACCTCTTCCCTTTATTCATTGCTTCCTTTTGCTTTTTTAACATTTCCTGTTGTTTGGTCATGTCTTCCAATCGTTTTTGAAAACTCGATTTTTCTTTAACAGGCTTTTTCTTATTGATCAGAATTTGAGCCCTAACCTTGTCTTCATCAATTGTTTGACGAATAATCCAAGTTTGAGCAATTGTGAAAATGTTAGATAAGAAATAGTAGTAGCTTAAGCCCGAAGAATAAGAGTTCAACATGAACATGAAGATTACCGGCATAAAATACATCATCGTTTTCATTCCTGGCATTGCAGTCATATCCTGCTGCTGTCCACTCATCTTTGTCTGAAGAATAGTAGTTACAGTCATCAACAGCGTGAACAAACTGATGTGGTTTCCATAAATGCTACTCAAAATTGGGATGTGCGCATTCCATGAAAAGATTGAATCATAAGTAGAAAGGTCGGTAGCCCAGAGGAAACCTTGCTGACGCAATTCTATTGATCCAGGGAAGAAATAGAACATTGCAATCAAAATAGGCATTTGGAATAGTAGCGGCAAACATCCTCCCATTGGATTAACCCCTGCCTTTTTATACAACGCCATGGTGGCTTGTTGTTTTTCCATTGCCTTTTCAGGAGGGAATTTTTTATTGATTTCGTCAATCTCAGGTTTCAATGCACGCATTTTTGCCTGCGAGGTGTACGATTTGTAGGTAAAAGGAAAAACGATTACACGAATCAAAACCGTAAGGATCAGTATTATTAATCCAAAGTTTGCAATTCTACTTCTTAAAAAATTGAATACAGGAATGATGATAAATCTATTCACCTCGCGCACAACAGGCCAACCAAGGTTAATCAATTTATGCATATCGTTTCCTTGTTCTTTCAAGGTTTGATAATGGTTAGGTCCAAAGTAGAAAGCCATGTCGTAATTCTGATCTCCAGAATTGAATGGCAACCCAATTTCAGTTTTAAAATGGCCTAAAACCGGAGCATTTTTCTCAGATCGTTCATTGGTAACCTTGGCATTAACAAAAGCATCTTTGGCAATAATTGCTGTTGAAAAAAACAGTTGCTTGTATCCAATCCACTTAACTGGAGTATTTAAAGCTTCATCTTCCGACTTTGTCAAACTTAAATGATCAACTTCATCGTCTTTAAATTTGTAATAAATAGTAGTATACCTATCTTCTCCGTAGTTTGATGTGCGCTCCTGACGTGGAACTTCAAAGTTAAAATTGAAACTTAGGAAACCTGTATTTGTATTGATCAGGTTTTGCATTCCATGCGTCCTAATATTGTAATCGACCACATACGAATTGTATTTAATTGTGTATACATAATCGATGTAATGACCGTTTCCAGCATCGAGTCGCATCACTAACTCCTTGCTTTCGCCATGGTTTTTCTCGTTGAACTTTAACCTACCCTCTTTCCCAAGCGGAACATCAGGCCCTTTCACCACTAGACTTTTTTCTTTAACCAAAGGTGTAAAATAGAGTTGGTCGGTTTGTATATTCCTGTTCTGAGCAAAGAACGAGATGTTGTGTTCCGATTTTCCAGGTTCGATTAGTAGAAGTGCTGTAGAATCGTACCGTTTATAATTTTTAAGCTCAACCGAGTGAATTTGACCCCCTTTTGTAGAAACTGTAAGTTTTATCAAATTGTTTTCAAGAACAATAAGCTCTTCTTTTCCAGTAGCCGACACTGAGAAATCGCCATATAAATTTCGCAATTCGATAGCAGCTTTATCACCACTTCCCGTAGTATCGACGGTAGCAACAGGCGTATTCAAATTGGAATTTTGTTTCGCTATAATTTCTTTCTCCAATTGCTGCTGAACCAACTGAATGGAATCGCTTCTATGTTTAGCGGCTGCAATTTGTTCTTTTGAGGGTTGGTTTATATAACTGAAAACTACCATCACGGCAAAAATCAGTACCAGCCCTATTGTTGTCTTCCTATCCATTAATATTTTTTCTCTTATGTATTATTTAAACGTTTCCTATTAGTAGTGCTTTACCTTAAAAATTACACCTAATTTTTAAAGCTCGAAAAAATGAAGGGCAAAGATAACTATAAAAAGGTCGAATCTGAAAATGTAATTTTCATGAGAAAACAACACTATTAAATCATTGAATAATTGAACGTTCTCACGAAACTCTCATGCTGCAAGTGTTCAGCGTTGAACTACATTTTGATTCTTTTTTAGCTCCGCTGAACTGCGTTTGTGCCCCCTCCTTTATGAATATTCCAGCAGCATGTTCGGTTCATTAAAAAAAGCGGCCTGATGTTACTCAAGCCGCTGATTTTTTTATGCTTCAGGGTACTCAACATCGTCAATGACCCTTATCTTATCTTTCAAATAAACAATTTGATCTTCGTTATTTTGAATTTTTTGCTGAACATCTTTGATCAATGCTTCAGCATTTTTCGAATTGGCAAAGAACCCAATGTTATTCTTCAACGTAATTAAATCACTTTCAAGTTGTTTCAGTTTCGAAACATATTTATCACGTTCGGCAAACATTTTATTTTGTCCACGGTTCGAAGTTTTCCAATCGGTCATTTTGCTTTTGAACTTCAACAAACTGCGGTCTTTGTCTTCAACTCTAATCTTATCGAATTGTTTGTTTATTGCCTCCCGGAAACGCTTTTGAATGTCGTCTTTAACAGCAATTGGAACATGGCCTATTTCAGTCCAACGGCGTTGAAGATCACGTAAAAGCTCAAAATCTTCTTGATCTTTTCCAGCAGAATTAAAGTTGACAACTTCTTCGATTAATTCATTTTTCAAACGAAGGTTCTCATTCTGAGACTCATCTTTTGAGCTAAAGAATTTTGTTTTGTTGCTAAAGAAACAGTCACATGCTGAACGGAAACGTTTCCAAATAATATCGGAATGTTTGCGTGGTACAGGCCCAATTTCTTTCCATTTTTTCTGAATGCTTATGAGTTCTTCTGTTGTTTTCTTCCAATCGGTGCTTTCTTTCAGCGCTTCAGCTTGCATGCACAAATCGAGTTTCATTTGAAGGTTATTGCTTTGCTCTTCCTTGTGTTTTGAATAAAACTCACGTTTTGCATCAAAAAAGCTGTCACAAGCAATTCTGAAACGTTCATATATGGCATTATTTTCCTTCTTTGGCGCAAAACCAATTGTTCTCCAGTATTTCTGAAGTTCAACCAATTCTTTCGATTTGTCTTCCCAATCTTTATGAGTAGAAAGATTTTCACCCATTATCTCTTCAACCTTTTCGCACAATGCGGTTTTGGCATCGAGGTTTTTCTTTTGCGATTTTTTACGGTTTTCGAAATAATCCTGGTGTTTCTTATTTATTTGTGTAGTCGCATCTTTGAATCGTTCCCACAATTCGTCCTTTTTATCACGAGGAACCGGTCCTACTTCACGCCATGAATCATGCAACTTTTGAAGGGTGTTGAATGCTTTCAAAACCGAAGTTTCGAGCATAAGCGACTCAGCCCTTTCACAAATGTTTAATTTTTCTTCAAGATTTTTTTTCAGATCGAGATCACGCAGTTCTTTGTTGATCTTGATATAATCGTAAAAATTTTCAACATGATGGTGATAGTTTTCCCACAAATCTTTCATGTTTGCTTGAGGAACCAAGCCTACTTCACGCCATTTTTGTTGCAATTCTTTAAATTCCTGAAATGTTTTATTGATCGATTCTTTCCTGTTAATCAGGTTCTTGATCTCTTCAATAATTTCATATTTGATGGCAAGATTCTTATCTTTTTCTGCCTCGATATCTTTATTATGCATTGCCTTTTTCTGACGGAATTCGGCAAGTAAATTTTTCAAATCTGTTTCGTACGGATCTAATTCTGGCACAAAATCCTCTTCAAAACCACCTTCTTCGATGAATTTCTTTTTGAGTTCCAGATTCTTTGCTTTCAGCTTTTTATAAAAGTTAATCTTGATGCTATCAACTTTTAGCATGATTTCTAAAAAGTTGTGGCCTTCCAATAAACTCTTAAGTTCATTGATCAATTCGATTTCCGATAAATCGGAATAATCAATTTCTGGCTCGCCAATTTCAAGATCTTCATCTTCTAATAAATCGCTGATATCCAACGATTCAACCTCTTCACTTTCTACAACCTTTTCCAAATCAACCGATTCGGGTTTAGGTTCAATACTTTGTTCTTCAATAGGTTGTTCCTCAATTACCTTTTCAGGTTCAGCAACAACAACTTCATCGGCAACCACTGCCTCTTCTGTGGTTACTTCATCAATAGTCTGATCTTCAATCACCTCTTCGGGTTCGGCCACAACAACTTCATTGTTTAATTGTGTTTCTTCGGTGGCCACTGCGTCAACTGTATTTTCAGTTGTTTCTTCGTTCGCTTCAATAGCAGATTCAGATAATTGTTCTGAATTTTTTACCTCAACCTGAGTTTCTGAGTGCAATTTGTCTTGAGATTCCATCACTTATAAATTAGTGTATACGTTGATTTTCAGCAAAAACCTATTTTTACTGAGGAGTACGAAAATAGATATTAAATGGTAATACTCAAAAAAATTGAAATATATTTTAAGCTGCTCTTTTCTTTAACAAAAAAGGCAGCCAAACTGAGGCTGCCTTTTTTTTAAGATAAGTCTGTTATTGTATTTCAATGTCAAACTCATTTTGCTGCTTTTCTATCTCTTTTTTAGGCAGTTCAACATTCAAAATACCATTCAAATATTTTGCATTAATCTGATCAACATCAACATTATCTGGCAAATTGAAGATCCTTTCAAAATTTGAAACCAAGAAGTCTTTTCTGCGATAATCAGAATTACTTTCCTCATTTTTGAGTTCTCCTTTTATGGTGAGCAACCCTTTTTGATGCTTTATCGAAAAATTCTCCTTTTCGAAACCAGGAGCAAGAAAACTCAATTTAAAATGGGTTTCATTTTCACTGATGTTTACAGGAACTTTGTTATTCCTGCAACTTGTTTCAGGCATACTGTGTTGACTCATAATACCATTCATTAAATCGTTTACGCTGAAGGTGTAAGCAGGTGTTTGAAATCTAACTAAATTCATAATATATCCTCCTAAAAATTTTAATATTCATAATAGATAAACATTTCCCAATTTGTCAATATCTATTCCATCAAATAAAATCGGACAAAATGATCTTAAATTAATCCAATACCTGCCAAAAGAACAGGAAATGATAAAAAATTAATGACATTAATTCCGTTTTGAAATAGAATTATGCCTATTCTCAATCTTTCTTTTGAAGAAAATTACATTTGCAAAAAAAATGAGATGAGGATTGATGTTTTAACCATACTGCCCGAGTTACTTGAAAGCCCTCTCAACTTCTCGATGTTGAAAAGAGCCCAGGATAAGAAATTAGCTGAAATTTACGTTCATAATATTCGCGACTACTCTACCGATAAGCATAAAAGTGTTGATGATTATTCCTTTGGGGGTAGTGCTGGTATGGTAATGCTTATTCAACCCATCGAGGATTTGATATTGAAATTGAAAGCAGAAAGGCACTACGACGAAATAATTTACATGACCCCCGATGCAAAAGTATTCAACCAACGGGAAGCCAACCGTATGTCGATGTACGAAAACATTATGATCCTATGTGGCCACTACAAAGGAGTTGATCAGCGGGTTAGAGACAATTACATTACCAAGGAAATTTCTATTGGCGACTACGTTCTTACGGGTGGAGAACTGGCAGCTGCAATTGTGATCGATAGCATTGTTCGGTTAATTCCCGGCGTGCTTTCCGATGAAACCTCTGCCCTAACCGACTCTCATCAGGATGGGTTGTTAAGTCCACCTGTATACACCCGCCCAGCCGATTATAAAGGGTGGAAAGTACCAGAAGTATTGCTTTCGGGCAACGACAAAAAAATAAATGAGTGGAGGGAAAACATGTCGTTAGAGATAACACGAAGAGTTCGCCCCGATTTACTTGAAGAATATTGACCGGAAAAAAGCTGTCACATATAAATAATTAAGTTTTTCACTTAAAAATAGATTTACAAACCCCATTTTTCTGAAGTTTATACTAACAGTCTGATTAAAATCAGTTTTTAGTTTTATCTTTATTGCCTCAATTATCCAGAATATGAACCCTAATTTATTACTTCAAAGAGTAGATATCCAGTCTTCTAACTGGCATCCTGTTCAAATGGGGTGGTTCACTTCCAGCTATTGTTCATGCCGATCGTGAATCGGTTAAACAGTTCATTCGTAATGCCGGTGGTATCCGTACCTGCATTTAAAACAACAATCCAATCTATTTTATATTCTGAAGAAGAATAAATTGACAAAGAAGATCAGACTCAATTTTTAAAAATATTAAACCAACAAATAATTGTAAAATGATGAAACACAATTTTTCTGCCGGACCGTCAGTATTATCTGACTTTACAAAAGAAGAAACAGCAAAAGCGGTAATGAACTTTGCAGGTACCGGATTCTCGGTTATGGAAGTTTCGCACCGTGGTGCCGAATTCCAGGCAGTTGTCGACGAAACCGTTGAACTAATTAAAGAATTGCTCGAAATACCTGAAGGCTATTCTGTTTTATTACTTCAAGGCGGTGCAAGTTTACAATTCTACATGGCTCCTTTAAATCTGTTAGCAAAAAAAGCAGCTTATTTGAATACTGGCGTTTGGGCCAGCAAAGCATTAAAAGAAGCCAAATTAGTAGGCGAAGTAATTGAAGTTGCTTCATCGAAAGATAAAAATTACAACTACATCCCTAGTGGTTACGAAGTTCCTGCCGATGTTGATTATTTCCATATTACCACCAACAACACCATTTACGGAACCGAACTTGAAAGCGATCCTGATGTAAATGTTCCAATGGTAGCCGATATGTCGTCTGATATTTTCAGCCGTCCAATCGATATTAAAAAATACGATTTAATTTATGCCGGTGCACAAAAGAACCTTGCTCCTGCCGGATTAACATTGGTTATTGTAAAAGATGCTGCTTTGGGAAAAACAGGCCGCACTTTACCAACCATGCTCAATTATCAAACACACATCGAAAATGGTTCGATGTTCAATACTCCTCCATGTATTGCCATTTATGCTGCTTTGCAAACATTAAAATGGTATAAAGCTCAAGGTGGTATTAAAGAGATGCAGAAAAAGAACATCGATAAAGCTAAGATTTTGTACGATGAATTGGACCGCAACCGTTTGTTCAAAGCTGTAGTTCCAAATCCTAAAGACCGTTCAATTATGAACATCTGTTTTGTAATGAGCGAAGGAAACGAAGCTTTAGAGAAAGATTTCTTGGCTTTAGCAAAAGAACGCGGGCTCGACGGATTGAAAGGACACCGTTCAGTAGGCGGATTCAGGGCTTCGTGCTACAATGCGCTCCCGAAAGAGAGTGTTCAGGCACTGATCGATGCAATGCAAGAATTTGAATCGAAACATTAATAAAGCGAAAATGCAGGATTCCAGTTCTGCATTTTCTTTTTTATCAATTTTGCATACCATATTATAAACCATTTCAAGAAGAAATAATGGCAATAATAAAACCATTCAAAGGGTTGAGGCCTCCAACAGAAATTGCTGCAAAAGTGGCATCAAGGCCTTACGATGTATTAAATTCAGAAGAAGCACGCACAGAAGCTGCTGATAACGAAATGTCGCTTTTGCGCATTATCAAACCTGAAATTGAATTTGCTCAGGGAACTGATGAACATACTGAACCCGTTTACGAAAAAGCAGTAGAAAATTTCAAACTGTTTCAGCAAAAAGGTTGGTTGGTCGACGATGCAACTGAGTGTCTTTATATTTATGCACAAACCATGAACGGCCGCACTCAATATGGCTTGGTTGCTGCTGCTTCGGTTGACGATTACTTAAATAACGTAATCAAGAAACACGAACTCACCCGTCCCGATAAAGAAGAAGACCGCATGAAACACGTGCGCAACACCAATGCAAATGTTGAACCTGTATTCTTTGCTTATCCTGCTGTTGCAGAAATAGACAGCATTGTAAAAACAATTGTTGACTCAAAAAAAGCTGAATATGATTTTGTGGCTGAAGATGGTTTTGGACACCACTTCTGGGTAATTGATGAGCCAAAGACCATTGAACGACTTGTCGAATTGTTTGCTAAAATCCCATCGACATATGTTGCTGATGGCCATCATCGTACAGCAGCGGCAGCATTGGTAGGCGCTGAAAAGCGCAAACAAAATCCTAACTATACAGGAAACGAAGAGTTCAACTACTTCCTTGCTGTTCATTTTCCCGACAATCAGTTACAGATTATCGACTACAACCGTGTGGTAAAAGATCTAAACGGACTAACTGTTGCCCAATTGATTGAAAAATTGGGCGAAGATTTTACGGTTGAAAAAGTTGGACCTGAAATTTATAAACCCAACCAACTTCATACATTCAGCATGTATGTTGAAGGAAACTGGTACAAATTGGTAGCCAAGGAAGGACGTTTCAACGACAACGACCCAATTGGTGTATTGGATGTTACAATTCTTTCGAATTTAGTACTAGACAAAATACTTGGCATTAAAGACCTTCGCACCGATAAACGCATCGATTTTGTAGGTGGTATCCGTGGATTGGGCGAACTGAAGAAACGTGTCGACAGTGGCAATATGGCTGCTGCTTTTGCTTTGTACGCAGTTTCGATGAAACAGTTGATCGACATTGCCGACTCTGGAAACATTATGCCCCCTAAAACAACCTGGTTCGAACCGAAATTACGTTCAGGCTTGGTTATTCACAAGCTTGATTAAATAAGTCATTAGGAAAGAGTCATTAGCCATTATTAAAAAACGAGAAATCTTTTTTCTTTATAATGACTAATGACCTTTTTCTTTTTCTTATGACTAATGAACATTTTGAAGTATGTCGATAGCAGAAAACATAGCAAAGATAAGATCGCAATTACCCGAAAATGTAACTTTAGTGGCCGTTTCAAAAACAAAACCCAATGAGGCACTACTAGAGGCATATAATACAGGACAACGAATCTTTGGAGAAAACAAAGTACAGGAACTGACTCAGAAATTCGAAACTTTGCCCAAAGACATCGAATGGCATTTTATTGGCCACCTTCAAACCAACAAGATAAAATACATTGCACCTTTTGTTTCGCTCATTCATGCTGTTGATAGTTTAAAATTACTTGAAGCAATAGACAAAGAAGCAGCAAAAAACAACCGGATAATCGACTGCTTGTTGCAATTTCACATTGCTGAAGAAGAAACCAAATATGGATTCTCGGTAAATGAGGCTATTGAAGTATTGAATTCGGAAAGCTTTTCAACCCTAAAAAACATCAGGATTGTAGGAGTAATGGGCATGGCTACTTTCACCGAAAATTCGGAACAAATTACAAAAGAGTTTGGGGTATTAAGGCAAATTTTTCAGCAATTGAAAGCCAACTATTTTTCTGATCAACCTTCATTTAAAGAAATATCAATGGGTATGAGCGACGATTTCCCTATTGCTGTAAAACAGGGAAGCACCATGGTTCGCATCGGAAGTACTATATTTGGGGCAAGAGTATATTCTTAACCCGAATAAAATAAATACCGATGACTAATTTATCTACAACTTACATGGGGCTTGCATTACGCAACCCAATTATTGCCGGAAGTTCAGGTTTAACGAATACAGTGAAACATCTCAAATTGCTTGAAGATGCTGGTGTGGGCGCCGTAGTTTTAAAATCGTTATTTGAAGAACAAATCAACCTTGAAATCAGCAACATTGTTACCTCAAACGAACAAAACAACTCTTACCCTGAGGCTGAAGATTACATCAGACACTACACTAAAAATAATTCGATTCAAACCTATCTCGACTTTATAAAGGAAGCAAAAGCCGCTGTTTCAATTCCGGTTATTGCCAGTATTAACTGCATAAGTGCTTCTGACTGGAGCAACTTTGCCCTCGACATTGAAGCTGCTGGAGCCGATGCGATAGAGCTCAACATCTATAAATTACCGTTAGACCGAAACATTTCAGCCGACATGTACGACAAAAAGTACATTGACATTTTGCGCTTAGTCCGCCAAAAAATTAAAATTCCAATTGCCGTGAAAATTGGAACGAATTTTTCGAATCTGGTTCGCATTGTAGATCAGTTGTATGCCAATGGAGCAAATTCAGTTGTGATGTTCAACCGTTTTTACAATCCCGATATCAATCTCGAAACTCTTGAATTTACATCGTCAGAAGTGCTAAGCTCTCCAACCGATTTAGCTCGCGTACTTCGCTGGACTGGAATTGTAAAAGGGAAACTACCTTATATTGAGATCGCTGCATCAACAGGCATTCACAATGGCAATGCAGCTATTAAACAAATTCTTGCCGGTGCCCAGGTAGTACAATTGTGTTCAACATTATACAGAAATGGCCCCGATGTGATAGGTGAAATTAAAACAACAATCGAGCAGTTTATGCACAAATGGAACTTCAAAACATTGGACGATTTTAGAGGACGAATGAGCTATGCCAACATAGAATCGCCTGCGGTTTACGAGCGTGCACAGTTTATTAAGTATTTCTCGAACAGAGACACACTATAACTATTGACCATTTTCTAATACCTGTTTTATGAAAGTTTTGTTTATCGGGGGTTCGGGCATTATCAGCTCGGCCTGTACCAGTTTGGCTATTGAAAAAGGGATTGAACTTTACCATCTAAACCGAGGTAATTCTTCGTCTATTCGCCCAGTTCCAAATGAAGTTATTCAACTTAAAACAGATGTTCGCAATTTTGAGCAAACATCAAAAATATTAAACGATCACTCTTTCGATGTTGTGGTCGATTGGATTTCATTTGTGCCTGAAAACCTGGAAAACAACCTAAAACTTTTTCAAAATAAAACCAACCAATTTATATTTATTAGTTCGGCTTCAGCTTATCAAACACCGCCACAAAAGTTGCCCATTACCGAGGAAACGCCACTCGATAATCCATATTGGGAATATTCGCGAAACAAAATAGCTTGTGAACTATTTTTGAAAGAAAACGCATCGAAATACGGCATGAAATACACCATTGTTCGCCCATCGCACACCTACGATAAAACGTTGCTGCCATTTGACGAAGGCTACACTGTAATCGATCGGATGTTGAAAGGGAAACCAGTTGTGGTTTTAGGCGATGGAACCTCTATTTGGACATTGACTCACCATAAAGATTTTGCGATTGCCTTGGTTGGCTTACTTGGAAATCAAAAAGCGATGGACGATATTTTCCATATTACTTCCGATGAATGGATCACCTGGAACCAGATTTATATCCTTGTTGGTCGCGCTTTTGGTGTTGAACCAAAGTTGGTGCACATTCCTTCTGAAATTATAGCCAAATACCTTCCGACGATTGGCGATGGATTGCTGGGCGACAAAATGCACAGCATGATTTTCGACAATTCAAAAATAAAAGCAGCCGTTCCTGAGTTTAATTGCCAAATATCTTTTGAAATTGGAGTAAACGATGTTGCCAGTTGGTATAAAAGCGAGCAGTCAAATAAAACAGTCGATGCTGAAACAGATCGGTTATTCGATCAAATGATTGAAGACATTTCAACCATTAAAAGAAATTAGAAAATGAGAAAGCTATTGTTCTTGGCTGTTGTTGCCATTGCTTTTAACGCGTGCAACGAGTCTGCAGTATCAGAAATAAAGATCGAATCCAAGGAGTTTACAAAACCTATGTCCGATTCTGTAGTTATGGATATTGAATCAAATGGAAATCAGGTTGAAATAAAAGGAGATCTGAGCCTAATAGAAGGTGAATGCATTGTTTCGCTGAAAGCACCTTCAGGTGATACCCTTTTTTCTGTTGATACGACTTTTGTTCCCGATACTGTTTTCTTGAATAACAATATCGACTATATTTTCATAGGCGACACCATATTTACAATTGACACGGTACTTCTGTATGATTTTATCTATACGAAAAGCTTCAAGGCACCAAATAAGGTTACGATCGATGAGAAGTTTGATCGAACCTTGGGGCAATGGACTTTCTTTTACGAATTGAAAGAGATGGATGATATTAAACCACAGGGGAGTTTTGAATTCGTTATGAAATACAAAGACTAATACACTGACAGGCAAATTTTTACTTTCAGAATAACTATTGACAAATGAGCATTTACCACTGATCTTTTTCTAATGACAGACAATAAAGAATACTGGCAAAACTTCGACGAAACTTTTTTCAAAGACGGCTACAATTTGTGCGACATGTTTTTGACTACCGGATTAACCAAAGCTAACCTGTTTGCCGCCCAGCAACAATTGTACAAAGTAATTGACGAGTTGATTGATACGTTTTTAAAAAGAACAGCTTCAGAAGGCAACCCTTCAGACTGTAAAATGGGATGTTCATTTTGTTGCCATCAAACCGTGCTGGCTTCACCTTACGAACTCTTTTATCTGGCCGATTTTATTCAAAAAAAATATCCGGCAAAAACACTTCAAAGCCTTGTTGAACGTGCCGAAGACAAGAAATCGAAAACATCAAAACTAAAAGTCGATAAGTTGTTGCAATACAAACAACCGTGTCCTCTGTTGCATTCTACCGGAGGATTTTGCAGGGCTTATCAGGCAAGGCCAATGGCTTGCAGAATCTATCTTTCATCGAGTGTGAAAAGTTGCAAAGATGATTTAGAGACCCCAAACAATGATGCAATCTTTCCACAATTGTACAACATGCCGCTACGTGCTGGACGTATGATGAACGAGGGCTTCCACGCCCGAATCAGAAAAGGGAGGGAAACAAATTTGCAGGCATTCGAAAACACAATCGAAGAAGGATTGCTCACCGCTCTTGATCCTAAAGCATTCGACAATTGGATAAAGGGGCAGAATGTATTTCGTAAACTGAAAGATTGAAAGATTTAATTTTACACGTTGTACTCTAAACATTATACACAGAAATGAAAGTAATTATTGACAATAAAATTCCATACATAACTGGAGCACTGGAACCTTTTGCTGAAGTAATCTACTTGTCGGGCAAAAATACAACCCCCGAAATTGCTCGCGATGCCGATGTGATCATCACCCGTACCCGAACAAAATGCAACGAACAGTTACTTTCTGGTTCTTCGGTAAAAATGATTGCCACTGCCACTATTGGTTACGACCATATTGACACCAACTTCTGCGAGCAAAATAACATTGAGTGGACAAATGCACCAGGGTGCAACAGTTGGTCGGTAGCACAATACATTATGGCCGCTTTGCATACGTTGGCAAAAGAGAAGAATCTGCCACTTTACAAAATGACTATTGGTGTAGTGGGTGCAGGAAATGTAGGTTCAAAAGTAGCCCGATTGTGCAATGCACTAGGAATGAAAATATTGATAAACGACCCTCCGCGTGCACGAGTTGAGGGCAACGAAGGCTTTGCAACAATTGAAGAAATTCAGCAAAATGCCGATATCATTACTTTTCACACACCTCTAACCCGCAACGGCGAAGACAAAACTTTTCATTTGGTCAACGAAGCCTTTCTTAATAAATGTAAGGATGGGTTCTATTTTATCAATTCATCTCGTGGCGAAGTGAATGAAACAACTGCTGTAAAAAAAGCACTTTCAACAGGGAAAATAGCTGAAGCCATTATCGATTGTTGGGAAAATGAGCCCGATATTGACGTTGAGTTGCTCAAAATGGCATTTATTGCAACACCACACATTGCCGGCTATTCTAAAGACGGGAAAGCCAACGGAACCAGCATGAGCATTCAGGCAATCAGCCGCAAATTCGGATTAGGTATCGACAACTGGCAATGTTCGAACGTTGAATTACCTGAAAAAACGATAATTGAGATCGATGGCAGTGGAAAAACGGCACAACAAATTATTACCGAAGCAATTTTAACTACTTACCCAATTACCGAAGATAGCTTAAGATTAAAATCGTCACCTGAAACCTTTGAAAAGCAACGCGGAGATTATCCTGTAAGACGCGAATTTCCTATTTATACAATTGACGCAATTAATGTTGAACAAAGCATATTAGATGTGTTAAAATCCATTGGTTTTCAAGTCAAATAATCTAGAATATTCAAAAAAAGAGAGGAATTAGTGAGCACATGCTTTTCTAATTCCTCTCTTTTGGTTTCTTTTTCTGGTACTATTCTTCCGAAGTTCCTTCTTTCTGCTGTTCTTTTTCAATCATTTTATCCAATGTAGCACCTTCGGTTTCTGTTCCATCGGCTTTCAAACGATAAAAGTGGGTTGGTTTGTACTTAAAAGTCCAAATAAAAGGGATTGTAAAAAAACAACCTCCTACAATTGCACCACCATCTACATCCTCGTCGCGGCATATTTCGGTGTAAAAAGGTGCATAATTATCCTTTTCAATACGAACTGTGGTACAGCTGAATGAAGGCTTTGTATCGGTCATTTGATAAGGAGTTTGGCCAACAGCCTCACCATCGAGATACAAATAAGCTCCAGTGGGGTACGAATCAATTAATGTTGTACTTGAACAACTTGACACTAGAATTGACAACGCAAAAGCGGCAAAAAAAAGTTGAGTTTTAAGAGTAAAATGTTTCATGGTTTATTTTTTTAATGTTGAAAAAATAAAATACAATTTTTGTACCAACTCTTCTCAACAGTAATCTTTGATTGCATTTTTATTGAAAACAGACAAAAAAATGAAGGCCTTTCTTAATGATTGACCTTCATTTTACTTAAAATTTATTTTTTCAGAAGATCACGAATTTCAGAAAGTAGTTCTTGTTCTTTTGAAGGTACTGGTGGTGCAGGAGGTGTTGCTTCTTCTTTCTTTTTAACCGAGTTCATCGCTTTTATTACCATAAAAATTGCAAAAGCAATAATCAAAAAATCAAAAAGAACTTGCAAAAAATTTCCATAATTAATGGTAACAGCATTTGTAACTACTCCATTTGCAACATCGATAGTGGCATCCTTTAGCGTTAGTTTGAGTTCTGTGAAGTTAACACCGCCAACCAAAAGTCCCAAGGGGGGCATAATAATATCGTTAACCACAGAAGAGATTATTTTTCCAAAAGCAGCACCAATAATGATACCTACAGCCATATCAACAACATTGCCACGCATAGCAAATTGTTTAAATTCATTCATTAAGCTCATTTTTATCCATTTAGTTAATAATTGATTTTCAATTTAATCCATTTCTGTTTAAAATGAAAGATACAATTACTTTTTTTGAGGTTAAGCGGATTAACAGGATACGAAATGGACAATAAAAAAACAGATTAATACCACTTTGGGGATGACACCAATTAGGCCAAAAAGCGGATTACAAGTGCTGCTTATGTTCCGATGAAAACTGTACCCTTAAAAATGAATCTCTGTATTTTTTGAATTTTATGACAGAAGAGTTTCAATACTATTTGTTCGAAGGGAAAAATTTGTCAAAATAGGGTGACTTTTTTATGGTTTTGATGGATGATGCCTGAAATCAATAGACAATACTTTCACAAATGCTACTTTCGTAATGAAATTCAGGTATTCACTATAGAAATTAGGTTTAAACATGAAACACTATTTACTCGGAGTTTTTTTCTTTTTTACAATTTTATTTTGCACAACAACAATTTCAGCACAAGCTATTTCTGAAGGAGATACTGATCATGTACAGAAAAGCAAAACTGATGTGATTTTACCAATCGCAAATGGAAAAAGGAAATTCCTCGGAAATATATACAGCAGCTCACAATTGCAGGAATTTACTCAGTACTGGAACCAGGTTACACCCGAAAATGCTGGGAAATGGGGAAGTGTAGAACGCACACGCGATGTAATGAATTGGGCAGATCTAGACAAGGCCTACAAGTTGGCAAAAGACAATGGGTTTCCTTTCAAATTTCATGTACTTATATGGGGCAATCAACAACCCGAATGGATCAAAACTTTGCCAGCCGACGAACAACTTGAAGAAATTGAAGAATGGTTTGAAGCCATTGCAACACGCTATCCAGATATCGATCAAATTGAAGTGGTGAACGAACCGCTTCACGATCCACCAAGCAAAAACGACAGTGGTGGTGGAAACTACATCAATGCTCTCGGTGGAGCTAGCAATTCGGGATGGGACTGGGTTATCAATTCGTTCAAATTGGCTCGAGATTACTTTCCCAATACGAAGTTGATGTTGAACGATTTCAGCATTGTTAACGACGGAAACGCTACCACAAAATACATAAAGATTATCAACCTTCTGAAAAATGACAGTTTAATTGATTTCGTTGGAATTCAAGGACATGCATTTTCAACAACAGGATCTGAATCCACGATGAAAACAAACTTGAAAAGATTAACCGATCTGGGTCTTCCGGTTTATGTCACAGAATTAGATATTGATGGTCCAACCGATCAAAAACAACTGGATGAATACAAACGTATTTTTCCAATTTTTTGGGAAGATAAGGGGGTTTACGGCATTACGCTTTGGGGATTTCGCTCTGGAATGTGGCGTACAACTGAAAAGGCATACCTGATTAATCTCGACGGAACAGAACGGCCAGCGCTGGTTTGGTTACGCGAATATGTAGAGAGCAGTTTAGTTGATGTGAAAAAATTGGAATCCAATCCAAAAATCAGCATCTACCCTAACCCAGCCAATCAGGATTTTGTAACCTTCGATGGACTTGAAAACATCAACTCTATTCAACTTTACGATAACTATGGACGCAAGTTAAAAACACAGGATATAAATGATGAAACGGCTTTAGTTTACGACCTTTCGGATATAAAACCGGGTATTTACGTCATTCAGTTTATTCAAAAAAATAAATCATATTTCAGAAAATTTGTGGTTGAATAAAAACGATTCTTTTTGAATAGAAAAACCACACTGATTCTTGATTTTTTAAACTTAAAAATCTACAGGTCTATCGTTTCCTCAAATTGCGTCTTTGTTTAACTGGAACCAAAATTGGTTGATACTTCATTGTCTTAGTTGTAATTACCACTTTAACACCTTCTACAATTGAGTTAAAAACTTCGGTTAATATGTTCTCAATGATTTTCATTCTTTATTATTTAAGAGTTGTGTACATCATTAATTACAATTTTAATGCCACTATTACAAAACACTGTAATTCAAGACAATGAAAAATAAATCAATACAAAATAAGTCCCGAATCAGTACAAAATACATTTTAATGGGAATCCATCCCTTTTAAGGATCAAGCTCAAACCTACATTCCCATAAAAAAAAGAGCCAACCCATTGGATTAGCTCTTCTATATGATATCAAAAATCTATCGGAGTGCTGCTTGTGCTGCAGCCAAACGGGCAATTGGAACGCGGAATGGAGAACAAGAAACATAGTTCATTCCAGCACGAACGCAGAATTCAACAGAACTTGGTTCGCCACCATGCTCGCCACAAATACCAACTTTGAGTTTTGGTTTTGTGCTACGTCCTTTTTGAATACCCATTTCAACCAATTGTCCAACACCTCTTTGATCGAGGACCTGGAATGGATCGGTTTTAAGTATACCTTTTTGAAGATAAATTGGCAAAAATTTACCAGCATCGTCGCGCGAATAACCAAGTGTCATTTGGGTTAAATCGTTTGTTCCAAAAGAGAAAAACTCAGCAACTTCAGCAATTTCGTCGGCAATTAGCGCTGCACGAGGAATCTCAATCATGGTACCAACCATATAGTCGATTTTGTCGCCACGTTCAGCAAAAACAATGTCAGCAACACTGCGAACAATCTCTTCCTGAAGTTTTAACTCTTTCACTGTACCTACCAGAGGAATCATAATTTCGGGAAGTGTTTTAATTCCTTTAGCTTTCAAATCCATTGCAGCTTCAATAATTGCGCGAGCCTGCATTTCGGTAATTTCAGGATAAGTGTTTCCCAAACGGCAGCCACGGTGACCCAACATTGGGTTGAATTCGTGAAGGTCTTCTACTTTTTGTTTGATCTTTTCAATAGAAATGCCCATTTCTTTAGCCATCTCTTTCTGATTAGCTTCTTCGTGAGGCACAAATTCGTGTAATGGTGGATCGAGCAAACGAACGGTTACTGGCAGGCCAGCCATAGCAGTGAATACATCAGTGAAGTCCTGACGTTGAATAGGCAATAATTTGGCAAGAGCCACGCGGCGACCAGCTTCATCATCGGCTAAAATCATTTCGCGCATACGCATCAAACGTTCACCTTCGAAGAACATGTGTTCGGTACGGCAAAGCCCAATACCTTGAGCACCAAATTTACGGGCAACTAAACAGTCGCGTTCAGTTTCAGCATTGGTACGCACATCAATTGTCCTGTATTTATCGGCCAATTCCATAATAGCACCAAAGTCGCCGCTCAATTCTGGGTCGATGGTGGCTATTTTTCCTTCATAAACTTCTCCTGTAGAACCGTTCAACGAAATCCAATCGCCTTCTTTTAATGTGATTCCTTTAACAGTTAATGTACGAGCCTTGCCATCAATTTTGCAATCGCCGGCACCCGAAACACAACATTTACCCATGCCACGGGCAACTACCGCAGCGTGCGATGTCATACCACCTTTAGCGGTAAGGATACCTTTTGCAATATCCATACCTTCGAGGTCTTCGGGTGAAGTTTCGATACGGACTAAAATCGAAATTGGGAATTTAGCAGCTTCGTCGGCGTGGAAAACGATTTGACCTGTTGCAGCACCTGGCGAAGCAGGTAACCCTTTGGCTAAGACATTTGCAGCTTTGATTGCTTTTTTGTCGAAAACGGGGTGAAGCAACTCATCCAATTTATTTGGTTCTTGACGAAGGATCGCTGTTTTTTCGTCAATCCTGCCTTCTTTCACCATATCCATGGCTATTTTAACCATAGCTGCAGCGGTACGTTTTCCGTTACGTGTTTGCAACATCCACAATTTACCATCTTGAATGGTAAACTCAAGGTCTTGCATATCTTTAAAGTAAGTTTCCAGTTTTTCCTGTGTCGCATTCAAGTCGTTGTAGGCTGAAGGCATCGCTTCTTCCAACGAAGGAAATTTCGTAGCACGTTCTTCTTCTGAAACACCAGCAAGAACAGCCCAACGCAACGACCCCTCTTTGGTAATTTGTTGTGGGGTACGAACACCAGCCACAACATCTTCTCCTTGGGCGTTAATCAAATATTCACCGGTAAATATGTTTTCGCCAGTAGCAGCATCGCGGGTAAAAGCTACACCTGTGGCCGAGTTTTGCCCCATGTTACCAAATACCATCGCCTGAACGTTTACAGCAGTACCCCATTCCTCTGGAATTTGGTTCATTGCACGGTAATAGTTTGCACGAGGGTTTTGCCAGCTATCGAACACAGCACAAACTGCGCCCCAAAGTTGTTCCCAAGGGTCAACAGGGAAATCGTGTCCGGTAACTTTTTTAACAGCAGCTTTAAATTTAATCACCAGTTCTTTTAGGTCAGCAACATCCAAGTCGGTATCGCTTTCAACACCTTTGGCTTCTTTCACCTCTTCCATAATCTCTTCGAACGGGTCGATGTCTTCTTTCGATTCAGGTTTCATACCCAGAACCACGTCGCCATACATTTGTACAAATCGACGGTAAGAGTCCCATGCAAAACGTGCATTTCCCGATTTAGCTGCAATTGCTTCAACAGCCTCATCGTTCATGCCCAAATTCAAAACAGTGTCCATCATACCCGGCATTGATACACGTGCGCCTGAACGAACGGATACTAAGAGTGGGTTTTCTTTTGAACCAAACCCCATTTTCATGGTACTTTCAACGTTTTTCATAGCCTCAGTAACCTGACTTTTGATCAGTTCGATTACTTTGTCTTTACCTATTTGGTTGTAAATGGTACAGCAATCGGTTGTAATGGTAAATCCAGGGGGAACAGGAACCCCAATAAGGTTCATTTCAGCAAGATTTGCTCCCTTGCCACCCAGTAACTCTTTCATATTGGCCTTGCCTTCTGCCTGGCCATTTCCAAAGGTATAAACGTACTTTGTAGTCATAGTAGAATGTTTGTTATAATATTTTAATAGACTTTTTATTGATTCTTAAAAAAATGAGTTTAGCTATTTCTGTTAAGGTTGCACCGTTTTCAAACGATAGGACTCCAAAGTTAACATTTTTGTTTTTTGATGCTAAGAATCCCCCTATAAATTATCCTGTAAAAAAGATGTGTTTTCCCACAACATATTAACAATATTTAACTTTGATTATCAGCCATTAACAATATTTCATCGTACATTTGAAACATCAGAAAGCAAAAGGTTTTTTTCATAAGTTTAGGTTAGATTTTAGATAGAGGATGGCAAAAGCCATCCTTTTATTTTTTCTAACAAATACTGTCATCTTATCACTCTTGCCAAAAAAATTTCAGAAATTATGGCTTCATTCTACATTTTAAAGTTGACATTCTTTCCGATTTTACTTCTTGGATAAAAATTTGAGCATGTAGAATCAATTAAAATTCGAAAAACATGAACTTAAACAATTTTACAATTAAAGGAAAAGATACCTTAAACCAGGCAACACAAATTGCTGCGGCTAAAGGACAACAGGCCATTGAAACTGGCCATTTACTAAAGGCATTACAAGAGATTGCTGAAAATATCACAACCTTCTTGTTCAACAAACTTGGGGTTAATTCCCATGCATTGAACCTGGCTCTCGATAAAATTGTAGATTCTTATCCCAGGGTTAGCGGCGGACAGCCTTACCTTTCGAATGCTGCAAACTCTGCTATTCAAAAAGCCATTAAATATGCGTCTGACATGGGAGACCAATTTGTTTCGGTTGAACATTTGTTGCTGGGTTTACTTGAGGCTGCCGACACCGTTTCTTCACTAATGAAAGACAGCGGGTTTCAGAAAAAAGAACTTGCCGATGCCATTGCTGAACTTCGAAAAGGGGCTAAAGTAGACAGCGAATCGGCCGAAGATAAGTTCAACTCACTGGGGCGTTTTGCCATAAACCTGATTGAACAGGCTCAAAAAGGGAAACTTGATCCGGTGATTGGCCGTGACGATGAAATACGCCGCATTCTTCAAATCCTTTCGCGCCGCACCAAAAACAACCCTATTTTGATTGGAGAACCGGGCACAGGAAAAACTGCCATTGTTGAAGGGTTGGCACAGCGAATTTTCAAAGGTGACGTACCCGAAAATTTGAAATCGAAACAACTCTTTTCACTCGACATGGGAGCATTAATTGCGGGTGCAAAATACAAAGGAGAGTTTGAAGAACGGTTAAAATCAGTGGTGAATGAGGTAATCCAAGCTGAAGGTGAAATTATTCTTTTCATCGATGAGATACACACACTGGTCGGAGCCGGAAAAAGTGAAGGAGCCATGGATGCTGCCAACATTTTAAAACCAGCATTGGCCCGCGGCGACCTGCGTGCCATTGGAGCAACCACATTAGCCGAATACCAGAAATTTTTCGAAAAAGACAAGGCTCTCGACCGCCGTTTTCAGCAAGTAATGGTTGATGAACCCGATATACTGAGTTCAATTTCTATTTTGAGAGGGTTGAAAGAACGTTACGAAAATCACCACAAAGTGAGAATCAAAGACGAAGCGATCATTGCTTCGGTAGAGCTTTCGCACCGTTACATCACAGAACGGTTTTTGCCCGATAAAGCAATCGATCTTATGGATGAAGCTGCTGCTAAATTGAGGATCGAAATGGACTCAGTACCTGAAGAGCTCGACGAAATCGAACGTAAAATCAAGCAACTCGAAATTGAACGGGAAGCCATCAAAAGGGAGAACGATCAATCGAAATTGAGCACTATTGCCGAGCAATTGGCTAATCTACAACAGGAACGTTCGCGCTACAGGGCAGAATGGGAAACTGAAAAGCGGTTGATCGACGGCATTCAGCGCAACAAACAAGAGATTGAAGAGTTCAAATATCAGGCTGAACAGGCAGAACGAAGTGGCGATTATGGCCGCGTGGCCGAAATTCGTTACGGATTGATCAAAAATGCCGAATCGGAAATAGAACGGTTAATGACCGAACTGAAGGAAAAGCAAACAAAAAATTCGCTGATCAAACAGGAAGTTGATGCCGATGACATTGCCGAAGTGGTCAGTCGCTGGACAGGTATTCCTGTTTCTAAAATGATGGAGAGCGAACGGGTAAAACTGCTCAAGCTCGATGATGAACTTGCCGAACGGGTTGTTGGTCAGAAAGAAGCCATAGCTGCTGTTGCCAACGCTATTCGACGTAGTCGCGCAGGTTTGCAGGACGAACATCGGCCAATTGGTTCATTCATCTTTCTAGGAACAACGGGTGTGGGAAAAACTGAGCTGGCAAAAGCCCTTGCCGAATACCTGTTCGACGATGAAACCATGATGACCCGTATAGACATGAGCGAATATCAGGAAAAATTTTCGGTAACACGCCTTATTGGTTCGCCTCCGGGATATGTGGGCTACGACGAAGGCGGACAACTAACCGAAGCGGTGCGACATAAACCCTATTCAGTACTCCTGTTCGATGAAATTGAAAAGGCACACCCCGATGTATTCAATGTACTATTGCAAGTGCTCGACGACGGCCGGTTAACCGACAATAAAGGCCGATTGGTAAACTTTACCAATACCATCATCATCATGACATCGAACATTGGTTCGCACCTTATTCAGCAAATATTTGAAGGGATGCACGAAAACAACCGCTACGAAAAGTACGAACAGGCCCGCACACAGGTATTCGAATTGTTGAAGCAAACCATTCGTCCCGAGTTTCTGAACCGTATTGACGATACCATCATGTTTTTGCCACTTGGCAGAAAAGAGATTCACGACATTGTACGTTTACAATTCAATCGAATTTCAAACCGTCTCGAAAAACAGGGCTTTAGTATTGTGATTACAGAAAATGCCATTGATTGGATTGCCTCAGTAGGTTACGATCCTCAGTATGGCGCTCGCCCTGTAAAACGGGTGTTGCAGCACTACCTGCTCAACGAACTGTCGAAAAAACTGCTGGGCGGAAGCATTGTTAAAGGAGCGCAAATAACTGTTGATGTTGAGAATAATGAATTGATATTCAAAATATAAAGAAAGGCCTTTCGGCCTTTCTTTGTGATGATTCTACGTCTCTATATTTGAATCAGGTTTTCAAACTGAAGTATAATTGGGATAAAGAGGTCTACAAGCAAACACAACTTTAACTAAGAATATACATCCTCATCAAAGAATGACCAAATCAACTTTAACTTACAAACCTATTTGTATTTAGCAAATAGGTTTTGTCTTTTATCGGCACCTTTTAAAGAAATTAAACCAGCAAATCCAGCTAATTTTTGTGGTAGTTCGTTTTTGCAATCTGGTGCTTTCTAAACAAAGTAATCAACGCATAACCTAGATATAAGCAGAAAAAATATTTACTTTGGAAGCTAAATTTTTAATCAAACTAAAAGAAACCAAATGATCAAAAACAGGAAGGTTGTTGTAGTTTTACCCGCTTATAATGCAGCAAAAACAATTGAAAAAACATATCATGAAATTGATTTCAATATAGTTGATGATGTAATACTTGTAGATGACAACAGCAAAGACGACACCATTGAGGTTGCTCATAAACTTGGGATCAAACACATTGTAAAACACGAAAAAAATAAAGGATACGGCGGGAATCAGAAATCGTGCTACAACAAAGCTCTTGAACTGGAAGCCGATATTGTGATAATGGTTCATCCCGATTACCAATATACCCCTTTACTCATTCCATCGATGACCTATTTAATTGCCAACGATCTATACCATGTTGTATTGGGTTCACGTATTTTGGGCAAAGGAGCTCTTAAAGGTGGAATGCCTTGGTATAAATATGTTGCCAACCGCTTGCTTACCTTGTTTCAAAACATATTGATGAATGCCAAGCTCTCGGAATATCATACCGGATACAGAGCTTTTTCGGCAGAGGCATTAAGAGCTGTAAATTTCAATGTAAACTCCGACAATTTTGTTTTCGACAACCAAATGCTTGCACAAATTTGGTACAGTGGTTACGAAATTGCTGAAATAACCTGTCCGACCAAGTACTTTGAAGAGGCATCGAGTATAAACATTAAAAACAGCTCGATATACGGACTTGGTGTCTTAAGAACATCACTTCAATTCAGGTTACAAAAATGGGGACTTGCCAAATATAAGATCTTCAAAAAAGAATAAGAATGAAACGGTTCCACCTAAAAGATCTTCTGCTTTTAATTCCCATTGGCATTTTATTAATTGTTCAACTTCCTAATTTGTCTCTTCCCTATTTTTGGGACGAAGCATGGTCGTACGTAACTGCAATAAACGCAATGGCCGATGCAGGGCCTAGCCTTTTACCAGGAGTTGTTCCAATAGACTATTGTAAAGGTCATCCTCAGTTTTTCTTTTTCGTTACTTCGTTGTGGATGAATCTTTTTCCCAACAGTATTTCAATGATGAGGATTCTGCCAATGCTATTCTCTATTGGGTTAATTGTTGCAACCTATTTTGGACTAAAAAAAATTGCCAACTGGCAAGCAGGTATATTCGCTTCGGTGCTTATTTCGGTACAATCGATGTTTCTAGCACAATCGATCTTCCTTTTACCCGAGATGTTGGTAACTCTAATGTTTGTGCTTTCTTACTTCTTCTTTCTTGACCGAAAATTTTTGGCCTATACCATAACCTCAACGTTAATGGTGTTTACGAAAGAAACATCAATCGTTTTTGCCATTACATTTGGGCTTTTTTACCTAATATCGTTGCTTAACCAGTCTGAAAGAGAAAAATTCAAAATCACCCATTTATTGGCATTAATAGCGCCCGGGCTTATCTATATTATCTTTCTTCTGCTGCACTATATGGCATTTAAAGTTGTTTTTTATGGCGAACATTTGGGTCATATTGCAACAGACTGGAACACTGTTTTGGATAAAACCAACCATGCCATGTCGATGCTTTTTGTTCGATACGGAAGATCATCCATTTCTGTTTTCGCCTTGCTTTCTTTGGTTTTTCTATTTTTCAGAAAAGATATTTCGAAAAAACCGGTGCTACTTGCAATCCTATCCTTTTTAACCTATATCACCTTTTCTGTTTATAACTTTTACACACAGCGATATGGACTTGTGGTTTTGGTTCTTTTCATCATCTTATTTGCATACATATGGGGTCAGATTAAGTTCAATTTATACATAAAAAGTGGTGTCATACTTATTCTAGCAGTGGTTTGCCTTGGAAAAACATTGACCAACAAAAGCTGCTCCGATACCGATTTGGGATATGTTGAAACAATAAAAGTTCATCAGGAAATTGTGCGTTATTGCGAACAAAACCAATTGCAAGATGAACCTTTAGCGGTTTCTTTCAACATGATTTTTAACTTAAATGACAAGGATTTGGGGTATGTAACAGGAACAAAAGATTTTTCAGATGTGAAATCGTGGAAGTTTTACCTCGATGCAAAATATTTCATTTACGAATCAACTTTTAACCAAGACGACCCAAGTGTGCAATATGCAAAGAATAATTACAAGCTAATTAAGTCTTTCTCAAACAATCATGCGTCGGGATATATTTTCGAGAATCTTGCTTACCACAAAAATAATGAAGAGAACAAATAAGATTGAGCAAGTCATTTAGAGAAGAAAATTGACGCTTACTATTGAATCCTGCAAATCAACAACTGTTTATTCTTGAACTTTAGTCACTTACAACTTTAGTTCACTTTAGGCACTGAATCATTACAACATAAAACCAATATCTATGAATATAAAAAAGGGCCTTTAGCCCTTTTTCTATTGTAATTTTTTCAGTTCGTCTCTAAGCTCAATAGTTGCGGCATCGCACTGTTCCATAAACATCCTGACATAATCAGGGTAAGTTTCTACCTCTTTCTCCTCTTCAGTGAGTAATTGTAATTTTTTCAGGTTCTTACCCAAATCTTCCATCCCCACTATCAATACCGATGATTTAGCTTTATGTGCCTCTTTTCCAAGATCAACCCAATTTTTATCGTTAAGATATTGATTCATGTTTACCTTAAATTCATCTACCTGATCTAAAAACATTTCAACCATCTCAATAACGATGCTGCTCTCACCACCAGTAATTTCCTTTAAATAACTAAGATCTGTATACGCCATGATTGTGTAAATTTGAACAAACAGCACAATATTAACAAAAATTGATTTTAATACCTATACTTATTGAACGCTTTTCAATAAATTGTGAACATGATTTTTTTCATAAAATCAACCTTTCATGAGCATTAGTTTTGTTTTCCTTATTCAAGATTGTTAACTCATTTAATATGAAAAGCACACCTTTCACAAAATTCCACATTGAACGGGGAGCAAAAATGCTTCCATTTGCAGGTTATAATATGCCCATTGAATACAGTGGGATAAAAGATGAACACCTTACAGTACGTAATAATGTGGGCGTTTTCGATGTTTCGCACATGGGTGAAATATGGGTTAAAGGAAGCCAAGCATTGAATTTTTTACAGAAAGTGACCACCAACGATGTTTCGAAATTGGTTATAGGGAAAACACAATACTCGTGTTTGCCTAACGGAAAAGGAGGAATTGTTGACGATTTGCTGGTATACTTTTTCGAACCCAATAAATATTTGCTGGTTGTTAATGCATCGAACACCGAAAAAGACTACAACTGGCTGGTATCGCAAAACAGCGAAGGTGTTGAAATTGAAAATGCTTCGGACAACATTGCACAGTTAGCCATTCAGGGACCAAAAGCAATTGCAACGTTGCAAAAGTTAACTTCTGTTGATTTGTCTTCAATTGGATACTATTCTTTTAATGTAGGCGAATTTGCAGGTATACCCAATGTGATCATCTCGGCAACAGGTTACACCGGCGCTGGTGGCTTTGAGCTCTATTTTTACAATGAATATGCTGAAAAAATATGGAATGCCGTTTTTGAAGCAGGAGCCGAATTTGGAATTAAACCCATTGGACTTGGTGCCCGAGATACCTTACGACTTGAAATGGGTTTTTGCCTTTACGGAAACGACATTGACGATACCACATCGCCCATTGAAGCCGGGCTGGGCTGGATCACCAAATTTGTAGACGGAAAAGAATTTATCGACAAACCTGTTTTATTGAACCAAAAAGAACAAGGTGCTGAAAAAAGCCTTCGCGGTTTTAAGATGATCGATAGGGGAATTCCTCGCCATGGTTACGAAATTGTGGATGCAAACGAAAACACTCTTGGAGTTGTAACCTCGGGAACAATGTCGCCGGTACTGGGTTATGGCATCGGAATGGGATACATTCAAAAGAGCCATTCTAAAATTGGAACTGAAATTTTCATAAAAATACGAAACAAACTGTTGAAAGCAGAAGTCATAAAATTTCCGTTTATCTAGATGATAAACTTTACTAACCCGATGCGTTAAGCCCTGCAGTTGCAGGGCTTTTTTTAATTCATAGAGAAACCAGCTGAAACGTTTACTTTATTGGTTTTTCTTTTTCGAACCAATGTTTAAAACACGATATTCAGCCACATTAGTTGATAAAGGTTCAGTAATTTGGCCCCCCAGCACATGCCATAAAATGTGTATCATCAGGTTGAGTGAATTTCATAGAAAAGTTATCTTTATCAAAGCAAAAAATACTTCATATGTTTCAAAAAAGAATTATTTACATTTTGGTTATTCTGTTTAGCCTAGGAGCATGCACAACAAAACAACCAACAGCGAACACAATTCAAGGCTCTCCATTCAAAATTGAACCTGCCGATAGTAGCTGGAAACAATTATCGTTGCGCGAAAAAATAGGTCAAACAATGATGTTGGCTTCGAATATTGAAGATGAGAAGAAAATTGGAAATGGCTCGCTGCCATTGTTTTTCGAAAAATATCCGATTGGTGGCTTCTTTCTTGCTTCGTGGACTATTTTCAATGGAATTCCTGAAAATGAGAAAGTAGAACATATGCAATCAATGGTCAATAATTATCAACAAGCCAGTAAATATCCTCTTTTCATGGTCGAAGACTACGAGTCGGGCTTAGGAAATAGCTTGCCTGGATTTACGCCTCTTTATGCAGGAATGAATATTGGGGCCACCAACAATCAACAGTTGGCCTTCGATTTAGGAAAATCGATAGCCACCGAAGCTCGGTCCGTAGGTTTAAATTGGTTGCTACATCCGGTTTCAGATCTGAACATCAACCCTATGAACCCAATTGTAAATATTCGCTGTGTTAGCGATAATGCTGAAAAAGCGATTAGTCTTTTAAGTCAACAAGTTGCAGGGATGCAAGGAATGGGGATTGCTTCAACGGTGAAACATTTCCCTGGCGATGGCATCGATTTTCGAGATCAGCATACTACAACAACTTGCAACTCACTTTCAAAACAAGATTGGCTCAACAAATCGGGGAAAGTATTTCAGCAGCTGATCAACTCAGGTTGTTATTCCATAATGACCGGCCACATTACCCTGCCTTTTTATGAAAGTAAAAACAGCGAAGGAAGATTATTGCCAGCAACACTTTCAAAAGAGTTGACCACACAACTATTAAAAAAAGAAATGGGATTCAACGGGGTAGTTGTTTCCGATGCATTGAACATGGCCGGTATCAAGGGCTTTTACCCCAGCCAGGTTGAAACCGAAATTGCGTCATTCCTTGCGGGTAGCGATGTACTTTTATGGCCAACGCTGGCCTATATGGACACCCTTGAAGCTAGAATATTGAGAAAAGAAATTCCAATGAGCCGGCTCGACGATGCAGTTAAACGTGTTTGGGCCATGAAAGAACGACTTGGCTTATTCGATATCAACCACAAACGGTTCCGCCAAACAACTACTGAAGAGAAACAACAAATTACCCTGACAGCAAAATCAATTGCTCAACAATCGGTTACGATCATCAATGAGCCACAGAATTTTACGCCTCTGAAAAGCAATAATTACAGTAAAATTCTTTTTGTTGCAGTTGCTCCTTTGGCAAATAATGGAATACTGAGCACTTTTCAACCAACAATCGACGATCTAAAATCGAGAGGATTTGAAGTAGACTTACGCCACAACCTACCATTTTATGGAAATAACCCCGACGACTTTTTGAAATACGATCAACTGATTTTTGCTTTTTCGCGACATCCACACGATCCGATGGGATCTATCCAGCCACAAAGCGAAGAAGCCTTAACTATTTGGATGATCAATGCATTACCAGGCAAAAAAATTATTGCAATCTCGTATGGCGATCCTTATGTGATTCCAACTTATCTTAAAAATCTCAGGGTGGGTATAAATGCCTACAACAATAGTAATGCAACCCAGCACCAAGTGATCAGCATTCTTGCCGGAGAACAAAAAGCCACTGGCATTTCACCAGTTATTCTTCAATAAAAATCTAAAGCAGAAA
>Ga0209373_10001231_pt1 | contig 31623 bp, 21 predicted proteins | sample Higcelweek5metaG_FD_187173 | JGI IMG/M metagenome (GOLD analysis project Ga0209373, IMG submission 187173) | Freshwater pond sediment microbial communities from the University of Edinburgh, under environmental carbon perturbations - High... | ecosystem: Environmental > Aquatic > Freshwater >... | reverse complement strand
ATTACAACAATGTGCTTGTCGACAGCAAATCTTTTGATTACCTTGAGTCGCGAACGAATATTATAACAATACCGAATAACTTTATAAACGATGCGTTGCCCGAAAAAGACCGTCCGTGGACAGTTAAGATCGTATCGGCAAGCAACGAAGAGATAGATGTTACGGTTAAGATATTGGATAGTGAAATTGCTGGTGGCCGCGATGAACGAGTTATAATGATCCACCCAAAGCCAGTTATTCTTGATGATATTGATTTCGCCAACTAAAACAATGAGGAGTTAGATGAAGAAACTTATACAACATACTTTATTATTGATTTTTGTGCTGATGCTGGCCTGGCCTGCTTCGGCGCAGAATAAGAGGTATGTAAAGTATAACTCCATTCATGCGTTGTCGGTACCCGAAAATCCCGATTATTCTTTTGTTTGGGAAATGTCATGGGGGCCGTCGAATAACCCAGTCACTATCTTCTCATCCACAAATGTTACTGAAAATATACGCTGGAGTCATCAGGCTTCCTATTATAACATTTCAGTTTATCCTATTTGCGACTCAACAGGATGTTATGGTGAGCCTATTTATATGACTGTTTATACTGTCGATTATTTGTCGCTCCATGCTTTCGACGATGTTTATTGCGCCTCTGTTAATGAGGTATTTACAGGGAATGTTAGCCAAAACGATTTTGATGAGACCGGAGCAGGTCTGATTTATAATCCAACTTTAATTGATTCGGCCAACCATGGAACGGTATCAATGACAGTTTGGGGAGAATTTACCTATACGCCCGATCCCGGCTTTACTGGTGTCGATCAATTTGTTTACGAACTGAACAACGATGCTAATCCGTCGATGTCGACCGAAGCAACAGTTTATATTACGGTCCAGAATAAAGTTGTAAACGATAATTTTGCCGACTTGTACGTCGAAAAGATTGGTCCACGCAAAGCGCTGTTTGGAAAAGAAATTAATTATCAGATTATTGTAAAAAACAACGGCCCCGATGTTGCTACTAATGTTGTTGTAAAAGATACCGTTCCTTTTGGCGTGTTTAACCCTCAATATTCATTGGGGAATACGCCAAGCTATTTGCCTTGGAAAGATTCGCTAAAGATTGGAAATTTAGGAGTTAACGATTCGGTAATTATAAACCTACGAGCAGATATCAGCTTGTATTCGCCCGAAGGCTTGTGGAACCAGGCCATAGTTTGGTCCGACCTCTGCGATCCCTCTAATGCCGATAACGATTCGATATGGTTCACGCAGGTTTCTCAACTTTATACCGATAACGACTCGTTAGTTCACGCTCCTGCCTGCGATACATTTACGATAAAAAACACGGTGGCAGGAAACGAAGCCATAAAATCTATTTTGTGGACTCCGGCAACAGGGTTGAGCGATCCTACTATTGCCAGCCCCGTTTTTACACCCGATGAAAATACTATTGGTAAGTCGAATACTTATATTTTGACTGTTACCGATGTTGATAATAATGTTATTACCGATACAATTATTGTTGTAGTACCCGAACTTCCGGTTGCTAAAATCGAGAGCGACACATTATACATGGACAAAGGCGAAGAGCTTACTATTCTGGCAAAAGAGAGTTATGGCGATCGTATTACCTATAACTGGTGGGTAGATCAGTTTCCGTTGCATATTATTGGTGTCCGAACCAGTGATAGTATTGTTGTTGATAGTCTGGGTTTGTACCATCTTACCGTTCGCGATCAGCTTAAGTGCGAGGCCTCTGATTCGGTTGTTGTTTTGTATGAATCGCACCCTCCCGTTGCAATTAACGATACGGTTGAAATTATTGCCGGAACCGACTCAACGGTTAATGTAATTGCTAACGATTACGACAAAAATGGTTTCGACCTTCGAATTATTGATATAGTTACACCACCCAATCATGGTGTTTATTCTTACGACGATTCTACCATTACATTCACCCCCAATGCAAATTATTGGCAGTGGGACAGCATTCAATATAGGGTTTCAAATAATGGTCAACCCGAAAGAGACACTACCGCTTGGCTGATGATTAACTGTTTACGACCTCCTTTAAATGCCGATCTGGTAATTGAGAAATCAACCGACCAGTTTAATTTCTGGGGCGATAGTATCGAATTTGTGATCACGGTTCATAGTAATGGCCCCGATACAGCTGCTTTCGTTACAGTTATAGATACCCTTAATCCAAGGTTGATAAACCCTGTTTTTTCTGTCGACGACGGAGCCACTTGGAACAATTGGTTGCGCAAGTATTCGTTTACCGACAGCCTTATTCCAAATTCAGAAGTTTACAGGCTTGTTATTAAGGCCTTGCTCCCTAAAGAAACCGATGAGCTCAGAACGCTTACCAATTATGCTTATGTCGAAATTGATACTTCTGTCTTTATTGAAAATGATTATACAACTAATGTCGATTCGGTTACTACGAAGATAAAAGATCCTATTATTGCCGATGCCGGAGCAGATATTACTGTGGGTGACTGTACTGGGCCTGTTGAATTGGACGCTACTGCAAGTAGTGGCGAAGATCTTACTTTCCTTTGGACGCCCAACATTTATCTTGATGATAATACTAGTGCAACCCCAGTGTTTACTGCAGGTACAACCACTACTTATATACTTACAATTACCGATAATGATGGATTGACCGATACCGATTCGGTAACTGTTAAGGTTTTGCCTCCGCCGTTGGCTAATGCCGGTGCCGATAAGTTCTTAATCGAAGGCCGTACTGCCGTTTTAGATGGGCGTGGTTCTACTCCTCGTTCGGGTTTATCGTATTTGTGGACAACTACCGACGGTCATATCATTGAAAATACTGAACGTGGACAAACAGCGGGTGCCGATTCGTTGGGTAATTACTTGTTAACTGTTACCGACTCTGTTGGCTGTACCGATACCGACAATGTTATGGTTTACCGTTATTACTATCATCCGGTTGCCATTCCCGATTATTACAGCATAAGGGCTAACCAGCGCCTTGAGAATGAAAATGTATTGGCCAACGATTACGACCCCAATCACATGTTTACGCTTACTGCAACGCCTTTGACAAATGTTAAAACAACACAAGGAGGAACTGTAAACCTAAATGCAGACGGAAGTTTCACCTATGTTCCCAGAACAAATTTTACAGGTGTCGACGGATTCAATTATTCGGTGTGTAACGACGCTGTTCCTCCAAGGTGTTCAAACGGATATGTTCAAATTACAGTAAACTTACCATCGAATGGAACTGCCGATTTGTCGATAAGAAAAGATGCCATTAGAGGTGAAGCTTTAATTGGCGATGTTGCAGGGCTTGTCTTTTCTATTACGGTTAAGAATGCCGGTCCCGATGTGGCCGAAGATGTTTTTGTAACCGACACAATGCCTCTCTATGTTTCGAACGTGTTTTATGCACTCGATAATATAAATGGCATTTATAAGTCGTGGAAAGGTTCAGTTACCGTTGGTGATATTGCTGTTGGCGACTCTATCGTTTTGTATTACAAGGGTAAAGTTGAAAGCGGAGCCCCCGATACTCTTTACAATGCAGCTACGGCTGTGTCGCCTATGCTCGACCCTTGTTTCGACTGGGATAATATAGATTGCCGCAATGTTGATACGGCTACAATTCGGGTTGTGAGCGACTTAATAGCAAATGCAAAATTAGTTGAACGATATTCGTTAGACGATAATCTCGGCGATAACTTTATTGGTTTTTGTGATAATGTATCGTATTTAGATGCCAGTGGAAGTAAAAGTACTAATGGTATTGACTCTTATGCTTGGTTCCCTAGTAATTTTATAACTTCCGATTCAAGTGTTATTACTACGATATCGCCAGTTAATAATTTTAAGAACGATACAATTATAAATTTCACCCTTATGGTAACCTCGGGTAACGTAACTCGTTTTACGAGCGTGCCTGTTACTATTTCACCACAGGTTATTGCCAATGGAGGACCGGATAAAAAGATGAACGAGGGTGAATCATTAGTTATTGATGCCACAGCAAGTCAAGGTGTTTTCTCTGATATTATTTGGCACCAAGGTACCGCTTTATTCAACGGCTCGTTTAAAGATGGCGATAAGCTCAAACCAATTGCTACCGAAACAGGTGTTTATATTCTCGAACTCTACGATAGGCATGGATGCTACGACTACGATACTGTTATTGTTCGTGTAAACCAGCTGCTTGTTTTAAACGATATTATTGTTGTTCAGAAAAACGATACGGTACAAGGTAATTTTTCATCGAACGATTTTGATCCTGATGGCGATTCTATATTCTTTAGTCAAATTATTATAGAGCCTTCGCATGGTACCCTTCTCGAAACGAATAGCGATGGGAGCTTTACTTATGTGCCCGACTTTGGTTATGTGGGCGACGACTATTTCATTTATGAATCGCGCGATGACAATGACCCAAGTTTGTTCAAAACTGCAACGGTGAACATTAAGGTAATCGATGTTGATAAGGTCAATAGCCAGCCGGTAGCTAACTCCGATATTTTCTTCGTCAATTTGGGCGATACAATAAATGGAGGTTACCTTTTGGCTAACGATTATGATTTCGATGGTGGTGATATCACTATTAATACAACTCCAGCTCGCGCTCCTAAGCAGGGTGCAGTTACGATATATGCCGATGGTTCCATAAAATACATTCCTAATCCTAATGCTGCCGAACGCGATTCCTTCACCTATTCGATATGCGATAATGGTAAACCTTCGAAGTGCGATACTGCTCAGGTTTATATCTATATTAATAAAATTGCGAACGAAGATCATAGCCCTATTGCTGTCGACGATGCTTATTTCGCGGTTGAGAAAACAATAACAGGGAACATTCTTTTAAACGACTATGATCCCGATGGCGATTTGATTTCTCTCGATATGTCGGGCTATACCTTGCCTTCAAATTACTTGGTTTTTAACCTTCGCGAAGATGGAAGTTTTGAATATCAGCCTAAGCCAGGCTTTACAGGTACCGACCAATTTGTGTATACAATTTATGAAGTAGGGCGTTTCGAGAATTATACTTCATCGGCAACTGTTTACATTACGTGCCTGCCCGAAAGTGCTTTTAATACCGATGTTGAAGTTGTTAAAGAAGGTCCTGAAACAATTATTTCGGGCGATACAATTCAATATACACTTACGGCGAAGATTAACGGGCCAACATTGGCAAACGATATCGTTATTCAGGATACTTTGCTTGCTGAATTAAGCAACCCTCAATATTCAATTGATTCGGCTCGAACATGGCTCGAGTGGAAAAACTCTTTTGAAATAGAACAGTTGATGCTTTATGAGTCATACTCGATTTTTGTAAGAGGAGTTATTCCTGAGATTTTCTCGGGAAATATCGTTAACGTTGCTTATGTCGATCACGATATGGTTGAAACCAAGCCAATCAATAACACTGATTCTTGGACAACAGAAGTCTTCCAGAAGGTGTTAGCAAATGCTGGCCCCGATACGCTTTTAGGAGCCTGTGTTACTCAATATGTAATGGGAGGAACTGGAAGTCTTGGTATGACGAATCTGACGTACCAGTGGAGTCCGGCCGAGTATCTCGATGATCCAACAAAGGAGAATCCTATTCTATCTACAACTCCTTCGTCGACAATGGATTTTGTGCTTGTTGTTTCGTGTACATTTAATGGTGTTACATTTACCGATATCGATTCTGTAGAAATATCTGTTGCCCAGCAAGTAATTCCTGATGCAGGTCCCGATCAGGAACCCGAAATTACAGAAGCTGCGTTCTTAAATGGGCGTATGAGTAACGGCGCCGGTACATTAAAATACAATTGGTGGCATTACGACTCTGACGATAATATGGTTACAGTAGCCAACACCGATACTGTTTCTGTTTTTGAAAGTGGTGCATATTACCTTACAGTGACAGACATACATGGTTGTGATTCAACCGACCGAATGAACGTTATTTATCCAATTGATGAATTTATTGCTGTTGACGATACTATTACTACGTTGCAGCAGGAACCAATTGAAATTGTTGTTCTTAGAAATGATATTATTGACCCTGACGACGAGTATAATCTTGACTACTTGATTGTAATTGAGCAGCCACAAAATGGTACTGTTGTCGAAAATCCGGCCGATTCAAGTATAACTTATACACCTAATCCATACTTTGTGGGCTACGATACATTTACGTATATAATCTCGACTAAATACTCCAATTCGGATGAAGCCCAGGTTATAGTTGCCGTACTAGAGCGTGCGCCACAAGTTCCCGGAGGGTTTTCTCCTAATGGCGATGGAATTAATGATGTGTTGATTATCGAAAATATTGATAAGTATAAAAGTAATATCCTCACGGTGTTTAACCGTTGGGGTAATATTGTGTACAAAAAAGAAAATTACAGCAACGATGACCCTTGGGATGGTGTAGCTAATAAGGGTGTACGAATTGGGCGCGGGACTGTGCCTAGTGGCCCGTATTTGTTCATATTGAATCTGGGCGATGATAAGAGAATTCAAAATAATCCGGTTAAGGGTTATATATTTGTAGCTACCGATTAAAAACGACAAGCTTATTTTGAGACGTTTTAGATATATATTATTTCTTGTTTTGATAGTGGTTGGCTTCAGTTCAAAGGCGCAACAAGATCCCTTGTATACGCAATACATGAACCAGTTACTTTCAATAAATCCTGCGTATGCCGGATCGAAGGGGGTAACAAGCGCTACTCTTATGGTGAGGGAGATGTATACTACCTGGCCCGAAAATCCGAGCACACAAACCATTTTTGTTCATGCACCCCTAAATAGCCAAATGGGCGTAGGTGGCTCAATTGTAAACGATAAAATTTACATTTATAGTAATACCGGAGTTTTTGGCGACTACTCTTATTCAATAAATTATCCCGGCGATAAATTTCTTTCGTTGGGATTAAAAGCCGGTTTTAGTTACATTCAACTACCTTTAACCGATATCGATTTGAAGAATACAGACCCCAATGATCCTGCTTTTCAACAAGACGTTTACTATAAATTTCTGCCTAATGCGGGTGTTGGAGTTTATTTTTCGAGCCCCGACTACTATTTTGGCTTTTCTATTCCGAAACTTATTTCGAATACTGTTAGGTCTCAAAATGTAGAAACAGGTACTATTTCTAAAGAAGAACTTCATGCATTTTTTATGGGTGGTTATGTGTTTGATTTCAGTAGAATTATTAAATTTAAACCTTATTTTATGGTGAGATTTACACCTAATGCTCCAATTTCGGCTGATCTTACAGCGCAGGCTGTTTTTTATGAGCGACTTTGGGTCGGTGCAACTTACCGTTTTGGAAACTCGTTCGGCTTTATGGGGCAAGTTCAGGCAACAAAACAGCTAAAAATTGGTTACGCCTACGATTTGACAACTACCGAAATTGGAGTTTATAGTAAAGGAACCCATGAGATTTTGGTTAACTTCGACTTTAGTTTTGGTCGAGGCAGAGTTCGATCTCCAAGGTATTTTTAAACGTTTAGACTATGGGAAGAAAGTATATTATATCGTTAGTCTTCTTTGTTCTATTTGCAGCATTCGCAAATACCTCGCAAGGACAAAAAAGCTCAATTACTGTTAGGCTTGCCGATCAGGCTTTTGCCGATTTTTCATGGATGGAAGCTATCGAACTGTATTCTTATGCCTACGAAAAGGATAAGAACAATGCCTACGTTGTTCGACGACTGGCAGATTGCTATCGTAATATTGGGAAAACAGAAGATGTTGAGAAATGGTTGAAGGTTCTTATTGATATGAACGAGCAAACTCCTGAAGATATTTTTCACTTTTCACAGGCATTGAAAAGTAATGGAAAATTCGCTGATTCGGAAGTCGCACTTAAGGAATATTCTACCATGCGGCCCGAAGATGGACGTATAAATCTTGAACAATCGCTTCTTGATTATATCGATTTCCTTCTCAAAGACTCAATCCGTTACGAAATCGAAAATGTGCCTTTCAATACTAAAGGAGCTGATTGGGGTTCTGTTGTTTATGAGAACAAACTTGTTTACGTATCTACAGGTGACCCGGAAGATAACAGAGACCCTAAATACAATTGGGATAATCTGCCTTTTCTGGATATGTACTATGTTAATATAGACGAATACGGAAACTTTTCAAAACCGGCTATTTTTGCTAAGAATTTAATGACTTCTTTTCATGATGGCCCTGCTACATTCGACGTCAACAATAAAAGAATGTATTTTAACAGTAACAGAAGTGCAAAGTCTACCAGTAAGAAAACAACCGAAAATAATCTTCAAATTTATTTTGCCGATTTCGAGAACAACGAATGGCAATTAAAAGGAGGTTTTAAATACAACAACGAGCTTTATAATTTACGACACCCTTCGCTCGATCCAACAGGAAACCTGCTCTATTTTGCCTCAGATATGCCCGGAGGAAAGGGTGGAAATGATATTTACTGGTGCCGAAAAGAAAATGGCGTTTGGGGTGCTCCAATTAATCTCGAAGAGATCAATACTGAAGGCGAAGAAGTTTTCCCATTTATTGCTTCTGATGGTGTGCTTTATTTTTCTTCGAACGGTAAAGGAGGTATGGGAGGTTTGGATATTTATATGGCACTTCCCGATCGGGGCGTTTTTAAACAAGTTGAGAACATGGGGTTTCCTGTTAACAGCTCGCGCGATGATTTCGGTATTTACCTCGACGATGCCGGCTTTAATGGTTTTTTCTCTTCAGACCGTGTTGGAGGAAAAGGTTATGACGACATTTATAAGTTGAAGATTCTTTGGATTCCTGTGCAAATCAGGGGTACTATTCGCGACAGGATTAATACCTACGAAATTGCAGGGGTTAAGGTTGCTCTCCTCGATGAAAATCAGGATACTGTTGATGTGGCTTATACTAAAGAAGATGGCGAGTTCCTTTTTAGTGCGTTTAAACAACGCAACTACAGGTTAGCTGTTGCAAAGGAGGGCTACTTACCTGCCGAAAAAGATATTTCGACTTACAATAAGTTGCCTAACGAAAAAATTGAAGTTGAGGTTTTTATAGAAATGAGTTTCGATATGTTGGATGAACCTGATCAGCTTGAGCCTTTGAGCATGGAAATGGTTGATGGAGGTGAATTACAGGTGATTCAAATTGAGCATATTAACTACGGTTACGATAGCGACAAAATCCTTGATGAAGCTGCGTTTATACTCGACAAGGTTATTACAATGGTAAAACAATACAACGATCTTGAGGTGTTAATTGAATCGCACACCGACTCAAAAGGTAGTGATGAATACAACTTGAAATTGTCGAAGTTGAGGGCTGCATCGGCCTATAAATACCTTACAGCTAAAGGTCTTAAATCTACAATTATCGAATATACAGGTTTTGGTGAGACACAGTTGCTTAACCATTGCGAAGATGGAGAAGAGTGTACAGAAGAAGAACACGCACTTAACCGGCGTTCAATTATCAAAGTTGTTAGAAGGGGCAAGTACCAAACCAAGCGAGGATCGCGAAGTACATTCTATTTCTAAAATAGTTCAGCGGCCATCATTCGATGGCCGTTTTTTTGTATCCAACATTCGGAAAGAGAGGGAAGTCGTATTGATTTGATTCGGTTTGCTATACAACAAGAAAAGAGTTTCAATAATTATTGAAACTCTTTTCTTGTTGTCCTGTCAGGTCTCGAACCTGAACTCTTCTGATCCAGAGACAGACGTGTTGCCAATTACACCACAGGACAATGTGTCGACAAAATTACTTTAATTGAAAAAACCTGCAATAGTTTTGCAGGTTTTTTTGTTGTCCTACTAAGGCTCGAACTTAGACTCTTCTGGACCAAAACCAGACGTGTTGCCAATTACACCATAGGACAGTACCTTTGTTTTTGAAGACGGGTGCAAATTTAGAAATTTTTTTTAATTGCAAACAAAAAACAAACTAATTTATTGAATCATTTTTTTCTTCCTTCTTAATGTGCTTATTTATAGCTGCACTAATATTCCTCAAGTCATTTTTTTTCGATGAATAGAGTTTTTGTTTGCATTTTAAGAAAAATGGATTACTTTTGTCGCCACAAAATAAATGTTGGTGCCTTAGCTCAGTCGGTAGAGCAATGGACTGAAAATCCATGTGTCCCCGGTTCGATTCCTGGAGGCACCACATAAAGAAGGGAAAGATGAAAATCTTTCCCTTTGTTCTTTCATATAAGCCTTGATTTGTGTTTTAATAAGAGAAATTGAATCTCTGATATCTTAGATTTATGGGGCATGACAAGGTTTTTGCCAATCTATTTTTTGGGTTCTATTCATTACATTTGTTGAATGATTGATCAGTCTACGGTTGAACGGATAATGGATGCTGCCGACATTGTCGAGGTGGTACAGGATTTTGTCTCTCTTAAGCGAAGAGGGGTAAATTATCTGGGGAATTGCCCATTTCATAATGAGAAAACTCCTTCGTTTACTGTATCTCCTTCAAAGCAGATTTACAAATGCTTCGGCTGTGGCAAAGGTGGTAGTTCTGTAAATTTCATTATGGAGCATGAACACCTTTCGTATTTTGAATCACTCAAATTTCTGGCAAAAAAATTCCACATTGATGTAGTTGAGGAGGAAGAGTCGCCCGAAATTATTGCTCAGAGAAATCGTCATGAAAGTTTGATGATTGTTTCAAATTATGCCCGCGAATATTTCTCCAATTTTCTTTACAACGAAAACGAAGGACGGAATGTTGGGTTGAGCTATTTTAAGGAACGAGGAATTCGTGACGATATAATCAAAAAATTTCAATTGGGTTATTGTCCCGATCAGAAAGACCTCTTTACCCAAGCTGCCCAAAAACAAGGCTACAGAATGGAGTTCCTTGAAGAGACTGGACTTTCGATTAAACGTGACGACTGGGTTAGAGATCGCTTTTCTGGGCGGGTTATTTTCCCTTTTCACAATCTGGCAGGGCGTGTAATTGCATTTGGTGGCAGGGTGCTTAAAACCGACCCTAAAGTGGCTAAATATCTCAACTCGCCCGAATCTGAAATTTATCACAAAAGTAAGGTCTTGTATGGTATTTATTTTGCTAAAAATGCCATTACCCGAAGCGATAAGTGTTACTTGGTAGAAGGATATACCGATGTGCTTTCGATGCATCAATCGGGTATCGAAAATGTTGTTGCTTCTTCGGGCACTTCGCTTACTGCCGATCAAATCCGCATGATTAAACGGTTCACACCGAATATTACAATTATTTATGACGGCGATAATGCGGGAATTAAAGCCTCTATAAGGGGTATTGATATGGTTCTTGAAGAGGGAATTAACGTAAAGGTTGTTCCTTTGCCCGAAGGTGAAGACCCCGATTCTTTTGCCCGATCAATGAGTTCGTCTGATTTGATCGCTTATATCGCAACTCACGAAACTGACTTTATCAGATTTAAAACCCAGTTGCTCCTTAAAGAAGCTGATAATGATCCGATTGCAAGGGCTAAGCTAATCAGTGATATCGTAAAGTCAATATCTGTTATCCCCGATGCAATTACCCGTTCGGTGTACATACGCGAATGCAGTAATATGCTCGATGTTTCGGAAGACATTATTTATGAGGAAGTTGGAAAGCTGAAATCGAAAGTTTCCGAAGATAACAAGGTACAGGAGAAAAGAGAAGCTGCCCGAGTTGCTTCTGTGGCTAGACCTTCTGCTGAACCTTTGGTTGGAAAAAATCCCTGTGATGTTGAAGAAAAGGCTTTGCTCAGAATTATGTTGCGTTATTATAGCCACGATTTATTTTCGGTTGTAAATGAGGAAACAGGTAAGGCTGAAACGATAAAAGTTGGACAGTATATTGTTGCTGAAATTGAGAATGATGGATTGCGTTCAGTCGATCCGTTATATCAACTTGTTTTTGATGAATTTAAAGAACATTGCGACGAGGAGTTTTTTAATCCCGAACGTTTCTTTGTTCAGCACGATAACCGCGAAGTGTGCAACCTGGTTAGTGGCTTGCTGGTCGACAAATATACCGAGAGTACCATGTGGAAACGTAAAGGCTCTTTTGTAGAAGATGAACACGAGATTCTTCACTTGCTGGTTCCTAAACTTATTGAAGAGTATAAATTTAGGCAAGTGAAACAAATGATTTCTGGAATGATGAAAAAGATCGGTACTATTGACCCTTCTGGCGACTTAACCCAAATAATGGAACTACAAACTGTAATTACAAACCTGAAAAAGGTTGAGAAAGAGCTTTCAAAAAAATTAGGCAAAAGAGCAGTAACATCATAAATGTAATTCATGAGAACTTATCAAATTGAGAATAGAGATCAAATTGATGCGATTATCAGATCGTGTAAAACTTGTTTCTTGGGGTTGAGCGACTCTAATAATCAGCCTTATGTGATTCCGATGAATTTTAGTCTCGATGGCGACTATATTTACCTTCATTCTGGTCAGTTTGGCCGTAAATGGCAAATTATGAAAGAAAATCCGAAAGCCTGCATAACTTTTTGTGCTGGTGACGATTTAGCTTATCAGGATGAAGATATAGCCTGTAGTTGGCGTGTGAAATCGAAATCAGTAATTACTGAAGGGTTGATCGAATTCATTGATGATTATGATGAGAAGATTAAAGCTCTTCATGTTTTTATGAAACAATACAGCAACAGAGAATTTAGTTTTAGCGAACCTGCTGTTAGAAATGTTGGCATTTACAGAATGAAGATTGATGTTATTGTTGCAAAACACTTTGGTGCAAAAGCAATTACACCTTGGAATAGTTAATAGGATTACTTTGGAAACGCGCAATTTAAAAGTATTGGTTACAGGTGCTACCGGAATGTTGGGTTCGCGGTTGGTGAGTGATTTGTTGATCAAAGGTTTCTCTGTTAGAGCTTTATGTCGTAACAGTAGCCGGATTGAACAGTTCGAAAAGAATGTCGGTTTCTATGCTGATAACGCGCGGTCTTATCTTTCTCAAATAGAATGGATCGAAGCTGATGTGCTCGATTATAATGCAGTTTTGAGTGCGGTTGATGGTGTTGACTATGTTTTTCATTGTGCCGCTATGGTTTCTTTCGATTCGTCGGAGTTTACATTAATGCAGGATATCAACATTAGTGGCACTGCAAATATTGTTGACGCTTGCTTGGAAAAAGGAGTTAAGAGAATTTTTCATGTCAGTTCAATTGCTGCATTAGGCGCCAGTGAGAACGGTTTTGCTGCAAACGAAGAAACATATTGGATACCAGATAAAAAGCATTCGGGGTACAGCTTCTCAAAGTATTATTCTGAAATGGAAGTCTGGCGAGGAATCAACGAAGGCCTCGAGGGCGTGATTGTTAATCCTTCGGTTATTTTAGGCCCGGGCGAGTGGACAACAGGGAGTCCTTCGTTCTTCGAAAACATATATAAACGTTTAAAATTTTACACTTCGGGAAGTACCGGTTTTGTAGATGTACGCGATGTTTCGGCTGCTTTAATTGCCTTATCGGTCGACGAGAGGTGGACTAAGCACAAGAATAAACGATTTGTGTTAAATTCAACTAATCTGAACTACAAAGATTTTTTTGCTGTGGTTGCCAACTCGGTTGGAAAAGAGCCGCCAAAATATTTTGCACCTAAGTTGTTGTTGGAGATAGGATGGAGAGCTGCTTTGATGCTTAGTAAAATATCGGGCTCGAAGGTTTTGATTTCTAAAGAAACGGTTCGCAATTCTATTCAGAAGAAGTTGTTTGACGGTTCGAAAATTACCAGGGCAATAGGTTTCTCTTACCGCCCAATCGAAACTACTATTTCTGAAATTGGGCAGATGTATTTGAACGATATTCAAAGGCGATAATTCTTACTTATTCCAAAAAAGAAAAGTCACCCCTTTCGAGATGACTTTTACTATTTTCGAGTTGAAGTTATTACAATCCAAATTCAGCTTTAACTTTGTCAACATAGTCGAGTTTTTCCCAAGTGAAAAGCTCAACTTCTTTAACAACAGTTGGGAAATAAGGCGAAGTGAAGGTTTTTACAACCTTTTTTGGCTCGCGTCCCATGTGTCCGTATGCTGCTGTTTCTTCGTAAATCGGATTTCTAAGTTTCAGCCTTTCTTCAATTGCTTTTGGACGCATGTCGAATAGTTTTTCAACTTTCTCGGCAATCTCACTATCGCTGATTTTTACATTCGATTTTCCGTAAGTATTGATGAAAATGTTCATTGGTTTAGCAACGCCAATGGCATAAGCAACCTGAACAAGAATTTCGTCGGCAACACCCGCAGCAACAAGGTTTTTAGCAATGTGACGCGAAGCATACGCTGCCGAACGGTCAACTTTCGATGGGTCTTTACCCGAGAATGCTCCACCACCATGGGCGCCTTTGCCACCATAAGTGTCGACAATAATTTTACGGCCTGTTAAACCAGTGTCTCCATGAGGTCCGCCAATTACGAACTTTCCTGTTGGATTTACGTGGTAGATAATTTTGTCGTTGAAAAGAGCTTTAACGCGCTCTGGCAGGGTTTCCAAAACCCTTGGAACAAGAATGTTGATAACATCTTCTTTGATTTTTGCCAACATTACTTCGTCAGCTTTCAACTGTGCCTCAACTGAAGTATCAGAAGGTTTTGCAAAGTCGTCGTGCTGAGTTGAAACTACAATGGTGTCAATTCGTTTAGGTTCACCATTTTCATCGTACTCGATAGTAACTTGCGATTTAGCATCAGGGCGGAGATAAGTCATTACTTTACCTTCGCGACGAATAACAGCTAGTTCAAGCAATAATTTGTGTGAGAGTTCAAGAGATAATGGCATGTAGTTGTCAGTCTCTTTTGATGCATAACCGAACATCATACCCTGGTCTCCTGCGCCTTGATTCATTGGGTCTTCGCGAACAACACCGCGGTTAATGTCTGGGCTTTGTTCGTGAATTGCTGAAAATACTCCGCATGAATCGCCGTCGAAACGGTATTCTGCTTTGGTGTATCCAATGCGGTTAATTACTTCGCGTGCAACTTCTTGCACATCAATATAAGTCTCTGTTTTGATTTCACCGGCAAGAACAACTTGCCCTGTTGTAACTAAGGTTTCGCATGCCACTTTCGAATTTGGGTCGAAGGCAAGGATTTTGTCCAGAATAGCATCTGAAATCTGATCGGCAACTTTGTCTGGATGTCCTTCCGAAACCGATTCTGAGGTAAATAAGTAACTCATAATACAATTTTTTATGACCGAAGTCAATTGTTAATTAGTATAACTATGAGTGGTAGATGTGAAAAAGATGTGCAATCGTGGTAAGCTACGAATGCTTTAGCATTTTTTTCTGTGGTCGCAATCATTCACAAATCTATCCACATTTAATGTGTGCAAATATAGAAAACAATAATCCAATATCCAATATTAGATTTTAAATTAAGATTAAATTATCCGCTATTTAATCATCTTCAATATTGATATTGATTGATGATCCGCAACTGTTTTTTGATGATTTACTGAACTTTGCGAGTTCGGTAACATCTTTAATTGTAATGTCGCCATAAAACGAGAATAGAATGCTGCTTGATTTGTCGAGTATTACAACATGAAATTCGTCCATTTTTTGTTTGTTGCCGCGGCCTATCATTTTCACTTTCTCGGCTTCAATTTTGATATTGCCATCTTTTGAACTTAACTCGTTTGGGTCGACAAAGAAATATTCATTGCTTTCGAGTCCCTTTAAAATTCGGTCGTAGGCATTGGCCGAAGATAATGAGCCTTTGTTTTCGTCGTAAGTCATGAACCGAACTTTCTCCATTTTATAAATCACTTCTTTCGATTTTTCGTCCATGAATATCTCAAATGGTTTTACCGCCGATTTCGAGAAGCTCATTGTTGTGACACCTTCTTTCCCTGAAAAAAGATCGTATATTTTATCTGACTTACTTTCGGCTAAACCAAGTAAAGAGCTGAGCATGGTGGCCAGAAATATTCCAATTTGCAGAATTAATTTCATATCAGTATCGATTATTGTTTTCCTATTTGTATTTGATTATCTGAGTTGATTACAGTTTAGTTCAAAAAAGTTAATCCTTCGGGTTTCATTACCCAATAGTGGTTAACCATATCGCCAATCCACATGTCGGAGGTGTTGTTAATGTTGTGAATTATTGGAAGGAGGCTTTCGTCAAGGAAAATTACTTTTCCATCAGGAATTTCTAATGATATATTACATTTCTGTTTGCGCCATTTGCCGTTTTCCTCTATCGTGAAATAAGGATCAAGGATTAGTTTTGAGCCTTCTAGTTTGTAGTTGAGGTCGATCTTCTCTGCATTTTTTATTGCTGTTTTCATGTTGTTTCCTTTCGAACTTTTTCTAATGGTGAGTTCGTAAGCGCTATTGCCACTTTTTTCAACCGAGAAATCGGGGCTTGCAACAAGAATATCTTTTCCATTAATTTCCATCACTTTAATATTATTGATCTCAAATTTTGAATCACGATACCTTTGAGAAGCTTCTTCATTGAGGCTAATAAACAGCGTGTCTGTTTGAATGGATAAAATATTATTGTCGTTGGCCGAAGCTTCTGTTTTGAAACTATCAACGGCTCCAACAATTGTAGAAATTGCTATAATGATTCCTAAAATCCATATTCCTAGTGCCGATAGAATTATCGACCGGTTGTTTGATATGTAGTTAAACAACATTTTTGTTCCCGCATAAAGAATAAGGAGTATAGGCATTCCGGCAATAATCAGAGCCGAAATCATTAATGTTGAAACGAATTCGCCAGAGAAGATGTGGTCGAGCATCAAATTGTTATTGACCTCAGGGAAGAATCCGGGAAGGAATCCCATCACTTTTGATGAAGCAAAAACGCCCACAATCAATCCAAACAGTGACAGAAAACCGAATACGATAAATAGTGCCCCAAAAACTTTCTCAAGAACACTACCAGAATTATTGCCTGAGGTGTTTTTAACCTGATTCGGTTCTCGGTATAAATTTTTGCTTTGATTTTCGGAGGTGTTAATGTTGTCTTTAACTGCTTTTCCTATGTTTTCCGCATTGACTGGTTCGCCTTTCATTTCAAGTCGCTGCGATGTAGTTCTCGCCTTCGGAACAGCTATCCACAAAATTAAGTAGGCAGGTAAAGCTACGCCCGAAGTGAAAATGAAGAGAATGACAAAAATTACTCTCATCATTACTTTATCTGTATTGAAATAATGGGCAAGCCCGCTACAAACACCACCAAAAACACTTGAATCAGCATCGCGGTAAAGTCGTCTGTTCTTCTTTGAATACAAGTTTTGATGTGTAGATTGCTGCTTATCTTCAGGTTGTTTTTGGTAACTTTCTCCTTGGAAATTTTCAGGTAAGCCCATTGTATTTATTATTTCATCAATAATTATCCCGGTTACCACATTTTGTTCCGAATTAATTTTACCCTTGATAAGTTCAGCAATTCTTGATTCAATATTTTCAATAATCTGAGTACCTCCCTCTTGATTATTGAAAAGCGAATTAATTTTTCCGAGATAATTTTTTAGTTTTTCGTATGCTTCATCTTCAATATGAAAAACGAAACCACTAATGTTTATTGTGATTGTACGGTTCATCTTTGATTATTAATGTAGTGATTTTAGGTATTTCTGATCGAGGATTATAGTCTCCAAATGTTGTTGTCTGTCATCCATGATTCAAGAGTGAGCCTGTCTACACTATCTTCATTTTCTGTTTGTTTGTTAATTTTAAAGTAGCTGTCGCTATGCATCCAATCTTCAATTGCTAAATCGGCTTCAGGAGTTTCAGATAAATTGAAAAGAAATTCAGATTTGTTCCATAAGTCTTCATTTACCATCCAATTTTCAATTTGCAAGTCGCTTTCAAGTTCGAGTTGTTCTATTTTAGGTGAAGCTAATGAATTTTCATTGGGACGTAAAACCTCTTTTGCATTTACCTTTCCACTAAAGGTAATCAACATTGAGATAATAATGGCTGAGAAAAATAATTGTGTTTTCATAATGAATTCTTAAATGTTTGTGTTTAATAATGAAGCAAATTTAGGAACACGAATAGTGCTTGGCAATGCCGAGATGTATGTTTAGCGTCAAAATATCGGTTAATGGCGAATTTGTAAAGGTGAACTGGTATTAAAAGCCTCTTATATCTGAACTTGTTTACAGTCAATAATATTAACCACAGTCCGATTTTATTTTTCAATTCAGAAATAAAGTCTAACTCAGTTTCTTAGAGTATTTGTTTCGAATTCTTGAATTGTTCGATTAGTAACGAATTTTTCTTTAATTATGGGTAAGAAATGAATGTTTTTGCAAAAGGTAAATGGCCTTTATTTTTTGGGCATAAAGAATTGATTACGGCAATTTTTTTGTTTGAAATAAAAACGCTAACTGATGCTTAACTGTTTTAGTGATATTGTTTGATAATCAATATGATTTTCGTATTAAACTTTTCGTGCAACAAAAAATGCATTCATTTTATTCATTTAAATGTGCTAAAGAGTTGTAAAAAAATGAGTATTTAGATTGGCAGTTGAAATTTTTAATGTAATTTCGGAGTGAATTAAACTAATGATTGGTTTTATCCGATCTTAACGGAGTATTATGCAAGATTCGAATGATTTATTGATATTTGTTGTCGAGGATAATAGGGTTTACAATAAACTCATTTCTAGCTACTTGAAAACGAATAAGTTTGAGAATGTTATGTCTTTTTATTCCGGTGAAGATACAATAAACAATCTCTACCGAAATCCTGATATTATTATTCAGGACTTTTTACTTGATGGTATGAATGGGATAGAGGTTCTAAAGAAAGCAAAAGAACAAAATCCGAATATTGAGTTTATATTTTTGTCGGGGCAAGATAATATTGATGTAGCCATAAATACCATGAAGTATGGTGCTTACGATTATATTGTGAAAGACCAAATGGCTCTGAAAAAAATGGTCAATAAGATCAATAAGATTCAGTCTGTTAATAAGTTGGTTAAGTCGAACAAAAGATATCGTTCGGGTGTAGTAATATTTTTTATTGCAATAGTTGTTATAATTCTACTAGTATTGGCCTTCACATTTTTATTGCCAGCAAATTCCTAAAAGCTTTTAAACACCACCTAATTTTTTTGTTGAGTGTGTATTCTGATATCTGAATGTCAGAATTTAGTTAATTGTTCGATGAAGTGTTCGTAGAATATCTCTTCGTCGATAATATTTGCATAGTGGATTGGCTTCCCTTTTGAAGTTTTAAAAATATTACCGACAGAAGTTCCCCTTATTTCAATATCAATTGAAGTGTTTGCAAGGTTTCCAATTTTGGGAAATCCAAGAAACATTGTAGGTAAAACATCCCACATGTAGTTCCTAGTGTGTTGGTTGACGGTGAGTTCAAACATCTGGAGCGCCAGTCTCGATAATGTTTTCTTAGAATTTTTTTTGAGGTGGTACATCAAATAATTGTCGACAGGAACATGATAGCAAACGTCGAGAGGGAAAAAGATGATTTTTACCCCAGTTGCAACAAGTTTTTTTGCCGAATTAGGATCCCAAAAGATATTCCACTCAGCACTTCCGTCATGATCGGGCGAAATTACATTTCCATCGGTTAGAAAAGCCCCTGCCATCCAATATACTTTCTCAATTTTTTCTAATACTTCAGGGTGTTTTTCAATAGTATTGTTGAGGTTTGTTGCAGGCCCGGTTAATATTACAATTGTTTTTTCTTCTTCATTTAATATTTTTTTTGCTGTAAAATCGGCTGCTTCATCATTTGTTAATTGAGAATAATTAGGTTGGGTGTTTTCAAGAATGTCAATTTTGTTTATTTTGGAACTTTGTTCTCTCCATTTTGTTGGAAAATGATTAACCGCTGTTGCGTTGCTTAATGCAACCTCAATGTTTTTCAGGGAGAACAGTTCAAGAATTCTCAATGTAGTTTCTACAGCACTTTTGCCATAGCAATTTGCTTCTGTAATCGAAATTCCAGTTAACCTGAATTTGTCTAGGGTCAAGAGTGTAATTAGAGATACGAAATCATCGATAGATCCGTCTTGATCAAAGAAAACAGGCTTTTGCTTTGTGTTAGGTTGAACGGCTTGCATTAAGCATTGTTTTAGTTGATTACAAAAATAGTAATATTTCTATAAGTTGTCCTCTTTGTCAAATTCTTGCACTTTAGCTTCTGGTTTACTTGTAATTAATTGATTAGCTTGTGTTTGATTTGATAATAACGAAAAAGAGAGGCTTTCCGAAGAAAACCTCTCTTTTTTATTGTGAGAGTTATTGTTATTTAACATTCCCGGTTTTGATAAGCCATTCGGCAATTTGAACAGCATTTAACGCTGCTCCTTTTTTGATTTGATCGCCAACACACCAGAAAGTTAAACCTTTCTTTGTTGTAACATCTTGGCGAATACGGCCTACATACACATCATCTTTACCAGAGATAAAAAGAGGCATTGGATATTGTTTTTCAGAAGGATTATCTAAAACAGTTAGCCCTTCGAATTCGTTCATGGCTTTTTTAACTTCATCTAAATTGATTTCGCCTTCGGTTTCAACCCAAATAGCTTCAGAATGAGCACGTGCAACTGGAATACGGATACATGTTGCTGAGACTTCAGCATCGGTATGCATAATTTTTTTGGTTTCCCAGTTCATCTTCATCTCTTCTTTGGTGTAATCGTTTTCGAGGAAAACATCAATCTGAGGAATTACATTCATTGCTAATTGATAAGGGAACTTTTTAGGTGTAACCTTTTCGCCATTCGCAATTTGTTTAATTTGCTCTTCGAGTTCAGTAATTCCCTGAGCACCAGCTCCACTTGCTGCCTGATATGTTGCAACGTGTACTCTGGTAATTTTCGATATATCGTTAATCGGTTTTAAAGCAACAACCATCTGAATTGTTGAGCAGTTTGGATTTGCAATGATATTGCGAGGGCGCACTAATGCATCTTCTGGGTTTACTTCAGGAACAACCAATGGCACGTCGTCGTCGTAACGGAATGCACTTGAATTGTCGATCATGATGGCGCCGTGTTTGGTGATTGTTGATGCAAAATCTTTAGAAACACTAGCTCCTGCTGATGTTAAGGCAATATCGATGTCTTTAAAATCATCACCATGTTTAAGCTCCTTGACTACAAGTTTTTTACCTTTGAATGTATACTCTTTACCGGCACTACGCTCCGACCCGAATAACACTAATTCATCGAGCGGGAAATTCCGCTCTTCAAGCACTTGCAGGAACTCTTGCCCTACAGCGCCGCTAGCACCAACTACAGCGACTCTCATAATTTTTTCCTTTTTTTGTTAATTGATAATATTAAAATTGTTTATTTTAGCGTATTAAGCTCGACAAAAATAGATATTGCAATATAAAAACAATCAAAATGCGCCAAATAATTCTTCTCGCTTCGGTTTTTTTCACTTTCATTTTATCTAAACCTCTTTGTGCCCAAGTTTTGTGGCAGGAAAATTTTTCTGTAACAGATAAAGGTTATTGGGTTGATGAGGCGGCTGTTTTACAGTCCGATTTGTCGGGTTTGTTTTGGTCTTTGGATATTGAGAATTGTAATTTTGTTGCTCTGAACGACTATGCGAAAACAGTAGCAACTTCTGGTGGCCGATTCGAAGTGCTTGATTCTGATGGCGAAGTGGCTTGGCTTTCTCCTGTTGTTATTATTTCGAATGCCGATGCAGTAAATATTTCTTTTTCGGCAGGAGAAACGGGAAGTAGTGTTGCTGCTGATAAAAAATATGTGAAGGCTTTTGTAATTATTGATGGAAAGCCAGAAGTGCCCCTTACTCCTGATTCTGTTTTATCTGGCAATTGGGGCGATTCTCAGATTTCTCAAAATGGCATTACTGGTAGCTCTTTGCAATTGTTGATAAAGATGAATTCATCGTATTCAAGCGACAAAGTTTATATCGATAATATTTTAGTTGAAGGTGTTGATTCTTCTAAATTTCTACCTCAGCAAATAAGCTTAGTAAGTGTGCCTTCTGTCGTTTTTATAAATGAAACATTTCAGCTACAGGCTAAATGCCTTGATGGATTTGGCGAAGTTGTAATTGATTCGATGTTGCGGTTGGAATTGGTTGGTAGTGGATTGCAACAGTTAAATCAATCATGGGAAAAGGGAGTTTATTCTTGGAGTGTGGTATGTGTTGCCGATGAGCCTCTGACATTCAACATTAAAGATTCTTCGGGAACGCTAAGCTCTGCGGTTGGTTCGTTGAACGCATTTAACAGGCTAGATGTATTGGCTATGGAAGATTATGAGGATTACACCTCTGGGGCTTCTTTGTCTGGGCATTGGGAAACTTCGACCGAATTGCCAATAAGTGGTTCAATGTCAGTTAAGCATGTTCAACAGCAAGAGTCGGGAGTCAGTGTTCTTGATATTGTGGAATTCGATATGATGAATATGAGCGAGGCCGAGTTTATGTTTTCGTTTAAAATAAAGAATGGAGAATGGGATCCTTCATCGTCAAATACTTTCTACCTCTTTCTTGGTGAAGTAAATGATAGTTTGGATCGCAATGGATATGCTGTTGGTGTGAACGCGAGCGGAAGTAGCGACCTTGTTTCTCTCTGGAGGGTTACGAACGGTTCTGTTGATCAAATTATTACTGAAACCTCTTTTGATTGGAGTGAAAATACATCAGCAACAATCACCGTTTCAAGATCTTCTATTGGAGAATTGACTTTATCTGTTGCCGATTTGCAATCAGGCATTAGTGCATTTTCTGTTGGGAGTGATGGTATGTATAAAAACCTAACCACGGTCGATTTAAATTTTAAATATTCGCAAACTCGGTCGGGGCTACTTTGGTTCGACGATTTGTTAATTATAAGGAAAAATACTCCGCCGATAATTGAAACGGTTAAGGTTCTTGCTGATGGACGGTTGCTTGTTGCATTTAACGAAGCGATTGATACTGCTGGCATTTCTGCTGCAAACTTTAAAATTGAGGCATTGTCGGGCGTGGATTTTAACGTCGATAACATCGAATTTCAGAATAAGTACGAAGTAATTGTTGATGCAGGGAAGATTTCAGAACCTCAATTGACTATCTCAGTTTCTAATGTTGCTGATCTTGAAGGTGAACTGAATAGTTTTTCGAGTAAAAGCTTTAATTATCAGCTTCCTGTAGAAAGATATGATGTTGTTTTTACTGAGATTATGGCAGACCCTTCGCCAGTTGTTGAATTGCCCGAAGCAGAATTCCTCGAAATATATAACCGTAGTAGTAAGTATGTTGACTTGCAAGGCTGGAAACTTGTGGCTAAAACATCGGAATTCGTGTTGGATGAGTATTTGATTTCGCCGAGCGAAAGCCTCATCCTTTGTGATGCCGTTGATTCTGCCGCTTTTTCTGAATATGGGAAAGTCCTTGCAGTGCAGTCGTTTCCGTCGTTGCTGAATAGTGGCAGCTATTTGGGGTTAATCTCTTCTGAAAATATCTTGGTTGATGAATTGGACTATTCTGACGATTGGTATGCCAATTCTGAAAAGGATGATGGTGGCTGGAGCTTGGAGATAATTGATCCTGACAGAAATTGCGGAGATCAATTCAATTGGAAGGCTTCTGTCGATTCGAAAGGCGGAACTCCGGGACAAAAGAATTCTGTCAATTCAGCCAATCTTGATATTGATACGCCTGAGCTGCTATCGGTAAAAATCATAGCAACAAACGGGGTTGAGCTTCTTTTCGACGAAGTAATCGACTCTTTGTATTTCATTGGAAATACGACTTTTGTGGTGAATGGCTTAACTGTTGATTCTGCTATTTGTCTTGAATCTGGGTCGAAAGTTGATGTTTATTTCAGCGAAGGGATTGAAACCAATGTGCAATATCAACTTAAAATAGATAAACTTTCTGACGAATGCGGTAATGTTGGAGTGGATTATCACGGCGATTTTTCTCGCTTTACGCTTGGGAAAGAAGATATTCTGATCAATGAAGTATTGTTCAATCCATTTACGGGTAGTGCCGATTTTGTTGAGTTGTATAACAACACCAATGTCACAATTGATTTATTAGGATTAAAACTTGGTACACGGAACGATTCGTTAGGATTGCGATCGGTTTGCGAAATTTCTTCAAAAAATCTTCCTTTTCCGCCAAAGTCCATTCTTGCATTCACTGTAAATGTCGATTGTGTTTTGTCATTCTACACTGTTCCTGATCCCGATAACATTGTACAAATGGAAAAGTTTCCTCCGCTGAATAACGACAAAGGGCGTGTTGTTCTTCTTGACGATTCACTTACGGTTATCGACGAATTCTCTTATAATGAAGAGATGCACAGTTCTTGGCTTGCCGATGTTGAAGGTGTTTCGCTGGAGCGGCTTTCTGTCGATGGCGAAACTAACAATCCCGACAATTGGCATTCGGCTTCGTCGCTAGTTGGTTATGCCACACCAGGATACGAGAACTCTCAGAAGGAAGAACCGAAAGATGGAGAAGAAGAGAAACCGTTATCTGTCGAATTATTAAGCGAAGTAGTTTCTCCCAATGGCGATGGTTATAACGACGAGTTGATTATTTCTTTCAATATAGATAAAGCCGGTTATTTGGCCAATATTTTCGTGTTCGATGCTCTCGGAAGGGAAGTGAGTCGATTGATTAATAACGATTTGTTCGGAGCTTCAGATAAAATTGTTTTCGACATGAGGAAACAAAATGGAGAAGTGTTACCAATGGGGATTTACGTTCTTTATTGCGAACTCGTTCATAATAAAGGTGTAACGAAAGTTCTGAAAAAAGCTTTTTTGGTCACCGATAAACAGTAAGAGTTTTTCAAACTTAAGAAATTGTTAACTCGCAATTATTTTGATTTACTCTATTCTAACTTTGGACGAAAGTATTTATGTTTGTCCTATCTTTTTAGTAGGATAAAAGCAAGACAATGAAAATTCGCATCGAAAATATTACTTCAATAATGATCATGGCTACAATGGGCATGATGATGCGAATGTTTATGCGCATGAGCAGATAGTTTTTTTTGTATTTGTGTACATGCGCTTCCAAAACTTTTCAATTAACTTTTTTGTTTATTGTTGATTCTTGAATGCTGATAGTTGTCAGTTATTTCAATTATAAACTATTCATTGTCAAATCAAAAAAATAAATATCATGTCTAAAAATTACCGTTACGAAACATTACAGCTTCATGCTGGACAAACTGTAGATCAAACAACGTTTTCTCGTGCAGTACCCTTATATCAAACAACTTCGTATGTGTTCAAAAATGCTGAACACGGAGCAAATCTCTTTGGACTGAAAGAGTTTGGAAATATTTATACCCGCCTTATGAATCCCACTACCGACGTGTTCGAACAACGCTTGGCAGCGCTCGAAGGTGGTGTTGCCGCTGTTGCTACAGCATCGGGACACTCGGCCCAGTTTTTGGCGCTCAACAACATTTTGCAAGTTGGAGATAACTTTGTGACTTCGCCGTTCCTGTATGGCGGAACCTACAACCAATTCAAAGTTTCGTTTAAACGTCTGGGTATCGAAGCCCGGTTTGCCAAAGATGATACAGCTGAAGAGATTGAAAAACTGATTGATAGCAACACTAAGGCCATTTATGTTGAAAACTTGGGCAACCCTAATTTCAATATCCCCGATTGGGAAAAAGTGTCGGCTGTTGCAAAAAAATACGATATTCCGTTGATTGTTGATAACACCTTTGGTGCTGCCGGTTACTTATTCCGCCCGTTAGAGCATGGTGCCAACGTGGTTGTTGAGTCGGCAACTAAATGGATTGGTGGCCATGGAACCAGTTTGGGCGGCATTGTGATCGATGGTGGAAATTTCAACTGGGGCAACGGCAAGTTTCCTCAATTTACCGAACCTTCGGAAGGATACCACGGGTTGGTGTTCTGGGATGTTTTTGGTTCAAATGGACCATTTGGAAATATCGCTTTTGCCATTCGTTTGCGCGTTGAAGGCCTTCGCGATTGGGGGCCAGCCATCAGCCCATTCAACTCTTGGCAGTTGATTCAGGGTTTAGAAACTTTATCTTTACGTGTTCAGCGTACAGCTGATAATGCGTTGGAATTAGCGAAATGGCTTGAAAATCATCCAAAAGTAGAATCTGTGAATTATGCCGGGCTCGAAAGTAGTAAGTATCATGAGCTGGCTACTAAATATTTGAAAAATGGATTTGGAGGCGTACTTACTTTCCGTTTAAAAGCAGGAAAAGAAGCTGCTGAAACGTTTGTGGGTAACCTCGAATTGATTAGTCACCTCGCAAATGTTGGCGATGCTAAGACTTTGATTATTCAACCTTCAGCCACAACACATTCTCAACTGGACGAAAAAGAGCAACTTGCAGCAGGGGTTTTCCCCGATCAGTTGCGTTTGTCGGTTGGAATCGAGCATATCGAAGATATCAAAGAAGACCTGGAACAAGCCTTCGCGAAGATATAATACAACTAACTTTGGAAGAGTTTATACAGTATCTATGTAGAACTCTTCCAAAGTTTAAATTTTAAAAAAGTAGAATACAATGCCAGTAAACATACCCGATACGCTGCCGGCGATTGAAGCGTTGAAGCAAGAAAATATCTTTGTAATCGAGACTACGCGTGCCAGTCATCAGGATATTAGGCCGTTGCGCTTGGCTGTGCTAAATCTGATGCCGGTGAAGGTAACTACCGAAACCGATTTGATCAGACTGTTGTCGAATACTCCACTACAGCTCGAGATCGATTTTGTTAAGGTTGGTGGCCATACGCCCAAAAATACTTCGGAAAAGCACATGCGTTCGTTTTACTTCGATTTTAATCAGATAAAGCATAAAAAGTACGACGGCTTGATTATTACCGGAGCACCTGTTGAACAAATAGAATATGAGGAAGTTACTTATTGGAATGAAATAAAAGAGATACTCGATTGGGCAAAAAATAACGTTCAATCGTCGTTGTTTATTTGCTGGGCATCGATGGCAGCGTTGTACCACTACTACGGAGTGCCCAAACACCCGCTCGATCAAAAAATGTTTGGCGTATTCCACCATACTGCTTCCGATCCGTTGCTCTCAATTTTCAGGGGCTTCGACGACGAGTTTCATGTTCCGCACTCGCGCCACACCGAAATCAGAAAAGAGGACGTAGAGAAAGTGCCTGATCTCGACATTATTGCCGAGTCGGAAGAAGCCGGGGTGTATATGGTAAAAGACAAGGCTAATCGCCGCTTTTTTGTCACCGGTCATTCGGAATATGCACCCTACACTCTCGATGGAGAATACAAACGCGACTTGGCTAAAGGGTTGCCAATTGAAATGCCGAAGCATTATTACAAAAAGAACGATCCGAGCAAGCCCCCCGTTGTGCGTTGGCGAGGGCATGCCAACCTTTTCTTCCAAAACTGGTTAAACTACTACGTATACCAAGAAACTCCGTACGACATCGAAGACATTCGGTAGTACAAAAAACCTGAAGCCAACACTTCAGGTTTTTTAATGCTCGCCTCTAATTTCAGAAAAATAAATCAGTCCATTACATTCTGTATTCAAGTGATTTATGTATAAATATTGAAAATTGCCTATTTAAATCAGCATTTTATATGTATTTTGCTTTTTTATTTCAGCAAAACAAATTATATTTACACATAAATCTAAATTTGAAGCAGTTATCATGGATCATTTAATCACCTTATCGCGTACATTGGTCGAAGCAGCAAGCCTCAAGTTTGTACGTTCAATGCACGACCGAATTGATTGGAGCAACCGATTAACCGCAATTTTAGGCGCTCGTGGTGTGGGAAAAACCACGGTCATGATCCAGCATATCAAGATGAGCAATCAAATCGAGAACTCACTTTATGTGAATGCCGACGATTTTTATTTTGCCGAAAACAAGTTGTTCGATTTGGCCAACCAATTTTGGAAGTGGGGTGGCAGATATTTGTATGTCGACGAAATACACAAGTACCCCGACTGGTCGAAGGAATTAAAAATGATGTACGACTATTTTCCCGATTTGCAGGTGACATTCACGGGGTCATCTATTTTAGATATTTACAAAGGGAGCGACGATTTAAGTCGACGTGCACTGTTGTACCAAATGCCAGGAATGTCGTTCAGAGAATATTTGGAGTTCTCCGAAGGCCTCAACTTCCCCGCATATTCGCTTGAAGAAATTCTTCAGAATAAAGTGCGTTTGCCCGGAATTGATCATCCTCTGCCTCTGTTCAAGCAATATCTGCAAAATGGGTATTATCCATTCTATCAACAGCCTGGCTATCAGCAACGCCTCAGGAATGTCATCAACCAAGTGCTCGAAACCGATATTCCCGCCTTCACAAATATGAACGTTTCGACGGCGCACAAACTGAAGCAATTGATGTTCATTCTGTCGCAAAGTGTTCCGTTTAAGCCCAATTTTACAAAGATTTCGCAACAAATGGGCATTCACCGGAATCAGGTTGCCGACTATATACTTTACATGGAGAAAGCTGGGCTAATCAACCAGTTGCGCGATCGGATTGAAACACTTGGATTGCTGGGAAAGGTCGAGAAGGTTTATCTGAACAACACCAATCTGGTTTTTTCGGTAGCCGAAGGTGTGCCAGAAATTGGCACCATCCGCGAAACGTTCTTTTTTAACCAAATGCAAGCCAATCATCAAGTCACTGCTTCGGAATATGCCGATTTTTGTATCGGAAAATTTACTTTTGAAGTTGGCGGGAAAAGCAAAAAGAAAAAGCAAATATCAGGAATTGACCACGCATTTGTGGTGAAAGACGATATCGAATACGGCTTCGGAAATATTGTTCCATTGTGGGTCTTTGGTATGAATTATTAATGAATGTACTACTATGACAACTTACGGACAAGCCTTATCGAAAGCCATGGCACTTTGCAGTAAATCGGAAAAGTGCATTTCGGATATTCAACAGAAGTTGAACGATTGGGGTGTTGAACCTGCAGATGCTCAGAAAATCATAAAAAACCTGATTGCCGAGAAATTTATTGATGAGGAACGATATGTTCGGTTTTTTGTTCGCGATAAGTTTGTGTTTAATCAGTGGGGCAAAGTGAAAATTGCATTTATGCTGAAATCCAAAAAGGTGCCAGCCGCACTTGTTGAAGAAGCCCTTAGAGGGATAGACGACGAAGCTTACCTAGATTTGCTTGTAAAGCTTTTGGGAGATAAGTCGAAGAAGACCAAATTTGTTAATGAATACGACAAGAAAGGGAAGCTTGTTCGTTTTGCTCAGAGTAGAGGATTTGAGTACGATACAATTGAAAAAGCGTTGGCCGAGCTTAAGAAAATATAAAGCGGTCATGATTTCAATATGAAATAATGACCGCTTTGGAATAAATTTATCAGTTAGTTAATCATCGAGCAAAAGGAATACTCCGGTGCAATATTCTGCCGGAATAGTTGTCAGACTATCGGGCGTTGCGTTCAATTTGATTTTTGGGGTAGAATAGATTACCAGGTCGGTTTGGTAGTTGGTATAGAAGTCGGTAGAACCAGTAAAGTAAATCTTTGATTCATCGGTTGAATATTGGCCACCATGACCAAGGCCACGGTAATTGGTTGTTGTTATCGAAGCACCATCGATAATTTGCATCCACGGTTCGGCTTTCTCCCAGTCAAATTCGCCCATTCCTGATCCTCTCCAAATTTTGAACATCTTACAACTTGATTTTGAGATCTGGCCGGGATTGAATTTATTGTAATAATCATCAACTTTTGTATTCACTTTTGTCGACAGGTCAATTTTGTGCAATCCGTCGCCTGTAGTTATTAAGTAGTCTTGATCGCCTGTTACTGCTGTCGGATCGTCGCTTGTTTGTGCAACTCTTGTATAACTTCCGGGGCTCCCAATTTCATAGCGAACAATAAATTCATAGTCAATATGGTACATGCCCCAGTCGGTTCCAAACCCATAAACAGTGCAATAAGCATATCTGTCATCGGGCGATATAACAAATCCTGCTCCCATTGAACCACCTTCGGTGTCGCCGCCTTTTTCTGACTGGGCAAGTACAAAAGTTGTTGGGTCTCCCGAGAGATCCATCTCATCGGTTTTAGGATCATAAATTGCAAGCATTCCACAGTGAGCGTCGTCGTATGGATTGTCTGTATTCAGAACAACCCTATACGCAACCCTTCCATCAGATAGTACTCTTGGTCGTTCGTCAGGAACAGAATAGTAGTAATCTTTTGGAGCATCAGGAATTGGAGCAAACACTACATTCTCCAAATCGTCGTTATCCATATAAGCGATACCAGATTCTCCTTCAGGAACGAGACTTCTTTCAACGCTAAACGCTATTCGTTCGTTGTTGTAATCCATCATGTCGAGGCTAAAAGCCCATGGTCGATATTCCGAAACAAACTTGAGATTGGGTGCTGTTTTCCCGATAGTAAGGGAGTAGAGACCAGCCTTAAGTCCTTGATCGTTTCCAGTGCAGGCCACAAGGAATTTTGGACCTTTGCTGTTGCCATCTAAATCTTTGTCGCAAGATGTGAAAAGTAAGGCAACAACAAAAACGCACATTTTCAAAAGCAGATTAACGCGTTTCATTTTATTCTAATTAATTGGTTATTAGTTATTCTATTGAATTATTGTGTCCTTAATCAAATTTACGTATTTATATTTATACAGGTATCAACGATGTGCTGTTTTTAAGAATCACATCTTATTTTTTCCATTTTAGTTCACTACTTTTGCAATTCACAAATTAAGTTAATTATGATTCTACGTGACCAGGTTAAAAGCCTAGTTGAGCGCCGGGATGCGCTGAGGGGGTATCTTTGACGTTGAAGGGAAACTAATTCAATTGCAAGAGGAAGAGCTCAAAACTCAAGATCCTTCTTTTTGGGAAAATCCGAAAACTGCCGAGGCTCAGATGAAAGTTGTTCGGGGCATTAAACAATGGACCGATGCGTTTAGCGAAGTTGACAGGGAGATTGAGGATTTGCTGGTGTTGTTTGAATTTCAACAAACTGGCGATGCCGAAGAGGGCGATGTCGAAGATCAGTTTAAACTCTCTTTAGATCTGATTGAGAAGCTCGAAGCAAAAAATATGCTCCGTAAGGAGGAAGATCGGCTTGGGGCGGTACTCCGGATTAATGCTGGTGCAGGAGGCACAGAAAGTAACGACTGGGCAAATATGCTTTTCAGAATGTATAGCCGTTGGGCCGAGCAACATGGCTACACTTTTAAAGTTATGGATTACCAGGCTGGCGAAGATGTTGGATTGAAAAACTGTACCGTTGAGGTCGATGGTGAGTTCGCTTATGGATATTTGAAAAGTGAAAACGGCGTTCACCGGCTTGTTCGGCTTTCTCCGTTTAATGCCCAAAACAAACGACAAACTTCATTTACTTCGGTTTATGTTGCGCCTTTGGTCGACGATTCTATTGAGGTCGAAATTAATCCGGCCGATATCTCGTGGGAAACTATGCGCTCGGGTGGGGCAGGAGGTCAGAATGTGAACAAGGTTGAAACCGCTGTTCGTTTACGGCACGCTCCAACTGGCATTATGATAGAAAACTCTGAAAGCCGTTCACAGCTTCAAAATAAGGAAAATGCAATGCGATTACTAAAATCGCAATTATACGAACTCGAATTGCGAAAACGTCAAGAAGAAATTTCAAAAATTGAAGCCGGTAAGAAGAAAATC
>Ga0209373_10001229_pt1 | contig 31633 bp, 35 predicted proteins | sample Higcelweek5metaG_FD_187173 | JGI IMG/M metagenome (GOLD analysis project Ga0209373, IMG submission 187173) | Freshwater pond sediment microbial communities from the University of Edinburgh, under environmental carbon perturbations - High... | ecosystem: Environmental > Aquatic > Freshwater >... | reverse complement strand
AGCTAAAGAATACTAAAACTTACCATTCTATTGGATCAAGACCATTAAAAATCAAATAAGAATTTGTTTGAGAAAAAGGTTTTGATCCAAAGAATCCGTTGTAAGCTGAAAGAGGGGAAGGATGAACTGATTTAATTACCAAATGTTTTTTATCATCAATTACACTACCCTTTTTCTGAGCATAACTACCCCATAAAACAAACACTAAATTTTCTTTTTGGTCTGATAATATTTTTATAACTGCGTCAGTAAATTTTTCCCAACCCTTATTTTGATGTGATCCGGCCATATGGGCTTGAACAGTTAAAGTTGCATTCAACATTAATACTCCTTGTTTCGCCCAATTTTCTAAATTTCCATTTTTATTGATAGTTTTCTGACCTAAATCACTTTCTATTTCTTTATAAATATTTACCAAAGATGGCGGTATTTTAATTCCATTATTAACCGAAAATGCCAAACCATTGGCTTGATTAACATCATGGTAAGGATCTTGGCCTAAAATTACGACTTTAACTTTATCAAAAGGAGTTAAATTAAAAGCATTAAAAATAAATTTAGCTGGTGGATAAACAGTTGATTTCTCATATTCCGATTTTACAAAGTCGGTTAATTCACTAAAATATTTCTCGTCAAATTCATTTTCTAAAACCTTTTTCCAACTTTGTTCAATATTTACTTCCATTCCCAATTTTACACTAAACAATCAAATGACCAGTATCAAAAATAGTTAAATTTTGTCTTTTATCTCCAGACTCATTATAAATTCTTCCAGCCAAAACTCTATCACGAAGACTACTTCCAAATATACCCACATTATGTTTTTGTTCAATTTTTCTCATTATAATTTCACGAAGTGTATTTCCGTTAAAGATTTTTTCTAAACCACAAACCACAGTTAATTTACAATCCGGATTGATATCTTTGACATCACTATGAATTTCTTCAATAAAATCACTTGAAATAAATGGAAAAATAGAACATCTTTTTGTTTCTGTTCTGGCAGTTATCAGATAAAATTCTTCTGTTCTTTCAACTATATGTCTAAAAGCATAAGAAATATCTGGATCATTTTTCCAAGTATCTCCACTTAATAACCCTTTTTTCCACACACCATTATAATCAGTTACAGTAACGATATGTGAATAATCACTTTTAATATAAGGATATGTATTTCCAATATCTCGAAAAGAAATGGCATTAAAACCTGTGTTATTTATTTGTATAAATGGATATTCAACTGACCTACGCATACTACTTAGTCGGCACTCTTTTCCAAACCATTCGATATTTTTATATCATAGATATAATTAGCTTCAAAAAATACACATCAGATACACATTTTACCTAACTTTGGATGATTATTGACTTCATGAATGGTTGTGATATATTTTGATATATGATAAAAGAATTTGAAAAAATAAAAAATGAAGTCCAAAATATCCGTTGTAATAATGAAATACAAAAAAGTAATAATGAAATAGAAGAAAAAAATAGAGAGGAATTAAAGAAAAAAACAATCTTACAACAAATTGAAAAAAATAAATTAATTTTAGAAAAGGCAAATATAAGACAATTATTTGAAGAAATCAAAAATAGTGGTTTATTAAAATGTAGTTACAACGAACCAGCAATTATTTCTGAGGGTAGTTATGAATCCAAATATAATAGAAATTGCTCTGATGGAAAAATCATAACTTATATTTCTTTATTTTTTAATAAATCCATGGTTAGTGTTGGAGAAGGGGATGAAGAAGCAAGATATAAAGACATTACAATAGCTGTTATAGATGAAAAACTACACCTTAGTCAAGAACACAAATGGGATAATATTGAATATAAGCCAATAGAAGAAAACACATTGGAAACAATTATTGCCCGAGAGGTGTCAAAATATCCACAAATTTAAAAATTTTTGTGACTCCTGCGGGGGTCGAACCCGCGATTACCTGGATGAAAACCAGGTGTCCTAACCACTAGACGAAGGAGCCTTACAATCGTAAGTGCTATTTTATCAGCAGAACCTAAAAATTTCCACTTCCAATTTTACAAAATAACTTGCTTGCCCGCCGTAGCTTTCTTCGCAAAGGCGGGATAAACTATAGTCATGATTTATATTTTTCATGGAGACAATCAATTCGACAGCCGCCAAGCTTTAAACAAGCTGCTTGAACAATATACTCAATACGATCAACTTAAAACTGATTCTAAAAATGTCGATCTCGACCGAGTTAATTTATTTCTTCAAAGTTCATCTCTTTTTGCTGAAAAAAAAGTTTTAATTATTGAAAATTTCTTTTCTACTAATAAATCAATTTTAGATAAGTTAATTAAAGTCGTTAAAAACTCTAATGATATCGATTTAATTATCTGGCAAGACAAAGCCTTAAACGCCACTCAACTTAAAACCTTTCCTCAATCCAAAGTTCAACTTTTTGCTCTTAGCAACAAACTTTTTGGTTGTCTTAATGCTGTCAGGCCAAAAAATTTAAATGGTTTTATTCCTTTATATAAAGAAGTTTTAAAAATGGGTCTTTATGATTTATTTTTATATTTAATAAAGGGAAATTTACGTCGTCAGCTAACCACTTATTCTAAATTTGATCAAACCAAAGTTAAAAATTCTTATCTACAACTAATTGAGTTAGATTATCAAAACAAAAGCGGCCAATTATCAATTCCTAAAGAAATTGCTCTAGAAAGAATTGTTATGAATCTAATTAAGTAATCAATCTTAAAATAAACGACCAAGCGAAACTGAAGCTATCTGAGTCAAAAAAACCATGGTTGGTCAATCTAAAATATATCCTATAATAATGCAAGATAAATAGGTTTGATACGTTTTGATAGATTTAAGTAAATATGTGTATTTTTTACACATCTTTTTACCCCCTAAATCCTTATTTTTTGATTTCAATAGTTTCTTAGCAGTCTATATATTTGACTGCTAAAATATAGACAATATTACTATTGTCCTATAATATACAATTCCTATTTGCATCCTTCCAAAAAATCTGTATCATTTTATTATGATCAATAAAGATATTCTTTGGTTCAATCAAATTACTTATGATGATGTTAACTTGGCTGGAGGGAAGGGAGCCAATTTAGGAGAGATGTATCACGCTAATATTCCAGTTCCAAATGGATTTGTGGTTACCACCGAAGTTTATTTTAAATTCGTTGAAGAAAATAAATTAAACGATAAGATTAAAAACATTTTAAAATCAACCAACATTGATGAACCAGATCAATTGATGGCGGCCTCTCAAAAAATTAGAAAAATAATTAAAGAAGCCAAAATCAATCAAGAAACTGCCATTGCCATTATGTCTGCTTATAAAAAACTCTCTGGTTTTGGGGGATTAAAAGCAGTTCCAGTGGCTGTTCGTACTTCCGCCACTGCTGAAGATTCACCTGAAGCTTCTTTTGCTGGCCAAGGCGATACTTTTCTAAACGTAATTGGTGAAACTAATGTTTTAAATCGAGTTCGAGATTGCTGGTCTAGTCTTTTTACTCCTCGATCAATTTTTTACCAAGAAAAAAACCATTACGATCATTTTAAAATTGGGGTGGCTGTTCCAGTTCAAAAATTAGTTAAATCTGAAGTTTCTGGAATTATGTTTACTGTTAATCCAGTTACTAATGAAAAAAATCAAATTATTGTCGAAACAATTTGGGGTTTAGGTGAATATATTGTTCAAGGTATTGTTTCTCCAGATCAATATATTATCGACAAAAACAATTGGACTGTTATTTCCGAAAAACATGTTGAACAAAAAACCCAATTATTAAGATCTAAACATGAAACCAAAGAAGTTATTGTTCCAAAATATCGACAAGAACAATTAAAAATTAGCCGAGCTACGGCTATTAAAATTGCTAAAATTGGTCAAAAACTTCAAAATCATTATGGTAAACCTCAAGATATTGAGTTTGCCATTGATAATAAAGGTAAAATTTTTGTAGTTCAAACTCGTCCAATTACCACCGTTATTTCCAATCAAAAAACTCTCGATAACCAACAACAAAAAATTACTCAAATTCCAGATTTAACTGGTGAGTCCGCCAGTCCAGGTACCGCTTCTGGAGTTGTTGTGATTATTAAAACTCCAAAAGAAATTAATCGAGTTACTAAAGGCCAAATTTTAGTTACTACTATGACTACCCCTGATTTTGTTCCAGCTATGAAAAAAGTCAACGGCATTATCACTGATAAAGGTGGTCAAACTTCACACGCCGCTATTGTTAGTCGTGAACTTGGAGTTCCTTGTGTGGTTGGGACAAAAACTGCTACTAAATATTTTAAAGAAGGGGATATTGTAACCATAAACGGAACTACTGGTGAAATTTGGAAAGGTGATTTAACTACAAAAGAATCTCTAAGACCTAAGACCTACGACCTAAAATCTACTTTAAAGACTGCTACTAAAGTTTATGTCAATCTTGGAGAACCAGAGTTAGCTGAAAAAATTTCTAAAAAAGATGTTGATGGAGTTGGACTTTTAAGAGCCGAATTTATGTTAGCCAATATTGGAATTCATCCAAAAAGAATTATTGCCGAAGGTAAAGAAACTGTTTATATTAATAAATTAGCTAAAGAAATGGTTAAGTTTTGTAAAAGTTTTAATCCTCGACCTGTAATTTATCGAGCTACTGATTTTAAAACTAATGAATATCGATTTTTAAAATGGGGAAAATTATATGAACCAGAAGAACCAAATCCATTATTAGGTTTTCGCGGTGCCTCTAGATATATTAGTTGTCCTGATGTCTTTTTTATGGAGCTTGAAGCCATTAAAAAAGTCAGAAACGAATATGGTTATAAAAACTTATGGTTAATGATTCCTTTTGTTCGTACTCCTCAAGAATTAGCTGAAGTTAAAAAAATTGTGGCAGCTGCTGGTCTTTTAAGATCACCTACATTTAAATTTTTTATGATGGCCGAAATTCCTAGTAACGTCATCCTTTTAGATAAATTTATTGATGTTGGCATTGATGGTATTTCTATTGGTAGTAACGATTTAACTATGCTTACCCTCGGATTAGATCGTGACAATGGTGAAGTTGCTAAATCATTCAACGAAATGGATCCAGCTGTTCTCTGGTCACTTAAACGCTTAATTACCAAATCTAAAAAACGTGGTATTACGTGTTCAATTTGTGGACAAGCTCCAAGTAATTATCCTGAATTAGTCGCTAAATTAGTTAAATGGGGTGTAACTAGTATTTCTGTTAGTCCAGATGCTATCGATTCTACTCGGGAAGTTATTGCTTGGGCTGAAAAAAGAAAAATTAGTAAAATAACAAAGTAATTTCACCCTTAATTTCTTTTAAGGCTAATTTAGAAATAACTTCGGTTACATTACCAGAAATTATTTCCTCAAATTTTTTGGTCATTTCTCGACAGACTACTACTTGAGTTTTTTCGCCACAAACTTCATTTATTTCTTCCAATAATCTTTTTAGTCTAAAAGGGGATTCGTAAATAATTTTGGCGCCATCGACATTTTTATAGTTTTCTAAGATTTTTTTCTTTTCTCCACTCTTTTTTGGTAAAAATCCTAAAAAGCAAAATCGACCAGCTGGTAATCCTGATAAAACCAAAGCATTAACGACTGCACTTGGACCAGGAATTGAAGTTACTTTTAAGAGTAATTGGCGACATTTTTTAATTAATCTGTAGCCAGGATCAGATACAATTGGAGTTCCTGCATCAGTTACCAAAGCAATTTCTTTTTCTGCCTCCAACAATCTAATTATTTCTGGAATTTTTTGTTCTTCCACTTCATCATAAAAAGACATTAATTTAGCTTGATTATTTATTCCCAAATTAGCCAACATTAAACCAGTATTTCGAGTATCTTCACATAAAATATAATCCATTTTTTTTAAAGTCTCTAAAGCTCTTAAGGTGATATCACCTAAATTTCCGATTGGGGTTGCAACAATATAAAGCATATTTATAGATGATATTATAAACTATGTCTTATTTAATACCTGTTGTGAATGAAAGTGATGAAATAATTGGCTATAAAAATCGTGATGAAATTCAGTCTAATGATATTTATCGAGTTTCAGCACTTTGGATTACAAACTCACAAAATGAAATTTTATTAGCCAAAAGACATCATACTAAAAAAAATAATCCTAACAAATGGGGACCAGCTGTTTCTGGAACTGTCGAAAAAAATGAGACTTACAAAGTAAATATTATAAAAGAAGCAAATGAAGAACTTGGTTTAGTTAAAATTAAACCTAAAATAGGACCAAAAACATTTAATGGTAATCAACATCTTCACTTTACTCAATGGTATTCGTTAAAAATAAATAAAAAAATTAGCGAATTTACAATTCAAGAAAACGAAGTTGAAGAAATAAAATGGTTTACTCTAGAGGTTTTAAAACAAAATCTAAAAACTAACCCTGAAGATTTTTTACCAAATTTTGAGAAATACTTAGAATTATTTAGTTAAACTGTCGAATTACTGCTACAACTTTTCCTCGAATTTCCACATCAGTTACATAAATTGGCAACATGGTTGAATTAGCTGGTTGAAGTCTAATTCTATTAGCCTCTTGATAATATCTTTTTAAAGTTGCAAAACCATTTTTCAAAACTGCCACCACAATATCTCCATTAAAAGCATTCTTTTGTTCCTTAACTACCACATAATCTCCACTTAAAATTCCATCATCAATCATTGAATCTCCTTTGGCTTGTAAGACAAAAGATTTATCTCCTGGTCTAATTAAATTAGAATTTACACTTATTGTTGCATTTGGATCAGTGTAGGGTTCGATTGGTTCACCACAAGCAATAAATCCTAAAACTGGTAACTCCACAAAACTTGTTGAAATACTTTGCTCAGCAGAATGATTTGCTGAATCTAATAATTCAATTCCTCTGACAGCTCCTCGGTAACGTCTTATTAATCCTTTCTTTTCTAAAACAGCTAAATGTTCATGAACAGTGGCTAAAGAAGATAATCCCAATCTTTGGGCAATTTCAGTTAGCGTTGGCGCATAACCATAAGTATCAATCATTTCTTTGATGTAGTCTAAAATTTGTTTTTGTCTTTTGTACACAACTGTTGCCATATGGAATAATCATATACGAATAATACCCGAAGTCAATTGACCAAATTAATATCTTTTATTCTTAATTAAATTTAGGTCTGGATGTTATATTAGAGTATCTCTATGTTCTTACTTTTTTTAATTACTTTTTTCCTTTTTTCCTTAAATCCTGTTAAAGCTTTAGATGAATTCAACAGTCAACAAAATCTAACTTATCAACTCGATAATCAAGGTAACGCCATTGTTACTCAAGAAATTCAATTAACCAATAATCTTTCCGAAATTTATCCTACAGTTTATCAACTTAGTCTTTATGGTCCCCAAATAACTAATGTTAAAGGTAACGATTCCGCTGGCAATATTGTTCAAAAAGTTGATCGAACAGGGGATAGTAATTTAATAAATTTAAAATTTAACGAAGCTAATCTTGGCAAAGATAAAATTACTAAATTTACCCTAACTTACAATATTTCTAATCTTGCTATTCAAAAAGGGAATATTTGGGAATTATCCTTACCAGATTATCAAAATTTAAAAGATACCAACATTATTAATATTAATATTTATGTTCCCTCTATTTATGGTTCTTTGTCTTTTTCTTCCAATAGTCCCAAAAATATTATTCCTTTAAACAATCAAACTCAAATTTATTTTGAAAATATTAAAAATAAAAAAACCTTATTAATTTTTGGTAACTACCAACTTTTTGATTTTAATTTTAAATATTTTCTGCAAAATAATGAAACTAGTTCTAAAACTTTAGAAATCCCACTTCCACCCGAAAACGATAGCCAACAAATAATTTTCAAAGAAATTAATCCTACTCCCCAAAATATAAAAATTGATCAAGATGGTAATTGGTTGGCTCAATATAAATTAGCTGCCAATCAAGAATTAGAAATTAGTGTTTCTGGACAAGCCAAAATAATTTCTGCTGATATTAAACAAGAGATAAATTTAAAAGATTATTTAAAACCCCAAATTTATTGGCCAATTGATGATCCATCTATTAAACAACTAAAATTTGATAATGCCAAAGAAATTTATAGCTATGTAGTTAATACTTTAAATTATGACTACGAATCCATAAATTCCGCTACCCGTAAAGGCGCTCTTCAAGCTCTTCTTTTACCAAATTCATCATTATGTACCGAATTTACTGATCTTTTTGTGACCATAGCTAGGTCTAATGGCATTCCTGCTCGGGAAGTTGAAGGTTTTGCTTATACTAACAATTCTAAAATAAAACCAATTAACACTAACGCTGATATTCTTCATGCTTGGCCACAATATTATGATCAAAATCAAAAAGTTTGGATATCTATTGATCCAACTTGGGGAAAGACTACTAATGGAGTAGATTTTTTTAACGATTTAGATCCAAACCATTTTGCTTTTGTTTTTCATGGCCTAGATAGTCAAAACCCACTTCCTCCAGGGGCTTATAAAAATAGTCACAACATTAAAACTGTTCAAGTTGAATTTGCTAATCAAGAATTACAATCAGAATATCAAAATTTAAAAATTATCCCAATTAATAATAATTTTTATCAAAATCAAGAAATAAAAATTACTAATCCTAATTATCAAAGTTTAAAAAAATTAGATATTTCCATTAATTCTATTAATTGGCATCAAACCATCGATCAACTTCCTCCATTAAGTTCAATTACTCTCAAAATTCCTAATTTATCATTTTTAAAATCAATTAATCCTAAAAATCAAAAACTAGAATTATCTATTAGTAGTCAAAACTTCTATAATCAAAAAATCTCTCTTAAAAATAATCAATATTTTTTTGATTTGTGTATATTTCTAGCTTTAATCTCCACTTTAGTCGGTATAGGCGGTATAATCTTTACTAATAATAGAAAATCAAAGAAATGAAAAAAATACTTAAATATATTTTACTTTTTGTTTTTTCCCTTTTAACTGCTAATCAAATTTGGCATAACTTAACTTTTCAAAATATGCCTTTAACCATAGTTAAAGTAGCTTTAGTTTTGGCAATTTTTGAATTATTACTTAAACCAATTTTAAAAGTTTTATTATTACCAATAAATTTAATTACTCTTGGGTTTTTTAGAATAGTCATTGATACTCTAGGTTTTTATCTTGCTGTTTTTTTATTAAATGATTTTCAAATTAGTAATATTTATATTTCTGGATATAATTATTATGTTAAAGGTTTCTTTGCTTATCTTTTAACTTCGTTTACAGTTGCTTTAATTTTAAATATTTATAATATTATTCTTCGTAAGAATAAACCAAAAAAATGAAAACTGCTCTAATAATTGTTCAAATAATTTTATCTATTATTTTGACCGCTTTAATTTTTCTTCAATCAAATGGTGACTCTGAATCAAACAGTATAACTTCCACCAATGTTCAAAAGAGGGGATGGGAAAAAGTTGTTTTTAATTTCACTATTTTTGTTGTCGTTTTGTTTTTAGTATCCTCTATTATTCAAACCTTAATCTAAGACTTTGTTCAAAAAAATTCATTTTAAAATCCAATATTTGAATTCGTTTATAAAGAAAAATTATTTCTTTTTCATTATTGGAGCTGTTTTAATTATTCCTACTGTTTTTCTTCGCCGTCAAATAATTAGTTTTCTTAAATTACCTGTTTTTCAAGTTCAAATTATTGGAGTAGATGGTTTATATACTTTTGATAAATTACCAGAAGAAATTTCTAACAAAATTAGTTATGGTTTAACTGTAAAAAATGAAAACGATAAACCATCTATTTCACCCATAGTTGAATCTTTAACTATTGAAGACAATCGTAAAAACTATATATTCACTCTCAAAGATAATATTTATTGGCATAATGGCAAAAAATTAACCAGTAATGATATTAATTATCAAATTTCTGGAATCACTGTCACCCCATTATCAAATAATCAAGTAAAAATTAGTTTAGAAACTGAATTTTCACCAGTCCTTTCTGTTCTTAGTCAAAATTTATTTAAGAAAAAAACTATTGGTCTTGGTCCTTATAAAGTAAAATCCAATACTTTCCAAGATGGTTATCTTAAAACTCTTAAGTTGAATCCTGTCAGTAAAAATTTACCTCGATTATATTATCGTTTTTATTCTAGTGAAACTGATTTAATTAATGCCTATAAACTAGGGGATGTTGATCAAATTAAAATAACTTCATTTCCTCCAGAATTATCAAAATGGACCAATACTAAAATCACTCAAAAAATTGAAACTAATCAAAAATATTCTGCCATATTTTTTAATACTAAAAAAATTAACAGTAAACAACTTCGACAGGCTTTAGCCTACGCTACTACCAAAACTACTGATAAAAATGAACGATGTTTGGGTCCAATTTCTCCAAATTCTTGGGCATATAACTCTGGGATTAAAGAATATAATTACAATCCCACTAGAGCTAAAGAATTATTTAAAGGTAACGAAATAGAGTCTATTAATTTAATCGTTAATAATCGTCAACTATTACCAATGGCTGAAGAAATTAAACATTCCTGGGAAAGTATTTTAAACTTAAAAACAACTATAACTATCGAAACCCAAATTGATTTAAATAATTTTGATGCTATTTTAACTTATGGAAGCATTCCTAGCGATCCAGATCAGTATACCTTTTGGCATTCAACTCAAATCAAAACTAATTTAACCAAATTAGATAATTCTAGAATAGACAAACTTTTAGAAGAGGGAAGATTAGCTCTAGATCAACAAGAACGTAAACAAATTTATCAAAATTTTCAAAGATATTTATTAGAAGAAAGTCCAGCTATTTTCTTATCATATCCAAACATTTATACTATTAACAGACAAAAATAATATGAATCAAAACAAAGACCATATTGGTAATATTTTAGTTCTCATTTTAATAATCCTTTTAGCTATTGCTGGTTATTTTTCTTATAAAAGTATTGATTGGAATGTTTTAAACCGAATTGAATCACAAACCCTTTCTTTACCAACTCAAACACTAGCTACTCCATCAGCCGAAGTTCAAACTTCAACTTCAAGCTCTACAAAACCATAAAATTTTTATTAAAAAAATCAATATCTAATTTAATTACTTTATCCCAAGATTGCTTAAGATTGTGATCATTTCCATTTTCAATATCCAATCTAATATCTTTCCCTAGTCCCATCAATTTAGATACCAATGCTTGTTGCCATTCTACCTTACACCACACGTCCTCGGTCCCTTGATGAATTAAAATAGGGGATTCTATCCAACTATAGAAATTATCAATTGAATAAAGTTTACTGTCATATTCTTTTTCAAAATCTTCAATTTTTTGTTTTACTTTCAAACTCGCTTCGCTTTCATCATCAATCATATCTAAAACACTTTGAGGAAAAGGATTTGTCATTGGTGCCCATAAAACAGTTGGATATTTTTTTCCAGTTGCTTCTAAAACTGAAATAGCAATCTGTCCGCCATTACTATGTGCCCAAATTCCAATTTTATTTGAATCGACAAAATTTAAATTTTTAACTGATTCAATCAAATCCATAACACTCATTGGTTTTTCAAATCTAGCTTCCAAAATATCTTTTGATTCACTATCTGATAAACCAAACCCTAAAAAATCTAAACTTACTGTTACAAATCCATTTCGAGCTAATTCATCAGCCGCTCGCCAAGTTCCAGAACCAATATAATAGCCTTCTGATTCAGCAAAACCTCTAATCATAATAATTACTGGTGATTTATTATTTTTATAACCAACAGGTAGGTTCATCATTCCACTAATTTTTTTACCATTAGATTCATAACTAATTGCTTGAGTTTCAAAATCAAAACTTTTACCTACCAAATCTCCTCTTTTTACTAGTGTTTTTCTGGCTTCATCAACCAATAAAGTTTTACCGATATTATTTATTTTTGAGGCTGTATTTTTTCTTTTTTTTAAATTTTCAAAATTATATTGAGCTAAAAAACCCACATTTTTAGTTATTTTTTCACTTTCATTAAAATTTATTTTCTGACTAGATTTTGGAGAAATATTTTTATTATTAAAATTTGAATTTAAATAAAAATAAATCGGAGTAGCGATTATTATGACTATTAATGTAATTAATAAAAACTTTTTCATCTACTTATTCTAGTTCAAATCACTTTTAGTTCCGTGTTTAATTTCCAATCTACCTTCTTTTAAAGTTTCTAATAATTTTGTTGGATCATCTAATTTAATCATATTAAACCTAGCTCCAATTTGTTCTTTAGAATGGGCATCACTCCCAGCATAAGGTGGAATGTTTAAATTCGAAATAAATTTTTTAGCCATTTTATGCCAAGCTCGATAAAGTCTACCTTTAAATTTCTGTTCCAATTCACCATTATGAGTTTCTGCTCCATGAATCAAACCTTTCCAATAAAGTTCCATCAAAAAATTACCTTTTAATGACATAAATCCGCTTGGTATTTTTGGATGAGCTGCAATCACTAAAGCTCCATTTTCAATAAAATATTTTAAGATTTTTCTGACCGTTTTTTTTCTAACCACAATTGAACTTGTTGTGGCTCTAACTTTATATTTTTTCAATTCATCGCTAACTATTTTTGGGTCTAGTCCTAATATTAATAAATGAGCAGATAATAAAGATAATTCACACCCTGGAACAACGTATATTCCATATTTTTTAAACATTTCTTCAGTACTAAATTCATTTGGAACATTGTGATCAGTTATAGCCACTACATCCAAACCTTTTTCTTTAGCCACCAACAACATTTCTTCAGTAGTATTTTTACCATCACTTCTGGTGGTGTGCATGTGCAAGTCAAATTTTAACCACTTCTTTTTAGGAGACATAGGAATTATTTAAATACTTTTGGAGGTCTTTGTAAACTTCCAAATGTTTTTATTTTTAAAGTTAAAATGAAATTATATATTTTTTCTATTTCTCTTCTAACAAATTCAACATCTGTTCCTTCAGATTTTAACTCTCCCATAACAATTTTAATTGATTTATCATAATCATTTTTAAATTGTTTATAAATATCTTCCCAACAAATATCTTTTAAAATTTCCAATAATTTTTGTTCATAGGGGATTTTGCCAATTAACATTAAATAGGCAATCATTGGATAACTTAAAGAATAAGTATAATAAGCTGTATTATCGTTTGACATAATACTACCGATTATTGGATCGTATTGAATTTCATAAACTCTGTTATCATCCGATGAATAACACTTAGCAAAATCACCATTTAATTCAATTCTATTATCAGCAATTGCTGTTAAGGCTTCATAAATTTTTGAGATGTGGGGTTTTTTCCAATACATAACCTATTATACTCAATCTTCAATTACAATATCTACCAACACCACCATAACAAACACTTTTTCTTAGTTTCTGGAGTTGGAGATTTAGGAGTTGATTGAGGGGCAACCGTAATTTGTGGAGATGGAGTTACTTTAGAATCATTTGGTAAGATAGTTTCTTTAGAAACATTATTGTTTTTAGTTTTAGTAATATTTGATTTTGTGGTTTTAATTAAATTAGTTACTTTAGTTAATAAACTCTTGTAAAAGATAGTTGTTTTAGTTGATTTATTAGCTCCAGTCTTAATTTTCATAACATTACTCCACTCACCAGGCATACAACCATTTTGACCTCTAACTTTGAAGTAGTAGGTAGTATTTGGTTTTAATTGGTAAATAGTATGGCTTTGAACTCCCTCACGTAATAAATAGACTTGTTCACCATGTTCTTCTGCATTTGGTTTTTCAGAGAAACTAACAAAATAGTTATTAGTGGTAGACATTGGAGTAAAGAATAATTTAGCAGTATTACCTTTGACATTTATTTGGAACAAATCAGAGACTCCAATTGGTTTAGAATCATGACAAGAAGTGTCAGGGATAGAGAAATTAGTATCTGTATTATTTGAAATATTATTCTGAACAATAGTTACTGCTTCATAAATATGACTATTAAAAAAATCTGTAATAGTAATTAAGTTACCAGATTTCGACCAAGACGAACGAGACATTATCTCTCCATCTCTCAAAATATCCGTCATTGAATCATTTCCAAAAGGATAAATAAAAGTATCTGTACCAGAAGGACTAGACACTGCTATTTTATTTTCAGACAGGGGATTAATAATTATATTTGAAGGAACACTTGATCCTTCTGGATAATTCCCATAATCAATAACTACATTTCCAATATCACTAATAGTTAATTGATTACCATTACTAGTAAAATTAGAACTTTTAACCGAATCTACTGTAATTCCAGTTATGGTTCTATCATCAAGATTAATTTTTAAACCATTATTTGAAACATAGTTTTCTTTATTTTCTCTATAAATATTTATTGTTCCTGTTCCAGTTGGATCAGTAAAAAGTAAATATCCATGACCAATAGAAACAGTATTTTCTACCCAACCTTTTTGAGGAGAAGTCCAAACAATAGAGCCATCAATTTTATTCAAAGCTCTTATTCCAGAATTGTAAGATAAATAAAGATAACCATCATTAGTAAGAACTGGTGATGCAAATGTCCCGTTCGTATCTGGAGCATCAACCGACCAAACTAAACTTCCATCACTTAACTTTCTAGCATATATCTTGGCATCATTTTTACTAGGATAATACATAACATCATTTTCAACTACAGGAGACGCTCCAAGACCATCTTCAGCCATAGAACCAATTGTCATTTTCCAATTAATTGTTCCTGTTAATTTATTAATTACTGCCAATCCACGATCGTTAGCCACAATTAACTTATCACCAACCAAAGTTGGACGACGATTAATATAACCAAGAGAAATATCACTTTCCCAAATAAAAGATCCTGTTGAAGCTTTAAAGGCCAATAATTTGCCATACTCAGTTACATATATACGATCTAAAACGGGATCTATTAAAGAAGAAATATTCATCATTGATGGGATTGAATAAGACCATACTAATTCATGAGTTGTTATATTAACAGCATATAATTTTGTTGTTCCTCCATAACCATAATCATTGAAATATAAAATATTACCCTTAGCTTCAATACTTCCACCACTAATTTCACTATTACAAAGATACGTCCATAATATTTCTCCAGTATCTTGATCAACAGCATATATTTTCTTACTATACGAACCAATATATATAACTCCATTATTTACATAAGGGGTAGATTCAAGATATCTATCAGCCACAACTTCACCATTAAAAACTCTTTCCCACAATTTAGTTTTATTACCAATATCATATGCAATCAATTTAAAATTATCTGAATCAGGGATATAAGTGATGGTCTTATTATTTCTTCTAACAATAGCCGCTTGTTGAACCATTTTTAAATTAGGAATGGAGTCATAAAAAGTCAAATAATTAGGATTTAAAGAATCAGAAATAAAAGTATTTCCAGAAAAATAGTAGTAAAGCATATTCAAATCATTATGAATTACATTATTAAGTGTATCTTTAACCCCTGTTTGTAAGTTAAAAGAAATATTATTAATTACAGGACTACCTGGTTCAAGATAAATTCTGTATTTAAATTTTGTCCCAACAGTTGAAAAATATAAAGTTTTTTCCTTAATAATTTGTTGCCAATTTAATCCATTATCATTTGAAACAAAAATATCTGTTTGAGATAAATCTGTTCCAGAAATAGACATAGTTATTTTCTGAATATTTGAATCAAAATTTGTTGTTTTTGAAGTCATATTTCCTCTATCATGAATAGAAGAAACAACATTAAAATTGTCTACATCCAAAGCAGTTCCTTCTCTCCAAAGTCCTACATTTCCAGAACTATCAATATCACTATCAGTAGTGTCTATTTTTAAAACATCATCAACATAAACCTTAATATTATTGTCATCAAATACTACCTTCAAATTATAAATAGTGTTTATACTAAGAGTTTCCCCGATTGAAACCATTGTTATATTCTCACCATTTATTCTTTTTCTTAAAACAATGCCATTAGTATTGGCTGGATGTGAAGTTAAAAGTGCTTCATAATAATTATCACTGTTTTGATAACGAAACATTATACTTCCCAATTGTTCTCCACCTAAAAATTTGAAATCAGCATTTACTTCTCCATTTTTCATTAATTCTTCACTCAATATTGTTCGACTATTATCATAATTATTATTTACATATTCATAAGTGCCATTTTGGATATTCCAATTAGTACTAGTTGCTGTCCAACCAACCGGAAAATCACCATTTTCATAACTATTAAAATTTTCTGAATAATTAAATCCATCACGAGATAAAATCAAAGATCCATTACTAGTTCCAACTCCTTCAACTGTTTCAAAATCATTAGTATTATCAAAAGAATTTTCAACAATTATTGCCGTTCCAGTTACTGACTTAACCACAAAAGACAAACTAATAATTAAAAAAAATAAAATAGACCCTAAAATATACTTTCGTTTTGCAAACATACTTTATTTAATGATAACAAAAAAATATCTCTAATTAGAATATTATCTAAAAACATAAAAAAATCCCCAAAATAGGGGATTATTTAGTTTGTTGCCCCGCATGGATTCGAACCACAGTACTCAGCTCCAAAGGCTGATGTCCTACCATTAGACGACGGGGCAATGAAGTGAAACGTAAAAAATTTTTACAAATTTTAACGTTTCAACAACGTTTATTTGCGAAGCAAATATTACGTTGTGCCGATGGAGGGACTTGAACCCCCACACCTTGCGGCATACGCACCTCAAGCGTACGTGTATACCAATTTCACCACATCGGCAGATTGTTAATTTTCTGTGGCCACTGAGGGACTCGGACCCCCGACATCTTCGATGTAAACGAAGCGCTCTACCAACTGAGCTAAGTGGCCCTCAGGGTCTGAAATAAAATGAGCGAGAGACGGGATTCGGACCCGCGACCTTCTCCTTGGCAAGGAGACGCTCCACCAATTGAGCTACTCTCGCAAACGTTTATATTTTATATCAATTTTGTGAAACGTAAAAAATTTTTACAAATTTTAACGTTTCAACAACGTTTGAATTATAAAATAATTCATTACGTTGTGCCGAAGGTAGGACTCGAACCTACATCCCAGGTTTTTCAGACCAGTGCCGTGACCATCTTGGCTACTTCGGCTAGAAGTGTCATTATTATATCAATAATTTATCAATTTAAAATATTTAATTCTCGACGATCTATTATCTACAATCTAACATCTATTTTAAGTGCCAAGGGTGGGACTTGAACCCACAAGTCTTGCGACACACCGTTCTGAGCGATGCTTGTATACCAATTTCAACACCTTGGCAAAATCAGAGATATTCTACCATTTTTAGGCATTTTAAGTGTAAAATCAGACATGAAACAGAACACTCTTTTATTTTTACTAAAAGACAATCAAATTCTTTTAGCTATGAAAAAACGTGGTTTTGGAAAAGGCTTTTGGAACGGTGTTGGTGGTAAACCAGAGTTAAATGAAAATATTTTAGATACTGCCATCCGTGAAACAAAAGAAGAAATCGGAGTTATTCCAAAAAATATTACTCAAGTTGCTACTTTAGATTTTTATTTTAAAAACAATCCAGAATGGAATCAACAAGTTTTAGCTTTTTTTACTAATGAATGGGAAGGGGAACCAATTGAATCAGAAGAAATGAAACCACAATGGTTTGATTTAGACAAAATTCCCTTTGAATCTATGTGGCCAGATGATATTTTTTGGTTACCATTAGTTTTATCCGGTAAAAAAATTAAAGCTGAGTTTACTCTCGGTGACAACAATATTATTTTAGATAAAAAAATAAATGAAAGCTAATATCTCCAAAAAAGAAATTGAGTCTGGTCGAGAAATAATTGAAAAATTATCTCAATTAAATCCAAAACTTTTACCTCATCACCTCCAAAAAATTATTTCTGGATACAAAAAATTTTTACCTCACATTTCCAAATATGGTCTTTGGTCTTCAAAAAAAGCTAAAAATAAAAAAAATAAAGATAAATACGACAAAATATTTCTTATGATTTCTGGCATTGCCGCTAGTGGTAAAGATGCTATTCGAGAAGAAATGAGTCGACTTAGCCCAAATCTTTTTATAAAAACTGTCACTGGAACTTCAAGACAACCACGAGAAGGAGAAATTCACGGCAAAGATTATTATTTTTTTCAAGATTCCGCTAATTTTAAAAAAGGTATTAAAAATGGTGATTTTTTAGAATGGGTTCAACAAGGGGACCGATTTTATGGTTTACCTAAAGAAAGTTTAAACCAAGCCCTTAATCATCCTGCCAAAATCATTTGTTCTCAAGTTGAAATGAGTGCTTGGACTAAAGTTGAAAAACATATTTCCAAAATAGAAAATGTCAAAATCCTCACTCTTAAGGTTTTTGTTTTACCAAATATGGATTTTTCTGAATATCAAAATTGGCTTGGCCAAAAACGAGACGATGATGTTGAGGCTAGAATCTTAAGAACTGGTTGGGAAATTAAAAAAGCTCCTAAAAAAGCCGATTTTATTATTACTAACAATATTGGCAAAGATACAAAAAATTTAACTTTAACCGCTCAAACTATAATTAATGAATTGTCAGAATTTTTAGACGAGCCTTCATTTGAAAAATTTAACTCACCATTTACCACCGACAAAAAAATTAAAGATATTGAAGAAATTCTCAAAATCCACAGTTCAATTTAAAAAATACTTTTTTTTGGAGCGGGTAGGGAGAATCGGACCACGCCTGATTGATTTAAGTCATCACTTAACCCAATATTACATTTAATTCCTCTAAAACTTTTTTGCTAATTAAATTATGTCCGTTTTGATTAGGGTGTAGACCGTCAACATATAAATAATTTTCTTTCCACTCTTCTACTGTCACACCAATATCAACAAAAGAGACTTTCTTATTCTTACATAATTTCTCTAAACCAACCAAAAAATCTTTTTGTCGATCATTTGTAAAATAAGATTTACTCCCATCAAATGGATTAATTTTAGGATTAGTTTTAGACTCATCAAAAAAACCACTACCAACAACAATAACTTTAATATTTTTACTAATTAAAAAGTCTAAAAACTCATTCATTTTATTTAAACACTCTTCAATCATCGAAATAAAGTTTTTTGATTCATTTGTAGCTTTAATATCATTGGTTCCAGCAGAAATTATAACAACAACCTCTTCACCCCTGCTATATTGTTCCAACTGTTCCGGAAAAGTTTTTTTGACAAAATCAACTCCTTCCCCTGATTTCCCAAAATTGAAAATTTCATATTTTTCTCCGACCCCATCAATAGAATACATTTTTTGATGAAAATAATTCTTAACTAAATCAGCCCAACCTCCATTATCAGCCCCAACTCCATAAGTAAAACTATCCCCAGTTATAAATATCTGAACCATACACAATTTTATCAAAATATTATCGTGATGTATGCGCCATTCCAATTTCAGAAATTAAATTAAAATAAACACTAAATTTAATCTCTGGATAAATTTTATTCAATTCTGAAATTATTTCATCAGCAATTTTTTGCTGATTTAACCGTTCAATCGCAATTATTTCAATAATATAATCAATCCCAATCAAATCTATTCCCTCACCAAAAACCGTTTCTATACTATCTTCATTTGTTGGTACTTCCAAAGTGTTCAATGCTTTACCTACTACACTTTTAATATTCTTAGCAATTTCCCCAAGCAAAGCCTTTTTTTTATCCGGTAATGAATATATTTTTATTAATGCCATAACTTGGAGCGGGTAGGGGGAATCGGACCCCCGCCGAAAGATTGGAAATCTCTCGTTCTGCCACTAAACTATACCCGCATTAGGAGTAATTTTAACATATTGTTATCCACATGTAATAGAATTAAATATGGTCACAGTTAACAAAATTCTTATTGCCATTAATATTTGTATTTTTGTCTTTTTAATTTACATTTCTTCAAAATCTAATTTGATTTCCTATTTTCGACCTAGCGTCACTTCCTCTTATTATGTTGAAAAACAAACCCTTTTCGATAATTTACCATCATCAAAAAATGCCATTTATTTTTTAGGTGATAGTCTTACCGACGGTTGTGAATGGAACGAATTATTATCAAATAATAATATAAAAAACCGAGGCTTAAACGGGGATTCTACTCAAGGAGTTTTAAACAGACTTAATCAGCTAACTAAATCAAAACCTCAAAAAATATTTATTATGATTGGTATCAATGATTTACTTAGCAATGTTGAAACAAATATTGTTTTAGATAATTATCAAAAAATTATCCAAACAATCAAAACTGATTCTCCTAAAACTAAAATCTATATAGAAAGTATTTTGCCAATGAATTTTGAAATAGACAAAACTAAACGTCCAATAACCAATCAAAATATTTCCGATTTTAACAATAAATTAAAGAATTTTTCCGATAATTCAACTATTTTTTATATTGATCTTTACTCTAAATTTTTAGATTCATCCAATCAACTCGATAAACAATATACTCTCGACGGAATTCATTTAAATGGTCAAGGCTATTTAGTCTGGAAAAATGAAATTTCAAAATATATTAGCAAATAATTCGACCAAAAAATCCGGTAATTTTTTTATGTAAGTCGGGGATACAGGAGTCGAACCTGCAACCTCACGGTCCCAAACCGTGCACGCTAGCCAATTGCGCCAATCCCCGATAAATTTTTAAAGTTTTAAATAACTTTATAACTCAATGAGTATTATAAACTTATTTTGTACCGCTGGCGGGAATCGAACCCACACGCTTTTTGAGAGCACAAGATTTTAAGTCTTGCGTGTATACCAGTTTCACCACAGCGGCTCAAAGTACAAACGTGCCCTTATTATAACAAAAAAAATCGAATGTTATAATCTAGATTATGTTGTTATCAGAACCTACTTTTGTTCCAGTCGGTACCCAAGCCACCGTCAAATCATTAACCCCAGAAGACCTTGAAGCTATTGGAGTTGAAATTTTCTTTTGTAATACTTACCATCTTTATCTTCGTCCAGGTGATGAATTTATTAAAAAAGCTGGTGGACTTCACAAATTTACTCGATGGCATGGCCAATTAATCACTGATTCTGGTGGTTTTCAAGTTTTTTCACTCGGTAAAGACCATAATGGTGCCGGTTCTTTAATTAAAATTTCTGAAGATGGAGTTGAATTTAGATCACATCTCGATGGTTCACTTCATTTTTTTACTCCAGAAAAATCAATTCAAATTCAACATAATCTTGGTGCTGACAATATTATTGCCTTTGATGAATGTACTCCTTATCCAGCCACCAAAGAATATGCCCAAAAAGCTTTAACTCGAACTCACAATTGGGCTCTTCGTTCTTTAAAGGAACATCAAAAATTAAATCAAGAAAATAATCAAAAAATAAATTTATATGGAGTGGTCCAAGGTAGTTACTACAAAGATTTAAGAGAACAATCAGCCGAATTTATTTGTGCTCAAGATTTTGAATGTATTGCCATTGGCGGAGTCTCTGTTGGTGAACCAAAAGAAAAAATGAAAGAAGCTGTTGCTTGGGTTCTTCCTACCATTTTAAAAACCGGCAAACCAATCCACTTATTAGGGGTTGGTGAAGTTGAAGATCTTTTTGAATTTTTTGGACAAGGAATTACTTCTATGGATTGCACTCTACCTACTCGTATGGCTCGTGGCGGTCAATTTTTATTCCGCACCGGTAATTCGACCATTGATATGGAAAATGGCTTTAAAGACCAAATAATGCACTCTATTTATAAAGAAGACCAAACTCCACTCAATGCTGGTTGCCAATGTCCAACTTGTCAAAAATATGACAAAGCTTATCTTCATCATTTATTTAAAACTCAAGAACTTCTTGGTTATCGTTTAATGACCATTCATAATATTTATTTTATGATTCACACCACCCAATTAATTCGCAATGCACTAAAAGACGGTACTTTTGATAAACTAAAGTATAGTTGGTTGGGAAGGTAATTATTAATTCTTAATTATTAATTTTTAATTATGTATAGAACAATCTTAGTTACAGGCGGAGCCGGTCACGTTGGCTCACATATTATTGAACAACTCGTTAAAGATCCAAACAATAAAGTCATTTCTTTAGATAATTATTTCAATGGCAGCAAAGAAAATCATATTGATGGAGCTGAATATCGAGAGGGAAGTACTAAAGATATTGATAAGTTAATTCCTGAAACTCCAGATGTAATGTTTCATTTAGGTGAATATGCTCGTATTACTCCATCTTTTGATGAACCAGAAAAAGTTTATGAAATGAATATTGTTGGGACTTTTGCCGTGGTTGAATTTTGTCGTCAACGTCAAGTTGGCAAATTAGTTTATGCTGCTTCCAGTACTAAATTTGCTAATAATGGTGAAGAACGCAATGCTAATCCATATTCTTTTTCAAAAGCTATGAATGTTGATTTAATTAATAATTATGGCAAATGGTACAACCTTCCTTATGCCATTTGTTATTTTTATAATGCTTTTGGACCACGAGAAAAAGGAATTTCTAAATATGCTACCTTAATTGCTAAATTCGAACAAATTTATCTCGAAGGTAAACCTTTTACTGTTGTCAAACCTGGCACTCAAAAACGTAATTTCACTTATGTTGAAGATTTAGCTCGAGGTATGATTTTAGCCGCCGAAAAAGGTCATGGTGATGGTTATACACTCGGAAATACTAATCAATATTCTATTACAGAAATTGCCCAAGCTTTTGGTGGACCAATCGAATATGTTGATGGTTATCCTGGTCGTACTGAATCTGGTGATGCTCCAAACAAAGCCCGTGAAGAACTTGGTTGGGACACAACTGTTGATATTCTCGATTACATTAAAGATTTTATTAAAACCCACCCTCGTCATAAATAATGTCTAAAACTTTTCTCGCCGTTAATTTTGGCTGTCGAGTTAATTCGGCCGAAACTAATCAATGGTCTCAAACTCTAATCAATCAAGGTTTTCTTCCATCGACAATCAACAATCCACCATCTGTCATTTTAATTAATACTTGTTCCATTACTAAAAAAGGGGATTTAGAGTCACTAGGAAAAGTTCGTTCTCTTCATCAAAATTATCCAGATGCTAAAATTTATGTCACTGGTTGTGCTAACTTAGAAAAAATTAAAGATATTCCCAATGTTTTTATTTACCAAAATAATCAAAAGGAGGAATTATTAAAAGAATTAAAATCATCTTACACTCATCAAATCAAAGATAAATTTAGCCATACTGACCGATTTTTATTAAAAGTTCAGTCTGGTTGCACTCAATTTTGTTCTTACTGTATTGTTCCTTTCCGTCGTCCAGATTTATGGTCATTAAAAATCGAAGATGCTGTTAATACCGTAAATTCTGCTTTGCAGAATGGTTATCAAGAAATAATTATTACTGGAGTTAATTTAAACCAATATCAATACGGTTTTTCCAATTTAGTTGAAGCTTTACTAACCAAAACTGATATTAAATTAATTAGTTTTGGATCTATTCCAATCAATTGTATCGACGATAAATTTCTCAAATTACTTTCAACTTTTAACTTTCGAATTTCAAACTTCCTCCATATTCCAATTCAATCTGGTTCGGACAAAATTTTAAAACTTATGAACCGCCCTTACACCACCAAGGATATTTTAAAAAAAATCTACGATCTACGATCGACGATCGACAATCTAATTTTAGGGACTGACATTATTGTTGGTTTTCCCACTGAAACCGACCAAGATTTTCAAGAAACTTTAAATCTCTGCCAACAAATTGGTTTTTCTAAAATCCATACTTTCAAATATTCTTCTCGTCCTAACACTAGAGCCGAAATTATTCACAATACTAATCCAAAAATTTCAAAAGAAACTTTAAAATCTCGCTCCCAGCAAATCCGAAACTTGGTCTAAATATAGGGGTTTACAAATTAAAAATTAAAAGTTACTATGGGTTTAACTATTTCCGTGTTTTTAGCCAATAGTTTCAAACACGGTTTTAATTATTATTTGTTAAATAATTAAAATTATGGCTCCAATAAGATTAGAAATTGGTGGTAAAACTTTTAATGCTAAAGATAATGAAAAAAATGGAATTAGTTTTCGTACTACTGACTTAGGAATCATTTATGCTGGCACTGAACAAGGAGGTTATGTTGTAGTTACTAGAAGAAATTCTGAACATAAATATGAACATAAAGAACCTATTATTGTTCAAAAGGGGGAAAAACCTGTTATTAAAGACATTGAATATAGATCAAATAATGGTCAAAAAAAAATTATTACTGCAAAAATTACAGGAATTTAATTATCTCCCAAAATAAACTTCCATCTCATCAAAAACTTGAAAAGTAAACGATACTTCTTGTCCTGGAAATCTAGCGTTTTTACCCCAAATATAGGCTTTATTAACATCGTCTCTCATTTGATTAGAAATTCTTCCTAAGACTTCATTTAAGGTACTAGTACTTTTAAAAATCAAAGGTTGATTATAATCTGCTTCGGCTGATCTTTCTTTTTTTAAATAAACTCTAACCAAACCTAAACCTTTCCAAACTTTTTCTTTAAAATCTTGTAAACCAATTCCTTTATCAGCACTCATCAAAACTAAATTATCTTTTTTACCAATTATTCTTGGATCAAAATTTTTAGCCAAATCAATTTTAGTTATTACTTCCACTGCTGACATATATTTAATCGATTTAGACAAAGCATCAATTAATTTGTCAATCTTATCTACCTTTTCTCCAAGTTGGATAATGGCATTTCCTAAACCCATTTCCTTAGCAATATCGACAATTGTTTCTTTTTCAAAAGATTTATAAGGATCAATTACCTGAATCGATCCTTTGTGGGTCTTATGAACTGAAATTTTAGCCGGTCGAGTGTTAAGTCTAATTCCAGTATTATAAAGTTCCTCTTCTACCTGTTTTATCCAACTTATTCGCTTAACATCAGTCATAATTACTACCAAATCAGAAGCTCTAATCACCGACAAAACTTTTTTACCAAACCCTTTATTTTTAGAAGCTCCTTCCACAATTCCTGGTAAATCTAAAATTTGAATTTTAACTCCTTTATATTCCATCATTCCTGGCACTACCCCTAGTGTTGTAAAGTCATAATTTCCCACTCGAGATTCGGCATTTGTCACTGCATTAAGTAAAGTTGATTTTCCCACACTTGGTAAACCCACTAAAACCACTGAAGCATCACCAGAATGTTTAATAGCATAACCAACTCCACCACCGCCACCTTTATTGGCTGGACCACCTAAATCATCCTTAAGCTTAGCCAATTTAGCCCTCATTAGTCCATGAAAATGCTCCGTCCCTTTATGGTACGGTGTATCTCTTACCTCTTTTTCGATTCGAGATATTTGCATTTTAATAACTTCTTCTTTATTCATTTGATAAAATTGTCTACCGACAACTATGTTTTTATTTTTTTTGTTAATTTTCAGTCTTTTTTTTACTAGACCTATTTTAGCATCTGATAATATTTTTGGCCTTCATCTTACCCAAACGGAAGACATTTATCAAGCCAAAGATATTATTAATTCTAATAATGGTGATTGGGGCTGGTCTACTATTGTTCTCAATAGTCAAAAATTAGACAAAACAGAATGGCAAAATTTCTTTGATAATTGCCGTAAATTCCATATAATTCCTATAGTAAGAATTGCTACTTCGGCCGATGGTGATAATTGGAAACGACCAGAATTTTCTGAAATTGATAATTTAGCCAACTTTTTAAATTCCTTAAATTGGCCAACCAAAAATCAATATATTGTTCTTTTCAATGAAGTTAATCATGCCCAAGAGTGGGGTGGAGAAGTTAATGTTAAAGATTTTGCTGATAAAGCCATTTATGCTATCGATAAATTTAAAAAAACCAACCCTAATTTTTATATTTTAAGTTCAGGATTAGATTTGGCTGCCCCTGATCAATTACCTCAATTTCAATCAGTTGAAAGCTTTTATCAAGAACTCTATAACTACAAACCAGAATATTTTAACAAAATCGATGGTTTAACTTCTCATTCTTATCCTAATCATGGTTATGTTGGAACTCCAAAAGATACTGGCGAACATAGTATTCTTGGTTATAAATGGGAATTAGAATATCTTCAAAAATTAGGTGTCACTAAAAATTTACCAGTTTTTATTACCGAAACTGGTTGGCCTCATAGAGAAGGGGTTAAGAAAAATAATGACTATTTTACCGCCGAAACTAGTTCTAACTTTTTAATTGATGCTTTAAATCTTTGGGCACAAGATAAAAATATTCAAGCTGTTACTCCTTTTACTTTTAATTACACTCAAGAACCATTTGATCATTTTTCTTGGCTCGATCAAAACGAAAAACTTTATCCTTCATATCAAAAACTAGTTAATTTACCAAAAAATAAAAATCGACCAGAACAAATTACTAGTTATAAAATGGAAAAAGTATCTTTACCTTTTTTAATTTTTGACAACACTGAATATACTGGTGAAATTACTCTTAAAAATACTGGTCAATCAATTTGGGGAGAAAACAATTTTTGTTTAACTTCAACTTCCAGTTCCAATATTGAAGTTGAACCTCTTTGTACTGGGTCTGAATTAATTTATCCAAATCAATATAAAATCTTTAAATTTAAATTTAAAATTATTAAAAATCAAACCGAAAAAAGTTTTATTAGTTGGCAAGGATTAGATAATTTTGAAATAAAACCTTTCAATAAAAACGCTTCAATTTACCATTCAGACATCAATATTTTTCAAAAAGTAATTAATTCTTTCAAATCATTTTTCTATCAAATTTAGTGCCGCAGAGACCCGCCTCGACTCGCGTTGCTCATCGACGCGAGGCGGGGGACTTGAACCTAAATAATTTTACTTAAGATTACTTTTAGTTTTTTTCTGCCAGCACAAGTTTTATAATAATGTTCTTTTTTTCTAGCGCTATCTAAATTTTCGGTTTCTTCAAAATAAACAATTTTTAAAGGTAAACGATTTTTAGTTGAATTAACCTCACCATTACTATGTTCATTAAATCTTCTTTCTAAATTATCTGTTGAACCTACATAGGTTCTTTTATCTTTTAAAGAAAATAAAACATATACTATTCCTTTCATTAGTGCCGCAGAGAGGACTTGAACCTCCATGGGTTTCCCCACACGGTCCTAAGCCGTGCTTGTATACCAATTTCAACACTGCGGCAAAATTAATCTCTTAAAACTGGCATCCAGCACTAAATAAATTAATACCGAATACCAGATTTAAAAGATTAAGTTATCTGTGTGGGTCCGGCGGGATTCGAACCCGCGACCAATCGCTTAAGAGGCGACCGCTCTACCGACTGAGCTACAGACCCTAATTTTCTGTACGCCTAGAGGGAATCGAACCCCCATCAATAGTTCCGAAGACTATTACTCTATCCATTGAGCTATAGGCGCAAAAAATAAAGAAGTAAAACGTAATAAATTAAAATTTAAACGTTTTAACAACGTTTATTTGTAAAACAAATATTACGTTGTATCCTCAGCAGGGATCGAACCTGCGACCTCTTCCTTAGAAGGGAAGCGCTCTATCCAACTGAGCTATGAGGACATGTAACTTACCCTGTATTTTACCAAAATATATTATTTTCGTGACAAATAAGTTCCACCATCAGTACTAATCGAAATTTCTTCTCCAACTTTCACAAATAGTGGTACCAAAACTCTAGCTCCAGTATCTAAAGTAGCGTATTTCATGGCACTAGTTGCAGTATCACCTTTAATTGAATTTTCTGCTTCCACAATAGTACAAATAATACTCTTTGGCAAAGTCACTCCAACTGGTTTATCATCATAAAATTTAATTCTATAAAGAATTCCTTCTTTTAAATAAACTTTATCATCTCCCATAACTTCAACTGGCACCATAAATTGTTCAAAAGTTCTTGGTTCAATAAAAACATAACTAGCTCCATCAAAATAGGAATATTCTGCTTCATGAGTTTCCACTAACACTTCTTCCACTTTTTCTCCAGATTTATAAGTATATTCAACCACTCTACCAGTAAATAAATTTTTTAGTTTAGTTCTATAAAAAGCTGATCCTTTTCCTGGACTTACAAAAGCAATATCGACCACCATATGTGGTTCGTTTTGAAAAAGAATATACATACTTTTTCGGAATTGTGATGTTGATATAGTTCCCATAGCTTGGATTTTAACATTTTCCCTCCTTTCTTCAAAGTAGGGGATTTTAGACCAAAAAAAATCCCGGAGCATGCTTTTTAGAGGAGCCACCCCAGGATCTGCAAGTAATATATCAATATATTATAAACAAGTCAAGATACAGAACCGTTACATATCTACCGGCCGGCAGACGGGCTAAAAATCACCAGTTTTCATCTCATTAATGAATTGGTTTACTCCAGCTGCCCAAGAACCATTTGAACTTGGACAATATTTTTTCATTATTAGTTCTGGAGTATTCAATCCTTTATCAAAATATTCTCTTTTTAAATACTCAGCATAACTTCTAATTGCTAACTCATAATTATCAAAACCCAAAGATCCTTTTTTATGAATTCCATAACCCCAACAGTTATGAGAACCTTCTGGAGCTTTTTTACATAAATTTGATTCTTGTTGGGCAATCGCCACAATCCAATAATAATCAAATCCATAATCGTTAGAAACTTGAAAAATTAAATCAGAATATGGGGCTAAAGGGGATTTGTATTTTTCTAAATAATTTTTAATCAACATTGGTCTAGCGTCAGCCCCAACCACATCAGAATTCACCACAAAATCATTTTGTTCATTATTTTTATTATCACTTCCCACTATTACATTGTCGTTAGCTAAAGCGTTAATTGGACTATTTTTTTTACTAGACAAAAAATAAATTTCCCCAAAACTAACAACTAAAGCAAATCCCAAAAAGGCCGAAGCTAAGAAAAGACGCTTAATTTTTCGTAATTGTTTTTGAATCACTATTCTCATGTTATCATAATGACACTTATGAAAACAAATGAATCTAACCTCAAAAAACAGGCTGATAAAACTTTCGTTTTAAAGCTCACTATTGCTTCTAAAGATGTCAAAAATGAGTATTCAAATCAGCTAAAATCTGTTCAAGCCAATTTCGAAAACAAAGGTTTTCGTAAAGGTAAAGCTCCATTAGAAGTAGTTGAACAAAGCATTTCTCAAGAAAAATTATTCGAAGAAGTCGCTTCTCATTTAATTTCCAATGCTTATGCTGAAGAAATTAAAAAAAATGATTTAAAACCTATTATTCAACCACAAGTTAAATTTCTTGGAAATCCATCAGGTTTTGAATCTAATTGGGAAATAGAAATCACTGGTTGTGAATTACCTGAATTGAAATTAAATGACAAATATAAAGAAGATATTAAAAAAGTTAATACTAACGATACTGCTAAAAAAGATGAACAAAATATCGATCAATTAGTTGATGTTTTAATCAAAAATAATCAAGTCAAGTTACCTCAAATTTTAATTGACAGCGATTTAGAAAATCAAATGCACCAATTAGCTCATCAAGCTGCTCATGAAAATCAAACTGCTGAAGAGTATCTTAAAAATCAAAATAAAACTTTAAAAGATTATCAAACTGAAATTGAAAAACAATTAATTAAAGAATGGACTTTGAATTTAGCTATTACTAAAATTTCTCAAGACGAAAAAATAGAAATCGATCAAAAAGAAGTTCAACAAATATTAGCTTCAAATCCAGCTATGGCCGAAAACATCAATCTCTTGTACTACATCCTTACTCAACAAAAAGTTTTCGACTTCTTAAAGAATCTAAAATAAGTATTTTTTGATATAATGCCATCATGGCAGGTGGGTTTATAAATAATAAAAATCCAAAGGGTAATCAAGCAAACAAAAACGGTTTCAACAATGAAGTCGTCAATGATTATTCAATTCCTCAAAATCCAATCGATTTTATACTTGAAGGTGTCTTAAATCCTGGCGAAAGTGTTAATTTTGATAAATCTGAAAAAAAACCAAATAATGCTAATTTCAATTTTTTAACCAAATCAATTAATCAAGAGCAAGCTCTTTTTGTTAATAGTCACGCGGAAGAAATTAAAAAAAGTATTGATGAATTAAGATTGGAAATTAAAAAATTAATTCAAAGTACTGATAATATTGATATTGAAATTGAACAAGTTGCTTTTCAAGAAGTCATCGAAATTAATGAATATCAACTAAATTTTTTACAGAGAATTAAAAGTATTATCATTAGTTTCCGTCAAAATATTGATCAAGCTGGTGTTTGGTTTGAAAGTTTAAATCATAAAAAAGGCAAAAAGAATGCTTTTTGGAATAAAGCCAAAAGTAAAAATGGGGGAGAACAGTATTTAATGAGCAGTGAACATAGTGCTTCCCGATCTGCTAATTAATAACTGTCAACTTTAAATAATTTTTGTTATACTCTCCATCATCAATTCTTAATTATTAATTTTAATTAGTAATCTGTAATTATTAATTCTTAATTATTAATTATTTTTGAGTCTATAGCTCAGTTGGTTAGAGCGCTTCATTGACATTGAAGAGGTCAGAGGTTCGAGTCCTCTTAGACTCACACATTATTTTAAGGAAAAACAATCAGCCATAAACTTAACTTCAGTTTTCATTACAGAACTCCAATCATCGGTATCGTGTCCAATCATTTTTCTACTACTTGAAAAAGTTGCTATATCAAAATTAGTAAAAGATTTTTTAATTATTTTTTCAACAGACACATTATCAACAATTCTATCTTTATCAAATCTAATCAATAAAGTAGGCGTATCTACAATCTGATTTAACGTATTATTTAATTCTATTACTGCTTTCATTTCTTGTCTCCATTTTTCAGGGTCTCTAACAAACATTTCTATTAATTTTTGAAAACGGTCGGTACTTTTTTTAAATAAACCAGAGACACTTTCAAGATTAATTATTGGTACTTGTAAAACAATTCCTTTTATTGAAAAATCTTCCAAAATTCCATTATTTAATAAACTCCAAGTAGCCACTGCACCCTGAGAATACGCATGAAGGATAATAGAATCTAAATTTGGAAGGTCATCTTTTACATCAGTCAATATTTTAAAAACACCATTAGTCACAGTTTCTGGAGTATATGGTTTTGGGTTTGAAAAAGTAATTACATTAAAAAATGGTTTTGATTGGCTTGATTCAAATGAATCCATATAATATTGAAGATCTTTTATTCCATTATCACCAATTCCTGGAATATTTACAACCAAATTAGGTGAATTTTTATTTAAAATATTAACCCTATAGTCGATCACAGTACCTTCAACTTCAACCTGTTTTTCAACTAATTGATAATTTTTCATATCAACTGAATAAATTTCTCTGGCCCAATTTATTTCTGGCTTCATTAGAACGATTATAATACATTTCGTGCTACAATCAGCTTACAAATCATGTACTCAAATTTTAAGACACTTTTCTCAACTACTATGCCCAACAGGGCATAATTTCTTTTGCTTTGATTGGGCCTCCAGATTTCCTGTTAAAATAACTCATATAAATTTAATTTATTTCAAGATATTTTTTACCTTGATAAACTCATACAAA
>Ga0209373_10001228_pt1 | contig 31651 bp, 31 predicted proteins | sample Higcelweek5metaG_FD_187173 | JGI IMG/M metagenome (GOLD analysis project Ga0209373, IMG submission 187173) | Freshwater pond sediment microbial communities from the University of Edinburgh, under environmental carbon perturbations - High... | ecosystem: Environmental > Aquatic > Freshwater >... | reverse complement strand
TAAATTTAAAACTGGAACAATAAAATCAATATAAATCTTCCCGTCAATAGGGCATCTATACAAATCAGTTGAATGAGCCGTTTTCGATAGTAAAGCCGCATTAGCAAAACGAACGATACTTGAATCGATGTGCCCCTGCTCTTTTTGTGATGTTATTGAATGCTTCAGATCAACTGAGAATATTGATACAGTTTGGTAATCGTGTTCAATGGCAAGTTGTTCTAATTGCTCCTTCAGTTTGGTTTCAACGGTAGCGGAAGGAGTCAAAATCCAATCCTCAACCATACTCAATAAGTGCTTACCTTCTGAAATAATTTGCGCATCGTGAATCTCATCGACATACCAAGCAGAGATTTCAGTGATTTTTAAATTCGCGATCGTCTCTAATTCTTGTTTCTTTTGTTTTCTTATTTCCTCTTTTTCCCCCGAAAAATAGGAATATACACCGAGTACGATCATGGTAATTCCTACCAAAAACATACCAATATAAAAAAGGATACTACGAATTTTTTTAGACACCATCAGCTCCACGAATTGAATGGTGAAATGTAAGAAAAAATAAAGTGAATTGAAATGAAATTAAAATTTTCAGATTAAAGAACCTATTTTTTATCAGTTGAAAACCAGTTGAGACTTTTAAAATAAAAACCTAATAGCTTAAGTTCGAAAGAAGGATCTGGTTGAGCGATACGAATACCCTTTGAACAAATAGCTTCAATAATTTAATAATGTGAGACTTAATTGCCATCATTCGGAATTCTTGGCGTTGCTTTATGGTGAATTTTTTTTCCGACAATTTGTAAATCCCAATTTAGTAACTATCTTATCGGGCTTTTTTGCAAGCAATAATATTTACTGTTAAAACCTGAAAATATGGAAAGTAAAAGTTTAGCTACCCTTTACACTGACTCTTTTAAAAACAATTGGGAGCTTCCTGTATTCTCTGATTACGAAGGAGAGAAGTTTTATTATAAAGACGTTGCCCAATCGATTCAAACTTTGAATTTAATTTTTAAAAAAATCGGGTTACAAAAGGGTGATAAAATTGCCATTTACGGTCGAAATTCATCGAATTGGGGTAAAATATTTTTGTCCTGCATTTCATCAGGGATTATTGCAGTACCAATACTGCCCGACTTCAAACCTGAAAATGTCCACAACATCATAAACCATTCAGGTTCAATTTTCTTATTTGCAGCAAAATCGCTCTACGATACGCTTAACCAATCGGAAATGCCCGGCCTTAAAGGTACAATCGCCATCGAAGATTTCAGTATACAGTTCTGTCAAGACGAAAATTTGAAAAAATTATCAGAAGAGGGATTGCAGTTGATGAAAACCAGTGCGGTGAAAAAAGAAGATTTTTCATTTACCGAAACGGGGCTTGAAGATTTACAAATACTCTCTTATACGTCAGGTTCTTCAGGATTCTCAAAAGGGGTGATGATCCCTGTCAGGAGTCTGTTGTCCAATATCATTTACGCGCAGGAACACATGCCACTTAAGTCGGGCGACAGGATTGTTTCTTTTCTGCCAATGGCACATGTTTTCGGACTTCTGTTCGAATTTTTGTTCCCAGTCTCAACGGGATGCCATATCACTTTCCTCAATAAAATGCCCAGCCCTCAGGTACTTATCAAATCCTTTCAGGAAGTACAACCACGACTAATTCTTTCAGTACCTCTGGTTATCGAAAAAATTTACAAGAAAAAGCTGCTCCCCACCCTTCAAAAACCTATCATGAAGGTGTTGCTCAAAGTTCCCGGAATCAACAGCATCCTTCATAAGAAAATAAGAGCCAAATTAATCGAAACTTTTGGAGGCAACTTCTTTGAAATAGTAATTGGTGGGGCCGCGTTGAGTTCAGAAGTAGAAAAATTCTTCGTTAAAATTAAATTTCCGTTTACAATCGGTTACGGTATGACTGAATGCGGACCACTAATCAGTTATGCGGCATGGAATATTACTCAATCCGGGTCGGCAGGCAAGCTGGTTGATCGCATGGAAGTCAGGATCGACTCCGATGATCCTTACAACCATGTGGGTGAAATACAGGTTAAAGGAACGAATGTGATGCTTGGTTATTACAACAACGATGAAGCCAATAAAAACACCTTCACGGAAGACGGATGGCTACGTACCGGTGATCTTGGTGTTATTGATGAGAACAATTTCATCTACATTAAAGGGCGATCAAAAAATATGCTACTGGGACCTAGCGGTCAAAACATCTATCCCGAGGAACTGGAAGCACGTTTGAGCAATATGCCTTATGTAATGGAGTGTGTAGTCGTTCAGCGAGAATCAAAACTTACAGCGCTGATTTATCCCGATCAGGAAGCCATACGTGCCGACCATGTCGACGAATCGGCTCTTGAAGAAATTATGACTGAAAACCGTAAAAATTTCAACCATGCCGTTGCCTCTTTCGAACAAATATCAAAGATGGAATTAGTTTCCGAAGAATTTGAAAAAACGCCCAAGAGGAATATCAAGCGATTTCTTTACACCTAAATCATAAATGAAATATTGGAATGCTGGAAAAATGGGGTGTCGGAACTTATCATTTTCATTTTTCCAGCATTCCTCCAGATGGCTATCGTGGATTTCCACCATTCCATTTTTCCATTATTTCGAGTTATCTATCTTCGGTTTAGTTATAAATTGATTTAAATGCAGCAATCACAGTTCCCTCCCATCGTGCTGGAATGCCCCGAGTGCGGGGAAAAATATTTGGTTTCAAATGAATCCAACCTTCCATCGGAGAACGTAATCCTTTTCTCCGATGGATTTTATATTGACGAGCAGATTTGGCGAACCCCCGGAATTATTGGCTGTGTAACTTGCGAACTTGGGTTCTTTCCTCAAAATGGGAAAATTATAGCCACCCCCGATTGGGATGAGTTTTATAAAGAATGGGCCCATGTAAAAATGGCTTCTCCACCCACGGCCGGAGCTTTGGCGCTTGAATTGCGTACCCGAAGAAAAATGAGTATTGATGTTGAGAAAACAATCAGAAAAGAGCTTTGGTATGCTGCTAACCACACGGAAGTAGGAAAAGCATTACTATTGAACAACGAGAAATTCAAGAATTTCTGGATCAGCAGTTTGACCCGGTTAGAAGAAATATTTGAATCTTATAATTCGGATGAAATAACGATCAAAGCAGAAATTAACAGAAACCTGGGCCGTTTTGACACGTGCCTTTCATTACTTCAAGGAGTTCCGGGCTCATTATCCGAAGCAATCAAACAAGAGGCCTTAAAAGAAAACACCTCAGTCATTCAAATTAAAAGGTGAGCAGCCATTTTCGGTCCTCCATCTTCCGTCTTTCGTCTTAATAATTCTTAAAACCCTATTTGGTTTTGGATGTTTTAATACCATTCAAGAGTAAAAGAGGTGTACAAGAATTTAAAACCACTATTTTTGCAGAACATTAGAATTAGATGAGGAGAATTTTCATTTTAATAGTATTTCTTTTTGTTACCAGTTTTTCGTTTGCTCAGGTTGATATTGACCAAAAACAGAGCAAAGCGCAACTGGTATCGACCTATTATCGAAATAACGAGTTTGCCAAAGCAGCCCCGCTCTATCTCGAACTCTACGAGTCGACCAACATGCCCTATTACTTCGACAATTATATCAGTTGCCTGATCGGGAGCAAAAATTATGATGAAGCTGAAAAGGCTATCAAAAAACAACTCAGGAAGAATAACAATTCCAATATGCAAATCACCCTGGGATACGTTTATAAGGAAAAAGGAGAAATCGACAAAGCCCATTCCGTATACGAGAAAGTGATCAAAGATCTGGACAAAAATATGGGGGCAGTTGTTTCTGTCGCCAATAATTTCTTTAATCGCCGAGAATATGAATATGCCGAAAAAACATATTTAAAAGGGCGCGAAATGCTGCCAGGTGAGATGTTCCGCTCTAATTTGGCCACCATATACGCCTATACCCGCAACTATGCAAGAATGATGGAAGAATACCTTTTGCAATTGAAAGAGGAAGAATCGCAACTCCCAAATATTGAAGGTAGATTAAACTCACTCATGCAATACGATTTCGACAACAGCTTGCGTACATTGGTTAAAAAGGAAGTTCTGAGAATGACCGTTGAAGATCCTAAAACAATCGTATACAACAGGCTGCTGATCTGGTTTTTCATACAGGAACAAAATTATGACCAAGCCCTTCTCCACTCCATTTCTCTCGACAAACGAACAAAATTGGAAGAGGGAAATATCTTTGAGTTTTCTAAAGCAGCCGCTCAAAACCAGTTGTTCGATGTGGCGATAAACGGATTAAATTATCTGCTAACCCGCACACCAGCTGTAAAAAACCTTGACGAAGTAAAAAAAGAGATTGTTTCAGTTGAATACCATAAATTTATTGCAACACCAAAAAGTCAACGCCCTTTACCTGATCAACTTTTACAGAAATTCGATAACCTTTTAACAGAATTGGGATATACTGCCAGAAACGCGACAATCATTCTTGAATATGCCCATTTTCTCTCCTTTTATCTGACACGAACAGAAAAGGCTTTTGAAATATTAGAAAAAGCGGTAGATATCGCTGATTTAAATAATTTGCAACGATCGATGCTCAAATTGGAGTTGGCCGATTTAAATGTATTTGATAACAATTTGTGGGGAGCTACCTTATTATACGCCCAAATTATTGATGCGAACCGTGAAAATCCTGTCGGTGATGAAGCGAAACTAAAAAAGGCCAGGTTGGGATTCTATCTTGGAGACATCAATTGGGCCAAGGCACAACTCGACGTTCTTAAAGCCAGTACCTCAAAGATGATTGCCAACGATGCCATGGAACTTTCGTTGCTGATCTCGACTTATTATGACATGGATACGATTGATTATCCCATCCAACTTTTTGCAAAAGGAGATTTACTCCTCTTTCAGAATAAGGATCAACAAGCCATCGAGGCCTTCGATTCGATATTAACTTTGTACCCGGGTCATTCGTTATCTGATAAGATTCTTATGCGAAAAGCCTCGGTAAAAGAGAAAGATTTCGAATTTGAAGAGGCTGCAAATCTGTACAAAACGCTACTGACAGATTTTGCTTTCTCCACCTCGGCCGACGATGCTTTATACAAAATGGCTGTCATTTTTGAAGAAAAACTAAACCAGAAAGAACAAGCACAGGAACTCTATAAACAATTGCTTTTAAATTATCCCTCAAGTATATACACTTCCGATTCGAGGACCCGTTACCGGCTTCTCCGGGGCGACAAACTGGATTCTGAAGAAACTCCTACCCCCTATGAATTTGAAAATCCCCCTTCCTTTTAAGGAACAAACTTCTGCGAACGAAAAAAGGGCTTTAACCTATGCACTGATCACCGTCCTTTTTTGGTCGACTGTTGCAACAGCATTTAAAATCGGACTTATCGAATTTGATCCCGCGAGGTTAATTTACATTGCTACAATTACCACACTTTTTATCATCTTTATCATTATTTTGTTTACAGGAAAACTGAAACTTTTCCGCGATCTTACGCTCAATCAACTTCTTCTTCATGCCTTGCTTGGTTTATTCAGTCCTTTTGCCTACTATCTGCTTATCTTTAAAGCATACTCAATTCTACCGGCCCAGGTTGCACAACCCATCAACATGGTATGGCCAATCGTTCTGTCATTAATGGCAGTGCCGCTTCTGAAGCAAAAAATAGGTTGGAAGAGTTTTGTGGCGCTGCTGATCAGTTTTTTCGGGGTAATTTTTATCTCCTCACAGGGAAACATCACAAACCTCTCAGGGTTAAATCCAACCGGAATAATTTTGTGTGTCGCGAGCGCTTTTGTTTGGTCTACCTACTGGATCTTCAATATAAAAAGTAAGGTCGATGATCAGATTGGCTTGTTTATAAATTTTCTTTTCGGATTCATTTATCTCACAATTTACATCTTCTTTTTCTCAACGTTTGAGTTTTCCATCTCTAAAAGTTTAGCTGCCGGAATTTACATTGGAGTTTTCGAAACAGGCATCTCTTTTGTATTCTGGATGAAAGCGATGTCTCTGACTTCGAACAGCGCTAAGATATCCAACCTGATCTATTTGGCACCCTTTCTTTCATTGGTTTTCATCCATTTCATTCTAGGTGAGAAGATATTCATTACAACCATTCTTGGATTATTTTTTATAATTTCAGCCATTCTGTTTCAACAAACAGAAAAGAACCAAAAGAGATGAACATAAGAATCAATTATTTAGTGTGTTCGCTGGTTTTAGTGGTATCTGTTACCATTTTAACTTCATGCAATTCATTCAATCCTGAAACTGAAGATAAAACAGCCAATGAATACATCTACGAGGAATTTAAGGATTGGTATCTCTGGTACGATCAAATTCCTGACATCGACCCCAACGGGATTGAAACTCAGGAAGCCCTTATTGATTCGATAAAAAACCCCGTTGACCGATGGAGCTTTGCAGGATCGCTTACCGAAGTCAATAAACTCTTTGAAGGAGGGGAATATTCCGGATTTGGAGCAGGATTCATGCTCGACGCTGACAGAAAAATTAAAATATCATTCGTCTACAAAGATTCCCCGTTTGGCAAAGCGGGAATTGGAAGAGGTTGGGAAGTTGTTTCTATAAACGGCTATACCTCCGATGACCTTGATAATATGAATAACGCCCTATCATCGAATGAATCAGTGAACTTCGAACTTTCGGACCTAAACCAAATTCATCATTCTCTTTCGGTGAAAAAGGATGCCTTTTCGATGAATACAGTTTTATATTCCACGGTTATTCATTCCGGAAACTCAAACATCGGGTACGTTGTTTTCAATAGCTTTGTTGCCACATCAGCAGCTGAGCTCGACACTGTCTTCACTCGTTTCAAAAAGGGAAATATCAATGAACTGATTGTCGATTTAAGATATAATGGCGGGGGTTTAAACGACATCGCCTACCAGCTGACTGCCATGATCGGTGGTTCTAAAGTACGGAATCAAGTCATCTCAAGCCTGAAACACAACAATAAGCACGCAAACAATGATGCTTCAAAGATCTCAACGTACAACGGTGTTTCACTTGAACTCAGCCGTGTGTTTTTCATAACCACAAGTCAGACGGCATCGGCAAGTGAGTTGGTTATAAACAGCCTGACACCATTCATGGAAGTATATTTAACTGGAAGCAACACCCATGGAAAACCTGTTGGAATGTATTTATTATCAGTCGAGAAGCTCGATCTGGCAATCCTGCCTATTTGTTTTAAAGTGACCAATAAACTTGGTTATGGCGATTATTTTGAAGGATTACCGGTAACCACCAACGAAATTGACGATGTTTCGCATGACTGGGGAGATCAGGAAGAAGCCATGCTCAAAGCTGTACTTAACAGGATTATTGAGCCGACTCTCACTTTCAATCAATCAACCTTAAAAAGCATGAATGCGAGTCTTCAGCAACCGCTGGAATACAAAGGGATAAACCAACTAATTGGAGCATATTAATGGCAGCATCGAGAATTATACTGGGAATTGACCCCGGATCGAATGTGATGGGGTACGGACTGCTGAAGGTTGATGGTAAAAAGGGTACGATCATCACCATGGGGGTTATTACGCCCGGAAAATTATCAACACATTACGAAAAACTCAAATTTATATTTGATCGTGTGCTTCATGTCATTGATGAATATCACCCCGATGAAGTGGCGCTTGAAGCCCCGTTTTTTGGCAAGAATGTTCAATCGATGTTAAAACTGGGGCGTGCCCAGGGAGTAGCTATGGCAGCAGCCCTTTACCGCGATCTACCGATTTTTGAATACGCTCCGTTGCTTGTAAAACAATCCATCACCGGAATGGGTCGGGCATCGAAAGAGCAGGTTGCCTATTTCCTGCAAAAGATATACGGAATTACAGAACTTCCCAGCGCCCTTGATGCCACCGATGCCGTTGCGGTTGCTGTTTGCCATTTACTACAATCGGGCAGGCCTACCCAAACAAAAGATTACAAGAATTGGGAAGAATATGTCCGTAAAAACCCGGATAAAGTGAAATGAGAAGATGAGAGGGGGAGAAAGTGAGAAGATGAGAAAATCTTAGTGCCCATTTTCTCATCTTCTGTCTTCTGCCTTCCGCCTTCCGCCTTCCGTCTTCCGTCTATTTATAAACACACTTATACGCGCAATCTTCTTTTATATCCAGTTTGAATTTTGAATCTTTTTCAACCCTGAAAGTATCATAAGGCAGAAAAGTCTTCCACTCACTTTCACCGGGTAAAAGTACCGTCATTTTACCCGAAATAACAGTCATGAATTCAACGGTCGACGTACCAAATTCATACTCACCCGGCGCCATGATCCCAACGGTTGCTTTTCCCTCTTCATTTTCGAAAGCCATGCTCATGACATTGCCATCGAAGTATTGGTTTGTTTTAAACATAGAATTTTATTTAGTTGCTGCTTCCAGCTTTTTCATAATCGAGAATATAAATGCAGCTGAAACTATACAGCAAACAATAAAAATGAGCCATAACTGCCACAACTCCAATTTTCCCCAGAAGAAACTACCCGTAAATAACAGTTTATTACCCACGGCAGTAGCCAGCAACCAACCACCTTGCATCAAACCCTGGAACCGTGTAGGCGCTACTTTCGATACAAACGATAAACCCATTGGGCTTAGGAATAACTCAGCAATGGTAAGAATAAGGTAACTATTTATCAGCCAGTAAGGCGAAACTCGCGAAGCATCGGGTACAGCTTGACCTGCTAATGAGTGAGGAGAAACCAACCCAATGGAAGCGATAAGCACAAGCAGGAATCCAGCCGCTGCAATAATCATCCCGATACCGATTTTCTTGGGTGTCGATGGTTCCTTTCCTGCTTTGTTCAGCATGGCAAATATCCCCATTACCAATGTTGTTAATGCCACAATAAACAATGGATTAAACGATTGGAATACTTCGGGGGCAATGGCATTCGACGGATCGTTGTTCATCATGAAGTAGGCGGTTGCACCACCGCCAACCAGCGTAAGAGCTGCACCAATTAAACGTGTGTTAACTGTTTTACCTTTGCCAATCATCACCACAACCCCTGCAATAGCCGCAATAAACGACAACAACGACCACATATCGAAGAACAGGTAAGTAAATGGCCCTACCTCTTTTACTATGTAATCGCGGGCGAAGAAGGTAAGTGTCAAACCATTTTGGTGAAACGACATCCAGAAGAAAATAACGACAAAGAACACCAGTATAAGCGATGATACTTTAGGCTTCTCCTCTTTGGTAGCCGAAAGGGTAATCCAGGTAACAAATGCGGCAAATAACCCAAAGGCAGCTCCTGTTTTGTAATCAAGTACCAGCCCGGTAAGAACGGTTACCACGGCAGCGGCAAACAGCGCTGAAAAAATTGGAACCAAATTGGCTTTTGAAGCGCCAGCATTTTTAGAAGCCGCTTTTTCTTCTACGGTCAATACTTGTTTTTCCTTATTTGGTAAAAGTTTTTGGAAAAAGATGTATACCAACATGGAAATAATCATGGCACCGGCAGCAATAGCAAAAGCGTAATTATACCCGCGCGAAAAGATCTCGACATAATGTTGGGCGAAAGTTCCAAGGTCGGTTACAGGGCCGTTTAGGCTGGCCTTCGCTGCAAGTTCAGCAAACTGGGTCGTATCGGTCAACGTGCCGTTGGTATATTGGTGGCATAATGAAGGCAAACTGGCATCGTGCAGTAATCCATTCGATTTCAACCACCAGTTGCGAATACCTGTAGCCGCAAACGGGGCAAAAAAAGCGCCCATGTTGATCCCCATGTAAAAGATCATGAAGGCCGAATCGCGCATTTTGGAATACTTCGGATCGTCGTACAATTGGCCCACAACAGCTTGCAGGTTTCCTTTGAACAAACCATTTCCAAAAGCGATTACAAATAAACTGACTACTGTGATGGTTAACGACATTTTTGGAATGGCCAGCATCGCATATCCTGCAAGCATAATCACAATGCCCGCGAAAATCACCATTTTATATTTTTTGGTATAGTCAGCAAGTATACCGCCAATTAAGGCAAGAGCATAAATACCGAAGTAAAACCAACTATAGATGTCACCGGCAGCCTGTTCCGTTAATCCAAAACGTGCTTGAAGAAAAAGCACCAGAATGGCCATCATGGTATAAAACCCAAACCGTTCGCCCATGTTGGCAAAGAATGCCACTAAAAGCCCTTTAGGATGTCCTTTCAGCATAATTATATTTTTTTAGTTAGAAAAATGAAAATTTATAAGTCGTGTAATACTGACAAATTTAATGATCTTTTTAAACCATGCAACCGGATTAAAATCATAGATTATGACCTCTTTTCAGCAAAGAAACGTTTCATCAGTTCAGCCGATTCTTGTCCGAGAACTCCGCTTATCACGACAGTTTTGGGGTGCAGTAAATTCTGACCGATATTCGAATATCCCCGCTTTTCATCCCTGGCGCCCCAAACCAGCTTACCCGTTTGTGCCCAGTTGAGTGCACCGGCGCACATCACACAAGGTTCAACGGTAACATACAGGGTGCATTCATTCAGGTATTTTCCACCCAATTGGTTGGCGGCTGAGGTAATTGCCTGCATTTCGGCATGGGCTGTTACATCATTAAGTTGCTCGGTCAGGTTATGAGAACGGGCAATAATGCGGTTTTGGCAAACCACCACACACCCTACTGGGACTTCATCAAGGTCGAAAGCTTTTCGGGCCTCTTCAAGGGCTTTACCCATAAAATATTCATCAGAAAATAGCTGTTCCATGCTTCAAAACTACGGAAATTAAAGATAGAAAGAATGGGAATGATGGAATAATGGAAAACTCAAATAAAAGGATTTTAAAGCTGAATGGATGATACAGCTAGAACTATTCAACCCTTTCCGGGTTGGCTTTCTTTTCCGGACAGACTATTATACCCCAATTTTATTGGGGGTGATGAACATTAAACCCAAAGGGTTTTATCCAGATATTTTTTCTACCTCAAACTCCAAAGGAGTTTAATCTTTATCACCTCCGACGAAACCGGAGGCTATCGAGACTCCAGCGAGGTCAGCAACTCCGTAAGAGTTGAATTTTATATTACGTAACAAAAATTTAACTTATTCATATTCAAGAATAATTTTAATGATGTTTTGTTTTGAAAATAGAAGATTTTTCTACTTTTGGTTATTCAAAATTGCTTACAATGAAAATTACAACAACGTATATGGTGTTTCTTATGCACCCCGTGGTCTCTGATCGACCCGGATTCTAATCACGTTGTTCTTTGTTTCCTGTTGTTTTTTCCTTATTAAAATCAAAATTATAAACTTAAAAAATTGGAGGAATTCCTATGAAATCAATTGTCTATACCCATGTTGTGGGATTTTTTACATTCCCAAACCCCGTGACCATTTTTCAAAACAGGTCAACAAGTGAGAAATTATTAATCAATGAACGAAGACGAAAACGATTAAATCATGATACGTAAAATTAATTTACACCAGATAACTCAAGAAATAAAAGAAGCCCTCAGGGGTGACGAACACGACTATACCCAAGGTAGTCTTAAACGCGCTGTATTTTTACTATCGGTTCCCATGGTACTCGAAATGTGCATGGAATCGATCTTTGCCATAGTCGACATTTTCTTTGTAAGCAAGTTGGGTGCCGATGCCATTGCAACCGTGGGGCTTACTGAATCGGTTATCACCATCATTTATGCCATAGCCGTTGGATTAAGTTCAGCAGCATCCGCAATGGTTAGCCGGCGTATTGGTGAGAAAAATGATCGAAAGGCTGCTCAAAGCGGTTATCAGGCAATACTGGCAGCTTTAGCAATTTCGGTTGTAATTGCAATTCCAGGTCTTCTTTTTGCAAAGGATATTCTGAGGTTTATGAATGCTTCCGACGTTATTGTTAATCAAATGTCGGGATATACCTCCATTATGTTTGGCAGTAACATGATTATCATGCTATTGTTTGTCAATAATGCCATTTTTAGAAGCGCAGGCAACCCCGTTCTATCCATGAAAGTACTTTGGTTTGCCAACCTGATCAACATCGTACTCGATCCAATCCTGATTTTTGGTTGGGGACCTATTCCCGCTTTTGGGGTTCAGGGCGCCGCCATGGCAACAACCACAGGCCGAGGGCTTGCTGTGCTTTATCAATTTTATCTGTTATGGAATGGAAAAGGACGAATAAAATTGAAAAACATATCTTATCTGCCCAATTTCAAATTGATTGGAAAATTGCTCAAACTTTCGTTTGGAACCGTTAGTCAGCATATTGTTGCCACCTCAAGCTGGATTGTTTTAATGAGGTTTGTTGCAGTTTATGGGAGCATTGTTTTGGCAGGATATACCATATCGTTACGGATTCTCTTTTTTGCCCTTCTGCCTGCGATGGGAATTTCAAACGCCGCCTCAACACTGGTAGGTCAGAACCTTGGCGCCGGAAACCCCGCACGTGCCGAGAAGTCAGTTTGGATTACCGGATGGGTCAATATGATTGTAATGGGCTTTACTTCGCTGGTTTTGTTGATATGGCCAAAACTATTTCTCGGTTGGCTTACTCCTGACGCAAGTATTGTCGATCTGGGTGCGGTTAGCCTGCGCATCGTTAGTGTAGGAATGATCGTGTACGGATTGGGGATGGTATTAGTAAATGCATTCAACGGTGCCGGCGATACCAATACCCCATTTAAAATCAACATTGTTGCATTCTGGCTGATAGAAATTCCACTGGCATGGTTTCTTTCTTCACCAGCAGGATGGGCACAGCAGGGTGTTTTTTGGGCCATTATTATTGCTGAATCGCTGATGACTTTTACCATACTCTACTATTTCAGAAAAGGAAACTGGAAACTGAAAGAAGTTTAGATCCGCGTTAGCCATCGGGATGAAAGTTGGAAAAATGGAAAAATGGGGACTCACTCGCATATTTTTCCATTTTTCCAACATTCCATTTAATGTGAAATCATTTCTTTTCCATCGCTTTTTGTATGAAAATGGGAACTCGCTCGCATATTCTCCAGCTTTCCATTTTTCCATCATTCCAATTTTCCATTCTCGTTTTATATACACTAATTGAAATTTTTCCTCACTTTGAAATGAAATTGTTATCTCTCGTCCCTCCGTTTCCGTTTTCTTCCTATTTTAGCAACCGAATTGAAAAAATGTAGAAAAATGTACAGAACACATACTTGCGGCGAGTTGAGAATTGAAAATATTGGGCAAGAAGTCATCCTGAGTGGCTGGGTACAACGGTTACGTAACCTTGGAGGAATGACTTTTATCGACTTGCGCGATCGATATGGGATTACCCAGTTGGTCATTGATGAGAAAACACCTGAAGAATTGAAAAATTCAGTTGGTCAATTGGGACGTGAATTTGTAATACAAGCTACCGGGAAAGTACTTGAACGCCAGAGTAAAAATTCCAAAATGGCTACCGGCGATATTGAAATCGACATAAATAATATCAGGGTGTTAAGCCCTTCAGAAGTTCCGCCATTCACCATTCAGAACGATTCAGATGGTGGAGACGAACTTCGCATGAAATACCGCTACCTCGACCTGCGCCGTGAAGCAGTTCGCGATAACCTGATCCTTCGCTCTAAAATGGCGATCATCGTTCGCAACTACCTCGATTCAAAAGACTTTATCGAAACCGAAACTCCGGTTTTGATCAAATCGACACCCGAAGGCGCCCGCGATTTCGTGGTTCCATCGCGCATGAACCCCGGTGAGTTTTACGCGTTGCCTCAATCGCCTCAACAGTTGAAACAGTTGCTCATGGTAGCTGGTTTCGACCGTTATTATCAGATTGTGAAATGCTTCCGCGACGAAGATTTAAGGGCTGACCGTCAACCTGAGTTTACCCAGATTGACTGTGAAATGTCGTTTGTTGAACAAGAAGATATACTCGATACTTTTGAAGGCCTTACTCGCCACCTCTTCAGCCAGGTAAAAGGATTTGACCCGGGTGAATTTCCACGCATGTCGTGGGCCGAAGCCATGGAAAAATATGGAAGCGACAAACCCGACATCCGGTTTGGAATGCTTTTTAACGATATTACCGAGATTACGAAAGGGAAAGATTTCCCTGTTTTCAATTCAGCAGAATACAACGTAGCGATATGTGCTGAGGGTTGCGCCGATTACACCCGCAAACAGCTTGATGCGCTGACCGAATATGTGAAACGCCAGCAAATCGGGGCAAAAGGTTTGGTCTATGTCCGCTATAATGCCGACGGAACATTGAAATCGTCGGTTGATAAATTTTACGACGAGGCCGATCTGAAGAAATGGGCCGATGCCTGTAATGCAAAACCAGGTGATTTGCTCCTAGTCCTTTCTGGTGAAAAAGCAAAAACCCAAATTCAGATGGGAGCATTACGACTTGAGATGGCTCGCCAATTGGGGTTGATGGACAAAAACGTTTTTCGTCCAATGTGGGTTGTCGATTTTCCACTGTTGGAATGGAACGACGAAGCCAACCGCTGGTCGGCGATGCACCATCCGTTTACCTCACCCAAACCTGAAGACATTGCAATGCTCGATAGCGATCCGGGGAAAGTTCGCGCCAATGCTTATGACCTGGTGATCAACGGGGTTGAAATTGGAGGCGGTTCGGTACGAATTTTCGACAGCGGCTTACAGGCTAAAATGTTTGGATTACTGGGTTTTACACCAGAACAGGCACAATCGCAGTTCGGCTTCCTGATGAATGCTTTCAAATACGGCGCCCCTCCCCATGCAGGTATCGCTTTCGGTTTCGACCGGTTGGTAAGCATGTTTGCCGGGTTGGATTCCATCCGCGACGTAATCGCCTTCCCGAAAAACAATACGGGCCGCGACGTGATGATGGACGCTCCGTCGACCATTGCCAACGAGCAGTTGGATGAGCTGAGTTTGAAGGTTGAAATTAAGGAAGCAAAGAAATAGAACAGGGTCAGAAGTCGGAAGTTTGAAGACAGAAGTCGGAAGAGTAAAGACACAACGATAAAAGATAACTTAAAAGTTCCTTTTATTAGAATGAGGCAGAATAGTGATCAAGCACTTTAGAGCCATTGGTTTGCGTCATTTTGTAAGGATGAACTTCAGTCCATTTAATGAGGAAATAAGACGATATCATGGAGAGCCGTAGGCTCGGTACATATCAAATAAATCAGCAAAAATATACGCTCATCATACGGTACGTTGAATGCCAATAATCCCCAGCAATGGTTGTCTCCATTCCTGGGGATTATTGAGTCTCTGTATTTAACTGAAAAAAACGCATTCCAGGGCTATCTGGTTTCCATATCTTTCATAGCTAACTTCATTTAAGCATTTTTTACTTATACTTTGATCTTTACGGCCTCATTTGCTTGTATTTCTATATTTTTTCCAAATATTTTCAACTATTTAACACGTGCTATATTATTTTTGTTTATATTTATTCGTATATTACATTGAGTTTTATAGTGTAAACATTATTCGTTGCTCTCGGCTTTAACAATAACTATAAAAACATTTCTATTTGAAAAAGATACAATCTAAGATATTGATCAAAAGATCACAATAACCCAAAATTATCATTCACTAAAAAAAATCAAAATGACGAAAGAAAAAAACGAAGATTTAAAAATTGAAATTGGCCAGGCGATAGATATATCGCTTGAATCAATGATGGGATCGACCGGCTATGGCTGGGAAGTTGCTGAACTTTCGGGTTCTGTATTTCTGTTTGGAATTACTACAACTCCATCACAAAGTGGTACAATTGGCCCGGTTACCCAGTCGTTTCATTTACGCGGGGCAAAGTTAGGAAAAGGAAAAATCACGTTTGTACTTACTGCTGCCTGGAAGGTAGAAGATCCAATTAAAACCCTGACGTATGATTTCATCGTAACCGCAGCTGAAAAACCTTCAGAAGATGAACTCAAACTCGATGGTTTTGTTGCTGCCCCTCAGGTGAATGTCAGGCAACCTCAGCCGAACCAACCTGTAAGCTTGTATGCGGTATGGCCTCCTTATGGCATTCCTGACTATTGGCAACGGTTGTTGTATGGTATAATGCCTCAGCAAGATGCAAATCTGGGCGATCCAAGGCTTTATTATGGCGTATGCTGTGCCCCTGCCAATGCTGACCCACGGTTATACTATGGTGTCGGTTGCGCTCCATCAGCCAATGTTGCTGATCCTCGCTTATACTATGGAGTTTGCTGTGCTCCAACAGCCAGTGCTGCCGATCCTCGGTTATACTATGGCGTATGTTGTGCTCCTGATGCGAGTGCGGCTGACCCGCGTTTGTATTATGGAGTTTGCTGTGCCCCCGATGATCCGCGTTTATACTATGGCGTATGCTGTGCGCCTGATGCTGCTTCCCTTTCGGGAAATTTAGCAGCTGACCCAAGGTTGTATTATGGTGTGAAATGTGCTACCGATTTCGATCAAAGCGCTACTCCTCCTCAAATTTTTAAGTACGGTATTTTGCCAAGGCTTCTTTATGGTATTCAACCGGTTTCCAAGTACAATATCCCGCCAATGATGCGGTATAATTATCCTGGAAGCAATTGTTAACAATTTAAATCAGACAGGTGTTGTTTCGTGCAACACCTGTCTTTTTAACCCTTAAAAAAAGAACGATGGCAACATATACTCCAATTACAGCAGTTTGGGAAATTACAATGGCTTGTAACATGCGTTGCATGCATTGCGGGTCAGCTTGTGCCAGTGCCCTTCCCGATGAATTAACCACCGAAGAGGCGCTTGCATTGTGCGACGATATCGGGAAACTTGGCATGAAATGGGTAACCCTTTCGGGAGGAGAACCACTCACCCGAAAAGACTGGCCGCTCATCGCCAAACGGCTGAACCAAAACAAAGTAATACCCAACCTCATCACGAACGGCTGGCTACTCGACGACAAAACCATCCAATTGATGAAAGAAAGCGGGATCGGTACCGTTGCAATAAGCCTCGACGGTACAAAAGAGACCCACGATTCAATCCGCTGCAAAGGCTCATTCGACAAGGACATGGCCGCTTTCAAACTGCTCAAAAAACATGGTCAATATTCGGGAGCAATCACAAGCATCAACAAAACAAACCTGAAGGAACTTGATTCAATCAAAAAAATACTGACCGATATTGGTGTAGATTCATGGCAGCTCCAAATTTGCATCCCCATGGGGAACATGGTCAACCACAAAGATGAGCTGATCGGACCCGAAGATATTGACACGATCCTTGATTTTTGCCTGACCACCGCCAAAGAGAAAAAAATTATTATTTACCCCGCCGATTGCCTGGGTTATTATACCGAAAAAGAAGAGCTGATCAGGGCCATCAGTCTCGGAAACCTTTCGTTTGCTCCATGGGCAGGTTGCAACGCGGGCCGCAGGGGTTTTGGAATTCTGCACAATGGCGACATTCTGGGCTGCACCTCCATCCGCGACCGTTCATTTATCGAAGGAAATATCCGCGAACGCAATTTGGTCGATCTTTGGAACGATGAAAATGCGTTTAGCTGGATGCGTAATATGAAAAGAACCGACCTGGGAGGCGCCTGTTTGAGTTGTGTTTACGGGGATCTTTGTCTCGGAGGTTGCCCAAATACCCGCCTGACAATGAATGGCACCATGAAATCGGAGAACCCATACTGCTCGTTCAAGGTGGCAACCGATAAGCTGGCAACAAAAGTTGAGAATTACAAGAATCAGGAGGAACTTTTCCCAAAAGCGCTCGATTTTGCCCAAAACGGAAGGTTGCAGGAAGCAGCTGTGATTCTGGAACACTTGCTGAAACAAAAACCGAACGATGAAGATATTCTGGCTTTAACCGGGTTTGTTCACTTTTTTATTGGGAATTACCCAAAAGCGAAAGAGGTTAACGAAGCAATACTCAAACAAAGCCCGAACCATTCGTATGCCAACAAAGGGTTGGGATTAACCCTGCACAAAATGGGCGAAACCCGTAAAGGGATACAATTCATAGAAAAGGCCATTGAATATGCCGGAGATGATTTTCTGGATCCATATTACGATTTGGCCGCTGTTTATCAGGAGATTGGCGACACGGCCAAAGCCAATGAAATTATGTCGGTGGTAACACAAAAGAGAAACAAGAATTGAAAATCAACGAGTAAAATAGGGGAAATTATCATATCAAATTTTATCGTTTCAATTTGTAAATTTGTGAGGCTCCCGGGATTATTATTCCGGGGGCTTTTTTAGTTGTTCTCAATTTGGGATAATTATCAAAGCATTGACATCCAACCAATCAATGGGCATTGGTTATTCGATGCATTTTCCCGATGTTGGATGTGTCATGCTGAGGAACGAAGCATCTGTTGTTTGATTCTGGATGCTCGATGTTGGATACTTTCTAATTCCTTATTGTTTACTTCTTGTTTCTTATTCCTTGCTTTTTATTCCCTGTTTTTGCCACAAAGTCACCAAGGCTCCAAGAAACACAAAGAATCCGCGAATTCACCCCTTCCCTTTTCCGTCTCATGTCTTCGGTCTCCGTACTCCGTTCTCCCTTTTCATATACCTGTTTAATAATATGCCCAAAGATTATGATCGACAGGAATAAACATCTATATTTGAAATAAAATTCCTTAACAACCAACAAAATGAAATATTTCCCATATAGCGCAACTTCAATACAAGCCGGGAGAAATACAATTTTGGGAAGGGTTTTTGCTGGTATTGAAGATGGATGCGCCAATTGGCTGGTATTCAGACGCCATGTTACATAATGGAAGAAAAAAAATGACGACTAAAATGGAAGAAAACTTAATTCGAAAAATTTGGGAAGACCCTGTTTGGAGTAAGGTTATTGCTTCCTTTATAATCGTATTATTTACACAAATCTCTATCTTAATTTGGGGGTGGATTAAGAAAATTGGATTTATTGGAACGTACAAAACGATATTTAGAAACATACGCATCAATAAAAAGGAAAATAAAGAAACAGAGAAAAAAACTGATAAAAAACCGGACGATATTATACGGGATGCTCCAACTGTCTTTTTCCATCATAGATTTATTTCAGCTTTCCCTGGGTTCACCCGTAGATATAAATGGTTCCTTTTGAAAAAGGATATAAGAAATAGATTAAAAATCCTTTTGGAGTCTCCAACCTATTTTAAAAAAGGTTCTGGGCACGGAGTAACTTCCGACCCAATTTGGTGGTTTAGAGGTTCAAGTGCACTCCCAATCAAAAATTTTGAAATCATAAATCGGAATAAAATCTTAATCAATGCAGAAGAATTATTAGTTGAAAAAATAGCAGCGTTCAGAGGTTACTCTTATTTCCAAGATTTTGTTTACGTGCAATGCTCACCCGATTCTCCATCTGGACTTTACAACCATAATCAACTTGAATTGGAATCTGCATTTGAAAACAATGAGGAATATTATGAAGAATTTGGAATATTCAAGAAACGATACATCACTTTGCAAGAATACGATGACAATTCAGCTATTATTAGAGGGAAACCAATAAAAATTAAAGGTGCAAAATTAAGAGTACGTCACTTGGTAAAATATAACTTTATCATTGCTGCGAAATTCTCACCCTATAATTGCAGAGAGTTTTGTGTAAAATCGCAAGAATATTTTGGGAAACTTCTAAAAAACGAATTAGCGTTTGACGAATTTGTTACATGGATGAAAGCATTGCCTAAAAATGATAATGATGATTAAATTACGCCACGTAATACTGTTCCATATTGCATAGTAGGGTTTGGTGGTGCGCCATCAATGTATTTTTGCATCGTCGTTTAGTCCTGCCAGACATGAACGCTCTCCTAAATCCGCTCCACAACATGCATCATCTGCTATTTAAAAGCAATTGCTCCCATTTGAAAATAGTACCAACGAGAATTCAAGGAAGATTCGTATAAAATTGACCTTTTCAGATTGTTTTCTGATGTTTCAAGAATCCATCTGGCAATTTTTCGTCACTGTTGAATTAAACACAGCTCCACAATCTCATAGGGTATATACTTTCTCCGGTTTTGTGAGGTTATAAAAACAAAGCACCTTTTGATGATTATACCAATTTTTGGCTACTTTGGGAAAATTGATACTTTATGAATAGATACACTTCCATATCATTAGGTGCAGGATTAAGGCTTTTGGAGGAGGAGGAAAACAAGATGATTGCTTTACGAGCTGCTATTCAAGATGGGATTGAAAGCGGAATTGCTTATGATTTCAATCCTGAGTCACATTTAGAAAAGTTAAAAGCTAAAAAGAAGCTGAATGTCCATGTATAAATTTACAAATAAAGCAGTTTAAGATTTAACTCAGATTTGGAATTATATCTTTGATAAATGGTCTGAAAATCAGGCAGACATCTATTATCTCATGCTTTTGGAAAATTGCAGTGAACTTGCCTGCAATCCCAATTTATGTAAAGATTATTCAGTAATTATGCCAAACTTATTGGGGTTTAAAGCTGGACGACATCTCATTTTTTACCGCATGATAGAAGAGAATGAAATAGAAATCACAAGAATTCTGCATGGACAAATGGATTTAAAAAATAGAATAAAAGAAAAATAGCAACACCACCTTTTCGACTTTACACCGGTTTTAATATAGTTTCACGCAAAGACGAGAAGAACGCAAAGTCTAAAATATGTCTTCGCTTTTTGAGTACCTCGTATTCTGAAGATATCACAGTTATTACCCTCTCCCCTTCAACCTTTTCCCTCCCGGTTTGTTTCTTTCAAAAAATAGAATCATTATGAAGAACGTAAAAAATGCAATACCGAGAATCATTGTTGTGGCGTTCCTGTTCGCTGCAAGTTTGTTAGCCGTTTCGGCACAGGATAAAGTGAAAACCACTTTTGAGTTCCCAAAGTTGCCATATACTTACACAGCCCTGGAGCCTTATATCGACGCTATTACCATGGAGATTCATTACAACCGCCACCACAGGGCTTATTACAACAACTTTCTGAAAGCAATTGCAGGTACCGAATATGAATATCAAACGCTGAACGAGATTTTTGCTAACGTTAGCATGGCGCCTGCCGCAGTCAGGAACATGGCCGGGGGTTACTACAACCACAACCTTTACTGGGAAAACCTATCGCCCACACCGGGAATTTCATCAGATAAGCTAAAAAGCGCTATTGAAACCAGTTTTGGCTCGCTCGACGCTTTTAAAGAGGCTTTCAATAAAGCAGCATCAGGAGTATTTGGCAGTGGTTGGACATGGCTGGTTCTGACACCCGAGGGTAAACTTGAAATTTCATCAACCCCCAATCAGGACAATCCACTGATGGATACAGCCCCGGTAAAGGGAGTACCGCTTTTAACAATTGATGTGTGGGAACATGCCTACTACCTGAAATATCAGAACAAACGGGCTGATTACATCACCGCTTTCTGGAATGTGGTAAACTGGAACGAAGTAAGCAAACGGTACGCGGATGCGGTGAAAAAATAATCCTTCGACAAGCTCAGGAACCTACCTTCGACAAGCTCAGGAACCTACCTTCGAAAGTTAGGTGATCTTTATGTCACCATTTGGATTAACTGTCGACTCATTGAATTTCTTCAAAGAAGCTTGCTGAGCCTGTCAACTCGTTGAATCTCTTCAAAGAAGGTTGCTGAGCCTGTCGAAGCATGGAATTTGTTTTAAGGTTTGAAGTTGATCTTAATACTCACTTCTCCTTCAACCGGAATACCGTCTTTAATCTCAGGCGACCATTTAGGCCCTTCGAGAATCAACCGGATTGCTTCGCGCGAGAATTCCTGATCGGGGCTCTTTTCAACAACGATTCCGAAGGGTTGACCTACTTTCGATATTTTAAATTTTACTTTAACAAATTCCTTTTTTGCATTTTGAACTCCACCGGGATATTTGGCATTTTTATCGAGATATTCTTTAAACAGAGCCGTACCACCCAATGGTTGAGGTTCGGCATTTACACCCGGTCGTTTTAATGCATTTTCAGGTTCTGCAAGATCCTCACCACTCTGCTGCTGTACATCTGAAATGGGTGCAGACTGATTTGATGATTCGGTCTCTGTATTTTCAGAAATGGTCTCTGTTATAGTCGGTTCCTGTATTTTTTGCGAAAATGTTTTGTCTGCCGCACCTTTAGTCGTCAATTTCTTTTTGAGAGCAGCTGCCTGATCAGTTTTCGATAACGAACCCTTTTCCAACCCGGCAGCCTTTACTGAAATTTCGGTTCCTGTCATTGTTTGTTTTAGACCAGCATCGGCCAACATCAATTTTGCGGAATCGACCACCATTGCGGTTGAATCAATCGTATCGGTTGACACAGGTTTATATGGCTCTCTAAACAGAATATTTTCAGCATCATCGGTTGCTTTAGCAGTCTGTTTCTTTGAAAAATCGATATTCTGGATAGCCCAGTACCCCAAGGACACCAAAAGAGCGATTCCCGCTGCGTAAGCCAGAAACTTTAACGCAAAAATTGATTTCCGCTTTTTGCCCGTAAATATATCAACGCTACGAATATCCCTGTCTATTTCAGAACTCTTGATGCTTGATAAACCCTCAAAGGCCTCCTGCATGAAAGGGTCACGTTCAATTTCCCGTTCAAAAGAATACCGTTCTTCATTGGTCATGGCATCATTAAGATACCTCAATGTCTCTTCAAGCCGCTCGCTATGTTTGTATTTATCACTCATGCCTGCTCTCCAAACAAATTTTCAGGTTTCTCTTTCCGTTCTGTATATTGCTTTTCACATTTTTCTCTTCATACCGCATCATCGAGGCTATTTCCCTGTATGACTTCTTTTTAAAATAAAACAGTTGAATGCAATCCTTTTGCTGAAGATTAAGCTTGTCTAAACAATCCTGCAATGCTTCTGTTACACGGCTGTCTTCATCTAAAGGATGCATTTCGATGCCCAATTCCATAATTTGTTTCTCCTCTTCTGCCCAATTTCTGAAACGTTCATCATCAATATTTTGTTTCCTGAGTTCCATTAAACAATAGTTCTTCGAAACAACGTACAACCAGTTTTTGAAATGTCCAATTTCCTGACGGATGGCTTCAATGGTGAGTTTTTCAAAAATTTGCATCACGGCATCCTGCGCAGCAACCCTGTTCTTCAGATATTTAAGGCACACTCCATAAACCAGGTGGATATATTTATAATAGATCTTCCCGAGGATTTCCATGTCACCCGTTTTTCTAAATTCCCTGATTTGCAACAAATCAAGTTGTCGATCGAATTCCAGTTGTTTTAATGTCGATGGCATTGAAAATGTTTTAAAAACTAAAGCATAAAAGTAACAACAAATATTTATCAAAAAAATTTATGGAATTTAAAAAAAAACATCATCTCTTTTTTAGAAACCAATTCAATTAAAGGTCATGAAACAACAAGCACATTTTTTTGGAACGAATGGATATAGAAATCTACGACTACTCTTAACACTGATTTTTTTTGTTTCGGGTTTAACCGTTAACGCGCAAAGATTCATCACAGGAAAAGTAACCGACATAAACAATAATCCGATGTCGAATGTCGTGGTAAACTATAAGAACAGCAACATCCAAACCATCACTGATTCGTATGGAGAATATAAAATCGTTCAGGATTCGACTTTGCAATGGTTGGTGTTCAAATTTCAGGGAATGGAAACCCGTGAGATTAAAATAGGGAAACAGATTCAAATGAATGTTGTGATGAAACCTGAACGTATCTCGAAAGAGAAATCGGGAAGAAACACCGCTTCAGGTAGTAAAATTATGACACTCGCCTGCGAAATGGCAGCTCCTTCTGGTGTTCAAAGTATAGCAATGGTGCCTGCCATGTACGATATGGATTTCAATATCGAAAATTATGCTTCCGTTCAGGAAAATGGATTTAAAAATACGGACGACCAGCCATTATCAACCTTTTCAATCGATGTAGATAATGCCTCCTATTCGAATATCCGCAGGTTCATCAACATGGGTCAACTACCGCCCAAAGATGCCGTTCGGATTGAAGAGATGATCAACTATTTCGATTATGATTATGAACAACCCAACGATAAAAAACCTTTTTCGGTGATTACAGAGGTTGCCACGTGCCCTTGGAATAACAGTCATAAACTGATGCTAATCGGGTTACAGGGGAAAGAGATTGAAAAAGAAAATATTCCACCTTCCAATTTGGTTTTCTTGATTGACGTATCCGGATCGATGAATAATCCCAACAAGTTGCCGCTGGTAAAATCGGCTATGCGTATGCTTGTTGATGAACTGAGACCACAGGATAAGGTTTCGATCGTGGTGTATGCAGGTTCTGCCGGCATAGTCCTCGATGCTACACCCGGTTCGAACAAGAAGAAGATTATTGAAGCCATCGATAATCTTAATGCAGGTGGCTCGACCGCTGGAGGTGAAGGTTTGAAAATGGCCTATAAAATTGCTGAAGAAAACCGCATTGAAAAGGGTAACAACCGGATTATCCTGGCAACCGACGGCGATTTTAACGTGGGAGTTTCGAGTGATTCTGAAATGGAACAGATTGTTTCATCAAACCGTGATAAGGGAACATTCATCTCGGTGCTGGGATTTGGCATGGGTAATTACAAGGACAATAAACTTGAAATTATTTCGGATAAGGGAAACGGAAATTATTCCTACATCGATAACATACAGGAAGCTCGAAAGATTTTTATCAAGGAGTTTGGCGGCACATTGTTCACCATTGCAAAAGATGTAAAACTCCAGATTGAATTCAACCCCTCGAAAGTAAAAGCATACCGGCTTGTGGGATACGAAAACAGGTTGTTAAACCCTGAGGATTTTAAAAACGATAAAAAGGACGCTGGCGAAATGGGATCAGGCCATCAGGTTACCGCATTGTATGAAATCATTCCGGCAGGTGCAGAAGAATCGATCCCCGGAATTGATCCTCTAAAATATCAGAAAAAAGAACAGGCTTCAAATCACAATTTCCAGAATGAGGTGGCAACCCTGAAATTAAGATACAAAAAACCGGATGAAAGCAGCAGCATTGCCGACAGTATCACGATTGTTGAACCAAAAGACAGGCAAACGATTACTTCATCTACATTCAAACTTACAGCAGGGATCACCCAATTTGGAATGATGCTTCGCGACTCTGAATTCAAAGGTAATTCAACGGTTGAAAACACGGTTGAACTGATCAAATCAGGCCGTGGTGCCGACGAAGAGGGATATGTTGGTGAAATGATCCGCATGATCGAATCAGCACAGGCGCTGGGGTTGAAATAAAACAAAGCCCCCACAATCTCCCCCGAAAGGGAACGCTGAGAAACTGGGCGCTGAGAAATTGAGAATTGACTGCAATCTGACCTTCAATTTAGACTTTGCACTTTTAGACTTTATATTTTTTGTGTTTTTCATTGGCTTTCAAACCCCGGGACAGCAATTGTACCGGGGTTTATCTATATCCTTTTGAATCTAACCCGATAATTTCGAAAGTACACTTTGCATTTTACCCGATAATTCTGAAAGTCTAGTTTGTTTTTTACCCGATATTTTTGTAACTATGTAACCAAATTGAACATTCAGAAATGATTAAACGACAAATCAAACAGGAGATAGTTGCCCATCTCAACAAAAAAGAGATCACACTGATTGCAGGTGCCAGGCAAATTGGAAAAACCACGTTACTGTACGAAATCATGAATGATTTGATATCTGCCAATGAGAAGGTTATTTTCCTAAACCTTGATATTGAAAGCCATTCGGTTTTTTTCAAAACTCAGGATACACTATTGAGTAAAATCAGGTTAGAGCTGGGTGAAAGCGGATATGTTTTCATTGATGAGATTCAGAGGCTTGAAAATGCAGGTTTATTTCTGAAAGGCATTTACGACAGAAACCTTGACTATAAATTTGTGGTAACCGGCTCAGGTAGCCTTGAACTAAAGGAGAATATCAGCGAGTCGTTGGCCGGGCGCAAAAGGGTATTTGAGATGATGCCCGTTTCGTTCACTGAATTTGTGAACCATAAAACCGGGTACAAATACGAAGACCGATTACAGATGTTTTTCAATGTAGAGAAAGAACAAACCAACTTGTTATTGATTGAATACCTAAATTACGGAGGTTTCCCACGGGTCATTACGGAAGAATTATTGCCGGAGAAAACCAAAATAATGGATGAAATTGTCAGAAGTTATATCGAAAAAGACCTTGTTTACCTTCTGAAAATTGACCGGCCTGAGCTTTTCAGTTTGTTGATTAAAATACTTTCGCTCCAAAGCGGCAAAATGATCAATTATTCTGAATTAGCAAAACAAACCAATCTGTCGGTCCCAACAATTAAAAAATATTTATGGTATGCCGAAAAAACTTTTTGCATCCACTGGATAACGCCTTATTTTTCAAATGTATTGAAAGAGATAACCAAATCGGCAACCTGCTATTTCAACGATCTGGGCTTTCGCAATTACACCATTGGCCAAATGGGAAACCTACAGATCAACCAACAGATGGGTTTTGTCTTTCAGAATTTCATATTCCTTGTTCTAAAAGAGTATTGCCGGTGGAAAAATTGTTCGATCCATTTTTGGCGTTCAACAGATAAGGCCGAAGTTGATTTTGTGCTGAATTTTGCCACGTCAATTATCCCTGCTGAGGTAAAATATGGGGCAATGAACAAGGCGACCGTTTCGCGCTCTTTTCGAAGCTTTATCGACAAATATGCTCCTGCTGAAGCATGGATTATCAATCAAAATTTTGAGAAGAAAATCACCATCAACCAGACCAAAGTAATATTTATGCCTTTTTACAAATTTTTCAATGAAAACAGAGTAACAAAATGAAATGGGTTTTCTTGTCAATTGCAATCATTGCAGAGGTTATCGCAACTTCGGCATTAAAATCGGCTGAAGGTTTTACAAAATTGGTTCCTTCAATTATAGTCATTCTTGGATATGGTATTGCCTTCTACTTTCTTTCGCTTACTTTAAAAACAATTCCAGTTGGAATAGCTTATGCAATCTGGTCGGGTGTAGGAATTACCCTGATTTCAATGATTGGTTATTTCGTTTATAAACAGACTCTGGACTTACCGGCAATTATCGGAATTTTGCTTATCATAGCAGGGGTTATCGTGATCAATCTTTTTTCAAAAAGCATCTCTCATTAAAATAAAGTGCGATGAAATCGCAAAGTTTGTCGATAAAAGATGGCTTAACTTCTATAACATGTTATACGTAACCGTCTTTTTTTAGTAAAATCAAACTCTTTTAAGTAATTCATTTATAACACCCGACACAGATTTATTTTAAACACTTTAACACTAAAAGAAATGAAAACAATTTTAACTTTATTCTTATTCGTTTCTATTGTAACTGCCAGTTTAGCTGCTGGTATTGAAGGAACATGGAAAGGCAACATGCAGGGGCCAGATGACGGCGGCATGGAAATGATTTTTGTTTTTAAAATGGACGGAGAAAAACTTACAGGCATTGTTAAAAGCCCACAAGGCGATATTCCCGTAACTGTTACCCAGAAAAACGAGAAAGAATTTTCTTTTGAAGTAAACATGATGGACATGACTATTAAACATGAACTCACTTTAAAAGATGATGGCACACTACTCATGAAAGTTGTTGGAACGCCCATGGGCGATATGGAACTTATTTTGAAGCGTCAAGAATAACCTCTCTGCTTTTATTATTTTGTAAGTTTTACTATCATATTGAATAAGCCATACAAAATCCTGTATGGCTTTTTTCATTCAAATCCCAGCCTCACCAAAGGGTTATATCCGAAAAAAAATTAGCTTTAAAAGAAAAATGCAATGGAAAATATTTTAATCGCTTTAGCCATAGGAGTTGCAGCCGGGATCATTGATGTGACTCCTATGATTATCATGAAACTTGACAAATCGGCCAACTGGTCGGCTTTTATCCACTGGGTAGTACTTGGACTGATTATTCCCTTTGTTCACTGGGATATCGATCCGTGGTTAAAAGGATTAATCATTGGTGAACTTACGACCCTTCCGGTAATGATTATTGTGGGTAAGGATGATAAAAAGTCACTCATTCCCATGACTTTATTTGCAGCCATTTTGGGCATTGGGGTTGCCATTGCCGGTTCAAAGTTTATTGGCTAACCGAATGACTGAGAACAAATTATCAGAAAATCAACTGATTGCCCCATGTGGCATCAATTGTGAAATTTGTCTTGGATACCTACGTGATAAAAACAAGTGCGAAGGATGCTGGGGTGATGATTCAAAGAAACCATACCATTGTACAGTTTGCAAAATCAAACATTGTGAATATCTGAATCAAACTGAATCAAAATTTTGTTACGAATGCGTTAAATATCCATGTATCAGAATGAAACAGTTAGATAAACGGTACAGGATAAAATACCAAATGAGCAACCTTGACAATCTTACGATTATCAAAACTTCAGGACTGGATGTTTTTGTCCAGCTTGAAAATGAAAAATGGAAATGCAAAGAATGTGGAGGAAAGATATGTGTTCACAGGGGATTTTGCCTGAAATGTAATATATTGTAAAGCGAAAAATAATTATCAAAAACACCTATGGATTCTACATTTGATATCGTAATGCGTGAAGATGATTTCGTGCTGTATTCCAACGATAAACCTCTGTTATCCAAGCTGGGAAATGAAGTATCGCATACCAATGCCCGCTTGTTAAGGCTGTCGATTACCCACAAAATGTTTCCATCAACGAAAAACAACCTTCCGTTGAATTTGCTTTTAAAACTCGCCGATGCGCGATCAGGTTTAATAGAAATATTCGATGTTGATATTGATGAAATAATAAAAACTGATCCGCTGCTTTCGAAGGAACAAAACAACTCGTTGAACCCGATGAATGAAATCTTTCTGGAGAATCCTTTTTTGTTCGATTTTATCTTTATAAACTCTTCATCAATAGCCTCGTCGCTTAATTATTTTTTGTTGCGAAAAGACGAAAGCCAAACGGCTCATGAATATATCGTACAGTACATAAAGGAATTTCCGGTTGAACAACAATTAGCATTGAATGCCCTCATTTGTGAAAATGGTGGAGGACTAATCATCCATCTCTTATTACTCAACGGGAACATTTCAATCACAGAATATACAGCCGGAATTTTGATAGGCAAGTTAAAAAACAATCACATTGAAACAGTTGATCTACTTCAACATAATAGCAAAAATGGGCTGGGAGAAATTCAACATCAGCTTTCGGCAAATGCTTCGGCAGCTATTGATTTTCTGACACTCTGCAAAGGTGAAAATAAAATATCGGTGATCGAAGAGATCATCAAACGGGGCGAAGATAACCTGACTGAATTTAAAAGCACCCTCCGTTGGGATCTTCGACAAGGAATAAAAAACGCGGCTATTGAACATGCTTCATTAAAGACAATTTGCGCTTTTCTGAACAGCGAAGGGGGCGAATTACTGATTGGTGTTCGCGATGATGGAAGCATTGAAGGCATCGAAACCGACAAATTTGAAAACGACGACCGTTTTCTGCTCCATCTCTGGACATTAATAAAAACCTGCATGGGCCAGGAAGTGGTTGAATGGGTAAAAACCTCGCTCCAAAAATTTGGAGATAAAACTGTTTGCCGCGTGAATTGCGGGAAGCTAAAAAACCGATCTTCCTCAATCAGAAAGGGTTCGATGAAGCTTTCTTTATCAGGGTTGGACCAAGTAGTAGCAACCTTGAAATCAGCTCTGCCCTTAAGTATATCGAACAACACTTTTAAAAAAGATATTTTAAAAAATATTGCATCGGAATTTGTATTTTGGACAGACAAATTTTTTCCTTGTTAAACCAAAAACCTAATGATACGGAAAATCGCCACTTTTGCCACTTTTGCACTCTTGAGTCTTTGTTCATTCGGGCAATTGCCCAAACTGACTTTTACTCCGCATTGGTTGCCACAGGCTCAATTTGCCGGATATTACGTTGCCGATAAAATGGGTTTCTTCCGTGCTGAAGGTATCGATGTGGAAATTGTTCATCCATCGGCATCTGTTAATGCCATGGAGAGTCTCATTAACGGACAGTCAGATATCATTTCCCTTTTTTTGATAACCGCAATTTCTTCGAAAAATTCTGGTAATGATATCGTAAACATAGGTCAGTTCTCGCAGAATTCGGCGTTGCTCTTTGTATCAAAAAAAGAGCGCAACATCAACAAACTAGCTGATCTTAACGGGAAAGAGATTGGGGTTTGGTCAAGTGGGTTCGATGAAGTTGGGAAAGCCCTGATTCGTTCCAATAACTATACGGTTGAATGGATCCCCATTCTTTCAACCATCAACTTGTTTCTGATCGGCGGCATAGATGTAATGACCGTTATGTCGTTCAACGAGTACAATCAAATTATCAATTCGGGTTTTAACGAGGATGAACTGAACACTTTTTTCTTTTCCGATTATGGTTATAATATCCCCGAAGACGGGATCTATTGCCTCAACAAAACACTGGCCTTGAGAAAAGGCGATCTGGAAAAGTTTATGCGGGCGACACTAAAAGGTTGGGAATATGCAAAGGAACACCGCGCCGAAACTATTGATATGGTACTTGAAATAATGAAAAAAGAACATATCCCAACCAATAAAACACATCAGTCGTGGATGTTGGATAAAGTTCTGGAATTAATAGAACCGGGAACAAAAAATGCAAAAAAAGGGGAACTTGCTGAGTCTGATTTTCATAAAGCCCAAAGTGTTTTAATCGACGGAGGATATATGAAGGGAAGAGTAGAGTTTAATGATTTTTACAAACCGGTGTTAGGAAATTAGAAATAATAGCTTTTATGTCAGAACCAATTGTAATTAAAGATTTTTTGGATTATTTGAAAAAAGTTGAAACGGTTGTTACCTTAGATTCTTTTAATATACTTTTTAGGGGACAGAACGTTGATGAACCATTATTGCCTTCAATTTCAAGAAATGATCAATTTGCTGACACCAAAATAAAAGAGATAGAAATGTTAGACGAATTAAAGAGAAGAGCAATAAATATAATTGATACTGATAAATTAAACGATGATTGGGACTGGTTAGTTTATGCTCAGCATTTTGGTTTAAAAACTAGATTATTAGATTGGACAACTAATCCACTTGTTGCTCTATTTTTTGCTTGTTCAGATTTAGCCCAAAGTGATGCATTTGTCTATTTATTAATCTCAAATTTAAATATGAAATTAGATAAGAAGATTGATCCGTCTCCATTCAACATAAAAAACACAAAGGTCTTAAGACCTCCTCAAAATAATGTTCGAGTCACGGCACAATCAAGTTGGTTTACAGTTCATACTTACTCGAATTCTAATCAAAAATTCATAAGTCTCGACTCCAATACAAAAACGAAGAATAGAATAAAAAAAATTGTAATTAAAGCGCATCTTAAAAATGACTTTATGCTCAAATTGAATAAATTCGGTATAAATTACCAGACAATGTTCCCAGATGCAGAGGGTTTGTGTAAGCAAATAAATTGGGAAAATATTAGCTAATACTATTACACTATTAATACTTTTACACTATTAATACTTTTAAGATGACCTTCAATATCAACAAATCACTTGCCTCGCGAATCGTTTTTTACGTTTTGATCTTTTGCGTTTTCCTGTTCCTTATCTCCTTCTCAATTTTCTATTTTTTCTCAAAGAGACA
>Ga0209373_10001226_pt1 | contig 31679 bp, 20 predicted proteins | sample Higcelweek5metaG_FD_187173 | JGI IMG/M metagenome (GOLD analysis project Ga0209373, IMG submission 187173) | Freshwater pond sediment microbial communities from the University of Edinburgh, under environmental carbon perturbations - High... | ecosystem: Environmental > Aquatic > Freshwater >... | reverse complement strand
TTCGGTGTTTAGTCTCCCCGTAAAAAATGGCACCCGAGGTTATCGTGCAGCAGAGCATCTCTTCCAAGCACATGGCTTGTCCGACAAGTTGCAAAATATCTATATCGGAGTCCTTCGGTTTTCCATGCTTATATTCAACCGGATAGACTTCGAAAAGTCCGCTCCTGCCGCTTATCGGAATCCCGTTAGCTGCGGACCGAAATTCTACTACATCGCATTCTCCGCTCACCCCAAGCTCTCTCGAAAAAACAGGAATGCCTCGAGAAATCACAACGTCACGACGGCACTCCGAAGAGTAACCGTCGTGACATTTCTCGTGAAGCATATTGCCTTCCGTAGTTCGAAGATTATCATCCCATAATTGATCAATATGAACCAACGCCCATTGCCTTCGGCAAAAGGCGAAATGTTGGAGCCCTGACAACATGAGAAAATCGTCTTCCTTATATTCCATTCATTATCTCCGGAACGAGTCCATCAAGTTCTTCAATTGAAACATTATAATCGTCTGCCGTTGTCGGGTTCTGAATGCCTTCCTTTATCCGGACGGTTAATGAACGATGAACCTTGGCAGAAGAATACTGTCCGATTTTATTGTTATGTCTCCACCAATATACACGGATGACTTCCATGCTCCCGTCCGGACGTGCAGAAGATGCATCATTTATGAATAAAGTACGCAGCGCCTCCTTGATCTTATCCGCATCCTCATCCGAGAAGCCGGTCTTCTCAGCGAGCTGAACATTGATCGATCCCTTGATCTCATACAGCCCGAACTCAACCATGTGTTTGGTTCCCATCGTGTCGGAACTCTTCTTCCCGTCGCTTGTCGTTTCGCTATTGACACTCTTTGTTATCTGGATACTATTGATATCCACCACAGAAATGCTGGTCGCCTGATGAATCGATACCGGTCCCCGGACACCAACAGATATTCCTTCTGCGTCTTTATCCTTAGCCTTCTTGAAAGCAAAAACCTGCCCGAACGCGCGAACGTCAAACCATTCGGCACAAGCTTTCTTCGCATACTCATCTCTGTTAGCAAACTGGGTGATTGTTTTGCTGGCCCGATCACTCAAGCTGGCAAATCCATCGTCGCTGCGCTCATCCGACTGGACAAAGATTCTCTCTCCCATATCCTGAATACGATTGCGTATCTTGCGTTTGATACATACATCCGAGATTTCACCTTTGCCAGTGTAGGTTGTCCGGGGACGGTTCCCATTAAGAGGATCGCCATTGGGATTTGCGTTTGTAACTGCGACAAGTACGATAAAATCGATTTTGTTCTGTAGAATGCTCATAAAGTTTCCTCCTTATTTTCAACGGGTATTTCTTTCCGGTTCAAATTAGCTCTTTGCAGATAATATCCGATCAGGTACATCTCGCTGAGTCCGCGATTCATTTGTTCCGGATCTTGTTCGGCTAACTTCTCTGCTATCTCTGAGATAAGGTTTTTGTAGAAGGCTCTCGAACCGGCATGCATTCTCTGGAAATATGGATTCAGTTGATTCTCAAGAATTTTCCAGGTGCTTAGCGGATGATTAACAAACGCGCTCTGCAATCGTATTGCATTCGGTTCACGATCTTCATCCCGTGAGTATGTCGATCGTTCCGCTTTTTCAAGTACGGCCAACAGTCTTCCGAAAAGATAACTCCTGTCTTTGTTTTCGTTGTTCAGTGTCATTTCGATATTCCCTCCTTTATGGTTGTAGTAAGTCTTAATCATGGCACATGCCGTAGCCAAAATTCTGTCATGATTTCCACGCGAATATGCCTGAGGATTCGAGGCTCGGATAACAAGTGCGTGAACAATGTCCCATGGGAGAGGAGCTCTGTCCAATATACAATGCAAGATTCTCTGAGTCTGTTCCTTCATGACTTTGTCGTCTGTTTCGATGAAATTTCCACGCTCAGTACCAAAAGCATTCGCAACAATTGATTTAGTAAATGGTGTGAGCACCTCAAGATACGGCCTGTTTTCAACAGAGAATTTTGTGAAATACCAACAGCATGTTTCGCCCCATCTCTGAAGCCGATCATAGAAGTCCGATGCGGTGAGTTCATTGTAATAGGTTACCGATAAGCGTCCTGTTGTAGCTGCGTCAAGTCCAATAATGACGATATTATCTGTTTTTTCCAGCTTACCGCGATAACCATTCAAAGTGTCGATCAGCTTCTTCTTATACTCCTCTTCCGTGAACGGATGTACCGGAGTATCATCCTCAAGTCCCATTGAATCAACGACATTAACAACCTCTTTGCCCAATGGATTCCAGCAGATGTAGGTGCGTTTATCTTTGATTCCGACATGAACGCCCTGTTTTGCCGCCAGCCATGTCAGGGCACTGTGTGCTTTCTGAGTAGCCTCATAGCCGATCGTACATGCCTGTTCAGAAGATAGGAATCGACCCCGAAACACAAAATTGGAAGAATCATTTGCAGAAATCAACTTGGCACCATAATTGGCAGCGACAATACCTTTCGGGTGGTTTGTGGAAATGGATGATTCTTTTCCGGAAAGATAACAAAAATCCTTAAGACCAACCTGCTTTGACAGATAAAATCTGGTGTAGCTATCAAACAGAGTTGTATCCTCCCAAACAGCATCCGGCAACATTCCAAGAACGCGGAAACGCACCAATGCCTTGTCATAGGTTCTGCCGTCTATTTTTTCCTCCACCAGCACTCCCAGTTCATCGCACTTGAGAATTCCTGCCAAAACGAGATCCTGCGTAAGCTTGCTCTGAGACAAGTATTGGAAGATTGATTCTATCTTTGGCACAACATACGCCGATGAATGCCACTTTTCCAGTTCAGCAATATATGCTTTGAATTTATCTCCCGATCTATCTTTAACTGCGGAATCGGTTAAATAATCGGAAAAATCACCGGCTACATACGACAGCGTGTCACATAGTGCATGTGGAGCTATACCGTTAGCACGTGAAGCCGACGATTCTGTAACAGGTATAATTGTCCGGGCATCTGCCTTGTCGACGACAACGGCACGTACAAAGCTGCCGGTTTCATCAACTGTGACTTCTATCTGAGCAGACGCTATCATATGTGCAACGAGGGAGAGCGGAACTTTCTCATCTGTTTTCCCGGCCATTCCCGCATTCGCTTCATAGGTTCGGTAAAGCATGTCCATCCACGGCATTACAGCACCTCCTCGAATTCCCCGATACCGGAGAAGTTACCTTTTTCCGCGCCGAATTCTTTAACATTCATTTCTCGAACTGGACGGTGAATACAGTTCTCCGGCGAAGAAAACTCGATAATTCCGTTACGCATAACGGCATGCCAGAGACGAACTGTCATCTTTCCCTTCGTCTCCTCAGAATATGATTCATCTGCGTACGTAATCCCATGGTACATCACGCCAAAATCGATCTCGGGGGTATCATCATATACGCTCTTCCCGTCCCCAAACCGGCAAGGCGATACATATCCCTGACATTCGCGAGTCCCGAGAAAAATGTCCCGGCGTCCTCCTCGTTCGATCATGCGTTTGGCCACGTTGTGATGCTTATTCTCGTTGCGATCACACTCCAGTTCCGGTCGGTTCTCATTCCAGCCGAAATGCGCTCGTACCTGATAACAGCAATCCTTGAGATACGTGTAATACGACAGATCGTTACTGCTAGTACTGTACTTGATCGGACGAATTCCCTTGGTCTCTGTCTGGATCTTGTTCATCACGCGCACCGCATCGATGTACCAGGTCAGCGTAGGCTTCCAATAGACACTTTGTAGTATCCCCTTGATAGCCTCGTACGTGGGTACTTGATAGCTGAATTTCTCTCCTCCGATTCGTGTGATTGGATCGGAGAATAGTGCATAGTCGCCTCGTACTTCGAACTCAACAATGTTTTCGTGCATAAATAACCTCCTTTCAAAAAAATACATCTCCACTTTTAAGACCTGATTCTCTGCAATAACGCAGCTTATTCAGGATCATAAAATGCTCGGTCGGGTCAGAATACAGCATACCGTCATTCGACAATTGCCTTTTCTGATATTCGAAAATCCGTATAAGATATGGTTTTGCTTGTTCTACAAGGCCCCCCATAAACCCTTTGTTCCATTTAGCTTTTTCCGACAGCAAGTCTGCAATCAGCTTTTCAGCTGTTTCATCATAAGGAACGAGAATATCTGTGGTATTCTCATCGAATACTTCGAAAAGAGTGCCTGCTGTCTTGAAGGATTGATTTAGAAAATACTTTGTGAAAAAATCTCGTTCAGCTAATTCGCTGTTGTCAGCCAGCAATCGAAACAATCGAAGTTCTCTTCCGTCGGAATTCAATAATCTGTATTCAAACTGCGACTTAATATCCGGATCCTGAAAGAGAGTTTCGTAATAAGCATGGACGCTTTTCTCGCTGATCAGATCCTCGTTATATTTTGCAGCATTATTCCTAAAGGAATAGAGTAATGCCGTGGTGGATCGTTGTGACGCGTAGATCTCTTTGAGCATGTTGAGATTCTCGTCGCCGGCCTTCAAGTTTACAATGAAAACATCGCAGAGTTTCCCATACTCACCGTTACGATTACAGCGACCGGCGGCTTGTGCGACATTATCCATTCCCGCTAAGACTCGAATGACCCTCTGGAAGGAAAAATCAACGCCAGCCTCAACTATTTGGGTGGAAACACAGATCACCGGCTCCTTAGCCGTCAGGCAATCCTTGATATTCTTTAGGGTATCCATTCGATGCTTCATGCACATAGATGCTGAGAGGTGAAAAACCTTTGCATCTCTATGTGTTTGACGAATGTGATCGAACAGTTTAACCGCTGTACTCTTGGTATTACAGATCACAAGAAGAGAATGAACGACCTCGAACTTCTCGCTGCAGAAATCTCCTAGTTCCTCTATATTCCTGCCGTACTGTGTAGTACAGTCGTGAATTCTCGTACGCTGGAAAACTGTATAACGAGCAGGATCGTATGGAACGATATCCGCAGGCTCCGTGAAACGGATTGGGATCGTCATTTCATCGAAAACAGGCTGTGTTGCGGACGACAGAACAATCGTTGCACCGCATACATAAGCCAGGAAGTTAATCGTCGCATTAAACATATAGAGCGTTTTCTTTGGCAAAGATTGTATTTCGTCTATGACGATAACGCTATCGGAAAGTGCGTTCATCCTTCTTATGGAAGAAGTCTTCCCTGAGAAAAGAGTGTTCAAGAGTTGGACTAATGTCGTAATGATAATCGGAGAATCCCATGTCTGCGTCAGCAATTCATACTCATCCAGTTCTTCAGGAGAAATAAAATCCTTGATGAAATTTGAGTGATGTTCGGTGACAATATTGTCGTTACCAATATAATCGCGAATAACGGCACTATTCTGTTCGAGAATACTCAGCAAAGGAATCACAAAGATGATTCGCCTCTTGTTGAATGTTTTTGCATTGGATAATGCATATCGTAATGAGGATATTGTCTTACCCGCCCCGGTCGGAAGTGTCAGGCGATACACACCAAATGGCTGTGTCCGGCCTAGCTTATGACAGGTTTCAGAAAAGTAGGATCTGGCTTCATTAATTGGCGCGTCTGATTGAAACAAGGACAGCTTACTCTCCAGATGTCTTGTCGCTTCGTCCCACAACTTGTCACCAGCCACAATAGTCGCGAACTTCTTATCTGTCATGAACTCCGCCGTGTCTCTCCGATCAGCGTCGATTAAGGTGGACAATATAAGACGAGCCAGCATCCCGACTGTAAAGGTCATCGATGTCTTCTTCTTACCGCAAACATCTACTAGATTCTTATACATTCTCTCAATCTCTGCAACTGACTCAAGAAACAATCGATCGATCTCTTCTAAAGAAGCACACAATGATATAAAGTTCCGCATTGCTTCAGGATAACAAATGGATTCCTTGTCTTTATTAAGTCGATGCTCAAAACCGCTATCTCGATTTAAATCAACACAATCAAACTCACCGTGATGGCTTCCTACAGCAAAAGCCAATATCTCACATGTCATCATTGTTAAATCAACGTGCTCTTTGGTGTGATACCTCTCCAACAAAAAAATAACCGCTGCAAATGTGTGATTCACAGAGCCGCGGACGACCGGCTCCTCTCGGGCCGCTTTTTCAATGTAATATGCAAAATCTGGCGTATACTTTCCCATGTCATGAATAAGTCCTGCAAGATATCCCGTAGACGCGAGATTTAAAGAAGAGAGAGAGGCTGATGCATACTTTGCAACTTGCCGGCAATGATCGGCAACAGATTGATATTTAAATTGTTCGTTCGCAGGGCGAATATGCGCCGGGAATTCACAGCAACCCTGATTCATGGGAGATGAACAGCTCATAGACATACTCCTTGCAACTTACCAAAGGAAAGTTGACAAATCTAGTTATAGCTTACAATTCACATGCTATAATTATTTCTTCATAAATCTTCTGTTTTTTAATTATTATATGCCATTATCACGATAATAGCGGAACGAATATTATGTCACATTATTTTCTACGTATATGTTTTTAGATTACTCCGGCATGTGTCCTATATTCAGGACTTTAAGAAAATTCGACGGTTTTTCGTTAAAAATAAATCGTTAACAATTAGAATTGGTTCAAATGAAATCTCGTGAAGATTTCCTGATAAACCATTCTTCCCCCCACAAAAAGACCCGCCAACTCCCCCGTTGACAGGCCTTCTCCGCATTTCTTCAGAATGCTCTCTATCCTATTTTCGCGACAATTACCTTTACATCGCGTCCGTATACAGCTTCCAAATACCCTCGTGGTCGAATGTGACGGGGTGATTGGCTATACCGGCCGCGGATACCTTGAAGCAGTTATCGGTCATCCATTCGATATCGTCCGGTCTGACGCCGAGCTTCGAAAGCGAAGTGGTGAGGCCGATTTTTTCGAGAAGGGACCCAATTGCGGCGACCAGATCGTTCTCGTCCGTGCCGCCAAGCCTTTTCGAGATCTCGGCCATTTTCGCGGGGCAGCCCTCGATGCTGGCGGCCATGACGACGGGGGTCAGGGCCGCCAGGCCCTTGCCGTGCACGACGTCCTTGAGGCCGCTCACGGGATGTTCCATACCGTGGGTGAGTGTGACGCCGGCCATGTGGATGACCATACCGCCGAGTGTGCTGGCGGCGGTCATCTGATCCCAGAGCTCCGGATCTTCACTGCCCTCGTACAGCGGAACGAGGCAGCGGCCGATGTATTCCATGCCCTGAAGGCTTAGGGCATCGGAGATCGGGTTTGCTATTTTCGAGATGTAGGCTTCCATGCAGTGTGTCAGGGCGTCGAATCCGACGGTCGCCAGAAGGCTTTTCGGCATGGTCCGCATCAGGTCGGAGTCGATGATCGAGGCCTTTGCGACGATCGCGTTGGTCCGTAAGGATTTCTTGTCGCCGGTCTCGGGATTGGTGAGGACGGCGAATCCGTTGCCCTCGCTTCCCGTGCCGCAGGTGGTCGGGACGAGGAGGAGCGGCAGGGCTTCGCTTCCGGTTCTGCGGCCGAATATGTAGTCGTTGATGTCGCCGTCGTTTTTGGCGAGGAACGCGATCGCCTTGGCGCAGTCCATGATGCTGCCGCCGCCGAGGCCGATGATTACATCGCAATTCTGCTGCCGCGCGAAAAGGGCCCCGTCTTCGGCGGTCGTCGTGAGCGGGTTCTGCACGACTTTGTCATAGATGACCGATTCGACCCCGGCGCTCTTTACGTACTCGACCGTGCGCTCCAGAAGTCCCGATTTCCGGGTGCTGGAGGTCCCTGTTACGATCAGCGCCTTTCTGCCGTATTGGGCGGCAAGTGTGCCGATTTCCGCGATCTTGCCGCGGCCGAACAGCAGGTTTACCGAAAGGTTGTAAGTGAAGTTCATGCTTTCTTCCTCCTTGGGGGGCGTTTGTCGGACGGTTCTTGATTGGATTATATCGAAGCCAGCGTTTCTTTCAAGGATTCTTCGAAAATATCGAGGCCCTTCTCGAGCTGCTCGCCGGTTATGACAAGGGGCGCCAGGAAACGGACGACATTGCCGTATGATCCGGCGTTTTCGATCAGAAGTCCTTTTTGCAAGGCTGCCGCAATCAGGCGGCTCACGAATTCGGGATACGGTTCCTTGGTCGCTTTGTCTTTTACGAATTCGATGCCGATCATCGCGCCGAGTCCGCGCACATCGCCGACGACCGGGTATTTCTCTTTCAGTGTCTCGAAGCGTGTCAAGACGGTACGGCCGATTTTCAGGGCTTTCCCGCAGAAGTCTTCTTTCTTCATGATGTCCATGACGGCGATCGCCGAGGCACAGGCCAGCGGGTTGCCGCAATAGGTTCCGCCGATCGTGCCGGGTATGACGGAGTCCATGATTTCCTCGCGGGCGGTGATCGAGCTGATCGGAACGCCGCCGCCTAAGGACTTGGCCGTCGCGACGATGTCCGGGGCGGCATCGGCATCTCTCCAGTATTCGGATGCGAAGTATTTTCCCGTTCGGCAGTTGCCGCACTGGACCTCGTCTGCAATCAGCATGATCCCGTAGGTATCGCAGATTTCCCGAACGGCCTTGACCCACGGGATCGGCGCCTCGATGAATCCGCCTTCTCCCTGAAAAGGCTCGATCAGGATTGCCGCGACGTCCTCCGGACGGGTCTCCTCCGTAAGGATCCGCTTCAGTTCATCGACATAATAGCGGATTGCCTTTTTTCCCGTAAGGCCTTTCGGCGCACGGTAGAGATAGGGGAATTCCGCGCGGAAGATTCCGGACGGGAAAGGTCCCATGCCGATGGAATAGGCTTTCTGGGATGTCAGCGCCATCATCAGATTGGTCCGGCCGTGGAAGGCACCGGAGAAACATATGACGTCAGACCGTCCCGTAAAGGCCTTGGCGACCTTGATCGCGTTCTCGTCCGCCTCGGCTCCGCTGTTGGCGAAGTAGGTCTTCTTCCGGTCGCCGCGGCAGGGCACGGTGGCGTTCAGCTTCTCGGCCAGCTCGATGTAACCTTCGTGAACGGCGACGTTAAAGATCGTGTGGAAGTATTTGTCGGACTGCTTCTTTACGGCCTCGATGACCTCCGGCCTCGAGTAGCCGATGTTAAGTACGCCGACGCCGCCGATCCAGTCCAGGATCCGGTTCCCGTCGACGTCTTTGATCATCGCGCCGCTGCCTCTCTTGATGACGACCGGATAGGTGGTTCCGCAGAGTGCTTTCGGGACAGCGGCGTTTCTTCTATGCAGAATGGCCTGTGCTTTGGGGCCGGGTACGGTTCCGGTTACGATTTTCGGCAATTCGTTTCTAAGCATATCAAGTGACCTCTTTTTCTATAAATGTCTTTACCCCCCACAAGTCCGACCCGGGAATGTCTTCGAGCGAAAACATTCCCGGGTCCGGGGTTACTAATGCATTTTCGCGCAGTTTTAGAATCAGAGATTAAACTCTTTCTTCGTATCGGCCAGCGCCTCGTCCAGGCGGTTCAGTACCTTCCCGAAATCTTCGTAACTCGTCGTCGCGGCGGGCTCGAAGCGGATGGTTCTGGCGTTGTTCAGTGTGCCGGCGGTCATGACGCGCCGCGCAAACAGGCCCTTGGCAACCGAGTATCCGATCTCGGATTCGAAGAACTCGACTCCGATCATCAGTCCGATACCGCGCACTTCGCGGATGATGGTCGGGTATTTCTCCTTGAAGGCATTTAGTCCCTTCAGGAGGAACTCACCCTTCTCTCTTGCAAGTTTCGGCACGTCGTTCGTGACCATGAAGTTGATCGCGGCGAGTGCGGCCGAGCAGGCAAGCGGGTTGCCGCCGAAGGTCGGGGAACCGAGTATCCACGGGTTCTCCTTAAGCTCTTCGACCCACATTTTCGGGCGGGCAATGATTCCGGTAATCGGCATGATGCCGCCGCCGAACGCCTTGCCGTATGTCATGATGTCCGGTGTCACGTCTTCTTCGCAGCATCGGAAGTAGCTTCCCGTGCGGCCCATGCCCGTCTGTATCTCGTCAAAAATCAGGCAGATCTCATATTTGTCGCAGAGCTCACGGACCGCTTTCAGGTATCCGGCCGGCGGTATGATGATGCCCGCCTCGCCCTGGATCGGCTCGAGAATGACCGCCGCAATGCTCTCGCCTGTCGCGATCAGCTTCTCTACGGTTCTCGTCATATCGGCGATATCTCCGTAGATGGCATGCGCCACCTGCTGGATCATCGGCAGGTATGGTGTCCGGTACGTGTTCTTGCCGCCGACCGATATCGCTCCGTATGTCTTGCCGTGGAATCCGCCGATCGTCGAGATATACCATTTCTTGCCGGTCGCGATTCGCGCCAGCTTGAGTGCCATTTCGACGGCTTCGGCTCCGCCGTTCGTGAAGAAGCAGTACTGCAGATCGCCCGGGGTGATCTCGGACAGCGCCTGCGCAAGATAACCGCGGAGCGGATCGAGAAGCTCCTGGCTGTGCAGGGCCTGGCGGTGCAGCTGTGCCTCAACATATTTGACGATCTCGGGATTCCTGTGACCGAACGTATAGATACCGAATCCGCCGAGGCAGTCGATAAACTCGGTGCCGTAGATGTCGGTGAAATACGAGTCGTGGTCTTCCCATTCGATGAAGGCCTCATTGGTCGATACGGATTTCCTATACTTGAGCCAGCCCGGATTGATGTAGTTGTTGTAATTGTCGATACATTCTCCGGTCATATCTTTCTTCTGCTGATCTGTCAGTTCAACGGCCGTTATATAGCCGAGAGCCTTTTCGAGTACTTCCTGTGCCTTTGCTGAACTCATAGTTATTTCCTTTCTATTGTATGCATTATGCTGTTGGGAGGCGGTTATTCCATTTTTTTGAGAATCCCTTTCCAGTTTGTTCGTCCGTCACGGCTTCGTTGTTTGGTGACGGATGTATCAACCCTCCTTTTCGTTATAACCAGAACAATAGAATGAATGGAACCAATCAGCGAATCTCAAACCAGCCCGAATTCCCGGGCGCGAGATTGATGTTGATCTGCTTGATTTCGGTATATTCGTCGAGCCCGAAGGTGCCGAGCTCGCGGCCGATGCCGCTCTGCTTGTACCCGCCCCACGGTGCTTCGGGGTAGGTCGGATGGTATGCGTTGATCCAGGTGATACCGGCACGAACCGCCTTGATTACACGCATGGCTCGTGACAGATCATTGGAGAACACACCGCCGGCCAGGCCGTACGCGGTATGGTTGGCGAGGAAGATCGCTTCCTCCTCGTCGTGGAATTTCTGTACCGCGAGAACCGGTCCGAAGATCTCTTCCTGAACGATTCTCATATCCGGCGTACAGTCCGCGAAAATGGCCGGCGCGACGAAGTATCCGTCCGCAAATTCCGGCTCCGTCATGCGGTATCCGCCGCACAGCAGCCTCGCGCCTTCCTCTTTTCCGATCTCGATATAGGAAAGGACCTTGTTCATATGCGCTTCGCTGATGAGAGGCCCCATCTCCGCGCCCTCGGCATCGCCTTTTGCGATCCGGATTCTCTTCGTCCGTTCCGCCATGCGCTCGAGAAATGCGTCGTAGATTGTGTCCTGTAAGAGCAGGCGCGAACCTGCGGAGCAGACCTGGCCCTGGTTGCAGAAGATCGCGAACATCGCCCAGTCGACCGCCTTCTCCAGATCGTAATCGTCAAACACGATGCAGGGCGATTTGCCGCCGAGCTCCAGGCTGATGTTCTTCAGGTTCCCTGTGGCCGCAGTCATGATCTTGCGGCCGGTAACCGTTCCGCCGGTGAAGGCGACTTTCTCGATGTCCATGTTTTCAGCGATTTCCTGCCCGACTGTCGCTCCGGCACCGAGCACCAGATTCGCGACGCCGGCCGGGATTCCGACTTCTTCCAGGATCTCGAAAAGCTTGATCGCCGTTAAGGGCGTAAGCTCCGACGGCTTGAAAACTACCGTGTTGCCGGCTGCAAGGCACGGCGCGAGCTTCCACGCGGCCATCATCAGCGGATAGTTCCAGGGAACAATCTGACCGCAGACACCGATCGGCTCGCGGACGACCATCGCCTCCATATCCGGATTCGGCACGGCGTATTTCTGTCCGGACGGCTTGTTGATCAGACCTGCGTAGTACCGGAGACAGTCGATGGAGTCGTAGACGTCGTAGGTGCTGTCCCGTAAGGGCTTGCCGTTATTGAGAGTCTCGAGGGCGGCGAATTCATCGATCCGCGCTGCGAGCTTGTCGGCGATGCCGTGAAGAAGCGCGGCCCTCTCGTTCGGCGTCGTACGGCGCCAGTCGCCCTTGTCGAAGGTGGCTTTGGCGGCGGCAACCGCCTCGATTACGTCTTCCTTGTCTCCTTCGGTCACGGCCGCGACGATTTGTCCGTCGGCCGGTCCGATAACGTCCCGGGTCTTGCCGCTTTTCGCGAGGACCCACTGGCCGTCTATGTACATTTTCCCGATTTCACTCATATCCCTTACCTCAATTCCTGCTTCCGATCGGTTACTCCGTGAATGTCGTCCAGAGCTTATCGTATTTCTCGACGTCGGATCCGATATCCTGTGTGAATTCGCCGTTCGCAAAAACATCGGACGGGATATTGGACGCCGGCGAGTTCTTGTAACTGTCCGGAAGCAGCGCAACGGCGGCCGCGTTCGGGTTCAGGTATGGATACTCGTCGGATACGAGCTTGCTGATCTCGGGACGCATCAGGAAATTCAGGAATTCGTTTGCCGTGTCGGCGTTCTTGGCGCCCTTGGTAATACAGAGATTGTCGATGAATTTGTAGGTGCCTTCGGACGGGAACACGATCTCGAAGTCAGAGCTCTCCTGCATGCAGATAGCAATTTCCGCGTTCCACATATATCCGATGCTCGTCTCGCCGTTCAGCATGGCGGTCTTCGGAGAATCGCTGTCGAGGAGTCTGACGTTCGGCTTCAGTTCCGCAAGCTTCGCCGCTACCTGCTCGAGCTCCTGGTCGTCCGTCGTATTCAGAGAATATCCGAGACTCTTGGATGTCTCGCCGATTACCGCGCGAAAATCGTCCAGAAGAACCAGGGAGTCCTTGTATTTGGGATCCATAATCTGCGCAAAGGATGTGATCTCGTCGGTAACCTTTGTCTTGTTGACACAGAGCGCCACGACGCCGCCCATGTAGGGAACCGAATACTCGTTGCCCGGATCGAAGCTCTGATCGAGGAATGCCGGATCCATGTTGGACAGATTCGTCATCTTCGACTGGTCAATCTTCTGAAGAAGTCCCTGATCGATCATCATTTTGACCATGTAATCGCTCGGCACGACGATGTCGTAGATACCTTCGTTGCTGCCCTTGATTTTCGCGAGCATATCCTCATTCGACGAGTACGTCGTGACATTCACCTTGACGCCGTACTCCTTTTCGAAAGCCTCAAAGACCGTGTCCGGCATGTATTCGGTCCATACAAACACGTTGAGTTCCTTCTTGGGTGTGTTGGAGCACCCGCTTGTGATGACCATTCCGCCGAGCATAAGCGCCGAAAGAGTAAGTGCCGCGATTCGTTTCAGTCGTTTTCCGGTAAATCCTGCATCCTTTTTCATCTTTTTCCTCCTTGTTCATTCGGGAAAATTGTTTTCGTGAAATGTCTTAACTCTTTTTTTTGTATGCGATGGTCTGACTGGTGATGACGATGGCAAAGGTTATGAGAATGATCAGTGTCGAAAGTGCGTATACATCCGGGCTGACTCCCGACCTTACCAGTTCAAGGATCTTGAGAGGGAATGTCGTGCTCGTCGCGCCTGTCGTAAAGAAGCTGATGATAATGTCGTCGATCGACAGGGTAAATGCCAGCACGGCACCCGAGAGAATCCCCGGCAGGATAATCGGCACCGTTATGTTGAAGAAGACTTTCCTGCGGTTCGCGCCGAGATCCATCGCCGCCTCCTCGACCGATCGGTCATAGCCCGAGAGTCTGGCCCGTACCGTGAATACGACAAACGGTATCGAGAAGGTTATGTGGGCGATGATCATGCTTACGAGTCCCAGAGGAACCTTGCAGATCGAGAAAATGGACAGGAGTGCGATGCCCAGGACGATCTCCGGAATGACGACCGGAATATAAAGGAGCGCGTCGATCGCGCTTTTACCTCTGAACTTGTACCGGAACATCGCAACCGCCGTCAGTGTGCCGATGGCTGTGGCTGCTATAGTACTCGCAGCGGCCACGACAAGGGTGTTGCCGAAGGCCTCGAGCAGCGCGCTGTTACCGGCCATCACGCCATACCAGTCGAGCGTAAAGCCTTCAAAGAGGATGTTTCGCTTCGACACATTGAACGAGAACAATATGACGATTGCGATCGGCAGATAGAGGAAGATGTACATCATCGCAGAGAATGCCCGCGCGCCGATCTTTCCGGTTGTCTTCAGTAGTTTCCGCCTGTTCATCAGACCACCCCCAGATCATCGACTTTTCCGCCGACCTTCGTATAGATCTTGACCAGGATCAGGGTAATCAGAATCAGAACAATCGAGAGCGCGGCGCCGAAAGGCCAGTTGAAGGATTCCTTGAACTGCCGCTCGATAACATTTCCGATGAGCTGGCTCTTTCCCCCGCCCATCAGATCCGACACGAAAAAGTATCCGAGGCACGGGATAAAGACCATGATAATACCGGCAAATATGCCCGATGCCGTCAGCGGAAGTGTTACGTAGAAGAACGTCTTGACCGACTTTGCCCCAAGATCGCCGGCCGCTTCCAGGAGGCTCCTGTCCAGTTTGTCGATTACTGTATGAAGCGGCAGCACCATGAACGGGATCAGCGTATAGACCATACCCAGAACGACCGCTTCCCTTGTGAAAAGCATGCCGATCGGCTCCTTTATGATTCCCGTCAGCACAAGAAAATGATTGATATATCCATTTTCGCCGAGCAGAGTACGCCATCCATAGAGGCGGATAATGGAATTCGTCCAGAACGGCAGCATCAGAAAAATCAGCATCAGCGTCTTCCTGAACGGTGTCGTCCTTGCCATAATGTACGCGAAAGGGTACCCGATCAGAATGCAGATCAGTGTGGTAAGTCCCGCTACGGCGAGTGAATTCCCGTAAATGGTCAGAAGCGTCGGATCCAGAAGCTTCGCATAATTATTGAGGGTAAACTGAAAAACGATGTTATGCGAGGAATCCGTTGAGGCGAAGCTGATGACCAGAATATAGAGAAGCGGAATCGCGATCAGGAGCAGAAGCCAGACCGTAACGGGCGAAATCATCGTTATAAGCGGCAGCGTCTTATTCTTGAAACGGTGCCTTGTCTCATCCTTCATCCCAAGCCCCCCATTCCGGCGTCTGCCGAGTATCCGCTCAAGTCGACATTGTCTACGGCCGCCAAAACGTCATTTGATGCGGAGTGCATGAGAACGGCGTCTTCCGGCTGCCAGTAGAGGTATTGTGTGGAACCGACCACTGGCGCGGGCTGACCGGCGAGTGTCGTAATCTTGATTTCCTGTCCGTTCTGCAGCACCATGATGCTGGTAACGAGCGTACCGATGAAGACACTCTCCTTGATAAAGCCCTGCACGCTGAAGCCGTCGACGGGGCTTAAGGAGCATCTAGTCTTCTCGGGACGTACCGAGAGATAAATCATTTCTTTCTCACGGAAACCCTTGCCGGTCCCGTATACGAACCCGGCCTCCGTAGAAAGCACGATGCCGTCTTCGTCGGCTTTTTCGACCACGGCATCGAAGAGGTTCGATTCGCCGATAAAGTCCGCGACGAATTTCGTCTTCGGATGATCGTAAATTCCGGACGGGGTGTCGATCTGTTCGAGAATTCCTCCGTTCATAATCGCGATACGGTCGCTCATCGTAAGAGCCTCCTCCTGATCGTGCGTCACATATACGAAGGTAATTTCGAGTTTCTTCTGAAGCCGCTTCAGTTCGAACTGCATCTGCTTTCTGAGCTTCTTATCAAGAGCACCCAGAGGTTCGTCGAGGAGGAGGACCCTGGGCTTGTTGATGATCGCACGGGCAATCGCAACACGCTGCTTCTGTCCGCCGGAGAGCTGTGACGGGAACCGCTTCTCGAAGCCTTCCAGCTGGACAAGGGCGAGTGTTTTCAGGACTTCCTTCTTAATCTCTGCCTTGCCGACCTTCTTCATCTTGAGTCCGAAGGCGACATTGTCGAAGACATTCATATGCGGGAAAAGCGCATAACTCTGAAAGACCGTGTTGACGTTGCGCTCAAACGGCTCCTTGTTCCCGACCGCTTCGCCTTCGACGAGAATGATGCCTTCGCTCTGCTGTTCAAAACCGGCGATCATGCGCAGCGTCGTTGTTTTGCCGCAGCCGGAAGGTCCGAGAATCGAAAGAAATTCGCCCTCGTAGACTTCCATCTCCAGATTTTTCACGACATGGTTCTCTCCGTAGAATTTTTCAACATGATTGAGTTGCACGATCGCTTTGTTTGACATGTTGTCAGGCCTCCCCTTGTTATGACGAAAAAAAGAAGGCGCGGTATCCGTTCTTCAGATGCCGTGCCTTCTTTGGCGTAAAAAGAATAAAAAAAAGCCGGAAATCCTTTGTCGGATCTTCCGCCCTCGCTGGCGCATATCATGTGCTTACCGGTTGTCTTCGCGCCACGCCGGATGCCGGCCCGGCGCACTTCATCAGATGGCCTTTGTGCCTCTCTCCCCGGTTCTGATCCGCATCGCTTCTTCGACAGGATATACAAACACCTTGCCGTCTCCGACCCGTCCGCTTGTAAGCTTCTCCGTGACGAGATTCAGTATATCGTCCACGACGTCGTCATCCACAACAACATTCGCCTGAATCTTGGGTATCAGGTTCATGCTGACCAGCTTCATTCCTTTGAGCTCGCTTACGTCACCCTTCTGGTTGCCGCAGCCCATAACGCTGAAAACGGTCATGCCTCCGACCGCGTATCCGTTCAGAATCTGCTTAAGATCTTCCAATCTGTCCGGCCGGATAATGATTTCCAGTTTCTTCATGATGTGATGTCACCTCCTCCGCGTTTTGCAACTCATTGTTGCCGTTCCGTCATTTTCGAGCGAAACAATTCTTATAAACATACAATGCTACAGCTTTCGCGCAATGTCAACTGCAATTTTGCGGAACTCTCCGGTCATTTTTGGAATTCGGACACTATAGCGCACAATTCAACGCAATATTAAGACTTTTCGAGCTTTATAGTGCGTCATACAACACATACGGGTTTACACAACAGTCTCTTAAGCGGACTGATATCTTCATGCGCACTGGATCGCGCGCCCCCCCGCCGGACAGGTTCATTCACGGCGTCCAAGCGTTTTTATGAATTTGCGGGTCTCTGGAATTTCATTTCCTGTGTTGTGTTCCCGTCACGACAGTACTATGATGATACTATCAAACCAAGGGAAAGCGGTGCGGTATGGATTACTTCTCGGAAAACGTCGCCTATAATCTGAAGCGTCTTCGCAAAGAGAACAAAATGAGTCTTGATGTTCTGGCCGAGCAAACCGGCATCAGCAAGAGTATGCTCGGACAGATTGAGCGCGGTGAATCGAATCCGACCATTGCGACGCTCGGTAAAATCGTAAGCGGACTTCGCATTCCCTTCTCGGCCCTGGTCGGGTCGCCGAAGACGGATGTTGTCACGGTTCTTAAGAGTTCGCTCGATACCATGCATGAAAACACAGAAAACGCTAAGGTATATTCCTATTTTCCCTATGAGGAAGACAGAGACTTCGAGATATACACAATTGAGGTCAAACCCCACGCGTCCCACACAACCGGCTCTCACGGAAAAAATACCCTGGAATACGTTACGGTATTCCAGGGCAGTATGCGTCTTTTGCTTGACGGCAACTCTTATGAAGTGAACGAAGGCGACGCCATCCGCTTCCACTCTGACAAAGAGCACACCTATGAGAATGTCGGAGACCGCCCGCTGACTCTGCACAGCGTATTCACCTGGGATTGATCCGGTCCGGTTAATCGGGTCGGGCCGACATATGCGATGCCGGTGTTCTTCTCTTCCGGGCTATCCGTTAACGCGTATGCCGGGACTTCCCCTTCTGTCCTCTTCTTACAAACCAGACAATGATAATAACAGCCGCCACGAATAAGACCGCAATCAGAATCCAGATCCACAGGCTGCTATTGGCAGACGTGCCGGGCCGATCCAGCGATCCTGCCTTATCACCCTGATCCAACGTCGCCTGGGACGGACCCGGAGCACGGGTCTCTTCCGTCGCCGGATTCGACGCATCGGAAGCAGTCGGAGCACTTGTTGAAGCTGTCGTTTCGTCAGTCGCGGTATCCGAAGGAGCTGTTGTTGCGTCGGGCGCCACCGTTGCCGTCGGGACGGGTGTCCTTGTTGGCGCAGGTGTCGAGGTCGCTGTCGGACTCCTTGTGGGTACAGGCGTCGCAGTCGGCGTCCTGGTCGGGATCGGAGTTGCCGTCGCAGCCGGTGCCGCCGTAGGAACCGGCGTCGCCGTGGGTGCGGCAGTCGGGTTCGGCGTCGCGGAAGGAATCGGTGTTGCCGTTGGTGTCGGAGTCGTTTCGATGACCGACTTTAGTACGACACCGGTTGATGCGGCCAGCACATCAAGTCCGGAAGCATACTGGTCTGCGGCACATGTGACCGACACATTCGTTATATCTGTATCGTAATCGGCCGTTGTGCTGCCGGAAAGAGCTATTGTCACGGTGTGATCGTCAACTCTTGTTATACTGCCCGCCGCGATGCCGGCCGGGAGATTGGAAACCGTCCAGGAAGCCGGGGTGAGACTTGCGGCAAACTGTCCGCCTGTCAGCGTTACCGTTATGATCTCGCCGTTTTCCGCGCCCTCCGTAATGTTCCCGTCGTCGTGCATCGAGATGGACTCTGCGTCATTTACGCAGGTGAGAGTAACTCCGGCTCCGGTAAGGCTGCCGCCTCCTGTACTATCCCTGTATTCGTCCGCCGTACAGGTCACGGAAATATCCATATTCGTGTCATAGTCCCAGCGCGCGTTGCCGGAAAGCGCGATCGAGACGTGTGTGGCATCCACTCTCGTAACCGATCCGGCAGTGACTCCGTCCGGCAGGCCGGACAGGGTCCAGTTGGCCGGGGTAAGTGTACCGGCAAAGGTGCCGCCGGTAAGGATTGCCGTGATGATTTCGCCGTTCTCCGCGCCCTCGGTGATATTGCCGTCGCTCTGTATCGTGATGGACTCGGCGTCATCTGTCGCGGCAACATCGATCGGATTCGACTTCGTTTCAAGCCCGGTGGACAGTTCACTTCCGGCAATCGTTATATCGAGAGGAAGAGTACTGTCAAAATCCGCGCCGCTGTATGAAATGGTCACCGTGCAGTGTGTAGAGTCGATGTAGAGCACATTGGAAACCGAGAACGGAGCGGATGCGGTGAAGCTTGCCGCATCCAGTGTCCCGTCAGCAAATGTCATGCCTTTGAGGCGAAGATTCAGTGTGGCACCGTTAATATTGCTTTCATCCGGCATGACGGGTGCGGTAAGGATCACTTCAGGCTCGACAATGGCGGTAAGTGTTATTCCGGTCGCGCTCAAGGCTCCGTTACCCGTGTTGTCGCTGTACTCGTCTGCAGTACAGGTTATTGAAATATCCGTAATGTCCGTATCGTAATCCACCGTGGAATTCCCGGAAAGGGAAATCGTTACCGTATGGTCGTCAACACGGGTGACTGTGCCTATGACGACGCCGGCCGGAAGATTTGACAGAGTCCAGTTCGCAGAGGTCAGCGTATCCGCAAACTCACCGCCCGATATCGTCGCGGTGATGACTTCTCCGTCTTCATGACCCTCGGTGATAAGACCGTCGTCGCTTATAAGCATTGCCTCCGCATCATTGACCGCACGAAGAGTAACGCCCGTTCCGGTAATTCCGGAACCGCCGTTACTGTCGGCGTATTCGGCCGGTTCGCAGGTAACCGATACGTTTGTTATGTCGATGTCGTAGTCTGTCGAGGCGTTTCCGGAGAGCGCAATCGTCACGTGTGTATTGTCGACACGCGTCACCGCACCTTTTGTGACGCTGTCGGGAAGACCCGATACCGTCCAGTTCGAAGGAATAACGGTGCCCGCGAAGTGACCTCCGGAGAGCGTAACCGTTATGATTTCACTGTTCTCCGCGCCTTCCGCGATATTTCCGTCATCGCTGATCACGATGCTTTCCGGGTCGCTTGTTGCCGTAAGTGTGATTCCGGAATTGTCTGTAAGAGTCCCGTCGCCCGTGCTGTCGAGATACTCGGAATCCGTGCAGGCAACCGTGACATCTGTGATGTCGCTGTCATAGTCCACGCTTGAATTGCCGGACAATGCAATCTGCACATGCGTATCGTCGATTCGCGTGACCGTGCCCTTCGCAACACCGGCGGGAAGATTGGAAACCGTCCAGTTCGCAGAGGAAAGACTCGCCGCAAACTGTCCGCCGGTAAGCGTAACGGCAAGGATCTCGCCGTCCTCGGCGCCTTCCGTAATGAGACCGTCGTCGCTTATCGAAATGCTTTCCGCGTCAACGACAGCGGTGATCGTAATACCGGAGTTAGCGGAAAGGGTCCCGCCTCCCGTATTATCGCTATACTCGGAAGCCGTGCAGGATACCGTAACGTTCGTGATGTCGGAATCATAGTCCTTTGTCGAATTGCCGGAGAGTGTGATCGACACATGATGGTCGTCCACTCTTGTGACCGCACCCTTGGAAACGCCTTCGGGCAGATTGGAGACCGTCCAGTTCGAAGGAGTGATGCCGGCCGCTAACTGACCGCCCGAAATCTCCGCGGTGATAACCTCACCGTTCTCGGCACCCTCCGCAATGGACCCGTCGTCGCTCACCGAGAGAATTTCTGCGTCTTTTATAGCGGTCAACACAACGCCTATGCCGACGGTGAGACTTCCGTCTCCCGTATGATCCACATACTCATCGACCGCACAGGACACCCAAACGTTCATAATATCGCTGTCGTAGTCAACGGATGCATTTCCGGACAGTGCAATCGATACGTGATGATCATCTACTCTTGTAACCGCGCTCTTGGAAACACCCGAGGGCAGGCCGGTAACCGTCCAGTTCTCGGAAGTAATCGTGTCGGCAAACAGTCCGCCCGACAATGTAGCCGTGATGACTTCGCCGTTTTCTGCGCCTTCCGTGATAACGCCGTCATCGCTGATTGTGAGGGATTCCGCATCAATTACAGCGGCAACGCCTATCGCATTCGATGTGAAACCGACGCTGTCCGAGAGCTCGGCACCTGCCACCGCTATGCTGAACGGCTGATCCTGATCAAAGTCCGCTCCCGTATAAGCGAGCGTGAGTACTACATGGGTGCTGTCGATATTATTTACACCCGAGACCGTAAACGGCGCACCGACGACGGTGTAGTTCGCTTTAGCCGGGGTGATACCGACAAAGGTTACACCTACCAGTGCGAGATTCACAATCGCGCCGTTGATGTTGTCCTCGGTAAGAGCAGGAGACGACGTAAGGATCACGTCTTTCCGGATAACAGCGGTCAGTGTGACGCCGGAATTGTCCGTCAGAATTCCGTTCCCGGTGCTGTCCTTATATTCCGCGGCCGTACAGGAAACGGTTACGTTCGTGATATTGGTGGTGTAGTAGATCGTCGAATTGCCTGACAGCGTAATCGCAGCATGCGTATCGTCCACTCTCGTTACCGATCCGACGGTTACGCCGGCCGGCAGATTGGAGACCGTCCAGTTGGCCGGCGTAAGGGTATCGGCATACTGGCCTCCCGAAAGAGTTGCTGTAATGACTTCGCCGTTCTCGGCCTCTTCCAGAATGGATCCGTCGTCACTGATGGAGATGCTTTCCGCGTCGTTTACGCCAATCAGTGTGAATCCGGTATTGGCCGAAATACTCCCGCCTCCCGTGTTGTCGATATATTCGGCTGAAGTACAGGAAACGGTAATATTTGTGATGTTCGTGTCATAATCAGACGCAGCATTTCCGGATAGCGCAATGCGGACATGCGTATTGTCAACTCTCGTAACCGCGCCTTTGGCGACTCCGTCGGGAAGGTTCGACACCGTCCAGTTTGCGGGCGTAATCGCAGCCGCGAACTGTCCTCCGGATATCGTCACGATAATGAATGCGTTGTTCTCGGACCCTTCCGTCCCGCTGCCGCTTAAGGCCAGGCTTTCCGCGTCGTTATTGGCTGCAACCGGTAATGTATTGGTGGTGGTGATGCCGGTTCCAACACTGACCTCCGAACCTGCAACGGTGATCCCGAACGCTTTGCTGCTGTCAAAATCAGCTCCGCCATACGCAAGAGTAAGTGCACAGTGCGAGGAATCGGTGTAACTGACACCGGATATCGTAAACGGCGCTCCGGTCACCGCAAAATTCGACGCGCTCAATATATTGTCGGTAAAAGTCGTGGCATCCAGCGCGAGATTGACGGACGCTCCGTTGATGTTGCTCTCGGTTAGTGCCCCCGAGGTGAGAGACGCCGAAGGCGCGGTGTAAGTGATTACGAGCTGCGGTCTGTAAGCCGCGTTGGGATCCTCGCTGGAAAGCACCGAAAACTCGTTGATGCTTGCCGTATCGGTCGGGCTTAACACAAGCGTCGCCACATGGTCGCCTGTTCGTTGACCTTCGACAAAGGCGGTCACGTTAAAGTTGTTCGGATACGAGGCAAATTCGCTCTCTCCGCCGGCTGTTGTCGTTTGGTTTGTCAGGATTGTCACGTCCTTTGTCGGTACCGTGGCATCCGATACACTCCATAAATCGCTGTTCGAGCCGTAAACATCCACGTTGCAGGTTCCGGCCTCATGATACGGATATAATCGCAAAACGGCGGATGTGATCGGACCGGGTATGGAGGAAAGATCAAAGCTGAACACGCTTTGCTCCAAGCCATACGGCGAAACCTGATTGCCCGTATATAAGTACGATCGTCCGCCTGCAGGCCAGTTGGTATATCCGCCCGTTGCATCCACAAATTTATCTTTTGTTGCAAACACCGTCGTATTTTGGGATACGGCCAATGCTTTGTCTTCCGATAGAATGGACGGCAGCAATATACCTGTTAAAAGCGAAACTGCAAGCAGAATCGCGAGTGTCTTTGAGTGAGCCGGCTTGTGCTTTTTCATAGATGTCCCCCCGTTTATACCAATTGCCGAAATATATAAAACACATTTTACACTGGATCATGCTTATCTAAAAGAACTGTTTTCGTAAAAGAGAATTATATAATGCATAATCGTATCCTAGGATCCTTTTTCCTTCTTGTTCCTGTGAAAATAATCGGCCAGCCGATACAGCGCGTAAAGAGGTGCCGATACCGGATTGGAGGATGCGATCAGGTCGTTGACCATGCCGAATTGCTCGGTACCGTCATTAACCAGATAGGTTCTCGTCGATGACGGCCCCTTGATCCCCATTTCCGCGAAATCCAGCTTCCCGCCGTTTATGACGGCGCGCGAAAACAGATCGCGAACCGTATCCCTAATATGGTCTTCCAATCCGTCAAAAGCTTTTACGAGCCGGCTGTTGTAATGCATGAGCGGATCTTCGCGGACCTGGCTCAGCATAAGCACTTCGTCAAGCGCATTTTCGACAAGCGTCAGATAATCGGCCCAGCAGAGATTGATCGCATACAGCTCGATGTGCTTGCGTCCCGCCTGATATTCTTCTTCCGAAATCTGCCTTCTGATCTCTTCGCACTTCGCGGGATCGTATTTTTCGAGCACGGATAAGGAGTCCTTGTCCGTGAGAATCCGCATGCGCTTATCGTGGACGATCCGGCGGTGGTCCTCGACGAGGATGGAATACTTGGAGAGGGTAATTTTCGCGTCTGTGATCTGCCCTTCCGAGACCCGCTGTGTATGCGCGACCGCGCGTACCGCCGCCCGTCCCGCTACTTCGCCGCGGCCGTCTTCCCGGATATTCTTCGGAAGGCTCTCGCGGAGGCGGTACTTCTGCATCAGATCGTCCTCGAAGGATATGAAGAAGCGGCTTTCACCGGGGTCTCCCTGTCGCCCGGCACGCCCGCGCAGCTGCTTGTCGATTCGCCGGCTCTCGTGCCGGTTGGTGCCGATCACATAGAGGCCGCCTAAATTCTTGACTTCGGCGTACTGTTCGCCGCTCATGCCTCCCAATCGGATATCAACTCCTCGGCCGGCCATATTGGTCGATATGGTAACGGCGCTTCTTTTTCCGGCGTCGGCGATGATTTTCGCTTCTTCCTCGTCGTTCTTGGCGTTCAGGATCCTGAGTTCCGGTATCCGGAACCGGAGTATACCTGAGAGAAGCTCGGATTCGCGGATCGTATGTGTGCCGATCAGGATCGGACGGCCCGTCAGGTGAACCGTCTCAATCTCCTCGCATAATGCGTCAAATTTAGCCTTTGTATTCGCGAAAAGCCGGTCCTCGTGATCGATGCGTATGCAGGGGATTTCCGGAGGAATGACCGTAACCATTTTCCCGTAGAATTCATAGAATTCGTAGGCGGAATCAGCCGCAGTGCCGGTCATTCCGCAGAATTCCGGATAGAATCGGAGATAATCCCGCAAGGTGATCCGGTTCATCACGAGCCCGTGTTCTTTCGGCGTCAAGCCTTCCTTCAGCTCGACGGCTGCCTGCAGGCCGTCCGGCCACTCGCGGTTCTTGTCGACGCGTCCCGTGAATTCATCGACCAGCTGTACCTCGGAGTTCTTTATAATGTAATCGACGTCGCGCTTCAGCAGGAATTCGGCCTGTAGAAAGACATTAATCTTCGACAGGAGATCGTGGTTATTCTCATCATATAGGTTATCGAGACCGAGGCTCTTCTCGATATAGGCGATTCCTTCTTCGGTCAGCGAGATATTGTTTCCATACTCATCCGTGACGTAGTGAAGATCTTTCCCGCAGCTTCTCACGGTCGCAATCATGCGCCGGTCCATGTCCACGAGCGAGGGAATGTCGCCGGAGATGACGAGAGGAATCCGGGCTTCGTCGATCAGGATTGAATCGGCTTCGTCCAGGATCGCAAAATGAAAGGGGCGGCGGCAGATCTGAGCGGCATCGTAGGCCAGGAATTCGCGGAGATAATCGAAACCGGCTTCCTTGGCCGTAAGATACGTGATATCGGCCGCGTACGCGGCTTTTCGCGTATCGGTATCCGAGGTCTCGCGGATATAGGCGACGGTAAATCCGAGCATCGTATAGACGGGCTCCATCCAGAGGGCGTCGCGTTTCGCAAGATAATCGTTGAAGGTCAGGACATGGACGCCTTCGCCGGTTAAGGCTTCGAGGCAAGCCGGGAATACGGCCGCGATGGTCTTGCCCTCGCCGGTCGGAAGCTCGATCAGCCTTCCCATAGCCATCGCCGTCGAGGCCATCAGCTGCGCATCATGGGGCGTGATCGAAAGCGCGCGTTCGACGGCCGTGTATACGGCGGCATAGACTTCGGGCAGGAGCTCCGCCCTTGCGGCGCCCCCGGTCGCTCTTTTCTTCAGATCGGTCATGATCCGCAGAAGATCCTCCGGCGTGGCATCCGGAAGGATGTGCTTCCGGATCTCCGGCAGGGTTCCTAAATATAGATTCAGATTCGATTCGATAAATTTTGAATTTCCCATCTTCTCCATCGCCTTCATCCGCCGGTCTTTGGCCGAACGGTGCCCTACCTGAGGAAAGTCCGTGCGTGCGGTATTCCGGCTATCCATATCATCATATACCAAAACGAGTGATTGCGATTAATCGCGGGTGGAAGAACCTACATAAGAAACCTGTCCCTGGCAGCTAGGAATGCAGCCTGCTTTGGCACGCTGCCAATTCAGGCGGTGGTCATAGGTGAATACTCCCCGCGTCGCGGTGAGAAGCAAAGCCTTGCGTACGAAATGACACCGCACAACCTGTTTCGTACGCAGTTTTCGCCGCGAAGACTGCCGGCGAGGTTCGGTATGCGTAGTGGTATTGGCGCCGAAGCACGGCGCCCGCATACGGTATGCGTAGTGGTATTGGCGCCGAAGCACGGCGCCCGCATACGGTATGCGTAGTGGTATTGGCGCCGAAGCACGGCGCCCGCATACGGTATGCGTAGTGGTATTGGCGCCGAAGCACGGCGCCCGCATACGGTATGCGTAGTGGTATTGGCGCCGAAGCACGGCGCCCGCATACGGTATGCGTAGTGGTATTGGCGCCGAAGCACGGCGCCCGCATACGGTATGCGTAGTGGTATTGGCGCCGAAGCACGGCACCCGCATACGGTATGCGTACGAAAAGATGCTGAATGACCTGTTTCGTACGCATCTTTTGTCTACAAGGCAGCCAGCCAATAAAGGCTGTACATTTCGTCTCAGTGGAAGGACAAGGCACGCAAGAATACCGCCTATTTTGCCTTTCGAACGATTTCAGGCTGTAATCATTGGTGAATAATCCCCGGGTCGAGGCGAAGAAAGCAGCCTTCTGCCAGCCAGGCTGCCAGTCGAGGGCCGGCATGCGTACGAAAAGACACCGAGCAACCTGTTTCGTACGCATCTTTTGTCTTTAGGGCTGCCAGTCGAGCACCGGCATGCGTACGAAAAGACGCCAAACGACCTGTTTCGTACGCAGTTTTTGTCTTCAAGCCCGCCAGTCGAGCGCCGGCATGCGTACGAAAAGATGCTGAATGACCTGTTTCGTACGCATCTTTTGTCTTCAAGGCAGCCAGCCAATAAAGGCTGTACATTTCGTCTCAGTGGAAGGACAAGGCACGCAAGAATACCGTCTATTTTGCCTTTCGAACGATTTCAGGCGGTAATCATTGGTGAATAATCCCCGGGTTGACGCGATGAATGCAGCCTGAATTGGCTGTTTTGCGATTCCAGACTGTAATCATTGATGAATAATCTCTCAGTCGAAACGAAAAATGCCGCCCGATTAAGCCACCAGGCCAGTTTCCTGTATGCGCAACCCGCCCCTCGCGGCGAAGGCGGCCGCGGCCTGCTTTGCCCATTTAAATTGTTGGACTACTCCGCCAAGCGCTGGCGTCAATAAGAGTCATCCCCTAACGAACATTATATCCGCATCAAAATGTTAGACTTTTGCTCAATATTTTGGTGCACTTCGGTTTTAGACAGCCCCTTTACAGCCCCTTTTTTGATAGAATAAATATATATGCGAACCGGTCCGGCCGGCACGTAAGGCGCTCGGCCAAGCCTTGAATAAAGTTGACAAACGGCAAGGGGTGACTACATGAAAAAGGATCAGAAAATTCAGGATTTGATTGACGGCTACGGCAATTGGGTGACGGAAAAAGACGACAACAAAGCCGGTTTTACCGGCAGGATGAGCATGGATCTCTTCCCCTATGACAGTATGTTTTCGCCGATCCGCGTAAACGGTGTCACTTTGAAGAACCGCCTCGTGATGGCTCCGATGGGAAACATCGATATGTGCGAGGAGACCGGCCGGCCGAACGACAAAATGCTGCAGTACTTTTTCGCGCGTGCCAAAGGCGGTGTCGGCCTGATTACGACGGGTCTGATCCCGGTCAGTCACGGAATTGATCCGTCGATTACCGAGATGGGCGGTCTCACCTACTTCCCTCGCATCGACCGGAGCCGGACCGTTTTTTCCGGCTGGCGCGATCTCGCGCAGGGCGTTCACGCGAACGGCTGCCGTATCTTCATCCAGCTGACGGCGGGACTCGGCCGGGTCGGTAACCCTCAGTGCCTGATCAACGAGATGAAGTTCCCCGTCTCCGCTTCGATAAATCCGAATTTCTACATACCGCAGATCCCCTGCCTTGCGCTGTCGACGGGGAAGCTTAAGAAGATCATCAAAAACGCCGGACAGGCTACGGCCGACGCTCGCGCGGCAGGTATCGACGGCGTTTATCTGCACGGTCACGAAGGTTATCTGTTAGAGCAGATGACCAATCCGGCCTTCAACCGCAGAAAGCTCGGCCGTTATTCCGACTGGCAGATGTTCGGACTCGATATGGTCCGCGAAATGCGCCGGCGCGGCGGACCTTCCTACCCGATCATGTACCGGATCGACCTGTCGCTCGCGCTGAATGAGACATACGGCGAAGACGGGATGAGTATTCCGGCCTTAAAGAAATTCAAGAACGGCAGAACCATCGAAGAGACTCTCGAATATATGGAGCACTTAGTCGAAGCCGGCGTCGATATGTTCGACGTGGATCTCGGCTGCTACGACAACTGGTGGCTCCCTCATCCTCCGGCCGGAATGCCTGCCGGGTGTTTTCTTGATATATCCGAGATCGTCAGGACCCGCTTCCAGACGAAAAAGATTCTTTCCAACGCGGGGCTTCCCGTACCGGTTGTCGCCGTCGGCAAGCTCGGTTATCCCGACATCGCCGAGAAAGCGATTCGGGACGGCAAGTGTGACATGATCATGCTCGGCCGGCCGCTGCTGGCCGATCCGGACTGGCCTGTCAAAGCGTATTCCGGGAACGTGAGCGGCATCCGTCCCTGTATCGGCTGCCAGGAGGGCTGTATCAACGAATTCGTCGACGGCGGTCATCCCCAGTGCGCAGTGAATCCGAGAAGCGGATTCGAGAATGTGATAGACGAGACCCCGGTCCCCGCGTCCTTTCCGAAGCGGATCGCCGTCGTTGGCGGCGGCCCGGCCGGCATTACCTTTGCCGTTACGGCCGCAAAACGCGGACACAAGGTGGATCTGTACGAGAAGAGCGGTGCAATCGGCGGAAGACTTCTTCCCGGCAGCGTACCGAAAATCAAGTACGAAGTCGCGAACTATCGGAAGTATCTCGAAAAGATTCTTGCGGAAGCCGTCGCTGAAGGCTCGGTAACGCTTCATCTGAACACGCCGGTCGATCCTGACCAACTGAAGGACAAAGGCTATGACAGCATTGTTTTCGCTGTCGGAACGGTCAATGCGGCGCCGAAGCTCCAGGGCATGGAGTCGGCAAAGACCGTCCAGGCCGTAGATCTGCTGTCCGATCCCTCCCGGATCGGCGGCGCGAAAAATATCGTCGTAATCGGCGGCGGTGTCGTCGGCTGCGAGACGGCATACTGGCTAGCCTACGAACACGGTCTCAAAGTGACGGTCGTCGAGATGCTCCCGTATCTGATGAAGGGCGTCTGTACCGCCAATCGCGGACACCTGATCTACTACCTGAAAAGAGCCGGCGTCCGCCTTATGAACTGTGCCAAAGTCACCCGCTTCGAGAATGGCGGCGTGACCGTAAGCTGCAATACGTCGAAGGGCGTCCCCGATCCGTACAATACCTGGCAGCCGATTCTGCCGGAAAATATCGAGAACCCGCTCGCCCCGAAGATCGGTGACAGCGTGACGGAGGAAACCCTACCGGCTGATCTTGTCGTACTCGCACTCGGCGGCCGTCCGGACGATCGTCTCTTCTACCGCGCGCAGGAGATTCACGCAGCAAACGAGCTCTTCAACATCGGCGACAGCTTCGGCGCGGGAAAAGTCCTCGAAGCGACACGAGCGGCCATAACCCTCGCGTATAAGATCTGATCCCCGGCCTTCCGTTCTTTTTAGAGCATATAAGAAAGAGGCGATACTATGGAACTTACCAGAGAACAACAGGACATCCTTTCCGGCAGCAAGGGTGAGACACTCGCAAAGGTTATGAAGACACTTGTCATGTACGGCGATGTTTTCGGCGCGGAACGCATGGTTCCCGTGACGGGTGCAATGGGACATCTCGTCACCAGTTTCGGGCTGTCCGTCATGAAGCCGGTGCAGAAGCTGATGCAGGAACTGATCGACGCCGGCGCGGTATCCTCGCAGCCTTTCACCGTAGATCCGCGTCCGATGGACAAGAATGTACCGGCCAATCTGATTCAGAATCTGATCTTCAAGGTCATGTATTCCAAGCAGGCGGAGTATGAGAAACAGCTCGCCGAGCTCGGCCTTCTGGCCGGCGACGCCTTCACCTGCACCTGCTATATGGATGAGATCGGGAACATCCCCGCCAAAGGCGATGTCTTAAGCTGGGCCGAAAGCAGTGCCGTCGTCTACGCGAACAGCGTTCTGGGCGCACGGTCGAACCGCAATTCCGGCATCATCGAACTGTTCGGAAGCATTATCGGAGAAGTCCCTTATTTCGGGCTTCTCACGGACGAGGGACGGCGCGCATCCTGGATTGTCGAGTTGAAGACCTCTAAGCTCCCACCCGCGCAGCTTCTCGGCAGTGCGATCGGTCTGAAAGTCATGGAGGACGTTCCCTATATCCGCGGACTGGATTCCCTGCTCGGAAACGAACTCAACGGCACCGCCAAGGATTACCTGAAGGACATGGGAGCGGCGACCGCCTCGAATGGCGCGGTCGGACTTTTTCACGTCGCGGGACTGACGCCCGAAGCCGTGGAGTCAGGCGAGACCCTGATCCGCCCCGACGCAAAGGTATATGTAATCGACGACGCCGAGCTCGCCCGCGTCAAAAAAAGTTATCCGCTGATCTGGCCGGATCCGGATGCCCGGCCGAAGCTCTGCTTCATCGGCTGTCCACATCTGTCCGGCAACCAGCTGCATGACTGGACCGCTAAGTTGTCAGATGCTCTCGCAGCATCGGGTCGTAAGACCGTTGCCGTACCGACCGTTTTCACGGCGGCACCGGCCGTCAAGGACGCGTTTGAGAAAACGGAGGATTACAACAAGCTTACTGCGATGAAGGTCATCCTGTCGGACATCTGTCCTCTGATGTACATGAATAATCCCAAATGCCGGATGATGCCGGTTATCACCAATTCCAACAAGCTTAGAACCTATACGAGCTCCCGCTATTACGATGACGAGGAAATTCTTCGTTATCTCTCCGAAGGAGGAATCTGATATGAGAACCTTTCACGGACGCCCCGTAGTTCCGGGCTCGGCAAAGGCCGAAGCTCTCGTATCCCATGCCGGCTTCAATACGCTGGCCAGTTTCCAGAAAAGCCTGATGTCCGGCGACAAGAAGGCGACTTGCTCCGATCAGAATAACGCGGATCTCTACGGAAAGCCGATGTTCGGCAAAGCGCTCTGCATGCCGCAGACGATCGGATCGACGACGGGCGGCATGGTCATGTACTGTGCGTCACAGCTCGGTCAGCAGGCCGCATGTCTTCTGTTCTCGGGTCCGATCGATTCTCTCGCGGCAGCGGGAGCGATCCTTTCCGATGTATGGACCGACGTACATATGCCGACGGTCGACAATCTCGGCCCCGGGTTTCTGGATTTCGTTAAAACCGGTATGACCGTCACTGTCGAAGAGGACGGCACCGTAATGGTTGACGACGGGAAATAACGGTAAAATCATGGTTGACGAGGGAAAATAAAGTATCGTCATGGTTGAAGGCGAAAAACAATGGTAAAGTCATGGTTGACGACGGAAAGCAGGCTGTCTCAAAACGAATGCTTTGTCGCACGTCCGTTGGCGCGAAGCTGGCTAAAACTCGTCACTTGACAATGATCTACGAAATCAGTCATTTCGGCTTTCTCGTATATCTGCCATTGAGTATAATTATTTCATTTATCATTGATTACCCACCATTTTAGTCAAAAGCCTAATTTGGTGGGTAATTTTACGAGCAGAAATGTGTTTATTTATCAATGATTACCTACTATTTTAATTCGAATGCCTAATTTGGTGGGTAATTCTCGCGCCTCCGTATGCTAATTTGGTGGGTAATTCTCGCGCCTCCGTATGCAAATCAAAGTTGAGTCCGTATAATGGTGTAAATTCAAAAAAGAGATGAGCCATATCTCAGACCTGTATAATGTTTGTTGCTACACAAATACATAACAGGAGGATTGAGAAATGGCTCAGGTCAATCTTACACTA
>Ga0209373_10001223_pt1 | contig 31750 bp, 31 predicted proteins | sample Higcelweek5metaG_FD_187173 | JGI IMG/M metagenome (GOLD analysis project Ga0209373, IMG submission 187173) | Freshwater pond sediment microbial communities from the University of Edinburgh, under environmental carbon perturbations - High... | ecosystem: Environmental > Aquatic > Freshwater >... | reverse complement strand
ATCTCTCAAACTCAGGCGCAAGGCCGCAGGATGGGACGTCCGATACATGAAGATCATCCTCGGCCTACCAACGCGTTAACCTGGATTCGTTGCCCTGCTTTCGCCCCAACGGTCAACAGCGCGCGCGCCGGGGCCGACGTGGCCCATCGCGTCGGCCCCGGCCTCCCCGCGTCAGGATTTTTTGACGAGCGGGCAGTTGCCTTGATCCAGCGGGCGGAACGCCTCCGCCGCCGGAATGGTCTTCAGATGGGTGTAATAATCCCACTCCCCCTTCGACTCCGCCGGGGTTTTGACCTGGAAGAAATGCATGTCGTGCACCGCCCGACCATCGACGCGGACCACGCCCTTGCCAAACAGCGCGTCGTCGATGGGCAGATCGCGCATCGCCCCGGCCACGGCGCTGGCGTCGGTGGTTCCGGCGGCCTTGACCGCCTTCAGATAATGCAGCGCGCCGCTGTAGACGCCCGCCTGATTGCCGGTCGGTCGGCGGCCCTTCATCCGGGCGGCGAAGCGGTCGGCGAAGGCGCGGGTCCCGTCGGTCAAATCCCAATAGAAGGCTTCGGTCAGATACAGCCCCTGCGCGGCTTGCAGGCCAACGGCGTTGACGTCGGTCAACTGCATCAGCAGCGCCGCCAGCTTTTGCTGACCGCCGCCGGTCACGCCGAACTCGACCGCCTGCTTGACCGAATTGATGGTGTCGCCGACGGCGTTCGCCAGCCCGATGATCTGCGCCCGGCTCGCCTGCGCCTGCAACAGGAAGGAGGAGAAATCCGACGCGTTGGGCGGGTGGCGGACGTTGCCCAGCACAGTTCCCCCGGCGCTTGTCACCACCGCGCCCGCGTCGCGTTCCAGCGCGTGGCCAAAGGCGTAATCGGCGGTCAGGAAATACCAACTCTTGCCGCCCTGCCCGACCACCGCCCGCGCGGTGCCGTTGGCGAGCGCCCAAGTGTCATAGGTCCATTGGACGGTGTTGGGCGAGCATTTCGGCCCGGTCAGTTCGGTGGTTCCGGGGCCGGACGCGACCATCATCGCCTTTGACCCGCGCGCCACCTCGTTGACCGCCAGAGCCACCGAGGAGAAGGGCACGTCGAGGATGGCGTTCACATGATCCTGGTCCAGCCATTGCCGGGCGATGGAGGATCCCAGGTCCGGCTTGTTCTGGTGATCGCCGACGACGACCTCGATGGTCACGCCGGGAAACTCCTTGGCGAAATCCTCCGCCGCCAGTTGGGCGGCGATCAGCGAGCCTGTGCCGGTGGAATCGGCGGCGAAGCCGCTCATGTCGGTCAGAACGCCCAGCTTGATCCGGTTGCCCGCGATCTCCGCCGCCGCCGGCCCCGCCCCAGCCAACACCACCGCCGCGCACAGTCCCGCCAGGGAGAGAGCCGCGCCGTCCAGGAACCCACGCTTGGCCATTATGTCCTCCGCATCATTGTTGTTGTTTGCGCAGCATCGCCACAATCAGGAGTTCCGCAGATCGGCCAGAACCGATTGCGCGACGTCGATCCGCACGACGCCGCCCGCGACCAGCGCGGCGGCGACCCGTTCGATCTCGTCGCCCAACGCGCCAGCCATCATCGCGATGTTTTGCGCGTGCAGGGCCATGTGGCCCTTTTGGATGCCGGTGGTCGCCAGCGCCTTCAGCGCCGAGAAATTTTGCGCCAGCCCGACCGCCGCGATGATGCGCGCCAGCCGCTCCGCCGAGGTGACGCCCAGAATCTTCAGGCAGCTTTGCGCCGTCGGGTGCAGCCGGGTGGCCCCGCCGACCAGACCGACCGCCATCGGCAATTCGATGGAGCCGGACAGATCGCCGTCCGCCGTCACCTCGAACCGCGTCAAACTGTTGTAGGAGCCGCTGCGGGCGGCGTAGGCGTGGGCGCCGGCCTCCACCGCGCGGGTGTCGTTGCCGGTGGCCAGCACCACGGCGCTGATTCCGTTCATGACGCCCTTGTTGTGAGTGGCCGCGCGGTAAGGGTCGGCCGCCGCGAAGTGATAGGCGCTGATGATTCCGTCGCGCACCGCGACTCCGCCGATGTCCTCGCAGCGCCACACGGCGCGGGCGCGGGCCAGACGACGGTCCGCCAGATTGGACAGGATGCGCAGATAGACCCGCCCGCCGGTCCAGCGCTCGATGCTCGGGGCCAGCTTTTCCGCCATGCTGTTGACGGCGTTGGCCCCCATCGCGTCGCGGGTGTCGACGATCAAATGGGTGATGAGCATCACCCCGCCCGCCGTCTCCAGCACGCGCGCCTCGACGTCGCGGAAGCCGCCGCCCAAGCTCACAAGGACCGGGTCGCAGGCGTCGCACGCCGCCTGGATCGCCGCGCGCTGGTCGAGGATGCGCAGGCGGGCGGCTTGCGGGTCGGCGACGTTCACCGCCTGGATCTGGGCGATCATCACCGTGCCCGACAGGGAGGTGGCGAAGCCGCCATTCTCGTAGCATTGCCGCCCGGCGTTGCAGACCGCCGCGACGACCGAAGATTCCTCCGTCGCCATCGGGATCAACGCCTCCTCGCCGTCGATCCGCATGTTGGTGGCGACGCCCAACGGGATGTTCATCGTGCCGATGACGTTTTCAATCAGTCGGTCGGCCAGGGCGGCGTCCAGATTGCCGGTGTCGCCCAGCCGTTCGACGGCGTCGGCGTCCAACCCGGCGAAGGCGGCGACCGCCTCCAGCCGTTCGCGCGGGGCCATGCGGTGAAAGCCGGGAATGCGGGAGGTTTTCGTCATGGTCACAGCGGCGTGTCTCCATCGCGGCGGCAGGTGAGGAGGTTTGTTTGTTGGCGCGATGGTCCGTGATACGAAGGGACGGCACAAGGGACAGTTGGCCGGTTTCTTCCCCAGACTGTCCCAGTGTTTGCGGTGGGACAGCGTGAGGACAACCGGCATGAGCCGCGTCGGCGACATCGTCGATCAAATCAACGACCAGATCGACCGGGGCCTGTTGAAAACCGGCGACCGCCTGCGCTCCGTGCGGGAGGGCGCGCGCGAGCATGGCGTGTCAAAGAACACCATGGCCGACGCCTATGATCGGTTGGTCGCTATGGGACGGGTGGAAGCCAAACAAGGGTCCGGCTACACCGTCGCCCGCGCAGCCAAACCCCGGCAGGAGCCGCGTCCGCCGCATCTGGCCGAGGCCGTCGATCATGTTTCGCTGCTGCGCGAGCAGTTGGAGCGGCATTACAGCGTCCGCGTCGGCGATGGGCGCCCGCCGCCAAGCTGGATGGAACGGCTGGAGGTCGGCAGCCACGCCCGCCTGATGCGGCCAAGCGGCGGCGACCTTGACCATGGTTATGGCAGCCCGTGGGGCTACGCCCCCTTGCGCGAGCGGATCGCCTTGACGTTGGCCGAACGCTCCATCATCGCCCCGCCCGACCGGATCTTGCTGACCCAGGGGGCCAACCACGCCCTGGACCTGATTTGCCGCCATCTGCTGGAGCCGGGCGATTGCGCGCTGGTGGACAGCCCCGGCTATTACCCGCTGTTCGGCAAGCTGACGCTGGCCAAGGTGACGGTCGCCGGGGTGCGGCGGCGGGCGGATGGCCCGGATTTGGAGGAGTTCGCGGCCAAGATCGCCGCGCTGAAACCCAAACTCTTCTTCACCCAATCCCTGGCCCACAACCCGACCGGCGGCTCAACCAGCATCGCCGTGGCGCACAAGCTGTTGCAGATCGCCGCCCAGCATGGCGTGACTATCGTGGAGGATGATCCCTTCGCCGACGTCCTGCCCGCCAGCGCGCCCCGTCTGGCCGCCTTGGACCAGTTGGAGCGGGTGATCTATGTCGGGACGTTTTCCAAAACCCTGTCGGCCAGCCTGCGCGTCGGCTACCTCGCCGCCGCGCCCGCGTTGGCCCGCAGCCTGTGCGATTTGAAAATGCTGACCATTGTCAGCACGTCCGATTACGTCGAACGGCTGGTTCACGCCTTGATCGCCGGGGGGCAGTATCTGCGCCATGTGCGCCGTTTGAAGACGCGCATCGAAACGGCGAGCGCCGAAGCGTTGGCGGCGCTGGAGCGGGTTGGCGTCGCCGTTCCGGTGGCGCCGACCGGCGGCTTCTACATTTGGGGCCAACTGCCTGAGGGGGTGGAGGAGGCCGCCCTGGTCCGCGCCGCCGCCGACCGGGGGATTTTCCTCGCCCCCGGCTCTGTGTTTTTCCCGGAGCGGGGGGAAAATGGCGGGGCCGAGGGCGGAGGTGGGCTGGCGATGCGGATCAACATCGCCTACGCCGCCGACCCGCGCTTTCTTGATTTCATCGCCGAACAGACAACGCGGCGCGCCGGTTGAGCGGCGCCGCTCAGGTCGGGGTGTCGCAAACCAGTTCGTCGTCGGCCTGTTGGCGCAGGCTGGCGCCCCGCGCGCTGAGCGTCAGCCCAAGGGCCACCACGGCGATCGCCGCGCTGATCCAGGGCAATTCGGCGTAGCCGACCCCGGCGCTGATCGCCACGCCGCCAATCCAGGCGCCCAGCGCGTTGCCCAGATTGAAGGCCCCCTGGTTGAGGGTGGAGGCGAGGTTCGGCGCCTCGGTCGCCGCGTCAACCACCCAAAGCTGAAGCGGCGCGCCGACGGCGAAGGCCACGAAACCCCAGACGCCGACCGTCAGAACCGCCGGAAGGGCGGACGCGCTGGTGAAGGCGAAGGCCACCATCACCAGAACCACCATCAGGAAGCTGCCCGCGATGGTCGCCAGCGCGCTTTTGTCGGCCAGACGGCCACCGGCGAAATTGCCCAGCGTGATGCCGACGCCGAAGACGAACAGCGCGCCCGTCACCGCCTGCGGCGTCAGACCGCTGACATGCTCCAGCAGCGGGGCGATGTAGGTGAAGGTGCCGAACAGGCTGATCGACGACACCACGCTGATGAGCATCGGCAGCAGAACCGGCCAGCGGCGCAGCGCGCGAAACTCCGCCGTCAAGCCGCCCGGCGATCCCGGCAAGCCCGACGGCAGGAAGCGGATCATGGCCAACCCGGCGACCACGCCGATGGCCACCACCGCGACGAAGGTGGAGCGCCAGCCCGTCACCTGCCCCAGCGCGGTTCCCAACGGCACGCCCAGAATGTTGGCGATGGTCAGACCGGCGAAGACTAGGGACACCGCCTGCGTGCGCTGGTGGCGCGGCACCAGATCGCTGGCGACCACGGCGCTGATGCCGAAAAAGGCGCCATGGGCGAAGGCGGTCAGAACCCGCGCCGCCATCAACAGCCAATAGCTCGGGGCCAGCGCGCAGCCGATGTTGCCAATCAGGAAGATCGCCATCAACGCCATCAGCGCCGTCTTGCGCGGCAGCCGCGCCGTCGCCATCGCCATCAAGGGCGCGCCGACCACAACGCCCATGGCGTAGCCCGACACCAGATAGCCAGCCTGCGGCACGGTGACGTCCAGGCTGCGCGCGACATCGGGCAACAGCCCCATGATGACGAACTCCGTGGTGCCGATGCCGAAAGACGCGGCGGCAAGGGCCAAGATGGGAAGCGGGACCATGCGGCAAGCTCCTGACGTCGGTCAGCGGATGGATCGGGCGGGGAACGCGGGGCGCGGAGAGTATTATGCTGCGACGCAGCGTCACACCATGAAACCCGAACTCCGGGCCATTGCATAGCTATGCAATGCGCAGAACAGCCTTGCGCCGGATGCGCGACAGCGCGGCACAGGCTTCGCGATCAGGGAGGCGGGTTGCGGGTTGAGCCGCGCGGGATAAAGCGGGCCTCGACCACGCGAACCCGCCCGCGCGCCGGGCCGCTCTCGCCCATCTCCCGCACAAGGTCGAGCGCCTGGACGACCAACCCCTCGGGATCCTGGTCAAAGGTGGTCAAATCGTAAGAATCCCAGGCGGCGGACGGGATGTCGTCATAGCCGATGACCATGACGTCCTCGGGGATGCGCAAGCCCAGGCGCTTGCGGATCGCGTCCATCGCCCCCAGCGCCACCAGATCGTTGGCGCAGAAAATCGCGTCGGCGGGGGCCTCGGCGAACAGCCGGGCCGCCGCCGCCCGCCCGCCGTCATAGCTGTAATCGCCGATCACCACGCGCGGCTCGCCCAACCCCAGCGCCGCCAGCCCGGCGCGGAAGCCGTCGAGCCGGTCGCGGCTGGCCGGGCTTTCTTCCGGCCCGGCGAGAAAGGCGAAGCGCGTCCCGCCGCAGCGACGCAGCCATTCGGCGGCGACCCGCCCGGCCCCCCGGTTGTCGGAATCGACCGAGGCCACCCAGTCGCTGGTGACGCTGGTGTTGCAGGACACGATGGGAATGCGGAAGGCCGACAGCGCGTCGGCCACCTCCTGCGACAGCACCGCCAAGCCGCTGACGATGGCGTCCACGCGGTAGCTGCGCAACTCCTCCAGCACGGTGTCGAGCGAATAGTCGCTTTCCACAGGCACCAGCAGCACCTGATGCCCGGCGTCGCGCAGCCGGGTGGCGAAACGCTCCAGCACCGCCCCGTAAAAGGCGTTGCGCAAGCCGCCAACGATGACCGCGACCAGACCGGAGCGGTTGGTCAGCATGATCTGCGGGATGATGCTGGGCCGGAAGCCAAGCGCGTCCGCCGCCGCCATCACCTTGCGCCGGGTTTCCGCCGACACGCTGGCCCCCGGCGTGAAGGCGCGCGACACCGCCGACTGCGACACCCCGGCCAGCCGGGCCACGTCGGTGGACGAGGCGTATCGCTTGCCCGGTGTCATGATCGCGCCGCCGCCTCGTTCGGGTTGTGATGTTGGGCCGGGATGATAGGGGATCCCGCCCGCCACCGTCCACGCTCGCGGGCGTCGCCGATCAAATGCGAATGACTTGCAATTGCGGTTTGGCTTTTGTAGGCTGCCTCACGCACACCCCACCCATCCAACCCCACCCAACAGAGAGCGCACCCATGCTGCAAAACGCTGTCGCCGTCCCGTCCGCCGGTCCTGCCTTGTCGCTGCCGGTGGTGGAATCCGCTGGCCTGATGGCGGGCGGGCGGGAAATCGTCATCCAGCACGCCGGGCAGAGCTACCGCCTGCGCGTGACGCGGGCCAACAAGCTGATTCTGACCAAATAAACGGGGCGGACTCTTATTTTCCGCCACGGGTCAGCAAGAACACAAAGACGCCGACGGTGACGACGATCACGCTGGCCGCCCCGACCAGGGCGATGTAGGTCTGCATGTCGAAATTCATGATGCTTCTCCCCGGAACGCGCGCCGCGATGGCCTGAACGGTCCATCGGCGCCCATGCCGGAACGCTAAATGGCTGTCGGGTCGCCGCCATTGCGAATTGTCAACGACGGGTTGCGACAGAATGGCCAGCCCGCCGCGAACCAGTCCGCAGCGAACGCCCCAAACGAAAAGGCCCACCCCCGGACGGGGATGGGCCTTTTTTCTGCACGCAGCGCCGATGTCGTGACCGGGTCCGCGCCGGGCTGGGGTCAGCGCGGCGAGAGCACCATAATCATCTGACGCCCTTCAAGACGGGGCATCTGTTCGACCTTGGCAGCCGCTTCCAACTCGTCGCGGACGCGCATCAACACGTTCATGCCGATGTCCTGGTGGGCCATTTCACGGCCCCGGAAGCGCATGGTCATCTTGACCTTGTCGCCTTCCTCCAGGAAGCGGCGCGCCGCGCGCATCTTCACTTCGTAGTCGTTGTCGTCGATGTTCGGACGGAGCTTCAGCTCCTTGATCTCGACGATCTTCTGCTTCTTACGGGCCTCGTTGGCTTTCTTCTGCTCTTCAAAGCGGAATTTGCCATAATCGAGCACCTTGCAGACGGGCGGATCAGCGTTCGGGACGATCTCGACAAGGTCAAGATCGGCGTCGGCGGCCACCGTGAAAGCTTGATGAAGCGGGACAATGCCCACCATCTCGCCTTCCGCGTTGATGAGGCGCACCTGACGTGCCGTGATCTCGCGATTCAGGCGCGGGCCTTCGCGAACGGGATCCTGATCGTAAAGCTTTGCTATGACCATCTCCTTGGATGCGCCGAGCGGAAGCCCACCCCCCGAACGGCAACGACGGCGCTGGATGCAACCGATATCATGCCGCCCTTTAACAGCAACAATGACACAGGTGCAACAGTTTCTCGGTTTCATCGCGATGAAACCGGCGGACACGACGCCCAGCGCTGACGCTTTGGCGGGCGTAACCCGCTCAAGAATGAAAAATAGGCTCTGTCCGGGGATTAATCCAGGTTTTTTTCCAGTCGGATTCGTGCTAACGGCCGCGAATCCAAAAATCTCGTTTTCAATATTAATATCGTTTTAGAGACAGCGGAATCGCAAAACTTCTCTTTTTCGAGATATAACAGAACGCAGCCAAAACGGCAAATGGCGGGTTTTCAAGGGTTTCGGCGACTCACAACCGCGCCGCAAGGCTGGCACGGCCCTTGCGATGAACAACGGCATGCCCCACCGGGGCGCCCCCGCCGCCGAAGACGCCGCCCATGCCGCTCGTCACCACCAACATTCTGCTGCCCGACCCGGCCCACCGCCTGTGGCCGCTGGTGCGGTGGGATGGCCGTTTGTGCGACTGGTACCCCGGCGCGGTGGCCTTGACGGTGCATGGGCATGACAAAGGCGCCCAACGGCGCCTGTTGCTGACCGACGGAAGCCGGCTGACGCAGCGACTCGACCATGTCAGCCAAATCGACGACGCCTACAGCTACACCATCCTCGACAGCCCCTATCCGGTGGCCGACCTGCTGGCGCAGATCCGCGTTCACCCGACCGGCGACGGCAACGCCGTGCTGACCTGGACCGCCAATTTCCAGACCACGACGCTCAGCGAAAGCAAAACCGAACGGTTCGTCCGCGACCTCTACGAGGTGGGAATCGAACGGCTGCGCCGCCTGTTGATTCACTAAAGCCGACAAAACACCGACCCGACGCCGACAACAAAAAGCCTAAAGGGAGCATCGTCCAAATGAGTTTTCTGATCTGCTTGGGAGCGCTCGCGTTCCTGATGCTGGTCGCGTATCGCGGCTTCAGCGTCATCCTCTTCGCGCCGGTCGCGGCGCTGGGCGCGGTTCTGCTGACCGACCCGTCCGCCGTGCCGCCGGTCTTCACCGGCCTGTTCATGGACAAGATGGTCGGCTTCGTGAAGCTCTATTTCCCGGTCTTCCTGCTGGGCGCGGTGTTCGGCAAGGTGATCGAGCTGTCGGGCTTCTCCAAATCCATCGTGTCGGCGGTCATCAAGCTGATCGGGCGTGAACGGGCGGTGATCTCCATCGTCCTGGTCTGCCTGCTGCTGACCTATGGCGGCGTGTCGCTGTTCGTCGTCGTCTTCGCCGTCTACCCCTTCGCCGCCGAGATGTTCCGCCAGAGCGACATCCCCAAGCGCCTGATCCCCGGCGTGATCGCGCTGGGCGCCTTCACCGTGACGATGGACAGCCTGCCCGGCACCCCGCAGATCCAGAACATCATCCCGACCACCTTCTTCAAGACCGACGCCTACGCCGCCCCCTGGCTTGGGACCATCGGCGCGATCTTCATCCTGATCGTCGGCATCGTTTATCTGGAATGGCGCGTCCGCTCCGCCGCCGCCAAGGGCGAGGGCTATGGCGAGGGCCACATCAACGAGCCGGAGGCCGTCGTCGCCGAGAGCCTGCCCAATCCCCTGATCGCGCTGTTGCCGCTGGTCATGGTCGGCGTGCTGAACAAAGTTTTCACCCTGGCCATCCCCGGCATTTATGGAGCGAGCCATTCCGTGGCCCTGACGCCGGGGGCCAAGCCGCTGGTCACGGCGGTCGGGTCGGTCGCGGGCATCTGGGCGGTGGAAGGCGCGCTGCTGTCGGGCATTCTGATCGTGCTGGCCTTCGCCTGGAAGCCGGTCTCCCAGCGCTTCGCCGAGGGCACCAAGGCCGCCATTGGCGGATCGCTGCTCGCCTCGATGAACACGGCCTCGGAATATGGCTTTGGCGCGGTCATCGCCGCCCTGCCCGGCTTCCTGGTCATCGCCGACGCGCTGAAATCCATCCCCAACCCGCTGGTCAACGAGGCCATCACCGTCACCACGCTGGCCGGGATCACCGGATCGGCGTCGGGCGGGATGAGCATCGCGCTGGCCGCCATGGCCGACCAGTTCATCGCCGCCGCCAACGCCACCGGCATTCCGATGGAAGTCCTGCACCGCGTCGCCGCGATGGCCAGCGGCGGCATGGACACGTTGCCGCACAATGGCGCCGTCATCACCCTTCTGGGCGTTACCGGCTTGACCCATCGGCAATCGTACGGCGACATCTTCGCCATCACCTGCATCAAGACCCTGGCGGTCTTCGTTGTCATCGCCGTCTACTACCTGACCGGGATCGTCTGACCATGAGCAAACTGATTTCCCTGGAAGACGCGGTCGCCCGCATTCCCGACGGCGCGTCCCTGCTGATCGGCGGCTTCATGGCCGTCGGCGGTCCCAACCGGCTGGTGGACGAGCTGATCCGCCAGCGCAAATCCAACCTGACCCTCATCGCCAACGACACGGCGCGGCCCAATTTCGGCCTGGGCAAGCTGGTGGTGGAAAAGCTGGTGGCGAAGGTCGTCACCAGCCACATCGGCCTGAACCCGGAAACCCAGAAGCAGATGATCGCCGGGGACATCCAGGTGGAGCTGGTGCCGCAAGGCACGCTGGCCGAGCGCATCCGCTCCGGCGGCGTCGGCTTGGGCGGCGTGCTGACGCCGACCGGCGTCGGCACCTCGGTGGAAGAGGGCAAGCGCACGGTGGAGATCGACGGCAAGACCTATCTGCTGGAATTGCCGATCAAGGCCGACTTCGCCCTGATCGCCGCCAAGCAGGCCGATCTCTACGGCAATCTGACCTACGCGCTGACCGCGCGGAACTTCAACCCGATCATGGCGCTGGCCGGGGCCACCGTGATCGCCGAGGCCGAGGACATCGTCCCGGTCGGCTGCATCCCCCCCGACGCGGTGATGACCCCGTCGGTGCTGGTCGACCACATCGTCGCCAACACGAAACGCTGAAGACAGGGAGACATCAAGTCATGGACGAAAAGACCCTGATCGCCAAGCGCGTCGCGCTGGAGCTGATGGACGGCGACCTCTGCAACCTGGGCATCGGTCTGCCGACGCTGGTCGCCCGCTATGTGCCCGCCGGGCGCAACGTGTTCTTCCAGTCGGAAAACGGCATCGTCGGCATGTCCGGCCCGGTGGCCGGGGCCGACAACCCCGACCTGACCGACGCGGGCGGCTCGCCGATTTCCGCCCTGCCGGGCGCGGCGTCCTTCGACAGCGTGCTGTCCTTTGGCCTGATCCGTGGCGGGCATCTGGACGTCACCGTGCTGGGCGGCTTGCAGGTGGACGAGGAAGGCCATCTGGCCAACTGGATGGTGCCGGGCAAGATGGTGCCGGGCATGGGCGGGGCCATGGATCTCGTCACCGGCGCCCGCCGGGTGATCGTCGCCATGCAGCACAGCGCCAAGGGCGAATCCAAGATCGTCAAGCGCTGCACCCTGCCGTTGACCTCGGTGCGCCGGGTCGATCTGATCGTCACCGATCTGGCGGTGATCGAGCCGACCGACGGCGGTTTGGTGCTGAAAGAGACGGCGCCGGGCGTCACGGTTGAACAGGTGCTTGCCAACACGGGTTGCGAACTGATTCTATCGCCGGACCTTCGTCCCATGCCCCTGGAAGGGTGAGCACCATGACCCAATTGCACGGCAAGGCCGCCCTTGTCACCGGATCGACCAGCGGAATCGGCCTGGGCGTCGCCCGCAAGCTGGCGGCGCAGGGCGTCGATCTGATGCTGAACGGCTTCGGCGACGCCAGCTACATCACCGATCTGTGCGGCTCGCTGTCCGACGAGTTCGGCGTCCGCGTCGATCACAACGGCGCCGACATGTCCAAGCCGGAGCAGATCGAGGCGATGGTCGCCGCGACCGAGGCCGAATTCGGGCGTCTCGACATCCTGGTCAACAACGCCGGGATTCAGCATGTTTCCCCGGTGGAGTCTTTCCCGGTGGAGCGGTGGGACGCGGTGATCGCCATCAACCTGTCGGCGGTGTTCCACGGCACGCGCGCCGCCCTGCCCGGCATGAAGACGCGCGGCTGGGGCCGCATCATCAACATCGCCTCGGTCCATGGCATGGTCGCCTCGGTCAACAAGGCGGCCTATGTCGCGGCCAAGCACGGCGTCATCGGCCTGACCAAGGTGGTCGCGTTGGAAACGGCGGAAAGCCCCATCACCTGCAACGCCATCTGCCCCGGCTGGGTCTTGACCCCGCTGGTGCAAAAGCAGATCGACGCGCTGGCCGCGTCCAAGGGCGTGTCGGTGGAAGAGGCCGGTCGCGAGTTGCTGAGCGAGAAGCAGCCGTCCAAATCCTTCGTCACCCCCGAACAGTTGGGCGATCTGGCGGTGTTCCTCTGCTCCGAAGCGGCGGGCAACATGCGCGGCGCGGCCCTGACCATGGATGGCGGCTGGACGGCGCAGTGACGCGCCGCTCCACAAGCCCGGTTTGAGGATTGTTCCCCCCTGCCAAACGCGGCTACGGCATTCACACATCTTTGGCTTAGGCAACTCATTGGAAGAAAAAGAACTTTCCTCCGTCATTCCCGCGAAGGCGGGAATCCAGACTGATCCATAAGGTTCGTCTGGCAAACTCTGGATCCTCGCCTTCGCGGGGATGACGGGAAAGTCATTCCTTTTCAATTGGTTGCGGTAAGAAAAAGATGTGAGAATGCCGTAGGCCAAACGCGGCGGGGGTGAACCTCACACGATCACCCCGGCCAGCGCCGGGATTTGCTCCAGCGCGTCGGCGATGACCGACAGCACCCAGCGGCATTCGGCGCGATCCGCCGCCGCGCCCAAACAAATCCGCAAGGCCTCGGGCGCCGCGTCCCCACTGACCACGTCGCCCGCCGCGAAGGTGTCGCTGACCACGGCGGCGATTCCGCGCGTGCGCAGATGGGTGGCGAACTCCCCGCGCGTCCAGCTTGGCGGCAACTCCAGCCACAAATGAAAACCCTGCGGGCAGGCGGCGAAGCGCCCCGGCGTCAGCAGGGTCGCGGCGAGCGCCTGCCGCGCCTCCGCCTCCTCGCGCAGGGCGGCGAGCAGCCGGTCCGCCGTGCCGTCGGCGATCCAGCGGGTGGCGATGGCGCTGGTGATCGGCGAGGCCATCAGGGTGGTGGCCCGCAGCGCCCCGGTGACGCGCAGCGCTTGGCGAGCGTCGGGCGCGACGACATAGGCGACGCGCAGGGCGGGCGACAGGCATTTCGCCAGCCCATGGACATGGAACACCCGATCCGGGGCCAGCGCCGCCAGCGGCGGCGGGCTGTCGGGGATCAACGGGCCGTAAATGTCGTCTTCGATGATGCTGACGCCGAACTCCCGCGCCAGCGCCACCAGGGCGAGGCGGCGTTCCAGCGGCATGGTCGCCGTCGTCGGGTTGTGCAGCGTCGGCATGCAATAGAGCAGCGTCGGGCGGTGACGCTCGAACAGCGCCCGCAGCGCCAGCGGGTCCAACCCGTCGCCATCCATCGGGGCGCCAATCACGGTCAAGCCAAGCTGGCGGGCCACCGCCTTGAAGCCGGGGTAGGTCAACGCCTCGGCGCACACCACGTCGCCGGGGCGGGCCAGCAGGGTCAACAGGGCCAGCAGCGCCCCTTGGGTGCCGGGGCATAGCGTCAAGCGTTCCGCCGTCATCCCCGGCAGGCGGGGGGCCAGCCAGCGCAGGGCCGCCGCCTTGTCCGCCGCGCCGCCATCCGTGCCCGCGTTGTCCGGGTAGCGCAGCAGCGTTTGCGGCTCCAGCCCCATCACCGCCTCCGCCGCGCCGCGCCGCAACTGGTCGAGCAAGGCGGGCCGGTCGGGAATCGGCGGCTGATTCATCGTCATGTCGATGAAGGGCCGCTCCGTTCCGCGCTCCACCAGCGGCGCGGCGACCGGAAGCGGCGGCGCCGCCCGCACGAAGGTTCCCTGCCCGACATGGGCGTCCACCAGCCCCCGGCGCCGGGCCTCGCCATAGGCGCGGCTGACGGTGGTGAAATCCAGGCCGATCCGCGCCGCCAAGGCCCGTTGCGGCGGCAGCCTTTGACCGGGCGACAAACGGCCCTCGCGCACATCCTCGGCGATGGCGTCGGCGATGGCGAGGTAGACCGGCTTGTCCTTGCCGGACCTGCCCCCGCCGTTGGTCTCCGCCCGCGCCAGCCGGGGCGTCCACCCCGCCGCGTCGGTCGGTTCCGTCTTGTCGTGATCCACCTGCATGACGGTCATTTGACCGAGGCGGCGGGCGCGGCGCAAGCCTCGACCGCGATGGCGACCGGCGGCGGGACGATCAATTCGGCTTCCGCCGCCTTGTGGATGTATTGCGCGCAGACAATCCATCCTTTCAGGGGCCGCAACAAACCCAAACACCCGATCAACAACAGCGGCAGCGAGGTCAGCAGATGGACCCACAAGGGCGGCTCCATCGCCACCTCCAGCCAACCGGCGAATCCGACGACCGGAAAGCTGACGATCGACATCACAAAAAAGGCCGGGCCGTCCGCCGGATCGGCGAAGGAAAAATCCAACCCACACGCCGCGCAGCGCGGGGCCAGGGTGAGATAGCCGTCGAACAGACGCCCTTGCCCGCAACGGGGACAGCGCCCCCGCAGGCCGCAATCCATCGGCGTCAAACCCGGATGCGAATGATCGGCGTGTGATTGGTCCATGGGAGGCGCTCCACCTGTGAAGGGTTACGGGCTGAGAAAGACGCTGTCGTGCCGGGCGCCGCCGCGCGGCTCCGCGTTTTTGCCGCTGGCGCCGTCGTCCTCGACCCGCAGATCAAACGTCACCGGCAGCGAGGCGGCGGACAGGGCGGCGGTGGGAACACGGGCGTAAACCCGGTAGGTGGCGACGCTGCTGGGCTGGGCGGTCAGGATCAAGCTGTCGCGCTCGCCGGTGTCCCCGGCGCTGGCCAGCGCCGCGCCGCTCAAGCCTTGCAGCGTCAGCCGGTAACGCCGCGTCTCCCGCGTCATGTTGGAGATCTTGACGGTGTAGGCGTTCTGCACCCGGCCATCGGTCAATTGGACGAACAGCGGCGCGCGGTCGCGCAGAATGGCGATGTCGGCGCTGGGCTTCAGCAACACGCTGATGACCATCAACCCGACCACCACGACCATGACCAGCGTGTAGACGATGGTGCGGGGCCGGACGAAACGCGCCGTGGCCGGAGCCGCGCCAACCGCCTTGGACGCCTGCGCCGTTTCGGTGTCGAACAGGATGAGGTCGCCGGGCCGCCCGACGCGGGTCATCACGTCGTTGCAGGCGTCCACGCACAGACCGCAGCCGATGCAGTCCATTTGCAGGCCGTCGCGGATGTCGATGCCGGTCGGGCAGACATGGACGCAGGCGCCGCAATCAATGCAATCGCCCAGCCCTTCGGCCTTGCGCTCCGTCTCGGTCTGGCTCTTGCGCAGCGGCGCGCGCCCTTCGCCGCGCCACGCCTGATAGGTGACGACCTGGCTGTCATCGTCGATCATCGCCGCCTGGATGCGCGGCCAGGGGCAGACATACAGGCACATTTGTTCGCGCATGAAACCGGCCATGGCGTAGGTGCTGGCCGCGATGAACAGAATCGACCACACCGCCAATTCCGGGGCCTCGAAGCGGAACAGTTCCGCCGTCAAGGTCGGCGCGTCGGCCAGATAGAAGATACCGGAAGCCCCCGTGACCAGCGCCACCAGCATCCACGCCGTGTGCTTGACCAGCTTCCGGGCGATCTTGTCCGCCGTCCAGCCTTGGCGATCGAGCCGGACGCGCTCGCCCCGGTCGCCCTCCGTCAGCTTTTCGATCCAGACATACAGATCGGTCCAGACCGTTTGCGGGCAGGTGAAGCCGCACCACACCCGCCCGGCCACCGTGGTGGCGAGAAACAGCCCAATCGCCGCCAGGATCATCACCCCGGTCATGTAATAGATGTGCTGGGGCCAAAGCTCCAAAGCGAAGATGTAGAAGCGTTGTTCGCCCAGATCGAACAGCACCGCCTGATCGGCCACCCCCGGCCCGCGATCCCAACGCAGCCAAGGCAGCAGAACGAACACGGCCAGCAGAACCACGCCCAACCAGGTCTTGATGCGGCGATACCGCCCCTTGACCGCTTTCGGGTGGATGCGGCGGCGCGAGACATACATCGGCCCCGGATCGCTCGCGGTCGGCCCGGCCTGAAACGGCAAAGCGGTGGCGACGCCGCCGGAGCGGGGCGGTTGGTTCGGCATGACAGCCTCGGTCGAAAGAGGAATGGCGCGGCGAACAGGCAACCCCTCGCCCGCAGGGCGGGCCGAAGGGCTGGCGCGACGGCGCGCGCACCGCAAAACCGTCGTCGCTGTCTGGTCTGTTTGTACGCCGATTGAATGCAGACATCAAGGCGATTGAATGCGTCATTCGGACGCAATCAATCCAATATTATCCATTCAATGCGATATTGTATGGATACGAGAGGCCGCCTCACCCCTTCGCCCGCAGGCCGAGACGGGCCATCTTCTTGTAAAAGGCGGCGCGGGACACGCCCAGGCGGCGGGCGGCGACCTCCGCCTTGCCGCCGCTCAGCGCCAGCGCCCGCCGCAAGAGGTCGCGCTCGAACCCGTCGAACGCCGTGTCGTAATCGGGCAGCGGCGGGGCGGGTTCGGGCGGCGGGGCAGGAACCGGGGCCGCCGAGGCCGGGGCCGGAAGGGCGGCGCTGGCCGCGCGGCGCACCGTCGGCAGGGCTTCGGCCAGATCCTCCACCGTCAGCCGTCGGTTGTCGGTCAGCAGGCAGGCGCGTTCCAGCACGTTGCGCAATTCGCGAACGTTGCCGGGCCAGGGGTGACGGCTCAACGCCTCGACCGCTTCCGGGGTCAGGCCGCGTCCGGGCAGGCCGGTGCGGGCGGCGATCTCCTGCAACACCGACTCGGCGATGGCCTCCAGCCCGTTGCCCAACTCCGACAAGGACGGCAAACGGATCGGCAGCACGTTCAGCCGGTAATAGAGGTCGGCGCGGAACTGGCCGTCGATGATCCGCTGTTCCAGATCGACGTTGGTGGCGGCGATCACCCGGACATCGACCTTGATCGGACGATCCGACCCCAGCGGCTCGATCTCCTGCTCTTGCAGGGCGCGCAGCAGCTTGGCTTGCAAGGCCAAGGGCATGTCGCCGATTTCGTCGAGGAACAGCGTGCCGCCATCGGCGGTTTTGAAGCGCCCCTCGCGCCCGCGCCGGTCCACCCCGGTGTAAGCCCCGGCCACCGCGCCGAAAAACTCCGCCTCCAGCAGCGTGTCGGGAATCGCCGCGACGTTGACGCCGACGAAGGGCCGCCCGGTGCGCGCCGACAACCCGTGAATCGCCTGGGCGATCAACTCCTTGCCGGTGCCGGTTTCGCCCATCAGCAGGATCGGCGCGTCGGTGCGGGCGGCCAGACGGGCCTTGCGCTTGACCTCCAAACAGGCCGGGCTGTCGCCGACGTAGCTTTGCAGGGTGTAGCGCGGTTGCCGCCGTTCGTCCAAGCGCCGCTTGGTCGCCGCCAGTTCGGCCTCCAGGCGCGACAGTTCGGCCAGCAGGGGTTTCAGCCGGTGCAAACTGTCGTAGAGGACGAAGCCGACGGCGCCGATCACCGCGCCGCTGTCGTCGGTCAGCGGAAAGCGCGACACCACCAGCCGTTGCGCGCCGAACAGCATCAGATCCAGCAGGATCGGCTGGCCGCTGGTGATGACCTGCCGCATCTGCGAGTTGGGGATGATCTCCTCCACCTCGCGGCCAATCGCCAGGGCCGGATCGGCGATGCCCAGCATCTTGGCGTATTTGGCGTTGATCCAGATGACGCGGGCGTCGCGGTCCACCGCCACCGTGCCTTCGGACTGCTTGTCCAGCGCCTCGAACAGCGACGGCATGGCGCGTCCGCGCAGGACGTCCAGACCGCCACCAAAGGAGCCGCCGCCGAACGGGCCGACGAAACCGCCCTTGCCATCGCTGTTGAACACGCCCGTCATCCGCGCGCGCCCGTCACCCGAGGTTGATCCGGCCCTGCGCCAAACCGCCGACGATGCTGCCGGTGGTCGGGACCAGCGGAATCAGGCAGGCTTGCAGCGCGTGATACAGGTCGGGCTTGCCAAAGAACGGGTTGACCGTGGGTTGCATGTCCTCGCCAAGCTGGGGGTGCCAGCCGCCATGCTCGCGGTCGATCAGGCGGGTGGCGCTGAAGTTCCAGATGCGCTGATACCACTCCTCGTAAAAGGGATCGCCGTCGATGGCGTTGAGGAAGGCCGCCGCGCCGATGCCCTCGCAGCAGGGCCACCAGTAGCGTTCGCGGATGCGGGGCGAACCGTCCCACTCCAACGTGTAGTAAAAACCGCCGGTCGCCGCGTCCCAGCCATCGGCCACGGCTTGGCGGAACAGGCTGGCCGCCGCCCCCGGCATCCAATCAATCCGCCGCCCGCCCATCTCCCACAGTTGCAACAGCAGCCGCGCCCATTCCAGCCAATGGCCGGGCGTCGTGCCGTAGGGGCGGAACATCGGGCTGCCCGAATAATCGCGGTCGAGCGTCCAATCCTCGGTGAAATGCTCCGGCAGCCGCCACGCGTTTTGGGCGGCGTGGCGGCGGACGATCAAATCGGCGATCCGCTCGGCCATCCGCAGATAGTTGCCGTCCCCGGTCGCCTCGAACGCCGCCATCAGGGCTTCGGTCAGATGCATGTTGGAGTTCTGGCCGCGATACTTGTCCAGGGGCCGCCAGTCGCGGCTGAACTCCTCCGCCACCGCGCCATGCTCCTCCTCCCAAAAGCGTTCGTGGAGCACGGTGGAGACGTCGGTCAGCAGCCGGTCGGCGTCGGGATGCCCGGCCAGCTTGGCGCTCGACGCCGCCAGCAGGACGAAGGCGTGGCCGTAGGCCTGCTTGCTGTCGTCGGTCGGCGCGTCATAGCCAACGCCCCAGAAATAGCCGCCATTGACGGCGTCGCGGTGGCCGTTCCACAGAAAGGCCATGCCGTGATCGACCAGCGCGTCGGCGCCGGGCCGTCCCAGCAGATGGGCGATGGAATAGCAATGGACCATGCGGGTGGTCACATGCAGGGCGCGGCCCGGACGTCCCCCCGGCGGCGCGCCGACCGGCGTCGGCTGACCCCGCCGGTCCAGATCATGGAAGCCACCCAGCGGGTTGAGGCTCGCCCGCTCAAAAAAGGCGAACAAATCATCCGCTTGGCCCAGCAGCCAGGACCGATGGCTGGGCAGGCTCGCCCATTTGGGCGCGGCGGGGTTGAGGGCGAAGGACGTCACGGCGATGGCTCCATTCGGCGCCGGTTGTTGTGGTTCAGCCCCCGGCGCGCGCCGTCCGTCGGGGCCGGTGATTCGCGCGTTCGGGGGATTCCGAAGTTGATACTTCATATTATTGAACATTTTTCTTTTTACTACTCAACAGCATGGATGGAACCAAGAGAAGTCCGTAGACAACTGTAAATAAAAATGATGAAGATGAAAAAGCTATTCTCTTTCTTACATTGCTTCCATATATTATACATTTATCAATATATATAATGTGAATAATAAACATTATAAATGTTATAATTATAGCCAAGAAAAACAATACATAAGTTTTCCAAACGCTCCCGAATATCTCCGCATTATGATTATGCTTGTGTGATTCATATATGTACGAAGTAAATATAGAAAAAACTATAGCGATATTAAAAGAAAAAACATTTATCACATATACCGATCGGCAGATATACTGATCATTCTGATTGGAAATACCCCTAAGAAGACTGTAATTCGGGATTATATCAAAAATCCTTATGGCATCACTATTAAATATGAAACTTATCACGTCTCTCCCTACTCCATAAGAAGAAAAAATAGAAATCAACCCAATAACAGTCAGTCCAATAAAAAAATTAGTAGAAAGAATTCCAAAAAAAAACTCGAACATGCTTTTTTCTTTATTTTCCATCAGAATCTCCAACAGTATTAATTGCAGTGACGTTGGGAGAACTTCAGTTCTCGATAAAAACTTCGATTAAACCCCATAACCGTTTTAGCCACTCTTTGGTTGAACAAAGCCGATGCCCACACGCAGCGCCTCCCGCCGCGCATAGTGCGGACTGGGCGACGTCTTGCGCAAGATCCACCGCGCGACTCTGGCGACGTCCATCAGAATTCCATTGGAACCCGAAACAGGGGCATCCCGGCCCCGATGGCTCCTTCAGGGTTTTCCCGATGAAATTTGGGAATGCAAATCCTTGTTAAGCCTTATAGACTGCTGTTCGTGTAACGAAAGTTTAAGAGTCTCGACGCTGTACTGAAACAGAAAAAGAACACAAAATTACCGCCATCTGGGGAGTAGGGGAAATTCTCGCATTGGTTGCCTTTGGCGCTCAAGCGAAGCTTCCTTCTTGATCGCACCGTTGACGCCGTTGCCAGGATAAGGCCACCCCGGTTGCAGGGAATCGGGGCGCCGACCAGAAGGGGAGCCGGTAGGATGCTGAAATTTGTAACGCGGGCGCTGGCCATGCGCGTGGTCGTGCCAATCGCCCTGATCGTCACGGTGATGGTTCTCATCACCGTCGTCAGCGCCGCCAAAATCAATTTGGAAGACGGTCGGGCCTCGCTGGAGGACCGCGCCAACGTCACCACCAACATCATCGCCGGGGGGTTGACCGAGGCGCTGTGGAACGTCGACAAGGAATCGGCGACGTCCCAGCTCGCCGCGCTCGGCAACGACCCCGACTATGTCAGCAGCAAGGTGGTCGATCCCAAGGGCGTGGTGTTCGCCAGCCACGGCAACGCGGCGGCCAGCGGCGCCTTGATCCTGGTGCGCAAGGCCGACGTGGTGCGCAAGGCCGACGGGCGCAGCACCGTCCTTGGCTCGGTCGAGGTGCGCTTGTCCGCCGCGCGGGCCGAAAAACAGGCGCTGGAGCGGGCGACGATGCTGGCCATCGCCGGTTTTCTCGCCCTGGTCGCCGTCTGCGGCGTGCTGTTCTGGATCGTGCGCGGGGCCACCAAGCCCATCGTCCAGTTGACGGCCACGATGTCGCAACTGGCCGCTGGCGACACCGCCACCATCGTTCCCTCGCAAGAGCGCAGCGACGAGATTGGCCGGATGGCCGCCGCCGTGCAGGTCTTCAAGGAACACGGCATCGAAAAGCAGCATCTCCAGGCCGAACAGGAACGGATGCGCCAGCGGGCGGAAAGCGACCGCCGCGCCGCCATCGCCGGGGTCGCCGACAATTTCGAACGCCAAGTCAGCTCGGTGATGGCCGAGGTTTGCTCCACCGCGAACCAAATGGGCGATTCAACCCGGCTGTTGAGCGCCGCCGCCGAACGGAACGGCGAGGTCAGCCAGCGCGCCGCCGGAAACGCCGCGTCGGTCAACAGCGGCGTGGACAGCATGGCGGCGGCGGTCGAACAGCTCGCCGCGTCCATCCGTGAAATTTCCAGCCAAGCCCAGCGCTCCCAACAGATCGCCGGGGAGGCGTCGGTGCGCGCCAACCGGGCGGAGGAGCGGGTCGCCGGATTGGTCCAGGCGGCGGACAAGGTCAACGCTGTGGTGACGCTCATCAACTCCATCGCCAGCCAAACCAACCTGTTGGCGCTGAACGCGACCATCGAGGCGGCGCGCGCGGGCGAAGCGGGCAAGGGCTTCGCCGTGGTGGCGGGCGAGGTCAAGGCGCTGGCCAACCAGACCGCCAAAGCGACCGAGGAAATCGAAAGCCAGATCCGCGCCATTCAGGATTCGACCGGCGCGGCGGCGGGCGAAATCACCGAAATCGCCAAGGTCGTCAGCAGCGTCAGCGAAATCAGCGCCTCCATCGCGGCGGCGGTGGAAGAGCAGAACGCGGCCACCGGCGAAATCGGGCGCGGCGTCAACGAAGCGGCCCAGGGCGTGCGCGCCCTGTTGGGCGACGTCAACGCCACCACATCCGCCGCCGAACAGACCGGCGACGCCACCGGACGCCTGCGCGACGCCATGAACACCCTGCAAAGCCGCGTCAACGCGATGCAAGCCCAGGTCGGCGATTTCGTCGGATCGCTCCGCCGGGCCTGATCTCCCTCCGTCCCCGCATCCCCGCCCCATGGCGCCGGTCTTCCGGCGCCATTTTTCTTGGCGGTGAACCAGCCCGGCTTTCTTGACGTATCGGTTAGACAAGCGTGCGGCCCTTCCGGTCGGCGCCCAGCAACCGCCAGGAATCGGGGCCTCGCCATGATAACCGTCCATCATTTGAACAACTCGCGCTCCCAGCGCATCCTCTGGCTGCTGGAAGAGCTGCGAGTCCCCTACGACATCGTCCGCTACGAGCGCGATCCGCAGACGATGGCCGCTCCGGCCAGCCTGCGCGCCGTCCACCCGTTGGGAAAATCGCCGGTCATCACCGACGATGACGGGGCCGGGACCAGCCTGACCATCGCCGAATCCGGCGCCATCCTGGAGTATCTGGTCGAGACCCACGGCGATGGCCGCCTGCGCCCGCCACCCGCCACGGCGGAACGACGCGCCTGCGCCTACTGGCTGCATTACGCCGAAGGTTCGCTGATGCCCCTGCTGCTGCTGAAGCTGGTTCTGGACCGGATGAGCCGCCCGCCGATGCCGTTCCTCCTGCGTCCCATCGCCCGCAAGATCGCCGGCGCCGTGACCGCCGCCATGGTCGGCCCCCGCCTGACCCAGCATCTGGACTATCTGGAGGCCCATCTCAGCGCGTCCACTTGGTTCGCCGGATCCGAGTTCAGCGTCGCCGACATCCAAATGAGCTTCCCCCTGGAAGCCGCCGCGTCGCGCGCCGGACTGGACGGCAGCCGACCGGCCCTGATGGCGTGGCTGGAGCGCATCCACGCCCGCCCGGCCTACCAGCGCGCCCTGGAACGGGGCGGCCCTTACGCCTACGCCTGATTGCGACTGTTTCTAAAATGTGGCGGCGCATAGGACGGATGCGCGCGGGGCGGATCACCCATCGCGTCAAAAATGCTATCGGTGGTTTCCAGCCTTTTCCACGCCACACCTCGGAAGCGTCCGTGTCCGTCCACCCCTGTCATCCATGCTGAACGCGCCCGCCATCCTCCTGTTGGGCGCGGTTCTGGTCACGCTGTGGATGGCGTGGCGCAGCGGGCGGTTGCCGCATTTCCCCGGTCGGGTGAATTTCGTGGCGATGCAACTGTCGGCGTCCTGGTGGGCGACCGCCGCCGCCTTGGAGATCCTGGCCGTGACGCCGGACGACAAGCTGTTCTGGGCCAAGATGGCCTGGATTGGCATCGTCGGCGCGCCCAGCTTCTGGACCCTGTTCATCTGGTCCTACATCCACGGCGAATTGCGCCCACGCTGGCGGCTTATCCCCATCGGCATGGGTCTGCTGACCTGGGGCGTGGCGATGACCAACGATTGGCATCGGCTGATGTATGTCTCGGCCATCCCGATCAACGACCAACCGGGCGCGGCGCTGGACTACAGCCACGGCTTTTGGTTTTTCGCCACCACGGTCTATCTCTACGCCTTCATGGTGTTGAGCGTCGTCGTCACCGCCAGCGGCATCCACCGCGCCGCGCCCACCTACCGCGCCCATTATCTGGGGTTTCTGCTGGCGATGGCGGTGCCCTGGATGGCGAACATCGGCTATGTGACCGGCAACGCCTTTCTGTTCGATTTTGATCCGACTCCGTTCAGCTTCCTGCTGATGGGATCGGTCTTTTACTGGCTCATCACCCGGCGGCGGCTGTTCGCGCTGCTGCCGGTGGCCCGCCACGCCCTGCTCGACGCGGTTCCCGACCCGGTTTTGGTCCTGGACGCCGACGGCACGGTGGTGGAGGCCAACCCGGCGGCGCTGGCGCTGAGCGCGGCGCCGGGCGGCTTGATCGGCCGCCGTCTGGCGGATCTGCCCGATCTAGGCCCGGCGCTGGCCGAGCGGAACGTCCCCACCGACGGGCTGCAAGCCCGCCTCGTCAGTTTGGGCCAGGGCGCGGGGCGCCGCGCCTTCGAGGCCACGCGAGTCGCTCTGGCCAGCGGCGCCCCGGCCAGCGGTGGGGAACGGTCGGTCGGCCATTTGCTGCTGTTGCGCGACGTCACCCACCGCCGCCGGGTCGAGGCCCAGCTTGAGGAGACGGTCCAACGGCTGGACGCCGCCCGCGCCGAAGCGGAAACAAGGCTCACCGCCGAGCAGGAGGCCAAGCACGCGCTGAACAGCTATCTGTCGATGGCGGCGCACGAGTTCAAAACCCCTCTGGCCATCATCGACAGCGCCGCGCAATTGCTGATGATGGAGGCGGAACGCAACGCGCCGTCAATGCTGCCCCGGTTGGACAAGATTCGCCAAGCGGTGCGCCGTCAGGTCAATCTGTTGGAAAGCTGTCTGGCCGACGACCGGCTGTCCCACCCCACCGTGACGTTGCGCATGGAGCGGATCGACCTGCCCGCCCTGCTGCGCGCAATCGCCGAGGCCGCGCCCAACGACGACGCGGGCGAGCGGCCAATCCAACTGGAGTTGACCGACTGCCCGGCGCTGTTGATCGGCGATTCGGCCCTGCTGGAGCTGTGCGTTCACAATCTTTTGGGCAACGCCCTGAAATACTCCCCGCCCGGCGGTTGGGTGGAGCTGCGCGCCTGGACCGAACAGGCCGAGGATGGCCGCCCGCTGGCCGTGCTGGCCGTGACCGATCAAGGGATCGGCGTTCCCCCCGACGCCCTGCCCCACATCTTCGACCGCTTTTTCCGCGCGCCCAACGCCAGCGGCGCGGCGGGCAGCGGGGTCGGGCTGAACATGGTGCGCCGCATCGCCACCCTGCATGGCGGAACCATCCAGGTGGACAGCCAACTGGGCGTCGGCAGCCGTTTCACCCTGACCCTGCCGACGGACGGAGCCGACCAGGATGCCGACAACGGCATGGCTGCCATCGCGCAAACGCCGCCGCCGAACCATTCGCTGGACCGATAGTTTCTTGCCAAAAAGCGGTGGCGCTGGGAATAATCCCGCCCTCACCACCAGGATATTCGCACGATGAGCGATCATGACCCCACCGTCGTAAGGCCGACGCCAAAACCGCGCGTCCCCCTGACCATCGAAGAGACGCTGGTCGCCGCGACCATGGCGCTTGTGGCGCTCATCACCTTCGCCAACGTGGTCATGCGCTATCTGACCGACGTTTCTTTCGCCTTCACCGAAGAATACTCCATCGCCCTGATGGTCGTGTTGACCTTCCTCGGCGCGTCGGCGGCTGTGGTGAAGGACCGTCACATCCGCATCACCTTCGTGACGGACAAGCTGTCGCCAGCCAACCGGCGGCGGGCGGAAATCTTCGCCATGCTGTGCATGGTCGCGATGTACGGCCTGTTGGTGATCTATGGCGCCTGGAGCACCTGGGACGATTATCGATTCGAGGTGACGTCCCCCGCACTGGGCCTGCCGCAATGGATCTACACGCTCTGTCTGCCGGTTCTGTCGGTCGCCGTGCTGGCCCGCGCCGTCGGGCGGATCATCCGCATCCGCCGGGGCGTTGAAAAGCTGGAGGGCGAGGCGTGATAACCGCACTGCTCTTCGGCTCTTTCCTGGTCATGCTGCTGCTGGGCGTTCCCATCGCCGCCGCCCTGGGCTTGGCGGGAACGGCGACCATCGCCACCGCGCATCTTGGCGTCATTTCGGTGCCGACCAGCGTTTACACCGGCATCGCCAAATACCCGCTGCTGACCATCCCGATGTTCGTGCTGGCGGGAACCATCTTCGACCGATCCGGCGTGGCGCAAAAGCTGGTGCGCTTCGCCACCTCGATCATCGGCAACGGGCGCGGGTCGCTGGCGGTCATTGCCGTGGTCGTCACCATGATGATGGGCGGCATTTCCGGCTCTGGTCCCGCCATCGCGGCGGCGGTCTGCGGCGTGATGGCGCCCAGCATGATCCGCGCCGGATACCCGCGCCCCTTCATCGCCAGCACCATCGCCGCCGCGTCGGCCACCGACATCCTGATTCCGCCGTCGGTGGCGCTCATCATCTACAGCGTTCTCGTGCCTGCCGCGCCGACGACCTCGATGTTCGCGGCGGGCATCATCCCCGGCACCTTGGCCGGTCTGGCCCTGATCGTTCCCACCCTGTGGTTGGCCCGCAAGCACAATCTGGGCGCGGAACTGTCGCACGAGCCGCGCCCGCCCTTCTGGGGCAGCTTGTGGGACGCCGCGCTCGGCCTGTTCGCCAAGGTTCTGATCCTGGGCGGCCTGCGCTTTGGCATTTTCACCCCAACCGAAGCGGCGGTGATCGCCGTGGCCTATGGCCTGCTGTTGGGCATGGTGATCTACCGGACGATCAAGCTGCGCGACCTTTACACCATGCTGGTCGACGCGGCGGAGATCTCCGCCATCATCCTGACGGTCATCGCCTTGGCCAGCGTCTTCGGCTGGGCGCTCAGCACCCTGTCGGTGATTGACCCGATCACCGAGGGGATCCTGAATCTGGGCATCGGCGAGAACGGCGTGATGGCTCTGCTGATCCTGATGCTGGTCATCGTCGGCACCTTTCTGGACGGCATCTCGATCTTCATCATCCTGCTGCCGCTGCTCATCCCCATCGCCACCGCCTATCATTGGGATCTGACCTGGTTCGGCGTGATTCTGACGCTGATGATCGCGGTGGGACAATTCACCCCGCCGATGGCGGTCAATCTGATGGTCGCCTGCCGGATGACCGGCTGCACGATGGAAAGCACCGTCCGTTGGGTGATCTGGCCGCTCATCACCATGCTGATGGTGACGATCGCCGTGGTGGTCTGGCCGGAACTGGCGCTGTGGCTGCCCCGGCGGATGGGCTTCTAAGACACCTCCGCCAACGCGCGGGCCACGTCGCGGCTGGTCAAATGCAGACTGGCCGCGACGTCCAGCCCGCGCCGCTGGATCTTCGCCGCCGCCGCCCGCTCAAAGGCGGGTCGATGGGCGGCGAAGAAGTCCAGACACTCTTCCGGCGTGCCGGGACGCCCCAACGGCGTCCGGCCCAACAGCGCCCGGAACGCCAAACGGTGCACGGCGCAAAAACCCTGATGGCTCGGCGGCTGAAAGACCAGCGCGTCGATGGCCGGACGCCACAGGGATTCCGCGCCGTCGGCCATCAACCGCCCGTCACCCCGGAGACCAGCAAACTGAGCGCCAGCGCCGACATCACCACGCCAATCAGCGTGTCGAGCACCCGCCACGCCAGCGGCTTGGCGAACAGCGGCGCCAACAGCCGCGCCCCATAGCCAAGCGCGGCGAACCAGACCAGGGACGCCGTCATGGCCCCCCCGGCGAACCACACCCGCTCATCCACCGCGTAGCGCCCGGCGATGCCGCCCAGCAGGACCACGGTGTCCAGATAAACATGCGGGTTGAGGTAGGTGAAGGCGGCCGCAGTCGCCAGCGCCCGGCACAAGGGCAGATTGGCGGCCCCCTCCGCGCTCAAGCTCTGCGCGGTGAAGGCGCTGCGGAAGGCGCGGAACCCGTAAAAACCCAGAAACGCCGCGCCGCCATAGGCCGCGCCCTGCAACAGCACCGGGCTGGACGACACCAGCGTTCCGAACCCCGCCGATCCGGCGGCGATCAACAGCGCGTCGCTCAAGGCGCAGAACAACACCAGCGGCAGAACATGGCGCTTCACCAGCCCTTGCCGCAGAACAAAGGCGTTTTGCGCGCCAATGGCGACAATCAACCCACCGCCCAGGGAAAAACCCTGGAGCGCCACCCAAAACAAGGAATTCATGGACGCAAACCTCATCGCAAGCCGACCGCAGAGGTTGCGGCGACCAATCTCGGGAACAAGCGGACAGCGTAAGCGAAACCGTCAGGCTCGACGGCGGCTGCGCTTTTCCAGATGAGCGGCGACGATGAGATCCATAAGAACGCGAACTTTCCTGACACGACCCGTCGCTTGTACCCGCCGCCGGACGGGGCGTCAACGCGGGGCGCTCAGACAGCAACGCGGCGGCGGTTTTATCCGTTCATAAGAAACGGGCCGCCAACAGTGTGGCGACCCGTTCTTGCAGCATCATAGAGGCTGGGCATGGTGGTCGTTGGTCGTCAGCCTTGCGTGCCGCTCGGCGCCGGGGTTCCGACGGAACCGACCGTGTCGGACGTGGGGGGTGGGGCGGCGCTGGCGCTGTGGGTTGTCGAACAATCCGCTTGGGCGATACCCACCGTCAGCAGAGTCGCGACGCCAAACAGCGTGGCCACGACCGAACGTGCTCCATGAGACATCGGATCACCTCCCTTCCGCAAAGTTTCGTCGCTGAACAGAATGACACAGTTGCGCGGTTGGTCAATCCATCCAAATCGCATGAGCCAGACGCGGCCCCCGCATGCGGGGATGGACGGGGCCACCCCATCGGCGCCAGAGTCTCCGCCGCGTTGCGGCAACCTTGGCGTGGTGATGGATCTCGCGTGGCTTGATGATTTTTTGGCGGTGATCGACAGCGGCAGCCTGCCCCGCGCGGCGGAAGCCCGCGACGTCACCCCCGCCGTGCTGACTCGCCGCCTGCGCGCGCTGGAGGATTGGGTCGGCGCGCCGCTGTTCGACCGCGACGGGTCGCCCGCCGCGCTGACCGACGCCGGACGCCGATTCCGTCCGGTGGCCGAGGAAGCGCTGCGCCGCCTGCTGCAAGGCCGCGAGGAAACCCGCGCCGCCGCCCAGGCCGACGCCGCCACCCTGCGCTTCGCCACCACCCCGTCTCTGGCGCTGACCTTTTTTCCGCCCTGGCTGCGGGTGCTGGAGCAAAAGGGGCGGCTTGGCCCCGTCACCTTGTCGTCGGACGGGATGGAGGCCGGGGAACAGGCGATGCTGGCCGGTCGGGCGCATTTCCTGCTGTGCCACGCCCACCCCAACGCCCCCCGCCCCCGGTTGACCAACGACGCGGTGCAATCCGTTCTGGTCGGAACCGACCGTTTGGCGCCCGTCTGCGCCCCGGATGGCGAGGGCCGCCCGCGCTTCCCTTTGCCGGGCCGCGCCGAGGCGCCGGTGCCCAGCCTGTCCTACAGCCGCGAGTCGGGACTTGGCCGCATTCTGGAGGCGACCCGCAGCGCCTCCGCCCCCGCCGTGTGGCTCGACACCGTGTTCACGGCGCCGACCACCCCGGTGTTGCGCAGCCTGGCGCGGGACGGGCGCGGCGTCGCCTGGTTGCCGGAGAGCGTGATCGCCGACGATCTCAACCGGGCCACTCTGGTTCCGGCGGGCGATTCGACCTGGAACGTGCCGCTGCAAATTCGCCTGATCCGCCCGCGCGCCCGGCAAAGCAAGGCGGTGGAAAGCTTCTGGACGCTGGCGGTCGAAGCGGCTTTGTGGCGTGGCGGCGATCCAATGGTTAACAGTCCCGAAATATCCACGGCAAAAGACATGTAATTTCCCGCAACTTGTACGATTTGTTCATTGACAAAAGATCTCACCGGCGCTCTGAGAGTCGATTTCAGTGGCTATTCCCCTCCCCTTGAGGCAAAATTTGCCTATCTAAGGAAATCGAGGTCGCGCTCAAGCGACCGGAGGAGCCAATCATGGGCGTCAGCAGCATCGGTGGATATGGCGGCTATCAGCAGCCCTACACCACGCCGCTCAGCAGCGGGCCGACCGCCGCGCAGCGGTCCACCGCTCCGGCGGAAACCGCGCAAGAAGACCAGACCGAGCGGACCCGCCGCGATCAAGCCGCGCAGGCCAGCTCGCAAAGCACGTCGAACGGCAACACCACGCCGACTCGCGGGCAAAATCTGAACATTTCCGTCTGATCGCGTTGGCCGAACACCGCGCGGGCCGGTTCGCCCGCGTGAGAGTTCAGTCCACCAGCGAGACGGCAAGGCGGGGAGGCACCGATGGAAATCCGTTCTGTTTCCAACGCAGCGGTGAATCGCCCGACGGCCTCCTCGATTGCCGAGGCTGGCGTCAACGCCACCGCGTCGCTCGACTCGTCCGCAGGCGACGCCTCCGGCGATAAGAAATCGTCGTCGGCTGTGGCCGGTGGCTACATCAGCCCTTACATCAACTACGATCAAGGCGCCCGAGTCGCCGTTCTGCTGTTCCGCGACGTCGAGACCGGAGCCACGCAGGACCAAATCCCCTCGCGCCGCGTGGTCGAAGAGTATCGCCGCACGGCCAGCCGCTTGGGCGCATCGTCCGAACAGAGCGGTGGGCAAGGATCGACCAACTCCAGCGCCACATCCGCCAAATCGGCGGCTGCTGCCGGAACGACCTCCACCACCGGCGCCACCAGCGGCGGAGCCGAGTCCTCCCCGTCGTTGGGCGTGTCTTTCGCCTCGTTCGGGGCCAGCGCCACATCCACTGCGGCCTCGTCCTTCGCCGCGACCAGTTCCAGCCCATCCAGCGGCGGCGGAGTCGGCGCCTCCACCACCCCGGTCGCGATCAGCGGCGGCGGTGGCGGCAACTCCTATTCGGGCGGTCTGGTGTCGGTGACGGTGTGATTCAGTCCTCGGCTTGATCCGGCCCCGCTTGTTCGGGGTTGGCGTCTGACGATATTGCGGTCGGCTTTGGCAAGGCCGCCATTTCCTGTTCCACCACGTCGAGAATGCGGCGCAGCGCCTCGGCGGAGATCGCCGACTCCATGGTCAGGCCGTCGGTGAATTTGCGCAGGGCGCCGATGGAACGGCGCTTGCCGACATAGGCCTCGTCACCCGGCTCGCAGGGCAGGACCACCGGCCCCTTGTAATAGCTGCCGCGAAACCCCCATTGCCGCCGCCCGTCGGCCCGCCATTCCGTGCCGTCGGACAGCACCATGCAGCGCTTGTCTTGGGTGAAACGCTCCACCACCGCGATGCTTTGCGGCCCGGACTGGCTGTTGTGGATGGTGACGCGGGCGCCGACGGCGAAACTGGCGGCAGTGGTCATGATGTCTCCCAAAAACGGCTCCCAACAAAACAAACGCGGCGATTGATCCCAGCGTTCAGCCCGAACGCGGCAACGGATCGCCCGGACGCAAATCCGTATCACAGCCGGGGTCGAGTCTGGCGTCAAAACCGGATTCCGGCAGCGCCCGTTGCGTCTCCACCGCCGCCCGCAGCCGATCCTTGGCGGCGCTGCGGCTGCTGTCCTTCGCCCTGCCGGGACGCAGACCGTTCAAGGCCGACAGGAAGCTGGATCCCGCCGAACGCGGCGCGCTGAGAATCGGGCGTCCGGTCGCCGCGACTGGCAGCGGCGGAATTTCCACCGTCACCGCGTTGGCCCGGCTGGCCCGCGCCTCGACCGCCGCCCGTTCGACGATGCGGGCGCGGCTGTCCGAATCCATCGTCTGGAACAGGCGGGCGGCTTCGCCCAACTCCTCTTCCGCCTGGAAATCAATGGCGCGGCGCAGCGCGTTCGACAACAGGCGGAACTCCGGCACGCCAGGAATCCGCTCGTGATCGACCGCGCGGGCCAACACGCCGATGGCGTCCAAAGTGTCGCGGTCCAGGGATCGGTCGGCCATCAACGGGCTGCGTCGGTTGCGGAAAGGTCGCCACTATCGGCAAGCGCAGCCCTGGGTTCAACCGAACTCTGCGCCACGCCGCCGCATAACCGGCATGTCACCCGCAAGCCGCCCCCCGCCGCCGCAACGCCTCGACCAGCATCCAGCACAACGCCGCCCAGGCCGCGCCGACCGACCAGCCGGCCAAAACATCGGTTGGCCAGTGCACCCCCAAATAGACCCGGCTCGCCCCGATCATCAGGCTCAGCAGCACCGCCGCCGCCATGATGTAGAGTTTCAACCGCCTGTCGCCGACGCTTTGCGCCACCAGCGCGCCCAAGGTCAGCCCAACCACCGCCGACAGCATGGCGTGGCCGCTGGGGAAGCTGGCGGTCAACACCACGTCGCCGTGCGGCACTAGATCGGGCCGCGCCCGGCCAATCAGATGTTTCAAGGCCGAA
>Ga0209373_10001222_pt1 | contig 31750 bp, 34 predicted proteins | sample Higcelweek5metaG_FD_187173 | JGI IMG/M metagenome (GOLD analysis project Ga0209373, IMG submission 187173) | Freshwater pond sediment microbial communities from the University of Edinburgh, under environmental carbon perturbations - High... | ecosystem: Environmental > Aquatic > Freshwater >... | reverse complement strand
GACGGCTTTGGTCATGCGTTCGCGGGAAAGTACGAATCGGTGTTCTGCGTCAACACGGGGAGTCCGGAAGACCGGCTCGCCTCTTTCGAGGATGCCCTGCGCACGGTCTATGCGAGCACCATGGATGAATCAGCGCTCGCGTACCGGGAGCAGCGCGGATTGCAGGATAGCGACGAGCAAATGGCGATCCTTGTTCAGCGGGTATCCGGATCGCTTTTCAGGAATTTTTTCATGCCCGCGGTTGCGGGTGTGGGGTATTCCTTCAATAACTGGCGCTGGCATCCCGAGCTCGATCAGCGCGCCGGAATGATTCGCGTCGTGATCGGCCTTGGAACGCGGGCGGTCGACCGGACCGGCAGCGATTATCCCCGGCTGGTGAGCCTCGATCGCCCGGATCTCGATCCTGCGGGTGTCGCGTCTCGCGCGCAGTATTGTCAGCGCGCGGTTGACGGCCTTGATCTGGAGAATAGGGCGTTCGCGACGAAGCCGCTCGAGGAAATCCTTCCCGACGTCCCTTCCTGGCTCGTCGATATCCTCTGCGAGCGCGATTTCGAAACCGAGCGAACGCTCGCGGAACGCGGTCAGGCGCGGCAGATACGCATCGGCACCTGCGCGGGCGTCGTCGCCGGGAAGGAGTTGCTTGCCGATATTCGGTCAATGCTGCGCGCGCTTCAGGACGCGTACGGCAATCCCGTCGATATAGAATTCACCGTGAACTGGACCACGGGTGGCGAGTACCTCTTAAACCTGCTCCAGTGCCGTCCTCTTCAGTCCTTGTGCCTTCCCGCAGCCTCAAGCGGTTCCGCTTCCGAACGCGACGCGATCGATGCCGCCGCGCTTGCCGCGGTCCCTCCGGAAGACGTGTTTTTCTTTCTCCACCGGAATACCATGGGACCGCAGCTGAATTGCCGAATCGACGCGGTCATTTCGATTGATCCCGTCGCGTACTACAACCTTCCGTATCGGGATAAGCCGACGGTCGCGCGGCTTGTCGGTGCGCTCAATGCGCGATACTGCGGTACGGGCAAGACGGTGATGCTGCTTGCGCCCGGAAGGATCGGGACCTCGTCGCCGGAGCTGGGGCTCGGCGTTTCATTCGCGGAGATCGACAACCTCGGCGTCATCTGCGAGGTCGCCTGCTCCGGGGCAGGGTATCAGCCAGAGCTTTCGTACGGTAGCCACTTTTTCCAGGATCTCGTTGAGTCGGGTATCTTCTACGCTGCGATTCCCGAAAACGATCCTCCCTCGATGTTCCGTCCGGATTTTTTCGTGAGCGGGAAAGACATCATGAGGGAGCTGCTTCCGGAATCCCCGTTGGAGGATGGGATCATGCGGGTGTACGAACCCGACGAGCTTTTATTCCGGTCGGACGTCGTCAGGGGAAGTTGCCTGTGCGCGCGATTCGGGTCATGCGCATACAAGTAGTATCCGCGCTTGAATCTTTTTTTGGGCGATGCTATCCTGCGGCCTGAGGCATGGCAAAGAAGCATAAGTCCCGGTAGGGATTTTGTTTACTTTGCCTTTTTTTTTGAAACGCCATAGCGGCGGATCGCGATGGAAGGGGAGATTACGCATGGAGACGAATAGCGAACCGCAGGAACTCTACCACGAGATATTCGGCTCGATCCTCGACCGTAAGGAACTGACGCCTTACCTCCTGCGAAACTGCGACGACTACCGCTTATCATTGCGGAGCGCGACCTCGATGATGGGGAACCGGGGGTTCGCGATCGTTGATGGCGAATTGGCTCCGGGTGAACGGGATCGCGCCTCCGCGTACGTGAGGCAGGCGGTCGCGTACATGACCGGCGCCCTTTTTCCAACCCTCTGCGCGCATCTCGGAGAGCTCAGCCGTCTTGACTCCCCGCAGCGAACGCTCTATCAAAGCGTCGCGAGCGGTATCGCCGAGTTTACTGATCTTCTTTCATGTGGACTTATGGCATTGATCGACGAGGATCCTCGACATCTTTTTCTCCTCGCGTCGTCCGCAAAATACCCGCATCTTTTCCGCGGGCACCCGGGATCGCCTGAACGCGTTCCCTCGCGCTGGCGGATGGCCGGCTGCTCGATCCTGAAGATGTGCCACCTCATAAAGTCAATAGAGGAAGACAGTCAGGATATTTACGACTATGCCCGCCTCGGTCTTTTTCTCGAGTCGCGGGGCATTCCCCTTTATGGGCTCTTTGAATTTCCCTGGGACGATCCCGCGCACGAACCGGATGACGAAAACGCGCGCCGCGCTTTCGTGAAGCTTGCTTCCTTCTTTCGGAAGCTGCATGCCTCGATCACGGTCGATCCGGAAAGGCAAACGATGGTCTTCAATAGCGGCGATGGCGTGCAAGTCGACATCATCGAGGTTAAGGCGCGATTGAAAAGCCCGGAAAGCATGTTCGCGAAATTGGGAAAGGACGCGTCGGAAGAGGCCTACAATATACGCGACATACTTGCCGTCACCTTCCTTCTGGAAAACCACGACGATTCGCTGACGCTTTTTCACGCCCTTCAAAAACAAGGCGTTATCCTCCAGGAAAACACGGCGTCCGCCTCGGTTACCCAGACGCTCTTCGAAACGCCGTTGGACATGGAAGGCGCGGTCGGCGCCTTAATGCGGAGCCTCATGCGCCGCGAGGGGATCATGGCGGAGCCCGACCCGCTCGAGGTCCGAAAAAACGCGATAGACTTTTTCAGGTCGTTGAGCACCAACGCCGAGGCGAATCCCCATTCATCCGGTCAGCACCGGAAATTCCAGTGCAAGATAAACTTCTCCGTTCCCGTGCAATATGACCGGGAGACGGGAAGGATCCGCCTTCGCGGGTCGGCGAGCGCCGTGACCCGTCAGCACACCCTGCCGGTTGAGCTCCGGATTTCGGACGTCCGTAGCTGGGAGGCGTCAGAACTCAAGGGCGAAGCGCACCACAGCGCCTACAAATGCCGGCAGTTGCTGCTCCTCTTAAACCGTCTTTTTTCGCCGCTCATATCCTTTCCGGAGGAAGCATTCGCGCAGCTGCGGAAGGATCAGGATTGCCTGTTCGGCTGAAGCGCCCTATCGATTTATCAGGAAATGACCGGAAAGGTAAGCTTGATCTCAAATTGATTAGCGCGGATTGAGGTTTCGCACGACCCTCCCATTTTACGCATCATTTCATTTACGAGAGAAAGCCCAAGCTTGGAAGTCGCCATTGAATTGTTTGCTGGATTAATCGAATTCAAAAAGGATAAGGAAACGGTATCGCGATGCCGTTTCACGGTGATGACAACCGGGTGGCAGGGCGCCGCGTATCGATTGATGTTCGAAACGATATTGTCGACGATGCGATAGATGCAATGGCTGTTAACCTGCACCTTCTCGTCTTTTATTAATATTTTCTTTGAGATGTGAAAGCCGCGCTCTTTCAAAAAAACCAGGGCTTCCGAAAGCACCTCGTCAAGAATGCTTGCAATAGGTTGCGGTTCGTCAAGCAGCACCGAATAGGGGTTTTTTTCCGAAGTAAAGTCCTCGAGGTTCTCCGATAGTAGCCTGATCTTGTTCGCGATAACCGAAATCTTTTGGATGTAATGATCCCGTTCTTCATCGGTCAGGGTTTTCTTCGTCTTGATGATCTCGATAAACAATATTAGGGTCGTTAAGGGGGTTCGTAAATCATGAGAGATCGCGGAGAGGTTTTCAATTCCTGCCTTGGTGCTGGATTTAGGTTTTTCGTTTTTTTTGATAAAGGCCTTTCGCATCTCGTTCAAGCTGGTTGCCAGAGCCGTAAGCTCGTCATCGCCGTGAATAGGTATTTCATAGTCAAGGTTTCCACCTTCAAGGATCCCTACGCCGAAAACGATTTGGTTGATATACGATAAATGCTTCCCCGTGAAAATGATGACTATGGACGTAAACACAATAAACGAGATGATTAGTTGAATAACCGTCGCCAGCTCAAAAAAACGATATTCGAAAAAGCATTCGAGATACGCGGGAATGGTACCATCTTCTAGCGAGATCGTGTGATTCGGTGCGTAGGTAACGCCGTTACGGTCGTCGATCTCGGACGGGTTAGCCTTCGGGAAATCTGAGTCATATATCCTTTCCGTCCCGTTGAACATGATGAGTCGCACATACTTCTCATTTTTCTTCCAGTCGCCGATTCTCTCAAGAGCATCCGAGCTGATTCTTTTATCCTTTACGAATTCTTGCAGGGAATGAATTACGCGGATGGTCTCTTTCTCGACGTAATGCGTGTTCCACATATAGTTTGAAATTACCGTGTCTGATATCTTTGACAATCCTGTAAAGAAAATTGTCGAAACGCAAAAGGCCGCAATAAGCACAACGATGAAGTTTCCAATCGTACTGTGAAAGAACTGTAATCTCACGGGACTATTCACATTTGTATCCCTTTCCCCAAACGGTCTTGACGTATCTCGGGTTCTGGGGATCGCTCTCGATCTTCATCCGAAGTTTACGGATATGAACCATAACGGTTCCGTTTGACGAGAAGGTATATATTCCATTCCAGACCTTCTCGTAAATGTCCTGCGCGGAGAATACCTGCTTTCGATTTGTTGCCAATAGAAGCAGTATCTGATATTCGGTCTCCGTGAGCTTTACTTCCTTTCCTCTCAGTATGACTTGGTTGGTTCCTTCGTAAATTGTAAGATCCTCTACTGAGATTGTCCGTTCTTGAACTTGCAGTTCTTTTTTTCCTTTGTATACGGTGTAGCGCCTGAGCAGGGCTTTGACCCTGCTCAGTAATTCGGGGTAAGAAAAGGGCTTTGGCAGGTAATCGTCGGCGCCAATCATCAGCCCCATCATTTTATCGGAATCGTGGCTTTTTGCGCTGAGAAAAAGGATAGGGATGTTTGAGGTCTTTCGTATCGTTTCGCAGACTTTGAGTCCTGACTGCCCGGGCATCATGATGTCGAGAATTACCATGTCTATATCGTCCGAGAATTTCGATAAGGCCTCAAGCCCATCTTGTGCCTCAATTACGTGATAAGACTCGCTTTCGAGCAATATCCGAATTCCCTCTCGTATTTCCTCGTTGTCATCAACGATCAGAACCGTCTGCGCCTTCATATACCCTCGGATTTAAATATAAAAGAGATCGCGTGGTTTGTAAACGATCGCCGGCCATTCGTAAGAAAAGATAATAAACCTTAAGAAATCGTAATAAATAGTATTTTTTGCTTAAGGTAGATTCGTGGTATAGGTTGTCCTGGAAAGAACTGAAAGGGGATTGATCCGTGATGAAAAAGATTTTGAGTGCCATGGCGTGCGTATTACTGATTATTGGGATGGCACCATCTGAAACCGTCTATGGTGTTGATGAAATTGTCGGTCTCGCGATAAAAGAAAATACCACGATACAGCGGGATGATGTAGCTCTGTACGCCCTTCGAAGGAAAGCGGGTAAGTCATGGTCATCGATGATCCCTTTACTGTCGGCGGGGGGCGAGCTTACGCGAACGGGGGAATCAACGGCACCTCTCGGCGCGAGCACGCTCTCCGCGTCTGTCTCGGTTTCCGCGAGTACGTTTGCCGCAATGAAACAGGCTCGTCTGAGCTACGAAGCGGGATTGCTCAACCATGGCGCCGTCGTTCGGGAGGTAGAGCGTTCAGTGAGAAAATCGTTTTACTACATGCTGTACGAGCAAGAATACGTGAAATACCTCACGGTCGCATTCGAGACTGCTGAAAACCAATATGACCTGACGCTGGCAAAGCAGCGGGCCGGGCTTGTGCCGAATCTTGATGAGGTGGCGGCGCGAGTGAATAGGGAAAACAGCCGACTTGCGCTCATGGTGGCGGAAAACGACTACCGCAATGACCTTTCGGCCTTTAAGCAGTCAATTGGTTTGTCTTACCAGGAGGATGTGGTTCTGCAAGGATCGCTTGATGCTCCATTTCTTGAGGGGTTTGTGGATGCGAATAATCTTGTGGCGATGTCGCCCGAGTATTTATCGCTGGTGAAAAAACTCGCGGTCGCCAAGACGGCGAAAAAAGATGCGGCCATGAATGTCTGGTCACCAACCCTGTCTTGCACTGTCGCCTCGCGACGCCCGTTGTCGGGATCTGACCGGGATTCGTCTTCATCGACGCTCAACGTAACGGCCGCGTTGAGTTTCCAGGTCAATGAGTTCCTTCCCTGGTCTTCAGCGCGAGAATCGGCGCTTACCGCGGATGATTCCATTAAAGACCTTGAATTGCAAATAAAAGCGCTGATTACGGCGGATTCAAGTAAAAAAAAGTCATTGATACGCGAGATCGAGAACTTAAGGAAAACTTTGGAAACGCGGCGATTGACGGTATCGCTCGCGGATGAAAGCTACCGATTGACCGAAGAAGCGTATAAAGCGGGGTCGAAGGACGCGATAACGATGAAGAATGCTTCCGACGCGCTCCAAGAGGCGAAGGTTGGGATGATGAAGGAATCGTACGCCCTGATTTCCTCGGTTCTCGACCTTGAATATCTGTGCGGCGTCCCGTTTGGGACCATTGGGAGGGTAAAATGAATCGGAAGAACGTATATGTGCTTATGGGTGCGTTCGCTTTGTTTGCGACCGTCGTGCTGGTCGCGATCGCAGGCGCAGAGAGTAAAAAAAACAAGGTTGCGGACGATGTGAGTGAAGGAATGGCGACCGTGTTTCCCGTAACCGTCCGGGACGCGTCGGTCGGCGATATGCATGCGTACATAAAGCTTAATGGTTTGATCGAGGCGGATAATACCGTTGACGTGTATCCGGAGATCAGCGGGAGATATGCGCGGGAGCGAGCGCGTCTTGGCGAACGCGTAAGCAAGGGTGACATTATCGCGGATGTCGACCCGTCAAAACCCGGTGCGCAATACGCGATGAGCGCGATACGGTCGCCGATATCCGGCACGATCACCGCTTTGCCGCGGAGAGTCGGATCGATGGTAACGACCGAGACCGTTGTCGCGAGGGTTGGCGATATCGATCGCCTGCAGGTACGGCTCCAGATACCCGAACGGGAAATATCGAGCTTGCGTATCGGGTTGTCGGCAATCGTGACGGTTGAAGCCTATCCCGGGGTACCGTTCAAGGCGTCTGTCTACCGAATGTCCCCGCTTGTGGACCCGGTTTCGCATACGAAGGAAGTTTGCCTCAGATTCGAACGCGATGATCCGCGCATTAATGCGGGCATGTATGCCGGAATCAAACTCTATACGAGGGTGTACGCCGATAGCGTAACTGTCCCCGATGGGGCCGTCGTCGCTAATTATGAAAAGTCTTACGTGTTCGTTGTCGGTCGGGACGATACGGTGGCCATGCGCGAAATCAAAAAAGGGGTGTCGATCGACGGATTCACCGCTGTGCTCAAAGGGCTTGCCGAGGGAGAGCGCGTGGTCGTCGAAGGGGCGAATATTATCTCCGACGGCGCAAAGGTTCGCGATATTGGCAAACCCGCGGTCGACGGGAATTCGGGGGTTCATGAATGAGTAATCTGGCGAAGAAAAGCGTAGAGAACCCGGTATTGGTCTTTATCGTATTCGCGCTTCTCGGGATGATTAGCCTGTTCGGGTTAAGGAGTGTCCCGATCAGCTTGTACCCGAATCTGGATGAGCCGATCTTGATGGTCATCGCCCAATATGATTCCGCCGGTCCGGAATCCGTCGAGGCAAACGTGACCCAAGTTCTCGAGCAAAGCCTTTCCGGGATTAACAATCTTCAAAAAATGCAATCAACTTCTTCCGAAGGGATATGCATGATAGAGCTTGAGTTTCGATACGGCGCGAACCTGGATAAAATATCATCGGACGTTCGGGATAAGATATCGGAAGTGGCGTCGGATTTGCCCAAAGGCGTAAAGACGCCATCCGTGTACAAGTTCAGCGGAGATTCCATGCCAGTCATGACGATTGCGATTCGTGGAAACCGTTCCGCAGACGATTTACGGAAGATCTCGAAAACCAATATTTTGAACAGGCTGAAGCAGGCGGCGGGCGTTTCGCAGGCGACCGTGTATGGCGGACGAGAGAAGATCGTTCGCGTGGAAATATCCCAGAATCGGCTTGAGGCCTACGGTTTGACCATGCTTGCCGTGTCGGACGCGCTTGCCGCGCAAAATCTCGAGCTGGGCGGGGGGAGGCTGACCGAGGGAGCAAGTGAATACGTTGTTCGCACTCTTGGTGAGTACAAAAGCCTCGAGGCAATCAATGACGTCATCGTCGCGAATAAGGACGGTTATGTCGTGCGTTTGTCCGATATCGGTATGGCAACCTTAGGATACAAAGACCCAAGCTCGATGGTTTATATCAATGGACAACCGGGCGTTTATGTCTCGATAAACAAGCAGAGCGGCGCCAATACTGTCAGCGTAGTCGACAGCGTCATGAAGAAAATCGAGGAAGTAAAAAAAGCAGTTCCAAGCGATGTGCGCTTCGAGGTTTTGTTCGACGCCAGCACGCAGGTACGGGCTACGCTCAATTCTCTTGTTCAATCGGCAATCGAGGGCGCCGTGTTGGCGATGCTGATCCTCTTTTTCTTTCTGCGGAATATCCGAAGCACTATCATCATGGGCGTTTCAATACCGTTTTCCATCTTGATAACGCTTCTCTGCATGAGGCTCGCGGGCATTACCCTGAACATGATGACGCTGACCGGATTAATCCTTGGCGTGGGGATGATCGTCGACGCATCTGTCGTCGTTCTCGAGAACATCCACCAATATCGCGAACGGGGAATGAAACCCACCGTTGCGGCGATGATTGGGACCCAGGAGATGTTCTTTGCCGTGCTGTCAGGCGGGGTGACGACTATTTGCGTATTCATTCCTATGATTTTTTTCCAGAGCGAGCTTGGGTTTATCGGGCAGCTGTTGCCCGGGATTATCTTCACGATCATCATCTCATTGGTTTCGAGCCTGTTCGTCGGTCTCTTCCTTGTTCCCGTCCTTGCCAGTCGCTTTATCGTGATTCGCACCAGAAAGGAAGTCCCGCTCAAGAACAAGATTCTCGTTTCGTTGGACGCGAAAATCGAGTTGCTGATCGGGACGTGCGCGACCGTCTATAAACGATCGCTTGCAGTCGCATTACGGCATCGGGTGAAAACCATCAGCGCGGCGGTCTCCTTGCTGATGGTCAGTCTGGCGTGCATCGCCGTGTTGAATATTGAACTCATTCCCGAATCGCCGGCGTCCTCGGTAATCCTGAAGGCGACGTTGCCCATCGGGACGAAACTCGATGCGACGGATTCGTTGATGCGGCAGATAGAGACGATAGCGCGCGAGGAGATTCGCGGTTATAAAACGATAATCACTTCCGCGGGAGGTGATGGTGACGTTGGCAGCTCGAATCGCTATTCGGGTACCATTCAGATTGATCTCCCGTCCGAGGGTAAAAGGGTCGATTCCGTGGAGACGATTAAGGAAAAGCTGCGCAAGCATTTTAAGGATTTTCCGTCAGTTCAATTCTCGTTCACGAAGGGGGAAATGGATTCAATTCAGGGATCGGATATCGATATTGTCGTCTATAGTGACGATATCAACAAGGGCCTTTCCGCGTCTCAGAAGATAGTCGCACTCATGAAGGAGAAAGTCCCTGAAACGAACGACGTCGCGGTGTCCATGACCTCCGGATTGCCGCAGATCGGGATTGAGATCGACAGAGACAGGGCATACGCGATGGGCGTCGACGTATCCGTCCTTGCGCGAGAGATAAGCGCATGTATTGACGGTATTACCGCAACGGTTTTTCGCAACGGTGGCAAGGATTATGACATTGTCCTTATGTTACAACAATCCGACCGTAGCAGCATCCTTGACATCGATAAGATATTCGTCACCGGATCGGCAGGACCGGTAGCTCTGTCGAATTTCGCGCGTGTGGAAAAAACGGTGGGACCGGTGAGCATTAACCGGGAAAACCAGATGAGGTTGATGCATATTACCGCATCAATTATAACCTCAGCGCGGGCCGACATGGTCGAGAAGAAAGTGCTGCAGGCAATAAGCAGCGAAATGGTCCTTCCTGAGGGTGTGTCCATCGGCGTTGCGGGATCATGGAATAAAGTTCAAAAGACCGGGAAAGTTTTCATGCTGATAATTCTGATGGCGCTTCTTCTTGTCTATGGCGTCATGGCGGGAGTATATGGATCATTCAAAGATCCTTTTATAAATATGTTCACGATTCCATTCGGGATTATTGGCATAGTGTGTATCTATCTGATAACGGGAAACAGTCTATCGATGTTCACGGCCTTTGGTCTTGTGATCCTGGTAGGCATTGCCGTCAACAATGGCATCATTCTCGTCGATCAAACGAATTTGCTGATTTCACGCGGGCATGAAATCCGTGAAGCGTGCGTATTGGCAGCCGGTTCTCGTCTGCGCCCAATCCTGATGACGACGTTGACGACCCTCATTGGAATGGTTCCAATGGCTTTCTTTGCCTCGGACAACTCGGAGATGATGAAACCGATAGGACTGAGCGTTTTCGGGGGATTAACGACGAGTACGATCGTAACGCTATTCATTATCCCCGTGCTCTTCTCGCTGATGCACGAAAAAAAAGCGAAAAATAAACCCGTTGTGGGTAAGGAGCTTTGACATGTACCGGATAGACATAGTCGCGAATAAATCAGTCGAATCGGAGATCATGGATGCGATCGAGCAATACATACCGAATCTACAATATACCTTGATCTCCGAAGTTTGCGGGAAAGGAAAGAGGGACCGGAAACTTGGGACGGTTACGTGGCCAGAATTGAATTTTACGGTATTCTCGTACGTTGACCAGGATGAAATGCGGTGTCTTTCAGAGCTGATAAAAGCGATTAAGGAGAAATTTCCCAACGAAGGAATAAAGTTCTTCGTCACGGGAGTAACTTTATCGTAACTTTGTAAGTTTTTCGGTGATATCACTGCAAAAATCTTCCAACGCTTTTGCCTTTCTTGCCGTATTATGAGTATATGAGCGGGGCGCTTCCGGACTTTCTGACACTTCGAAAATTGTATTACCGCAGACTGCACGTGTACGCTTCCTGCTTTGGGGTGCGGTGCGCGGCCGATCGGGACGAACTCGCGAACGACGCGCTGGTTCGCGCGTATCTGTCGCTCGACCGGTATGATCGCTCGAGGCCGCTGACGCCCTGGGTGTATGCGGTCGCGCGTAACGTGATCGTCGATTCGCTTCGAGCGCGTAAGCAGGCCCCGATTTCTATAGAAGTGACCGACGATTTTCGTTCGGCGGAGGACGTGGCCGTATCGGTGGAATCCCGCGATCGGGTAGAGCGGGTGCGGCGCGAGATCGGGAAGCTGTCCGACCGGGATCGCGAGATCGCGATGCTCGTTTTTTATGAGTCGCTGAGCGCGGCGGAGACGGGGCGGATTCTCGGGATGCCCTCGGCGACGGTGCGCTGGAGGCTTGCCGCGATCCGAAAGCGGCTCCGCCTGCGGTGCGGGGAGGATGCATGAGCGCTGAAAAAAGTGATATTGATCTGATAGCGCGCGAGGCGTTCGCGCGAATGGTTGACGAGGTTGCTGAGGGCTCTGCGGTTGCCGATGCGCCCGTGCGGGAAACGATCGCGCGACCAAGGCGGAAGTCCCGTTTCCCGGCGGCGCTCGCGCTTGCGACCGCGGCGTTTTGCGCGCTCGCGGTGATACCCCCGATTGCGGTGCGAGGAAAGCCCGGTTTTGCCGAGCGGGCGGCGCGCCTTCCGGACAATCCACAATTGAAACGGTACGCGGAGCTCCTTGCGGACTCCCGTCTCAAATAATGCGTTGAAAGAGGAGTATACCATGCTGAGAAAACTGTTCGTTCCGTTCGGGATCAATTGCGCATTTATCGCGTTCGTCGTCGTCCTGTCCGGTGGCTCGCGCGGTCTCGCGTATCTGGTGGATTTGCCGAGCCTGATCGTCGCCCTCGTCGCACCCTTCATCGTGGCGATGGTCACTCACGGGCCTTCCCGCGCGATGCGCGCCTTTTCGTGTCCCTTCGATCCCGATTCAGGCGCCGACGAGCTTGCGTCCGCCCGTTCGTTCTTTGCCTGCTTCCTTCGCTATCTCGTCGCGTTCACCGTGTTCGCGGTCGTGACCGGCTCCATCATGCTGCTCGGCTATCTCTCCGAGGAGAACCTCGTCATGATCGGGCGTAATCTCGCCATCGCCCTTCTCGCGCTTTTCTATGGTTCGGTCGGCTCTATCCTGTTCATTTTGCCCTTTATGTCGGAGATAGACCGGAGGATTGCTGAAAAGGCGTGAGAATAGGGACAGTCGCTCTTTAACGGTATGCCCCTCGTGAAGGGGTTGCGGCAAACGCGTTTCCCTCATAGTCGACCGTAACACCTGCGCCAAAACCGCTGTTTTTACATGGCGACCCGCTTTGCAGGCGAAAATCCGTTCCGGCGTTTACAAACAACGGATTTGATCCGATGGAATGAGTTGCATTGGTGAACCCTGCCGCCGTGGTATATACAGATCCATTCCATCCGACGATATTGCCACCCGATTCGTAAAGACCGTTATATTCGGCGGTAAACGATGTGACGGCAGATCCCGAGTACAGATAGGTGTGTGCGGAATTCGAAGAATAGAAAACATTATTCTTCATCACAACGGCACCGCCGCAGGCGCCGATGTAGATGCCGAGATTGTTGTTATAGAACGTATTGTTTATCAGTTCGAATCCGTTCCCGTTGACGACATTATAGCCGATACCCTGCCCTGTGTGATTCAAAACGAGTGATGACGTGAGTCTCAGTTTCATCGAGGTCACTCCGACAATGCCCGCACAGACAATACCGTTACCGGTATTCCCCGTAATCCGCGTTCTGCTTATATCAACCGTTCCGGTTTCACCACCTATGTAAATACCGGCACCCGCACATCCGCTTACCGAGGAACGCGTTACTGTTACGCCGGAGATTTCTCCCGAGCCGGTGTCCGCCTTGATTCGTATTCCATGCCCCTCGTTACCATACCGGACACCGCTCCAACCCTTGCCCGAATCCGTAACCGTGCAGCCGCTGACATGGATATTTTCAAGCCCCTCATTGTTTGATCCGCCGAAATTCAGTACGGATATTTCTATTCCGGCGAAACCGCATGTATCCGCAGTGCAGTTTTCGAATTGGATATCACTGGTAGTCGCGCCGGTTTCAAAGACCTGCGGAGAAAAACCGGAATCGAAGATCTGCGCGGCAGTTGAATCCTTGATACTGCAATTGGTACTGTTCAGCGTGAACTCGAATCCGTTTCCGCCGTATAGTAACGGAGAAAGTGACAGGATAGCGCCCCCGATATTTTCCGCATGGCAATTGTTGATCCGGATGTTCGCACCGTTTCGCACCGATACTCCGTGACAGCTGTAGTTTCTGAACCGGATATTGTTGATATGGATATTTGATTTCGCGTCGCCGTGGACTCCGATGAGATCGAATCCCGCGTCCATCTGATGTGTATCGGGACCGGCCGAATCGGTGCACCGCACATACAGGACACTGTTAGCGAGCGACGACGGGTCATAGGTAAACACTCCCGTATCGGCACCCAACGATGTCGACGCATTCGTGTTCCATGGTTTGAATTTCAACGGCACGCCATCCTGGAGAATGATACCCGCTCCGGTTGTTCCCGGAGTATACGATTTGCTCTTGCTGTATATCGTTCCGCCGGCACTGGCCCATCCCGATTCGCTCCGTGAACCGAGAAACACCGGAAGAGATCCTGATCCGTACGCATCGATGATTATCGGATTTGCAACTGTTCCCGACCAGTCAAGTTTGATTCCACCGGCGAACGAACATCCGCGTCTGAACAGTATTGAATCGCCTGGACTGAACTCTGACAGATTGACCTTATCGATACTTTTCCAAGCTTGCAGTTCCGACTTGCCGTCATGTGCATCATCGCCATCCACCGAATCAACATAATATGACGTACCTCCGGTTGTATCAGATTGATAGCCATCACCGCATTGCAGACTCATCAAGGCCGCCAGAGCGACAAGTAACACGACAGCAGTGAAACGTATTCTCTCAATAATTACAAACCTGCTTCTCTTCATAACCGCTCCACTCAGCAATCAATGAATTTCTTACTATTATATAACACCCGGTATCGTTTTCTTGGTTTGTTTTGAGGTTTTTGGGAGGATTCAGGCTTTTCGATTGGAAGTGGTCAATAATTGGTCAAACTTCCTGTCTGAGCAAAGAAAAAGCCCGCTCTACAGAAGGAGCGGGCTTTTCGTATTTCCTTGTCAGATCAGGACTTTGTTCATCCCCGGAAGAAGACTTGCCCTCCAGGCCTCGGCATACGTCCCTGCGGGCCGTTTGCCGATAGGAATGGATTATCGCGCTTACGCGCGACGGCATCCTGCCTCGGGCTTCCGGGACGCCTACGAAGCCTGTCGCGGCCATCCATGGCCCCAGGAGCTGCGCTGGCTCGCTCCTGGTCCTCGCATTCGCTCGGCGGCTTCTTCGGTTACGTCCCGTTGGGCCGTTTGCCTAATGGAATTGGATTAACTGCCGCTTCTCACTTCGTTGCGAAGCGGCTGGGCATCAAGTCTTCTTCAGAATAAAAAAAAGGACCACCAAAAGGTGATCCTTTTTTTTCCCCGGAAGAAGACTTGAACTTCCATGCCCGTGAAGGCGCTAGTACCTGAAACTTACTATAAGACATTTAACGACATATCACAGTATAGCAATACATTAAAAATGAAAGGGAATGAAGCGGTTTATTTCTTTTCCCTATAACACTTTTATATGACTCTATATATTTTATTATATCACTCAGTATCAAAACAGTAAATACCGAAAAATTGAATACTTGTTTACTTTCGTGTTCACTCGCCGCATTAGTTGTTTTAACTAGTGCTAAAAAAAAATCCGCCGGGCCAATGTGCACCCGGCGGGTTCCTTAGATTTGTTTTCCGTCTTCGTCGAGATTCAAAGCCTTCATTTCCGACTTGTTAGGACGACAGCCAGGGAAGGTTTCGATGAATGAAAGGAATTGATAACAACCCCGCCAATAATCACCTCGAGCGCATTGAGTACGCACCCAACGAGGGGAAAGAGCCGAATCCGAATAATCCGTAATTGAATAATGTCTTCCGCAGGAATCGACCAGAATAGCGTTATGGCAATATCCGGAATCATCATTGCTATAATACTGTCTTCCGGCCGCGAGTCGGAAACCCTTGTCCGTGAGCGGCTTGGCCCATTCCCGGAAGTCGGCCTCTGTCCATTGAGCCCACGTGTGCTCGTCTCTCGCGGGCTCGGGTTTCGGCGTTTTTCTCGAGGCCGTCGGCGTTGCGCCCGCTCGTTCAGTAATAAATGAATCCTCGTAAGGATGAATTTCTTCCGTGAGTGAATTATAAAGTGCAAAGGCACTGTCCGGTTCAATGTCAATGGTCCCGAGGGATTCGCATGTGTCTGTCCCGTTAAAAAGCACCATCTTAAACGAGTTTCTTGGGCGGTATCTGAAAAGCACGATAAGATTATTCCCAAGCATTCCGGCCGAGAGGGGAAGCCATGCGTCGTCAGGTTCCATGTCCTCGACGAGCTCGTGAATTGATAGCCACGGCCCTGTGATAACCTTGATTTTGCGGAGCGAGGCGTCTTTTAAAGCATGGTTACTCATAAGCCGCCTCCGTGGTTTCTGATAAATTAATCGCCTTTCTTGCGAAATACTCAGGGCGTCGGTCTTTTGCATCTTGCAGCAATTCAGGTGCAAGTATTTTGTATTGTCCTCGTGCATGATAATTCCAATAAGTATGGTCCATTAGTAGTTTCCGTGAGCATCGAAAATTATCGCCGGTTTTAAAACGTTCTACCACATTTTCGGGAGAATCACCCATGTTTGTATATATCCACCCGAAATGACCTGTTTCGCACAGGTAAAATCCATCATAGGGGTTGTGCCTAAGTTCCGGGATTTCAAGATCTTCCCGATAAGCGATTGCTACTAAAATCCATCCCGGAACTTGCATTCGTTTTGCAAATGAATCAAGTTTATCAGAATAGTGGACAATTCTTCTGATGCCGTAATCGTTTACGACGACGAATTGTTTCTCAGGGCGGCCGTATTGGATCAATGATAGAGTCATCTTACAGCCTCCGTTGGTTCGGAAATGCACAAATCCATTGTGGCTAAAATATCATAGACCTCGTCGAGTTGGTTCCAGATATCCCCTAAAAAAGCATGGATTCCTGCAAGGCTAGTCACTGCCTCTGTTTTTGTTTGTTCATTGTCGGAATCAAGGTTTTCTATAGCAGTCCATTGACCAATTTCGAGTGTCTTTACCCGGTCGGCGATAAAATTAATTTTCCATCGAGCCTTATTCGCAAGGTCGCTTGGTGTTTCGATGCTTTCCATGTTCTCCGTCCTTATGATATGGTGATATCGGAGAACTATGTTCTCCGTCCTGCCGGTCGGTCGCTGTGCAAGAGCTTCCGGCCGGTTTTTTCATTTACTACGCTTTTTTTCCTCCTTTTTTTTGATCCATTCCTCGATGAATCCGCGCACCTCTTTCGACATCTCTGTGTTATGAGCTGCACAGAGTTCCTTAAATCGTTGCCGGAGACTTTTAGGAAGTAACACCGTCAACTTTATTTCTTGGTCATCATTCATAATGCGAGTTTAATACGTATATACGTATATGTCAACAACAAAGACCAAATTATTTTTCATGTAAACACTAAATATTCTTAGTTAAATTCCGCATTCAGGCTTTCCTCTTGAGGATTTCCGCGAAGTAGCGGATGCTCAGGTTTCGCTGGTCGCTCTCCTCGAAGAAAAGAAATAAATGATTCTCTGGTTACTCGCACACAGCGCGACGATAGCCACAAGGCGCTTATTTCTCCTGATTTAATGAGTCGTAAGACGGATCGCTGGCCGAGTTGTAATTCGTGCCCTATGTCTTCGACTGTCATTGTCACTGGCAGATGATCGTATGTTCCCGGCATTCCTCTATCTCCTCATCGGTAGATTAGAGTCAAGTTTGGTAACGGTCAAGAAAAAAAATAGTTATGTGTATTTTTATGTCGTATTGTTATTACAATGCATGTATAGTGTAATTACAATCTACCTATCAGTTAACTATATTCTATACAGCAAACAAGATTTTTCAGAAAATTGACGCTCTAAAAAAACCTTACAGGTCTTTTTCTGAAAGGCCTGTATGGACCCTTTCAGATAATTCGCTCGAGTTCCCGCAGCATATCGTTAACCTGTCGCTCTGTAGACGTTTCGGCTATCCCCGGAAATCTTTCGAAAATCCAAAGGATCACTCGTCCCGATGCCGTCGAGGTCGCCGGGGGTGTTGCGGGTTTACCAAGACGCCCGTCAGGATTTCCCGGCTCGCGGTAGCCCTTTGAATTCACGCGACAACCTACAGGATTCATACTGGCATATCTCTCCGTGGAACAAACTGTTTCAATGCATTGAGGTCTACAAACACTGTGCGTCCGCGAGAGGTTCTCATGAGTCGGTTTTTCCTCACGATCTCGAGGATCTGCCAGTCCTCGAGTTTCCCGTTGAGTTTTAGGACGGCAAAACTTAACTGAACCAGAGATACATTATTCATTTTACTCTCCCTTCACACGATAGCGTGCATCATGCTTGTACGTTCTTTTGCGCTCCCGGTCACTTCAATGCGGGACGGGAGTTCGATTCCGTCCAAGGTGAATACGCGGACATTCTTCGAATACTCGATTCGGACAGCGACAGGAACCGGATAAACCACCGGATCGAGCTCGAGATCATCAGAGGTGTATGCGTGGGAAATTACGATTTGTTCTTTCCCTTCGAAAGTTGCGAACACGTCCATCTGTGATGTTTCGCCCGTGTCGCGCTTTGTCGTTGGTAATAGCGTATGATCAAAACTCCAGTTTTTTTTATTCTCTTTTGCTTCACTGATAAAACGGAGAATAACAGTGTTTTCGATATCGTATTTCCCGTTTTCCATTGGCCGAATACGCCCGTTTGACTTTGCTTGTGAAATCGCAGACTTTGAAACGCCTGCGAGTTCTGCAAGTTCAGTCGTAGATATTAATTTCATTTGTCTACCCTCATAAAATAAAAGCGTTAAGTGTTAAGCGGTAAGCTTGTTAAGCTAAACCGTTTTTCCCTGTCAGTGTGCGAAAGCGGCCATCGCGATGCCCACCCGCCAGCTTTGAAGTGCTGGGAGGACCCTAGAGGCGGCCTTGTATAAGCACCGCCTCGCTCCTCTTTGGTTAAAAACTCCACTGGTTAAAGTTGTTTTGAGGCGTCGAGATCCGTGACGTTGTTGCGTGATACCCGGCACCCCGCGTCTGTGCTTCAAGACACATGCTTCTGTAGAATGTTTCCCATTCCTGGGCGCTTGATAGGGTTCTATCGACAACAACCGTTTCGCTGGGACCATACAAAATAACCCTGAAATCCCCCGATGGATAAACCCATGCCTTCGTACTAGGGACCGATGGGCTGACTGTACCGCCATAGCAGGTCCTAGGGTGCTTGTCGTTACGGCACATGATATCAAGTTCGAACGAACGAGCCCGCTCGATAGCGGCGTTACGGTCGCTATATGATTCGAGCCCTTCGATGGTGTTTGAGAAATGGTCGAGTATTGCAACATAGTACATTATTCGGCCTCCTCTATTTCTGCTTCGGGTTCCCCTGCCAGTCCACTTGCGATGAGATCGGCGATGATATCTTCCGGTAGGTGATCAATCGAGCCGCCCGGGGCAACATAGATTTCCTTCGAGTTAATTTTGACGCGGAAACCAGAAATACAAGCTGTGCTTAAAATCATATTATTTGTCCTATTATGAAGGTGCCCCGGCATGCGCCAAGGCGAGTGAGGCGGGTCGTGGTTAAACGCGGGAGATGCTTCCCGAATAAATCCACGGCCTGCCCCTTGTCTCTTAATACCGGCCAATACTAATGTCGTGGTCGTACTGGCTGAGCCGTTCGCGCTCAGCCTTTGCTTCTGCGAGAGTCAGGCGTTTCGTTGGCTCGATCGGACGATTGCCGATAGCGATACAGCGCTCGACGCGTATATCGGATAACCTCGACCAGATAATATCCGTGGACCTCTGAAAAAGCTCGTCGGCGAGGGTTTTCGCGGTGCCTCGATCGAGGGCTTTCTCGAGGAACTTTCGCGTCTCCTCAAAGTTACCAGCAAGGTCCTTCGATACGCTTACGAAATTTGCCTCGAGCTCGTCGGCGATCTTCTTCGTTGCGTCATCGTATTCAGTACTCGCGGCGGCGTACCACTGCGCGTCCAACTGAAAGAGGGCACGCTCATATCCGTCGATAAGGTCGCGCGCGGCGATCATCTCGGCGTTCGATTTCTTCGCAGCGACGTCGTCGCCATCAGCAAGGGCAGTGGCATAGACACGCTCGGCTTTCTCGAGAGATTCAACTGCGCCGGGAAGCTCACGTTTTTCGATGCTTGTGATACGGTCGCGTATTTTTTTTGAGGGTGTCATTAAAGGGCCCCCTCGTCAGTTTTGCCGGTAAAATCGATGCTTCCGCCTTTCCCGCGATTGTTTGCGGCCACGAATGTGGCCATATCAACGCCCGGTTTCGGACTCTGCACGACGCCTTCGCCTTTCGCTTCCAAAACCTTGGAAACCTTTTCGCTCACTGTCCCGATATACCCGTCCTTGAATCTGAAAAAAACGCTCATAGTGGCTCCTGTCAGGCCGACTCATCGCCGGTCAATAAAAGAAACGTACTCACCCCATACGGGGCGAGCTTGAAAACTGGTTATACCCTACCGGCGGCGAGTATCTCGGCGTCGCTCATATAGTGGTGCAGTGCCCGATAGTGCTTATCCGAGCCGCACGCGGCGCGAGCGCGTTTCTCAAGAGTTCCGGTAGACAACTGCGGCGCGGCTGATTTTGATACGGGCGTCAATGTCGCGACGATCTCGCTATCGGAAAGGAAATGCCGGACGGTCTGATAATGACGATCAGTTCCGCACAATCGGCGGGCCTGTGCCTCGAGTGCCACGGTGTCACCCTGGGGCACCGTGGTCTTGAATACAGCGACGCAAGCGGCTATCTGGTCGAGCGTGTCGGAGGGTTTGTATGCTCGCGCGGCGAAATTGGCGCGGGCCTGAGCGATCCCGAAAGCTCGAGCGGTCGCGGTCGATCCCGTGCAAGAGTCGGCAAATCCAGCGGCGACGGCCTCAGCTCCGAAATACCATGTCTCGGCCCTGAGCAAGTCGCGTATTGCCTCTCGTGATTTTTTTGAGCGTTCCGCATAGATACCGACGAGGATTTCAGCGAATCCCTCAAGCACCTGAGCTGCCTTTTTGTGATCGTCGGCGGTTCCGCCTGAAGTCATCGAAGGAAAATGGATCATCATTGACGAGGCGGCCTCGACGATAATCTCGTCGCATGACATGATAATGGCCGACATCATGCTCGCGGCGATCCCGACGACGTGCGCGGTTTTCCGCCCCGGATATTTTTTAAGGGCGTTGTAAATCGCGAGACCCTCCGTGACACTTCCGCCGGGCGAATTCACCTCGATCGTAATCGACGCGCCCTTCGCGCTCTCGAGCTTCCTTGAAAAGTCGGCTGCTGTAATCTCGGCGCCGATCACTCCATCAAAAAGTATATCCATGTTCTACTCCATTCCCGTCTCGCGACGGTAATAACCCCAACTCATGCGAGAGGGGCAAAATCAGCAAATAATTTTCTCGGCCATGATCCTGTTGGATTCGATTCGCTTCTTGAGCATTTTGAAAGGGTCCATTGTGTCGCGCCTCTCCTCTGCATTGAGCCGCAAGAGTTCGCGGCTTTCCTCGAGAAAGTCCGCTACTTTCCTGTCGATAACAGCGATCCTGATTTCCCGTTCCCTGTACGCTGTGCTCTTTTCCATAATCAACTCCTGTCCGTCATCTCGACGGTCGATATAGCTTCCAGCTTCATAAGATGCCGGTAAATATAGCCAGTGTAGGCATGTATACACTTTTATATTTATTCTCTACGCGCGCGCCATGTGCAAAAATAAGAAAATGCATCATTCCTACACCTCCCTATACTGGATCGTCAGGCAGGAACGAAACGCCTTGGTAAAAATTACCGCTTGCCGATCGTTTCTTTTCAATTCCGCGTCCTGCGAGTTCTTCGGCGAACGTCCGGGGCGACGGTGGGCGAGTGAGCCCCTCAGCCTCGGTCCATTCGACGAAAGCGCGATATAACGAACCGGCGGCGGCGTGTCCAGTTTTAACCGTTCGCTCCTCAAGAAACCGGCCGACAAGGTCTTCTCCTGCGAGATAATCCGCGCTCGCGGTTTCTATCGTCGGACATTCAGGGAAACCACGCGGGCCGGGCGTTTGAAGATAGATGCTTGCTTCCCGTATAAGCCGGGCGAGGATTTGTGGTGCCTCGGCTTTCAATCGGTCCTCGAGTTTTGGATCCTCGCGGCCTTCTGGAACGGTGAATTGAAACGGTACAAGTCGGAATCGCCGGGCGGTTGCAATATCGACGTGTCGCACCTCGAGCCGGTGATTACTCACAAGCGTGAGTTTTATTTGAGGGACGAACTCGATCGGGTCGCGATGCTTTCGGTCTGCCGTCATCGGGTCTCCGCCGGTGATCTGCTTAACCGGTCCAATTGCGAGGAGGCCGGGCGGTATCTCCGCGACTTCACCGAGGCGCGGCCCGTTCAGTGCGACAAGATCGGGACGTGGACCGCTTAGACTTCCCGTATCGAGGACGACGCGTGTCGAGACGGTAATCCCGTAGGAACCTGCAATGTATCGCATAAGGCGAAGCAGCGCGCCTTTCCCGTTCCTACCCCCGCCCCAAAAGTTGACGAAAAATGGCGCGGCGGTATTACCGGTCAAGCAATATGCGAACCATCGGAGAAGCCACGCGGCGAGGTCGGCCCGTGCAAGTGTAATTTCGGCAAGGAACCCGTCGAACACTGGTGTCTCACCCTCAACGGGACGAGTGCCGGTTGAGCGTGTGAATGCGTCGGCGGGCGTCGTCGGCCGCTCAGGGTTTTGTCCTGAAAGGTCAATTGTTACGCCCTGACAATTAAGTAATTCGGGATTGGCGTCGAAATCGGCATCATCGGCGCGAATGCCGGAAAGATCTCGGGCGATAGATAGAACGGCCTCGAGTGATCGATTTGATTGACACGCCCGGGCGAATTGCTCGGCCGATTTATAATCGGCGGCTCCGCGCATATCTTGGCGATGATACGCAAGACGGCGGACGCCAGTTTTGGCGAGTGATTCCGCAAAGGTTTCTTGAAAGGAACCTGTAAGGCGATTGAAAAACAACCATCCATGCGAAGGGGTCCACCGGAACCAATCGGCGAACGCTTCAGCGAACGCTTCCGCTTGACCTGCCTCCGTCGGCGCCCATTGTGATATTTGATTTGTACCGACGAAAAGATCGGCGTCGATTTCGAGCATTTCGACGAACCGGTCGAAAGGCTTTCGGGTGATATCGGCTTCGAGGATGCGATACCGCTCGAGCTTCGCGATGTTTTCAACGCTCAAAATATCGGACATGACAACCTCCGCTCAATTTCGTTGAAGTAGCACGCGTAGTCATCATGTGACACTCCGGCGGGCGTCAGGCTTTCGCTTGCTTGCGCGATAGCATACGTCCTGTAAGGTGACGGTCCTGCGAGCACTTCGCTCGCGATTGGATGCAGCTTGTATCCTGATTCTGCGTTAAGGCGTCGCGCGAATTCAGCGACGAATGCAAAATTATTTTGAAGGTGAAGTGCGTCGAGGGTTGCGCGGTAAAGCGTGAATGTTTTATCACTCGCCCAAGGTCGTTCCGTCGTCTCGACGGTCGGTAAGGTTTTCACTAGCGACCACCCGTTGCGCGCGGCTTGCGCTGCACTGAGGCGGCAACGTCAACGCGGGTTATTTCGCCTTCATGGAAAATAAGAGTCAGGCCCGCGGTTCCAAATTGAGGAGCGTTTTGTAATAGTTCTTTCAGGTAGGGTTCGGCATCCTTGAAAAGCACGGCCGCGCGATCTGTATTTTGCGCGGTCATAATTACGCCCCTGCCTTAGCTGTGGATCGGCTTTCCATGAAAGCGCGCAGCTCGCCTTCATCAATACGAACAATTCGTTCGGTGAATCGACGGGAAGGAAGGATGCCAGCGAGGTGCCAGCGTCGGGCGGTGATTTCGGAAACGTGCATGATTTGCGCCGCTTCCCGGAGTGTGAGCTGACGGTTTTCTGTAAACATTTAATCCCCCTAAGTCGTTCGAAAAATGAAAAAGGCCTCGGCGATATTGCTCTTTCGCAATATCGCCGAGGCCTTTGGATATGACAAAGCGTCCAGGTCCTCCGAGGAGGTTGGACGCTTCGCGCGGAGTCACCCGCCGGACAGTGACGGCGCTATTGGTAGCGGCGTATGTCCTCATACGCCTACCATAACGCTATATATGAAGCCTGTCAAGTCTGATTATAGCGAATCGACTCCGGTTATAGCATTTTTTGCTTCTTTTTCCGGTGTTTTCTTTGCCTCGAGCTTCTTCCGGGCTTCAATGAAGTCAATCACCTGTCCGCCGTGCGAGTAATTATCCATCATTTCACTGGTTTTATGCCCTGCGAGGGCCTGAACCATTATGTCGGAAATACCGGATGCGCGAGCGATGGTCACGAACGTATGGCGGGCGCCGTGCAGCGTAAGATTCCTTTTCCTCTGTTCCTGTACCGATATTCCAATGCCTTCAAGCATTCTGATGAATCCTTTTCTCAGCGTTGAGATCGAACAGGGAGCATCCGGGGAAGCGAGGCCGAAAAGTACATAGTTTTCTGACCCATGATTCGAGCAAGCCGCGCGGACCGCCTCGAGAGCGGTAAGGGTGTCTGTCGGTAACAATACTTGCCGCGCCGATCCTGCTTTCGGTTCCTTGTCCCCTTCGCCGTCGATGTAATTATTTCTGATATGAATTATTCCGCGAGCTTCGTCAATGTCTCCCCAGCGTAGCCCGCGAATTTCACCCCGGCGCATTCCGGTCAAGAAAGCGAGCAATACCGCGAACGTTACCCGTGGGTCCGCGTCCTGAACTGTTATAAGTTTTGCAATTTCGGCCGGCGTCAATATTCCTTTTTCCCTGCTCACAACCTTTGCTTCTTTGATTTTCAAAAAGGGGTCTTTGTCGATTTCTTCCCGGTCGAGAGCATAGCGGACCGGGACCCGCATTGTTTGAATAATTGAATTTACCCTTCGCGCGGACAGGCCCCTTTTTGCGGCCCATAGTTTCCAGTCACTAATAAGAGCGCGGGTTAGTTGTGAAACGGTAATATCAGCGAACGGGGGGAACGGGCGCAAATGGCGTTCAATATCGGCATGGTTCAATTTTATGTAATTAAGAGAGAGCGGTTTTCCTTCGTCCTGTTTATGCTGTTGGGCATAGGCGCTTTCTGGTGTCCAGAATGCGGATAGGTAGTCAAGGAATAAATCTTTCGGAACGGAAGGCGCGAAAGAAATATCCTTGAGCATCGCGCGGGCTTTTGTCGCTGCTTCCGCTTTCCGTTCGCGGACACCCTGGACAAGTATCCCGGTGCTTTTGGTGAGTGTGTAGGTTTCTTTTTCGGGATTCCAGTACCGTGCGTACCAGATAGATGAACCGTCAGCGAGTGACTTTTTATAGAGAATAAACGGGGAGCGGGTGCCTTTCGAGCGCATATCTACCTGCCTTTTTATAAAGTGTCACTTTGCGTGTTCACTTTACAGTTTTGCGTGATATGCCGCTCGTTTTCGAGTAGGCTTTTTTGACCGTAAGTACTTATACTGTAAGTTTTCCCCGGAAGAAGACTTGAACTTCCATGCCCGTGAAGGCGCTAGTACCTGAAACTAGTGTGTCTACCAATTCCACCATCCGGGGGTGCGCCGTTACCGACGCGGAATTAAAGATACCGGAAAGGGCGGGGCGGTGTCAAGGTCACTCAGGGAGCGGCGACGTCCTTGGCGGCCGGATCCTCGAGCGGTTGAGCCCCTTCGGCGGGCAGGGCCTGGGGCTGGGGCTGGATAATCTCCGGCGTGCGGGACGCGCGGTTGGCGAGCATCATCGTGAGGGTAATAATAACGATGATGAAGATGATGAGCGCGACGTATGCGGCTATTTTCCGCTTTGACAGGGAGACTTTTCTCTTCTTCTTCCCCGTCAGCTCGATTTCGGTTGGTTGCATTTCGGTCATCGGTTCAGTTCCCTACCGCGGTTTCGAGGGCGATTTCCATCATATCCCGGAAGGTCGTCTGCCGCTCTTCCGCGGTTGTCGACGTTCCCTTCGCGATATGGTCGGAGATCGTCAGTATCGCGATCGCCTCGCGCTTGAATTGCGCGGCGAGGGTATACAGCTCGGCGGCTTCCATCTCGATGGCGAGGATGCCGTACTCAGCCCAGAGCTTCCAGCTTGACTTGTCGTCGTAGAACATATCCGACGAGGTGACGGAGCCGACGAGCGGCGTGATGCCCTTGGCGCAGGCGGCCTCATAGGCGCGCTTGACGAGGGCGAAACTCGCGGTCGGCGCGAAATGCCTGCCGCCGAAGCGATTGGTGTTGAGCGCTGAATCGGTGCAGGCGCTCATGGCGATAACGACGTCGCGGAGGTTTGCCGCCTCGGATACGGCGCCCGCCGTTCCAACCCGGATCGCCTTTTGCACGCCGTAGAATCGGAAGAGCTCGTTCACGTAGATGGAAAGCGACGGCTGCCCCATGCCTGTGCCCTGAACCGATATTTTTTTTCCTTTCCAGGTGCCGGTAAACCCGTACATTCCCCGAATTTCATTATAGCAAACAGGATTTTCAAGATAGGTTTCAGCGATGAACTTGGCCCGGAGGGGGTCGCCGGGGAGGAGGACTGCGTCCGCAATCTCGCCGGGTTTTGCTCCAATATGTGTACTCATACGGAATATACTAGCAGGGAATTGCGGTTTATGCAAATTCTGCATTATACTGAAGAAATGAGCGAAATCGTACTGTTGCCTCCCGAACGGTTCGGGTACGGCTTTGTGCCGGAAAAATATCTTCCGGAGAACGCCGACGAGTATTATATCCGTAACCGGCAATTGGGCGATAAGCGCCATGCTTGGCGTTCCTTGACCGGAAGCGAGGTTGTGCTGCTCGAAAGCGCGGGAAATACCTCGACCGATTGGTCCAAGGTGCTCATCGAGGATCCGTTTGACGTTTCGGTGATCAAAAACACCCTGTTTGCGGGCCTTGTCAGGATAGCCTCGACCGGTCGTCAATATCTTCAATATCATGACTTCACCGTTCCGACGGGCATAACCAACAGCCGGATCATCTCCTGCGATATCGGGACGAATTGCGCCATTCACGACTGCGCCTACCTTTCCCACTATATAATCGGGGATACCTCAATCCTGAGCAGGATCGACGAGATGTCGACCTCCGACCACGCGAAATTCGGCGAGGGGATACTCAAGGAAGGCGAGGACGAGTCGGTTCGCGTCTGGATCGACCCCCTGAACGAGGCCGGCGGCCGCTCGATTCTTCCCTTTAGCGGGATGACCACCGCCGACGCCTATCTTTGGACGATTTACCGCGACGATACGCGCCTCATGGAGCGGCTCAAGGAGATCACTCAGGGTCAGGCCGATTCCCGGCGCGGTTTTTACAGCGAGGTCGGCGATGGCTGCGTCATCAAGAGTTGCCAAGTCATCAAGGACGTGCGTTTCGGGAAAGCCGCCTACGTCAAGGGCGCGAACAAGCTCAAAAACCTGACGATCCTCTCGAACGAGGAAGAGCCCACGCAGATCGGCGAAGGCTGCGAGCTCGTGAACGGCATCATTGGCTATGGGTGCCACGTCTTCTACGGGGTCAAGGCCGTGCGTTTCGTACTGGGGAACAACTCCAGCCTGAAGTACGGCGCGCGGCTCATCCATTCCGTTCTCGGCGACAACTCGACGATCTCCTGCTGCGAGGTGCTCAACAACCTCGTTTTCCCCGGGCACGAGCAGCATCACAATAACTCGTTCCTGATCGCCACCCTTGTGATGGGCCAGTCGAACATGGCCGCGGGCGCCACGGTCGGCTCCAACCACAATAGCCGGGGCAACGACGGCGAGATCATAGCGGGCCGGGGATTTTGGCCCGGGCTTTCAAGCACGCTCAAGCATAACTGCCGCTTCGCGAGCTACACCCTCCTGACCAAGGGAAGCTATCCCGCCGAGCTCAATATCATGCTTCCCTTCAGCATGGTTCTCGAAAACCGCCGCTTTGACCGGCTCGACGTGATGCCGGCGTATTACTGGCTCTACAACATGTACGCGCTCGAGCGGAACAGCTGGAAGTACCGGACGCGCGACAAGCGGAAGACCATCGTGCAGCGGATAGAGAGCGACCATCTCGCCCCTGATACCGTCGCCGAGATGATCGATGCCCTTGCGCTTATCGAACGGTGGACCGGCAAGGCATGGTTCGTCCAGGAGGAAGGCGGGGATGCGCTTCCTTCAGACTCGGTCCTCGAGGCCAAGGGCCGCGAGCTTATCGAGAATTCTCCCAAAATCGTCGCGGGACTGATCGTCCAGGGTGAGATGATGGAGCGCGCGAATCGCGAGGTGCGCATCCTCAAGGTGGTCGAGTCCTGGTATGCCTATCGCGAGATGCTTCTTTTTTATGCCGTTCGCTCGATCGCGACCTATCTTTCGACATACGGGATTCATTACGGCTATTTCCAGGCAAGGGTCCCGCAGACGGTCTCGTTCAAGTGGGTGAACATGGGCGGGCAGCTCGTCCCGGAGGATAAAGTCGATTCCCTTCGCGCGGCGATCCGTTCCGGTCTTATCAATTCCTGGCAAGAGATTCACGGGCAATACGAGACCTGGTGGGCATCTTATTTCGGCGACCGGGCGGAGAACGCGTACGCCGTGCTCCGCTACCTTACCGGCAAGGCCGAGATCTCGGGCGAGGCGTGGAACGCCCTTCTCGACGAGGCGCTGAAGATCAGGCTGAACATCGAGGAGCAGGTATATATCTCGAAGAAGAAGGACTATACGAACGAGTTCCGCGAGATAACCTACCGCAACGAGGCCGAGCGTGACGCCGTGCTTGGGCGGGTCGAGGACAACGCGTTTATCAAGACGGCGAAGGTCGAAACCGCCGCGTTTAACGATATGATAAAAAAGGTGAGGGCTTAACGCATGGCAATAATCCTGAAAAATGACGATATAACGCTCCGGATCGAGAAGGCCGGCGAATGCTATCGGGGCAGTCGCTTCGACTGGAACGGAACCGTGACCTCGTTCGCCTTCCGGGGCATCGAGCTTCTTGGCGAGGAAAAGCCCCGCTTTCAACGAAACCCCGCGCTTTTCGGGCGTGGGCTTCACAACGAATTCGGCATCAAGCGCTGCATCGGCTATGATGATTGCAAGATCGGCGAATGGTTTCCCAAGATCGGCACCGGCTGGCTCAAGAAGGACGAAAAACCATATTTCTTCTATACACAGTACGAGCTTGAGCCGCTCAAGTTTGCCTCGCTCGCGAACGGCGACACCGAGGCGGTTTTCTCCTGCGAGTCGGGCGAGCGGAACGGGTACAGCTACCGGTACACGAAGCGGATTACGCTCGCCAAAGCGGGCTTTACCATCAAGTATGAGCTCGAGAATACGGGCTCGAAGCAGCTCGAGACCGAAGAGTACGTCCACAATTTCCTGTGCGTCGGCGGAAAGCGGATGGACCGTGGTTACGCGCTCAGCTTTCCCTGGACGCTCGACCCCTCGCATTTTATCGAGACGAACAACCCCGACGGGATCCTTTTCGTGAAGGACAAGCGGGTCGAGGTTATCGGGAAGACTCGCAAGCAGTTTTACCTTGGCGGGCTTTCGGAAGGCGTCACGAAGAAAAAGGGGCTTGCCGCGGCATGGACGCTCGAGCATGAGGGCAAGGACGTGCGATTATCCGAGACCGGAAACTTCGAGCCGTCGGGCGTGCATCTGTGGGGGTGGAAAAGCGTTATCAGTCCCGAGGTGTTCCATTCCTTCCGCATCATGCCCGGCTTCAAGGGCTCGTGGGAACGCAATTACGCGGTTTCCGCGATCCAGTAAGTCTCCACAGCGCTAAACCGCGGAACCTTTTCGATTCTCATGCCTGGTCGCCGACGTAAACCCGCGGCACGCGCTTATTGATGTTGCAGGTCACTTCGTACGGGATTGTCCCGATGATTCGGGCAAGGGTGTCGGCCGAGTAGGGCGCGGGCGCGGGGCCGAATACCGTGACGCGATCCCAGCGCTGAACCCAGGGGTCCGGCCCGATATTCACCATGCACTGATCCATGCAAATCCTTCCGACGATCGGGTATTCGCGCTCGCCGATGCGGACGCGGAGTCCGGGCGAAAGCCGGCGGTTGAGTCCGTCCGCGTAGCCGATAGGCAGCGTGGCGATAAAGGTGTCCTCGGTTGCCGTCCATGTCCTGCCGTATGAAACGGCGGTTCCCGCCATAATCTTCTTGATCGACACGACCTGGGTTTCGAGTTCCATCACCGGCTTGAGGGACATGAGCCCGGCGAACTGGGGCGAGGGCAGATAGCCATACACGATGATTCCGGGGCGAACCATGTCGAACAAGGCTTCGGGACGCGCGATTACGGCACCCGAATTGGCGGCATTCACGATGCCGGGATCGATGCCTTCGGCGCGAATCGTGTTGACCGCCTCCGAAAAGCGCGCGATCTGGGCCTTGGTATATTCGATGTCGTCGGGATCGGTTGAATCCGATACGGAAAGATGCGTCGCCGTTCCCATGAGCTGGAGGCTTTTTTCGCGGGCAATCCTGCGCGCGAGATCGGCAGACTGCTCCACGGTGCAGCCGATTCGTCCCATGCCCGTGTCGATCTTGAGATGTACCGGGATGACGCGATTCATCTGGCGAGCCTTTGTCGCGAGATCGGCGATGAATTCGGCGTCGAAGACAAAGGGTGTTAATCCATACTCAATAATAGAAGGAATCTCTTCCGGAATGGGAAGGCTGAAGGATAAAATCGGTGCGACTATGCCCGCTTCGCGAAGCTCGATGCCTTCTTGCACCGATGCGACCGCAAGATGAGTCGCACCTGCCTGTATGGCGGCTACTGCGACCTTGAGCGCTCCATGCCCATAGGCGTCAGCCTTGACCGGGATGCAGAGTTTGACGACATTCCCCGTTTTTTTCCTGATTTCTTCAATATTGAAACGTAAATTCTCGAGGTGGATAATTGCTCTCGTTGCGCGCATACGATATTGTACTCCTTTGAATTGTCCTTAGCAAGAAGAGACATAATCATTACTGGAAAGAATGGAGTTCTTGTGCTATCATCTAACCAGTTCTTAAAGTTATAGAGGTGTTTTATATGTATCGTTCTCTTTTCGCAGTATGCGTATGCTGCCTGCTTTTTGCGGTATGCGTCACGACTCCAGCCGTTGCGTCTTCTTTTTCCAAGGAAATCCCCGTTCAGTTTGGCAATGTCTCGGATCCTCCCTCTTTCGCCATTCCCGTAGCCTTTAAAAAGCTGAAAGCCGAAGAGGCGTTCGCGCGCGCCTCCACCTACGAAGCCGATCTTGACGCCGCCCTCGAGATCCCCGACTATCCTGCCGCCCTCGAGGCTTTCGATTCCGCGGCGAAGCTTCTCGCCGCCGTTTCCCAGGGGGCGGGCGAGGACCGGCTCGCTGCTCTCCGCGCGAAGATGGAAAAGGCGCTCGACGCCATTTCGTTCTCGGTTGTATCCGCACCCGCCGACACGGTCTCAGGAACGGCGTTCCGCAAGGACTTCGTCGCCCGCGTATCCATACTGACCCCGACCGGGAAGAAGCCGCTTGCAGGCTTCGGTTGCACGGTGTCATGCCCTTCCGTTTCCGAGTCGGGCGAGCGCGTTACCCTCGCGGAGAACAGGACTTCGCTCTCCGACGGCACCGTCGCCTTTACCGCGCCCGTGCCGACGAAGACCGGAAAGAACCCTCTCGTCATCGCGGCCGCCCTTACCTCGAGCGATCCGGTGATTCGTGACTCAATCCGCGCCCGTCAGGAACGGGGGCAGCTCGCGGCGAACTTTTCACATTCCGTCGCGACCGCCGCGCGCGCCTACTCGACCGTCATCTCCCTTCTCGATTATGACCGGAACGGAAAGCCGGTGCTTTCGGCTAACGTGTCGTCGACCGCGCTCCTCCAACCGCTCGTGCCAAAGGGATTCAGGCGCATCGGGATGGCGGACTTCCCGAATCAGCTCGCGACCGGCGACGAGGCCGTCCTCATCAAGGCGGCGAAGGCGCAGTTCGGCTCAGGCGTTCAGCGCTTTATCTTCGGTACGGTACGCGTCGCCTCGATGGTGCAAGGCGATGACGGTTCGTGGACGTGCGTTCTCGCGTCCGACGTTTCCGTCTGGGACTTCGCGAGCGACTCGAAGGTGTACCACACGACACCCTCAATGATCGGTACCGGCGCGACCGAAGCGCTCGCGATTGCCGACGCGCGAAAGAAACTTGTCGGTGACGCGCTCGTCAACGACCTTTATTACAATATGTAAAACACTTTCGTAATCGTAAAAACCGGGTTATACTGAAAACCAATTCTGAAACAGGGGTTCATCATGTATAGTCTGGTTTTACTTTTGGTGTTTTTGTTCGCGATGATCGCGATCGGCGTATGGGGTATGCGGAAAACCACCACGCTCAACGATTTCTTTTTGGGCGGGCGTACCCTCGGGCCGTGGATGTCCGCGTTCGCGTACGGGACCACCTATTTTTCCGCCGTCATCTTCATCGGTTTCGCCGGAAGCCAGGGCTGGAACATGGGACTCAACGCCCTGTGGATCGGCGTCGGTAACGCCCTTCTCGG
>Ga0209373_10001221_pt1 | contig 31758 bp, 23 predicted proteins | sample Higcelweek5metaG_FD_187173 | JGI IMG/M metagenome (GOLD analysis project Ga0209373, IMG submission 187173) | Freshwater pond sediment microbial communities from the University of Edinburgh, under environmental carbon perturbations - High... | ecosystem: Environmental > Aquatic > Freshwater >... | reverse complement strand
ATCGGTCTGCGGCTTCGAATTCTGCGACTGGGGAGCCGAGGACTTGCCGCCGTGGAGCTCATTTTCGACGCTGTTCTTCACAATCGAAAAAGTTTCATGGATTCGCGAGTCGAGCTGATCCTTGCTCAACCCCTCCGCGATTTCGATCTCCACACAGCAATGATACGACTGGCTGGAATACTCGCTTTCGGGCACCGGAACCTTCTTTGAATAACTGGCTGTCAACTTCAACATTTTTCTTTCTCCGTTTAAAATGCGAAAGGACAGCTCCCAATCCCGGGAACTGTCCTCTCTCTTTTTTTGTTTTTTGCGTTAGAACCCGCTCACCATGCGAATCCGTTCGATCGCACGTTTCGCAAGCACGAAATCACGCTCCTTCTGCTTCTGGGCAAGCTGGACTTCCTTCACCTTGCGGCTCAGGTTGCTTGATTCGTCGAGCGCTGCCTTGAGTTTGATCCGGAAGGATTCGACCGTGGCGGTGAGATCATCCATCGGCTGGATCGTTTCGGGTTCGGGATTGTTGTTCTGAGCGGCAGTCGGCATCGGAGCCGACACGACTTTGTTTTCGTTCACTTCGACCATTCCGGGTTCCTCCTTGGGGTTGGGTTGAATGGGGGTTTCCTTTTGAGGCTGATTCTTGCGATAGAGAGGCATGGCGACATACTGCCCGATCCCGCCGGTAGCAAGGACGGGATAGTAGCCGTCGCAAGCCTCGATTTTCGTGTGTCCCAGCGCTAAGAGACGCAATAGCAGATGTTTGTTCATGGGAAGCGTAAACTCCTCCCAGCTCCCGGAAAATGAGGCTGTAATCCAAGTCCGCATCTCGCCTGCTTGAATATACATCGTTTCAGAATCGGACATCGACAATTCCACCTGATTATGAGGCGGATTCTCGGGCACGTTCTTCAGGAAGATTTCGAGCTGTTGTCCGCGTTCCGGCAGAAATTCGACCGTATGCTGGATGTGTTCTTTCGGCGGCAACACCTGTTTCCAATTCGGATACAGTCCCGGCAGAGATCGGGCAGTCCACGTACATTTCGGATACGCGATCCGGAACATTGTGAGATCCCGATCCTTCCAGACCGACAGCTTACCGTCTCCGCTCGGTTTCGCGCTCAACAGCGCCAGAGGAAATGGCAGGTTCAGTCCATCGATTGGAAGGTCGCAGGGAATGTTCAGCAACTCCTTCCCGTTCGTCACCGTGATCCCGTCCTGCGAGAGATGAATCCCTTGCAAGGTTCTCCGGGCCTCATTCCGGTTCACGATCGGAGCCGCTTTCGACAGCATCTCCACAAATCCATCCGGCAAGTCCACCGGATTCAGTGGAGACGGAACTTTCACTTCCGGCCACTCGATTTGAACGGGCAAAAGAGGCACTCCATTCACCAGCAGAATCCCTGACTCCACTTCAAAGCTGGCCTCTTTGCCTTTTCCGCTCCGCACCGCCTTCTGCAGCGCGTCGAAATGCACGATCTGACGAAACTCTCCATCCGCCTCACAGTTCAGCGTGAATTCCATCGTTTCCTCCGGACCGCACGTATGGAAACGCATGATTCCGTTTTCCAACACGATCAATACGGATTTATACTCCTCGACGGGACTCATCCGGCTGACCAACTTCCCCAGAGCAACCAACGCTCCGGCCAACATGTTCTTGCTTACTTCGATCTTCATAACAATCACCTCCATGTTCAGGTTCATTTTTGTACACAAAAAAAGGCCCGTCCATCCCGCAAAAGGACAGACAGACTTCTTGCTTCTCATCGTAATATATATGCGACTTTTTTTGAACTACAGCCAGGGTGTCATAAACACGAGTTGGAATGGTGTGGAATAAGCGTCCTCCATTTTCTCTCGGAGAAAGAAAAGAGGATATTCCTGTCATAATCCCGTTTTTTCCATCCAGATGGAAAACGAACGGGAAAGCCATGGTGATTTTTCCCGGCGGGGGATATACCCATTTCGGAGCGGAGGAAGGGATTCCTTATGCCCGGTATTTTGCCTCATATGGATACACCTGCTTTGTTGTCTTATATCGCCTGACGACAAGCGGCTATCAGTGGCCAGCAATTCTTGCCGATGCTGCGCATGCCGTTCGTGTAGTTCGGTCCAATGCAGAAGTTCTGCAGATTGATCCGGATAAAATTGGAGTGGCAGGCTCTTCCGCCGGAGGCCATTTATGCGCCATGCTTTCCAAACTTCACAAGGAGGCTACTCTGGGGAAGGAAGATGATCCGGATGTTTCGGCATTGCCGAACTGGCAGATTCTTTGTTATGCCTGTTTGACTTTCGGGGAAATCTACAGCAACGATTCAAGTTTACTTTCTTTGTCCGGTGGAAATCTTCCGGACACTGCTCTTGCCTGGAAACTTGATCCAAGCAAAGATTTGACTTCTGAAATCCCGCCGACTTTTCTTTGGCATACCATGGAAGATCGTTGCGTATCCTGTCGGAATTCCATCGAATACGCACAGGTTCTACAGAAGTTGAATATCCCTTTTGAACTGCATATTTACGAACGAGGTGGGCATGGGAAAGGACTTTTCGACAATCACCCATGGGCAGAAGAAGCCATCCGTTGGTTGCAGCAATTCTAATTATCGGAGAGGTGGCACATGAAAAAAATAAATTTTGTATGTTCCAGTTTTACCGAATGTCGCTAAGCGTTATAAAAAAGTTCAGCAACCATTTACTATTAGATTTGACATTCTTCCAAATACACTTTACAGTATGCAAAATGCATTGACACCAATTTTGAAACAGAACTGGCCCGGGGGATGGAATGGACTTGTCTCTCGAACAACAGAAAGGCACCGGAACCAATGAAACTGAAGTGGAGTATTTTCGTTTCAATCGGCTTTATAATATCAACCGGCGCAACGGCTCTCAGAAGCGGCGAATCCGTCTGGGAAATGCCGCTGGAAGCCGGACTTTGGGAAAAAACCGAAATCTCCGGAAAAAAAGAACGGTATGTGGACCAGCTTTCCGGCCTTTCCGAACATGTCACGGCTTCGGACTCTCTGGATTTCTACAAAGAATCGGGAAACGGCATTTTGAAACTGTCCGTCCGGGGGAACCCGCCGGAGCGTTCTGGAGGTGTCCTGACGCTGAAACTTCCTTCCGGGCTCGATCTCTCCCCGTTCCGGTACTGTCTGGTAACCTGCCGCGCACGAAATCTCCAGCGAGCAAACACTCCCATCGACCTTCTTGTCCTGAACGGCGAAAAAAGAATTCCCCTTCTCGGCTCCGATGAAATTCTGTGCGACGGCTTGGATCACACCTATCTGGTCAAAGTGGAGCTCCCCGCCAGACTCGATTCCGCCATCTTGTCCGCCTATACCAACGGAAGCCGGGCCTCGCTGGAGATTTCCTCCATCCGCTTTCTGAAAGAATGTCCGGCCCGGAATGATTTTTTCCCCGATGGCTGGAACGGCGTTCAAAAAATAGGTGAATTCAGGCAGGCGGACCTGACGCCGTTTTTCAACAATTCCGTGGAGAATCTCTTCCGGCGGAATCTCTCCCGGAGTGAAGCCGTCATGGATCCACTGCCCTTGTTTTCCGCCGACAAAGTCTCCGCTTTCGGAATCCCATTCCGCGTCGGGCCTCCCGGGAGAAATCTGATTACGCCGGCCGACACCTCATTTGCCCGGAATGAAGAAATCGTCGAAGTGTTCGGCTTGCGCGTAAACAGAGCCAATTACTGCCCCGTCAGCCGGGACGACCTTACTTCCGTCGAGGTGAATGATCATATCAATGAGATTTTCATGATTCTCGCGGATGACAAACCGGGTTCCCGTTCGATGAAACCGTATTGCATTCCGCCAAGACCATGGACAATCGAATCAATCGAAGGATTTTCCGCCGATCTCGAATATGCCGATAGCTCCCGTGAGGTTGCTTTTCCATATTCTCTCCATGCCGGAGGATATGCGATTCAGGGAATGTCGGGCGTCTACGGAATTCCAGCAGACAAATCGCGCAAGCTCAAAAAAATCGTTCTGCACAATAAAATGTCTGGCATCACGGTAAGTCTTGCCGCTATAACATTCAACCTTTCCGATCGGAAAATCCTCCCGGCGGAACTCTCTGCGGAGCCGGAACTCATTCGGGTCCGGCCGGTTCCGCACATCCCCGCCGAAACACCGTCCGTGAAAGAACACAACGGCATAATCACAATGAAAAATGCCTTTTACGAGGTTGTTCTCGACTGTCGTGACGGTTTTGCGGTCCGGACCATTGTCAACCGTTTTTCCCCTGAAACCCAGATCCGGTTCGCTCCGGACTCTGGGCTGGAAACGGTCGCCGGAAACAGGACACTCTCAGGAAAACATTTCAAAACCGACAAAATCATCATTACAGGCACAACCGTACAAATTCATCTGATGTCGAAAGCAGTGCCGTTGCCTCTTGCCCTGACCCTTTCTCTGAAAGCCGACGAAGGACCGCAGATCACGACCCTTGTCCAGGCGGAAAATACCGGCACAAAGACCTTCGGTGCGGATATCCGTTTCCCCTGTTTCAAGGATCTGACGATCGGAGACCTCCGTGACACATGGAGCTTTTTCCCACAGTACCGCAACGTTCTGACCGACAAGATGTTTTTCTGCAAACAGCCCAACCATCGGGGATTTCTGATGCAGTTCATGGATGTGTTCAATCCGCGCGCAGGCTCCGGCATCTCGCTCCAGACCCGCAATCTCGGGCAGGAACCGGTTCAATATTGCATGTTCAAGGATGAGAAAGGCGTCACCGCATATCTGGAAAACGAAGGGGAGGACTTTCCTCTGGTCCCCGGCAGACCACTGGAATTCTGTCCTCGCACGATCGCGTTTCACGGAGGCGACTGGCATCCGGCCGCTCGGATTTACGCGGACTGGGTGGCCGGATGGTACCAGCCGTTCCGTTCCCAGGACAAGGAATGGTTCAAAAACGCGTTCTTCATAAAAACCTATTGCGTATCTCCGAAAGAAGCCGTTGACATCTACCGGATTCCCAGTCCGATCGTTGATCCCGTCTCCAAAAAACATCTTGTTGACGAAATGCTTTCCGCCGAGGAAAAATACATGGGGATGAAGCCGCAACTCGCCCATTTCTACAACTGGGCGTTCTTCGAAAAAACAGGCAATCCAAGCTTGGGGGATTATTCCGTCCGGGAATACCGGAATCTGGGAGGACTCGAACAGTTCCGCGCAATGCTGCAATATCTCGAAAAGGAGAAACGGATTCCAGTCTCGCTCTACACGATATGGGACCGCTATTCTCCGGGAACCGATGCGGGGCGGAAATTCGGGGTTTCCATCGCTTCAGTCCGGAAAGGCGGCGAAGTTCAGATATTCCCAGATGAAGTCAGTGTGTCCGTAGGCGTGACCGCTTGGAAAGAACACGCCGTGTCCAATCTTGCGCGGCTGGCCCGCGAAACCGGAACCAATGTCCTGTATCTGGATGTCTTCGCCACCGACGACCGGGCAAAGTCCTTTGCCTCCGGGCGGGGACACGCCGTGCCTTCGCAGACGGCGCGGGATGACGCTGCATTCCTGAAGGCCATCCGGAAAGCCATTCCGGCAGAAGTTGCACTCTGGGGAGAATTTCCGATCCCGGACGTCGGAAGTCAATATTGGGACGGGTTCATCAATTACACCCCGCTGTTTCTGCACGAATATATGGCGGAAACCCTGAACACGGACGGACACGCTCCGCTGGATACGGACCTCAACATGCTTCCGCCCGATCTTTTCCGCTTCCTTTTCCCGAAGCTCCGCAATGTCTGTTTCCCGGTCGGCAACGAAGGCTATACCGACGGCTGGCGCACCTTGAAATTCATTCTTTTCAACGGACTTGCGCTTTATGACACGACATGGCGGCTGTTCCCTGAAAATTGCAGAAAAAAACTGTCGCACTCCTTGAAGATAATGACGGAATACCCGGACTGCTTCAACTCGGAAACCCCGGAAATGTTTGTTTCGACGCTCCGGGCCAAAGTCCATGCAAACCGTTTTCCCGGCATTAAACGCACCGTATGGACTCTATTCAATTCACGTTATACCACGGTCAAAGGGAAAATTCTGGAGACGCCGCACAAAAACGGGATGCGTTATTTCGACCTCTGGAACGGGGTGAAAATCGAACCGGAAATCCGCGACGGCAAAGCCGTGATCTCTCTGGTTCTGGAACCACAGCAGATCGGCTGTATTCTCCAGACTGAAGACTGAAGCACTTGCATTCGGCTGCGAAGGGTGGGGTGCGGCAAAGGAAAACCGTGTGTCCGGACAGGTTCACACCCGCCGTTTTTATTCCAGATGCGACGGAATGTATCGGATGGGCGTAACACTTAACGTCTTCCGGGAAATCAGCGTAAAGTAATTCGATTGTTGAATCCGGAGGCGAATGCGGTTTCGCGAACGGTCATACCGGTGAGAGTCATACGCTTTTCAGATTGAAAGATCACTAATAATACTGGCTTGGAACAATTTTGGAAACGCATCGACGAATCAGGATGCCCTGCCCAGCTTCCAGACTCCGGATGAAGCCCATTTCAGTGTTGCAATCTTCAATCAAAAGTGATATAGTATGCCAGACGCGTTGACACCATTTTGAGTTAAAATCAGTCCAAGCGCAAAAAGACGAAGGATCGAACATTGATGAAACGACAACTGCAAAGGTTTCTGACTGTATTAGGCTTGCTGGTAATTGTTATTCTCCGCGTGGATGCGGCGGGGGAGGCGCCTTCATCCTGTTCGTATGCTTTAGATGCCGCGGCAAAGGCTTTTGCAGAGGGACAAATAGACGCAGCGGTCAAGGGATTCGAAGCTGTCGCGAAGGATGTATCGGTGCCAGCGTTCGTTCGCAGTCTAGCTCTGTTTGGTCTGGTACAAACAGCGACAGCCTGTGGGGACGTTGCCGCCGTAAATGCTGCTTTGCAACGTTTGTCCGCAGATATGACGGCGCCGTCGTTATACCGGGATATGGCGAAGCGATGGATCGTGGAGGCATATCGTCAAAGTCAGGGTCTGCTCGGCCGCGATCCTGCTGCCTACCAAGTGCAGTTGCCTTCGTTGCCGAACCCTGCCGTCGTGTTCCATGTCGCTCCGGCGGGGAACGATGAGAATGAAGGCTCCGAGGCCAAGCCATTCCTTACCTTGGCAAGGGCGAGGGATGCAGTGCGTGCATTGAAAAAATCTCACGGTGACACGCTTCCCAAGGGCGGTGTAAGTGTCCTGATTGCCGGCGGCGAATATTCTGCAGGACAGCCTTTGACGCTGACGTCTGAGGATTCGGGAACTGCAGAGGCCCCGGTGGTCTACCAGGCAAAGCCTGGACAAACGCCCATTTTTCGCGGCGGTGTAAGAATCACCCGATGGAGGCCGCTCGCCGATACGAAGCTGTATGATAAGCTTGATTCCTCGGTTCGTGACCGTGTTCTTGAGGCGGATGTGAAGACTCATGGCGTGACCGATCTGGGCGATGCGACGGAACTGCGCCACAGGCCGGAGTTGTTCGCAGACGGCGTCCCGCAGACGCTCGCTCGCTGGCCAAATGAGGGCTTTGTCAAGACCGGCGAGATACTGGGTACGGATACCTTCATCGGGAGGGACAAGGGCTGTAAAAATGGCAAGTTCCATTACATTGAGGAACGGCCGAGCCGGTGGCTTGATGAGCCCGATGTCCGCCTCTATGGCTATTGGTTTTTTGACTGGTTCGAGGAATATCAGAAGGTGCTCCGGATTGATGTGGACGCTCGGACTTTCGAGTTGTTCCAGCCGTATTCCGCTTATGGCTACCGCAAGGATCAGCGGTATTACGCTGTGAATCTCTTTCGTGAGATCGATTCGCCAGGTGAGTGGTATCTCGACCGACGGAGCAGTATCCTCTACTGGCTCCCGCCTGAAGGTGTCGATGTGTTGAAGGTCGAGACGATCTTGAGCGTCGTGGACCGTCCCTTCGTAACGATGGACGACGTTAATCATGTGACGATCCTCGGACTGACGTTTCAGGAAGGGCGTGGAGATGGGATCCATATCCGCGGAGGAGTCGAGTGTCTTGTCGCCGGCTGCACCATCCAACGGCTCGGCGGCGACGCGATTGTCGTTGAGGGCGGACGGCATCACGGCCTCTTCGGCTGTAATATGAACGCTCTCGGTTGCGGCGGGGCGCGCGTGTCTGGCGGCGATCGTAAAACGCTGACTCCCGGCAACCATTTCGTCGAAAACTGCACCGTTTACGACATCTCCCGCTTGAAACGCACCTACACCCCAGCCGTCCACCTCGACGGCTGCGGCAACCGGATCGCCCACAACCTGTTCGAGCGGATGCCGTCCACTGCGATGCGGATCGAAGGCAACGATCACCTGATCGAGTTGAATGTGATTCGCAACGTGGTTCAGGAATCCGACGATCAGGGCGGCATCGACATGTTCGGCAATCCACTTTATCGTGGCGTCGTGATTCGGTGGAACCATTGGAGCGACATCGGCGGCGGCACCCACAACGGTGCCGCGGGCATTCGCTTGGACGACATGATCTCGGGTGTCACGATCCACGGAAATCTCTTCGAACGCTGTGGCGCAATCCAGTTTGGCGGCATTCAGATCCATGGTGGTAAGGAGAACCTGGTGGACGGCAACGTCTTCGTGGACTGCTTTGCCGGGATCAGCTTTAGCCGCTGGGGTGAAAAACGCTGGCTCGAATCCATCGAGAAGTTCCTCACACAGGCGAACGAGCCTCCCTATTCGACTCGCTATCCTGACCTGACTAATTTCAAGACCGGTGCGGACATCAACTTCATCTGTCGCAATCTCTTCGCCAATTGCAGGAGTGTTTTCCTGCGGGACGGCAACATACAACAGTGGACGCTCAACGCGACAATGGATCGTGCCATTGATTTGCATACAGTGTTAGATAAGCAGCCCATCCGTGATGCTCCGCAGTTCAAAGTGCTCTTGATGCCCCCGATTCCGCTTGATGAAATGGGGCCTTATGAGCATCCGTGGCGACGATGAAGGATTTTACCGCGGAGACACGGATGGGAGACATATCCAGCTCAACTATCATTAATCTTAATCGAAATGGTGAAGAATTAGATGGCACCCAAATTTGACAGAAAACGGAGAAAAGCCAATTCAAATCACAGGTATTTCGTGCGACCAGCCATGTGGTATCGCTGTTATATGCGCATTTATTGCATGCATTGAGTTTGAATGAATTATGCGATGAGCTTCATAATCACCAAAGTAATCTGAGCCAGATTCGAAATTCCACCACGCCAAGCCGCAACGGTCTTTCCTATGCGAATCGAACCCGCGACACGGATATGCCAAAGGTCTCACATGATTCTTCAAAACATTGCCTATTCCATTCGTAACCGCATATCAAGAAAAAAGTTCGAAAAAGCGGTTTTGCAAGCAGTCGAAACGGTTTGTCGAAATTCCGGGAAAAACAGGGCTTGCCAGAGTGTTGATTTTCAGCGGGTTGTAAATTGACTCGTTGACTTCATACCATTTCCGCTCGGTCGGAGTGCGATGGCTTTTTGCACACCAAGGTTTCCTGGACGATTGGGAGGAGCAGAGAATTGTAATGGGATTCCAGAGCCAGTAGGGGAAGTCGTGAGAAGAAAGCGGGAAAGTTTTGGCCGTATCCGCCATGATTTGAGTGTGTTGAAGACCTTTTCCCTTTTTAAAAGCCTGAAAAATCTTTCATTGATCAATTTTTTCTGTTGTGCGGCATAACGTTGCGGTGTATATTATTATATTCCTGAAACGACTTTATGTCTATTTTTTTCTTATTACCGGGGGGATCAATATTCAATGTTTCAAAAAATATGGACAGGAGAGTTGGTGCGGCAGCATATTCTTGATGCCAACGGGCGGGAGCCGCTGAACTCGCACTATTTTTCCACGCATTATCCAAGCATCTACGCGGCAGCCGAACGGATTTTCGGTTCGTGGAAAGGTGCGATCGAATCTGCCGGACTGGACTACAAAAAGATCCGTAAATACCGCATCTGGACCCGGACCGGAGTTCTTCAGGCGCTCAAGCAGATGAAAAAAGCGGGAAAATCCATTTCCTGTCAGGCAGTTCAGAATTCCGACAAGCCACTTTACATGGCCGCATTCAACCGGGCGGCGGAAGAAGGCCCCATGACCGAATTCGAAGTCGTGGTCAACGAACCGGATATCGACGGTTTTTGCCGCTCGGGAAAGGACGGTCACGGGATCCTCTGTCTCTTCAACCGCTCCGGGACCGAATTCGTCCTGAAGGGTTCCTCTCATGCCGGTTATGCAAATGTGGAAAACGGTAATGGGTTGGCGGTTCCGCCGAACGCCTGCGCCATGTTCATCAGGAAAGGAAAGATTGTTTTATGAAACGAATCGACTCATTTCGTCCGGCCCTCGCGGAAAAAACCTTGATGAAGAACAACTTTTTCGAACTCTATCCTTTCGACGGTGGCGGCTCCTTCATTCATCACGGAATCCTCGGGTCCACCAACGACGCGGCCATCACGCGTGCAATCGTTGACGAAAACGCTCTGTCCGAATTCGGAGACTTGGAAGAGATCGACTTCCTCCGTTTCGAGCGCTGGAGCACGATCGAAAAAAGCTGCTGGATTAACCGGATGTATTTCGTTGTCCCGTTGGCACATCAATACGCCCGGACTGGCGATGCCCGACTGGCAAGATTGCTGCGGCACATTTTTCTGCGCTTCAAGCGGAAATACGCGCCGCCGTCCACCTGCGCCATCACCTGCGAACTGGAGAAGAACGTGCTCTATGCCCGGGACCACGACTACAATGCGAAAGGCAAGGATTTCGATGCGCCGATCCCGTATCAGTGGTTCGACTTCCAGCCGGCCAGCCGCATCATCCATATTCTGCATGCCATGCGGTTTCTCCGAAACGCTCCCGAAATTTCCGACGCCGACTGGCGCGAACTGGACGAACTGATCTACGAACACGGACGCGCGATCTACTGGGGCGAGGGCTTCGGCGCGGAGCTGATCGCGGACAATCACCAGGCCTTGCGCGGCCTCGCGCTCCTTTACGCGGCGCATTACCTGAAAGACCTTTCGGAGACGGCGGAATGGCGGCGGGTCGCCGGAAAACTCTGCGAATTCCATATTCTGAACGATTTCCTCCCGGACGGAATGCTGATCGACCTCAGCCCTTCCTATCATTTCTTTGAAAGCTGGATAGGCCGCGATATGCTGGAACTGGCTACGCGCGAGCGGCTGGAGCTTCCCGTCTCCGCATCGGACCGGATGCAAAAAGCGTTCGCCGTCTGCCGCCGCTTCCGTCAGCCGGACGGACTTTCGCCGGTCATCAGCGACGGCTATCCGCTTGACATGACGATATTCCTGAAAACACTCCCTCCAGAGGAAACGTTGGAAGTTCCCGCCTCTGTCCTGCAGAACGCCCGGCTGGCGATCCGGAGCGAACCCGGTCGCTATTTTCTGCTGGACGCTTCGCCGCTGCTCACGCCGCTTTCCCATTACCACGGCGGCAAGCTCGGCGTGACCTATTTCACCGGCGGACGACCGTTTCTGGCCGATTCAGGCTGCTGCAACTACGATGACGATGAATTCGCGGACTGGTTCAAACAGGCGTCCGCCCATTCGACCCTGCTGATCGACGGACAGGGCGACAGTCTCCTGAAAGGCCGCTACCACTGGCTGAACGCCCCGGAAACCTCCATCTCGGACTGGGAGGACAACACCGTGACGGCCGTCGCGAAAGGGACGGGACATGCATGGAAAGGCATCGTCTGGAAGCGGCGCGTCACGATGAAAGACAACGAACTGATCCTCGACGACACCGTCGACAGTGCACGGGAAGTCACCATGGATTTCCTGTTCAATCTTCATCCGGCGGTAACGGCCGCCCCCGACGGCAGCAGGGTCTGGCTGACTAACCGCGACGTAAAAGTCCTGGCGGAATTCGCGGGAACCGTCGACCTGCTCGACGGACTTGGATTTGTCGACTTCCGGAAAGTCCCCGGAAAACGTCTCCGGCTTCAGGTCCGGGGAAAAGGCTGCCGGATCCGGAGTTACTTCACGACTCTCTCCCTTCAAAAAAAACATTGCCAATTACATTGTAACCAGATTTTATGAGCATATCCACAGTCAGCCACATCTGGCTTTCTTGAAATGAGCGTGATAAATTACCGCCTTAAAGTTCCGGAGAAAAGTGCTTCAACGGTCCAAGAATGCTCGGAGCCACCGCGACTGGAGATGGTAGACGTGTATATCCTTATACTATTTCGCTTTCAAACATAGACCATCCAATCAAAAAGGGAAAACGCTTTTACGGTTTTTGGAGTAATTGAAAGTTCCCCCAATACCTCGCATAACTTATCCTCCAGCTGTTCAAGCGACTGCCAAAAGCAATTATGGGTAAATGCAGTTCGGAGATGTTTCCATAAATGTTCAACTGGATTGAGTTCGGGACTGTATGGAGGTTGATACTTGATGAGGATATTCGGATATTTCTTAACATACGAATGATCTTTCCTTCACCAGCAGAATCCCGGATTCCTGTTCGATGCTGATTTCTTTCCCTTTTCCGCTCCGCACCGCCTTCTGCAGTGCGTCGAAATGTACGATCTGACGAAACGATCCTTCCGCCTCACAGTTCAGGGTAAATTCCATCGTCTCTTCCGGACCGCACGTATGGAAACGCATGATCCCATTCTCCAGCACGATCAACACGGACTTGAACTCCTCGACGGGACTTATCCAACTGACCAACTTCCCCAGAGCTGCCAATGCTCCGGCCAACATGTTCTTGCTCACTTCGATCTTCATACTCACCTCCATTTTTTCAAGTTCAAATTTTAAAAGCAGAAAGCCTGACCGATCCGAAGACCGGGCAGGCCATTTTCAACGAGATAATGTATATCCGAGTGGGAATGAACTACAGGAAGGTCATTTTTAACACAAAAAAAGTCTAAGTAACTTCCTGTTGTTGAGCTTGCTGTCGTAGCTTCTTTTCATTATTGACCGTCCCATTTATGTAAAACTCGGACTCTGCAATTTTCAGCCCGTTTTACACCAATGCAAGTTGTCCAGCTTTCGGAAACAGCTACAATTGGCGTCATAGGAACTTCTTCATAGTGCCAATAGATGGGAAAAACGGGCTGGCCCCCTGGATATTGTTTATGGCACCCAGCCTGTTCGGCTGCCGTGGATTTTGACAGCATTTCGCTTACGGTATTCTAAGGGGGGCATCCCTTTTTTACGGCGGAACAACCGTGAAAAATAACCAGGGTCCTGAAAACCTGTTTCCAGCGATACCCTCTTGACTGATAACTCGGTATTTGCAAGTAGCATACAGGCCTGATAAAGTTTATTATCCAGCCACATGGCATAAGGCGTTTTTCCGTAACGACCACGAAAAATACGGATCATCTGGGATGGCGAACACCCGGAATCCGCGCACAGTTTCTGCAGGGAAAAAGAATTCATGTTCACGACATTGTCTTTATAATTGTCCATGGATGGATAGATTCGCTTTGAGTTGCGCTTCTCAAATTCTCCCAGTTCCGCGACAATTCCCCCTATAATTCGTAGGGAAGTTGCTCCGGAAGCCTCCGGCCGGGACCTCAATTCATTCAGCCCGTCCTCAAATGTCTCCCGCATTGAAGGGACTTGCCGTAACAGGATCACGTTGCTCAAGCCGTAAGCCGCCAGCAGGGTGGAGACAAAAGGACCATCCACATTGAACCAGAGTTTGTGCCATGGATGAATCGCGTCGGAAGCATAATGATGACGACTCATCGGCGGAATCAGATAGACGTCCCCCGCAACAGGATGAACTGTCTCATTATTAACCGTCAGTGTGCCATAGCCGGAGATCACAAATTCCAAAACGGCCTGGGTCCAGCCATCACGGGCGATAAAATAACTGCCATCGCAAAAAGACTCTCCGGCACATACAATCTGCAACGGCGTATTTTGCGGATAATCGTGAAATGTCAAAATCTCTTCTTTCATGAACCCCTTCCGCTTTTGTATAAGTCAATATAGTATTTCTCGTCAGAACTTACAAATAGAATCTGGAGCCTCTTTCAAAAGTTTTGGCTCTTTTTCGTTAAAAACTTATTTTTTGACGCAGCAAGTCCATCTTGCCGCTCCGAATCCGGTTTTTTCTTGAAAAGGCCGGAAAAATCCTGTTTTTCGAATGTTCCCTTCCCATTCCCGAAGATTCGAGACTTTTCTTGTTCCTGGTTTTATATGAACACAAACTTTTTCGTTACAACATATTGAACAGCGTCTTGACCGTCAGTGCGAGTATTCCGAACATCAGATGGCATAAGACCTTGCCATGTCCTTTGACACGTATATTTCGAGCTCCATAGTTGTCCTTGAGTTCGGAATTGCCCCGCTCCGCGGTCGATCTTTCATGGAAACGAATCTTTTCAGCCGGGGATAGTTCCGCTTCTTCTCCGCGACGCTTGTTCGGATCGATAATCGGAACATGTCCCAAACTCTTCGAAAACGTCTTGATTTCGGGCGCGTCGTAAGCGGAATCCTGCAAGTCATAGAGCACTGTTACGCCACGGCCTGCGGCCATCTGCATCAGAGGGATCGCCACTTGGCTGTCGTGAACCGACGCAGAGGTCAAAATTGCCGCAATCGGCACCCCGCCGTCGCCGAAAGTGAGGTGAAACTTGAACCCAGTCCAATACTCCGGCACCCCCTTGCTGTTGCGTTTGCCGCCCCAGTCGCAACCAGTCGGCAAATCGGCCAGATTTTCTTCGAGGGAACGGTTCCCTTGAAGTGCAAGACGTCTTGTCCGAATTTCCTCTGTTTGCTGTGCCTTCATGGCTTCGAGTTCGGCCTTGCTTTTGCGCCCACGTTTCTTTTTGAGCTTGGCTTTCGGTGTGTTTTTTCGGCAAGCTTTTTCACGCCCGATGATTGCCGTTGAATCCGTGTTTGCATGCCCGACAAGTCTTTTGTCGTAATTTTCACGGATCACCGCCTCATGCGCGACACATAGCAGTTTCTGCGCGGCAAATTCGCCGAAGGCTCTCGAAAAAGTCGCCTCGGATGGCACTTCACCGCGATGTTCCCATCCGCACAGCAATCTCAATTTCGAGTTCGTTTCCAAATTGTCAATGAGCACTTTCGTCGTCGGAAAGCTGTAAATCGTTTTCAGATAGAAGGCGCGAAACAGATGCTCCCGGTTCGCCATCGGACGACCTTGTCCACTCCAGCACAACGCGCCTTTTATGAACCTCGACGGCTTCATCAACTCTATTCCAAGCAGAAACTCCTTCATTTTCGCAGTTATTTCGCCCAATTCTTCTTCCACCATTGGAAATAGATTCCTCTGCATGGTAAAGTAATTCTCGCGTAGATCGTTCATTTTGCCTCCGGTTTTATAGCCCAGAGTTTAAGATGAACCTTCTACCGTTTTTTTCACCCCCTTCGATTTAAATACTTTTGAAATCACCTCTCTGAACTAAAATCACTCGGACTCAAAGAAATTTTGTCCTGTCGAATGATAATTTTATCCATTGCAAAACGGCGTAAACTATGTTATAATTACATCCAACAAATTGAGAGGATAAATAATATGTTTGATCCTAAGAAGCCAAGGTCTCCCATTCTGCTTCGCGGAGATGCGGTTACAGCCTATCGTGATCCCGCTGTTTATTGGGACAATGGAAAGTTCTATCTTTTTTTCACCTTGGTGGAAACAGAGCCCGATGGGGAAGTTTACATGTATCTTGCTGAAACGGTCAGTCCCGATCTTTGCCATTTTTCCCATATAAGAAAATTGTCGCCTCGCGACAAACGCCTGAACTTTTCCAGCCCCGGCTGTATCGTCCGTCATGAAGGCCGGTATGTGATTTGTTTTCAGTCTTACTGCCGGGAAAACGGGGAAAAATTCGGCAATAAGCGTTGCCGGATCTTCCTGCGGCGTTCCGATGATCTGATCCATTGGGACGAACCGGAACAGATTCTCCCCTACGGAACGGATGTCCCCGACGACAAGATGGAGCGAATGATCGATCCCTACTTCCTTGCCGCACCCGATGGAAAATGGTGGTGTTTTTTCAAGCAGGATGGAATCTCCTGTTCCCTTTCCCGCGATCTACGGAACTGGGAATATCAGGGACACTGGAACGGAGGCGAAAATGTTTGTGCTCTTTATGATCATGAAAAACTGATGCTGTGGCATTCTCCCGCCAATGGAATCGGACTTATGACGGGTCCGGACCCGGCTCATCTCCAGCCGGAACCGGGCGTGATCACGCTGGGACAGAAGGAGTGGCCGTGGGCCAGGGGAAGACTGACCGCCGGATTTGTGCTGGACCTGCGGAATGATCCGGAAGTCGGTTGTGCTTTGCTGTTTTTTCATGGCAGCGGACCAGAAGATGAAAGAACCTTTTTCGACAATTACGCATCCATCGGCTTTGCCTGGGGTACGGATATGCTGAACTGGAAATATATTTCAGACAAGAATTTGCAATCATCCATAAAAACATTTGAAACAAAACCAGTTTGCGGAATGTAGGAGGAAAAACAATCATGACAAACAACAAAGGGCGTACCACAAAAATGGGAACTAAAAGATTCTCGCTCATCGAGCTTCTAGTCGTTATAGCCATCATCACGATACTTGCTGGATTACTGTTGCCGGTCTTAAATTCGGCTCGCGAGAAAGGCAAAGAGATTTTGTGTCTTTCCAACCAGAAACAGCTCCAGTTCTTTTATAATTCATATAGTAACGACAATGATGACTGGATACGTCCGGCCAGTCTTGACGACAACATAAGTAAGAACAATTGGGTCACCCAGATCGCAAGGGAACATATGGGTAAGACAACCGCAAACCAGATCGGCAAGGATGGTATTAACAAGTACAAACTGTTCGTTTGTCCGAGCGAAGTATGGGCAGTTGGCCCATCCGTGACTTCGGCATTTGTTTATGGTCACTACGGCGTAAACGCAATGCTTGCGGGAGACGTACATCTTTTCGCTGATACGACAATGTATCCGAATCACGGGTGCAAGAAAATTTCAAGAATAGACCAGCCAACCAGTGCCATACTTTTGACGGATAGCGCCGCCGCAGGAGGTTACAGATCAGACAGTGCAAAGGTTCAATCCATTGGCTTTGCGCTTCGTCACCATAGAGCCGGACCTTTTCGCTGGGATGGCGTTTATGAGAACAAATTTTATCCGTTCGGACACAAGTTAAACGCCGTTTATCTCGACGGGCATGGCGGAAGTATCTTGCGACAGGAATTCTTGGCTTCAAATGGTATGGCATTAAGTACGGACTTGTTCTTGAAAGGTTTCAAATCTGTATTTACAAGGGGTATATACACCTTTTAGGGGGAGACCGAATTGGTCGGTCAATTCCCGCTCAGCTGACACCATAAATGAGTTCAAACACTCCTATTTAGGAATAGATAGATGTTTGACAAAACCAATTAAACAATGAGGGATATTTGGGATGAAGAAAATGATTTCTGCGGTTGTCACAATGTCTGTCGTGCTGTCATTGTCGGCATTCGACGACTGTGCAGGATTGACCGCACAGGCAGTCAAACTCGAAAAACAGGGGAACTACTGCCAAGCACTTGTGCTGTATGAAAAAGCGACAAAGGAAGCGCGCGGTGGCAATGGCATTTGTGATGCTTCCATCGGTGAAGGGCGCTGTCATATCTCATTAAAGGAATATGGGGAAGCAGAAATATGTTTCAGGCGACTACTTGAAATGGACGGAATGGCGCGTTCGGAGCATTATTTCAAAATATATCTTTGTCTCGCCAAATTGTACAAGGCAAAGGGTGACACGAAAAAATTATCGGAATATCTCGACAAAGCCGTCGAATACGGCGGTTCGGAACGGATGACGCTGCTGGAAACGGGGCGTGAATGTTATGCCGACAAAAACTATGCCATGACTGAACGGCTTATGCTGAAGGCAGTCAGGATTCCCGGCCGATGGAATTCCGCTGAAATGATCGACTCCTGGAAAATGCTTGCTCAAGCGGCCTTTTACGGCGGGAAAAAAGAGCAAGCCTACAAATACCTTGATGAATACGCATCCAAAGATAATGCAGTTGGTTATATTCACGATGAAATTGAACGGGTTCGCTGCGGTTTTCTGCTGGAAGAAAAAAAACACCGGCAATGCGTGGACACCAGCCTCAAACTGGCTGCTTCAACCAAAATTTCTGCATTCCGGGCGGAGGCATACAACCGCGCCGCAATGGTACTGTTCAAATTTTTGAACGACCCTGCCAAAGCGAAAGAATACATCGACAAGGCGGAAGCGGTCAAAGCACCATGGGGATATGATGCCGGACTTAAGGAGCATATTGAAAATGCATTGATGAAAAATCAGGCGGAAATCAGTATGGATTCAATCAAAAAGGCCATGGATGCCAAAGAATTCGCGCAGGCGGAAAAAATGTTGCTGGCAAAAATTGCCGGGCCGGGAAATGCCCTGAATAAGATGGATATGTGGATTATGCTTGCGAAGGCGGCTTTTTACGGCGGAAAAAAAGAACAGGCCTATAAATATATCAGTGAATTCAAAGCGTTGAAGGATACCAATCCATACATGCGGGATACGGCGGAGAGATTTCGTTGCTGTTTTCTCTTCGACGAAAAAAAATATGAAGAGTGCTTAGAGGCCAATCTCAAATTGGCCGCTTCAACTGCGGTTGCTCCGTACAAAGCCGAAGCATACAACTATGCCAGTATAATATTCCTTAAATTTTTGAACGACCCCGCCAAAGCGAAAGAATACATCGACAAGGCGGAAGCGGTCAAAGCACCATGGGGATATGATGCCGGACTCAAAAAGAACATAGATGAAGTTTTCCTGAAAAAATGATCATGAAGCTTTGGAAAAAGTGAGGCGGAAAGATATTTTACAGCGGGGATGAGAGATTCGTGGCAACGTCCTGAAAAATTCATCCCCATGGAGTTCGGAATCGATTATCCGGCAAAGGTTGAGAAGTTTTTTTAACTTCATATCTGGCTACTTTCGTTTGTTGGATATGCCAGTAATATAGCAAAAACGAGTTTCCGGAGTGGCTATTTGAATATTGACAATCAACAACTTGAAATTTAAAATTAACAGAGAGAAAGACATCTTGAAAGGGAAAACTGAATTATTTATGGTTTAAACGAAAAAATGCGACAAGTTGCGTCCGGAGGGCTGGAATATGCTACAGTATGGACGATAGCATGTAACGAGGGGGACGTTTTGTATCCCGGATTTTCGAAAGTCCTCAATAATATTACCGTTTGTGTTTCAAATGGTTTTCAACATATCTAGATATGTTTGTATCTGATATGCCGGTGTCATTTGCAAAAAAATAGGAGGAATTTATATGTTTATGAACATAAAACTGATTATTGCCGTGGTAACGGCAACCACTTTATCCATCGCCGGTTTTGCGGGGGAAGCTGAATGGAAAGCGCCAACTCCTGAAATACTTCCTGAGGCCAAAGTCAGTGTTACACCTACTCAAGCCAAATGGATTTGGTTTCGTACCAGAGAATACCAAGGCGGAGTATGTTATTACAGATACAAAGTGAAAATCGACGAGCCAGTTGTAAAGGCGTGGGCGAACTGCATCATGGAACATTTTGGAAAATTCTACGTAAATGGTAAAGAAATCAAAGGCGGAAGTTTCCCGCAGAAGACGCGTGCTTTGATGCCGTTGCGCTACGATTTCACTTCAGCCTTGAAACCAAGTGAAAATCTGTTCTGCATGGAAATCGAAGCCATTCCTTCTCACAGTGGAGACATGATCCTGTACGGCGAAATAGAGCTTAAATCCGGGAAAAAAATGCGGATATTCAGTACCCCTGAATTCAAGGTGAGTTCGCAGGTATCCGACGGCTGGCTGAAGACGGATTACGACGATTCGGCTTGGAAACCGGCCGTTGTCCAAGGCGACGCTTACTCTCCAAACTGGTGCTATCGCGGAGATATCCTGGAACACTTTGGTACTTCGGAGGAAAACGCCGAATACAAGGCTATTATGAAAAAAATAAGTTCGGCCGCCATTTCGGAGTCAATCGGAAAGGAGCCGTTTCCAAAGGTTTCGATAAAATACAATGGCGACATGGCCGGGATTGACATCAACGGAAAAACTTATCCGCCGATCATTAGACTCGGACTCTGGAAGCTGCCTGACGGAGTATCGGATCGTGATTCTATTATTAAATTCGGCAAATCCGGTTGTCCCATATTCGAGGGCACGTACTCTCTTTCGGATTCACCTATAGGAAAATATGATCCCGCCAGTGTTGACAGCGCCATGCGGACGATCCTTCATTTTGCTCCAGACGGTTATATTATTTTCATCGTTCAATTCGCAAAAATTGAGGAGTGGACCAAAGCACATCCGGAGGAAATGATCTCCTATTACCGTAAAGCGGCTCCTTACGAAATGGATTATCGAGGGTTTACCCCCAACCAGCCTTCGCCTGCATCCAAATTCTTTCGAGAAGCCTACGTTGCTGAATTGAAAGATCTTTGCCGCCAGATAAAAACGGCGCCATGGGGGAAACGTATTATCGGATTCCGCATAGAATACGGTTGGTTCAGTGAGTGGATAATGTTCGGCTCGTATATAGGCATGCCTGACCACAGTCGTCCCATGACCGAAGTTTTTCGTACTTTCCTGCGAGAAAAATATAAAACTGACAAAGTATTGCAGGAGGCATGGCATGATCCGAAAGTTACATTCGACACCGCCGCGGTTCCCGGTTACAAAGAGCGCTGGGGGAAGAAGCGTTTTCTCCGCAACCCGAATTCCGCCGATCGACAGACGTGGGATTACTACATTAACAGTCAGGAAGTCATGAGCGATTTGCTGATCGCACTTGCCAAAGCGATAAAAGAAGAACTGCCTAACGTCATAGTTGGCGCATGGGATTGCTATGATCTCTGCCGTTACTCGCCGGAAGGACAGCATGTCTGGGGAGACAAGCTCCTTGCCTCGAAATACATTGATTTTCTTTCGATGCCGTATGCTTACCATGTCGGAGCGCGCCGTGCCGGTGATCCCGGACTGCATCCACAATTACTGTCGCGTTTTAAACGTACCGGGAAATTGGCGTTTCTTGAAGCTGATATCCGCGCTCCACATCAACTTAAACTTGGCTGCGAACCACATCTCGCCATGAAAAACGAGGAAGAATACGATGCGGTTATTAAACGTGATTTCGCCAACATGTTCTTTTTCAATGGGCATGGTATCCAGTTCAACCAATTCTCAGCCCAAAAGGATGAACGGGACAGTTTTAACTATGTTGAAGTATACAAAGCAATGCATCATAGTATCAAATTATGGAACGATATCTTCAAAAATCCACCAAAGTTGTGGGGATGTGATACGGCGGTGGTTTACGACTCAAAACAGTCGGTTTATCATGGCTATCCCGAAATGGGGGCAAATCAGGACCTCCTTATGGCACTCGGCACAAAATCAATTGAAAGCCTGATGTTGTCAGGACATGTTTTCGATTTCATCACAATAGAAGATTTCCTGCTGTCGAAGCATAATTACAAGACGGTCGTCTTCATCAATCAGTTCTATCTCACGGATAAACAGCGCAGGCAGCTCGTGGAAAAAACGCATAAAAAAGGCGTTACCACAGTGTGGGTATACGCGCCGGGACTTGTGACGGACAAGGGATTCAGCGACACCGCGATGGAGGAACTGACCGGGATAAAGCTTAAGGCCGAACATGGAAAGAAGCTTCCGCTCATGATGACTCTTGAAGATGGACGTGTGGTGGGCTTGAACCGTACCGAATTCCAGCGTGTTTCATGCACGGACGCTTCTGCAATTGTTTGGGGACGTTATAACGATGACAAGTCGCCAGCATTCGTGAAAAAAATACTTCCATCCGGCGCGAAAACCGTATTTTCGGGTGTGCCGATCAATAATCCGGTATTGTGGGGAAGCATCCTCGATGATGCAGGCGACCACAGCTATGCCGAGCCCGGTATCCTGATCCGCGCCAATGACCAATATCTGATGATCCATGTTGGGAAGGCTGGCGGATATAATATCTTCCTTCCCGTTAGGTGTCTGGTGGCGAAAGACCTTTTCACCGGTGAGGTCGTTGCCCGTGAAACATCGGAATTTACGGTGAAAAGCAAAGGTCCGCAAACATGGTTCCTTAAAATCACAAAATGAGTCCCCGTAATTACCAAGGAATATTTCTTTAGGTAGGCTTTGTCAGCAATCCTTGGAAAGAATCCTACTACAGCATACGCATAAGGGTCATTGCTGATACATGGCTTGCAGAGATGATATCCAGACTCAGGGGTAGTAAGGTTCGGCTTTTTTCCAATTGTCATGGAAAAATTTTGTAGTCAAGTGTGGTGACTTCGTGCTTGATTTTCTTGAGTCCGCTTTCAATTTCCCAGCGGGCTGCGTAGTATTCAATCATCACGACATCAAAACAGGCAGTAAAACTCGTGAACAGTCCCCGATTCACGGAGACCGTTCACAAAATAAATGGAAGGATTGAATATGCAAACATTTGAATTGCGCGAATTTATTTCAAATGGAATTAAATTTTTCAGGGAAAAATGGAAACTGAATTGGAAAGACATTACTCTCGTAACAGCAGGTGACGTACTGGCAAGTCTTTCAGAGAGGAAAGTCTTGAATACCGATATACGTCTCGATTATGCTGTGTTTGAACCGGAAACAGCAGACGATGCCGATTATTTGGCGGAAATGTTTGGAAAACTCGGCATTGAAATCGCCTCTGACAAACGTTTTGGAAGCAAGGTATGGCTGTATGTCTTTTCGCACAAAACGACCGAGCAGAAGGAACAATGGCCGGCACTTCCGTCCGTTTCAGGATGGAAACCTCCTATGACAAATCGGAAACGCCTTAATTCCTCCGCGCTTCCTGGTGAAATGACTCCGTTTATGTTTCATGGACGCGAATACAGAGTCGAAAACGTGATGGCGCATAATCTTTCTCCGGGAGCTGCCGTCGGAAGTCATCCACACGAAGATCATTTCAGAATACGCCGAACAGAAGATGACAGACTGATTTCAATTCCCCTGATGAATCACTATTTCGCTACTGCCTTCGTATGGAATGATGCCTGTTATTGTTTCTCGCTCGATTTAGGGGAGGAGAAAGGATGGTCCAGTTCGAAAATCAATATGATTTCGTCGAAAAATCTTGTGAGTTGGGAAGTCCCCGTTTGTGTGTTGGACGTTTCTGCTGACGGCGATAAAATATTTAACAATTCAATCACACATGACAGCCGTAGATTTGTGATGGTTTACGAAACTAATGATCCAAGATATCCGATCTTCACCTTTAAATTCGCCGAATCTGACGATCTAGTTCACTGGTGTAAAATCCCCGGAGCCATCTATGGAAAAGAGAAATACGCAGGAGGCCCCACGCTTCATTGGATATCGGAGGAACAGTATTATTATCTTACCTATGTCGACATGTTTGTTCATCCTGTCGTCAGAAAACTCAATTATCGTACATCCGTGACTCGCTCAAAGGATCTAGTTCACTGGGAGGATGCCCCTTCTACCCATGCCGTACTGCTGCCAGACTACGGGAACCGTCCCGATCCAAACGGACATCCGGATGTTCATGAGCTCAACGCCAGTGATGCGGAATATATTGAAAAGGACGGAATCGTTCGTGCGTATTTCTGCGGTGGAAACCAATGGGGAGTTACTGACAACCAGACAGCCGAATATCACGGAACACTCGCAGAGTTCTTCAGGACGTTCTACTCATGAATGGATGAACCCTATAACCGGACAAATTATGTTAGAATATATGTCAGAAAGCCCCACAGAAATCAAAAATCCAAGGAGGTTCGTTATGGCTGTAAAGACTCTGAAACTCGGTTTCATGCCCACACGCAGAAGATTTTTTTCCCGTGAAGATTCCATTAAATACAAAGAGATGACCTATGCCGGGATAAAAAAGTTGGCGCCGGGAATCGGATTTTCCGACCTTGAATGGCTCAACGACGAGGGACTGCTGTTCGACGCATGTGACGCGGAAAAAGTCGCAGAGAAATTTATCGCGGACGGGGTGGACGCCCTTTTCATTCCACATTGCAACTTCGGCTGCGAAGAAGCGGTTGCAGTTGCCGCCCGGAAAATCGCAAAACCCGTCCTTCTCTGGGGGCCCCGCGACGAAGCTCCCACATCCACGGGAGAACGTCTCCGTGACTCCCAGTGCGGCCTTTTCGCCACCTCGAAGGTGTTTCAGCGTTTCGGAATTCAATTCACTTATATCGTGAATTCGCGGATCGACGACCCCGTGTTTGAAAACGGATTCGTGAATTTTCTTCGTGCGGCGGAAGCGGTCCGCAATTTCAAAAACGCCCGGATCGGTCAGGTTGGAACGCGTCCGCGCGACTTCTTTTCCGTGATTGTCAATGAAGGCGAACTTCTGGAAAAATTCGGGATTGAAGTCATTCCGACCGACATTACGAAGATTGTCCGCGAGACCCGTTCCCTGATGGCCCATCCGACGGAAGAGGTAAAAGCCGCGGCGGAAGCCATGAGGAAACGTGTCGGCTTCGAACTGGTTTCAGCGGACTTGCCGATCCGCATGGCCGCGCTCAAAACTGCCGTCCGGAAATGGATCGATGCTGAAAATCTTTCCGCCGCCGCGTTCCAATGCTGGGATGCGCTTCAGGACGAGATCGGCCTCTGCAGCTGTTATGTCCAGAGTGAACTCACCGAGGATGGCATTCCCGTGATCTGCGAAACAGACCTCCACGGCGCGGTCAGTTCGCTGCTGCTGCAAAGCTGTTCCCATTTCCGGGACCCCACCTTTCTTGCCGACCTCACGATCCGTCATCCTGAAAACGACAATGCCGAACTGCTCTGGCACTGCGGCGCGTTTCCGGCTTCGCTTGCCGAAGGAAAGTGTGCGATCAACCGGCATTTTGTGCTGCCGAGTCATGCGGAAGGCGTTTGCAACTGGAAACTCAAACCCGGAAAAATCACGGTTTCCCGTTTCGACGGCGTTCACGGAAAGTATTCCCTGTTCTGCGGACAGGGCAAAACGGTCGAAGGGCCGTTCAATCAGGGGACGTATGTCTACCTTGAGGTTCCCGACTGGCCGAAATGGGAGGAAAAGATCATCTACGGTCCCTATATTCATCATGTTGCGTGCGTCTACGGCGGTTATTCCGCGGCGCTTTACGAAGCCTCGCGCCATATCGACGGCCTTGCATTCGATCCGATCGATCCCGGACTCGACGAAATCAGCGCCGGATTGCGGAAAGGAGTGCTCTGACCATGCCGGTCATCCATACACGCCGGGAATCGGTCAAGGCCGCGGAACGGGCGGAAAACCGCGGCGTGTCGATCGCCATTCTCGGCACGGCAAGCCACTGGAATGTGGAAGCCATCCTGCTGGCCGCCAAAAAGCTCTGCGACAAATACGGGATCGAAAGCGTGCCCGTCACCGTTTCAATGACGTTCAATTACCGTTACATGGCCCAGGCACAGCGCATTACGTACAGCGGCGATCCGAAACTCGGTTTTCAGAGCATCATGGAACATCTTCATCTGCTGTGCGGAAGTCCCGGCTCTCCCTACCACAATATTCAGGTCCTTCCGCACCTCGACCATGCCGACCCGGAGTTCGACATGTGGGCGCTGACCGAAGGGACCCGGTATCTCTCCTCCGTCATGTTCGACGCACAGCGTTATCCCCGGGAAAAAAATATGGAATTGACGCGCGACTACGTGAAAAAATACAATGCCGACACAATGGTCGAAGGGATCATGGAGGAACTTGTCGTGGCCGATGTTCACGGCAGAAGCGAAGGGGATGTCATTGACGATTATTCGGACCGGGCCAGGGAATATGTGAATGCCACCGGGGTGGATTACCTTGTCGCGGACCTCGGGACCGAACAGCAGGCCGCGACGTGCGGACATGCGATTTATCTGAAAAAACGGGCGGAAGACATTACCGCCGCGCTCGGGCGGAAAATGCTGGTCCTTCACGGGGCGTCTTCGCTGACCAACGACCAGATGAAGGGGTTGGCGGCCGACGGTGTGGTCCGGGTGAACATGTGGACGAAAATCGCACGGGAAGCCGGACGGAACGCCGCCAGAAATCTCTTCGAACGAATCTGCGCCGGACCCTCCGGCAACTTCGAAACATTTGACTCCAGACAATACCTTTACGACAATATCGAATATGCTTCGGACATGATGCTGGAAATTCTCGAAACGCTCAACTATGCAAACTTTGCAAAAGGGTGACTTTTCATGAGTCTGCTGGGAATCGACATCGGCACCACCGGCTGCAAGGCGGCGGTCTTCAATACCGGAGGAAAACTTCTCTCTTCGGCTTATTGCGAGTATGATGTGATCCGGGAACAGTCAGGACAGGCGGAACTCGATTCCCGCGAAGTGAGTTCCAAAATTTTTCAGGTTGTCCGGAAGGCGGCCGCCGGTGCGGAATCCGATCCGGTGACGGCCATTGCCGCCGCGTCCATGGGCGAGGCCATGGTCCCGCTGGACCGCAACGACCGGATCGCGGGAAACTCCATTCTCGGGTTCGATACGCGGGGTGTTCCGTATCTTGAGACCGTCCAGAAAACAACCAAAATCTATAAATGAGTCAAAACTTTTTTTTGGCTCAAAGGAGAAAATCATGAGTGACCGCGGAATTTGTTTTTGGCTTTGGGGATATGTGCTGGACACCATTCCCGGCAAAGCGGCATATGTCAATGGAACCACGAACTGCAGTCTGGAAACAGGCGCCGATTATCTGGGCTGTGACAATGTGATGTGGATGAACTCGCTGCATACCATGGACCAGCCCACCGAGAACCAATACCAGTATCTGACAAAATACCGCCAGGTCATCTGCGGACTGACCCATCTTGAAACCAAGGGGCCGGGACGTGGAGGCTGGGAGGTACGTTATGTCGATTCCGCACGCAAAACCGCTGAATTCTCGCGGATACATAAGAATATCACCGGCGTCATGCTTGATGACTTCCGGTCACTCTCCGGTCCGAGTCGCGACATGACCGTTGAAGAACTGCGTCAGGTGCATGCCGCGCTTAAGCAGGAAAATCCCGATCTGAAGCTCTATGTCGTAATGTACCATACCATGCAGTCCGCCGCGGATTTGTTGCCGTTCAAGGATTTTTTTGATGGAGTCAGTATCTGGAATTGGAATTCGAGCGATTATTTCTGGAACCATTTTTATGATGACGAAATCGCCGATTTTCGCAAATATTTCCCCGACAAGGAGCTGATTCAGGGACAGTTCATCCATGCTTTCGGCGACGGCTCGTTGCCGCAGCCGTTGGACCAGCTGGAACTGCAATGCGAAAAAATCGTGCATCAGCTCGAACGCGGCAACGTGGACGGCTGGTGCGTTATCCAGAACGGTTTTCTCTGCCGCGAAAGCCATCGCAAACAGACACTGCTGCTGCACGATTACTGGGATTGGTATCGCGGCACCAGGACTTGCCGCTGAATAACCTCGGATGAAGGGGGCAAATTAATGAATATCCTGATTTTCTGCGCTCATCCGGATGATGAAGTCATTGGCATGGGCGGAACCATCCGGAAATTTGCCGATGCCGGAGCCAAAATCCGTCTGGTTCACTTTTCCTCTGGTGCCGAAGGCTATGCCGCGGCGGAAGAAAAAAACACCATCTGCGCCACCCGTGCCGCCGAAGTCGGACGGGCCTGCAAGATTCTCGGTATCGACTCCTACGTCAATCTGGGACACCTTGATTGGAGCGTCGAAGCCAACAACACGACCTACCGAGAATTGATTTCTCAAATTCAGGGGTTCCGTCTCGACGCAATATTCACCCACCGTTCCGGAGATTATCACGACCACATGAAAGGCAATCAGGCGGTAAGTTTCAAAAATGAGGAGTACTTTCAATGAAAACCACCGGAAAAGAATCCGAGTGCATTTATCATGTCGCGGAACGAGCCGTCCTCTGTGAAAAATTGTCCGGCGGACGTCTCTGCGGAAAATACTGGAACGCTTCGGGTGTCGTGGAAAACGGACGTCTTCTTCCGGTGGACCGGCCGGATCTTCAGGAAAATTCTTTTTCTTTCGAGGTGAACGGTCAGGAAACTGACGGATACTGGGAAGCTGTGTCGTTGAAACAAAAAGAACATAATGTAAGACTGATGCTCCGCAATACTCTGGTCCCTGTGGATGTTGAAGTCCTAACGGATTCCGGAGAAAACTACTTTTTCCGCAGGACACTAAAAATCGTCAACAAGGGGAAAACCCGAGCCGCGATCGGAAACCTGAAAGTTCTCAGTGGCTTGCTTCATCGAAGTGAGACTTGGAACGAGTTAAGGGCCGATTTCCGCTCAACGGATTTCGAGATCGGCAGGTTCATCGGAAACTCTTGGTGCGCCGAAGGCCGTTTCCGCTGGCAGCCGCTGGAAAATTATACCGGGACAGTCCTTGAATCGGACGGCAGGTTTGGGTCCAGCGGCCATGCCCAACCATGGTGTATCCTCCGGAGGAAGGACTGTAACGAGTTTTTTACGTTTTATTTCGGCTGTTCCGGACACTGGAAGATCGGGTTCTTCTGTGATTCAACAGTCAGAAAATTTCTTTCGTTTGAGATCGGCCCGGCTTCGGCCTCCCCCCAGATCATGCTCGATCCCGGTGAAACATGGACAAGTCCCGCAGTATATGCGAATTTTATGCGCGGTACGCTTGACACAGTTGTCAATGCTGCGCTTGAATATTTGCGCAACAATGTGATCCCAAAATGCCCGATCAAGCCTTGGCCCCTAATCGGTGTCAATAGCTATGGCGCAAGAATGGGTGCCCTGCTGTCCGAAGAAGGCGTATTACGTGAGATTGATTACATGCACAGCTTAGGATGCGAGGCTTACACGGTTGACTGTGGCTGGTTCGGTAGCCGGAACACCGATCCAATTGCACGTGGCAAAATTTACTACTATGGCATGGGAGATTGGATAGCGGGTCCATGGTTCCCCAGCGGCCTCAAAAAGATATCGGATCATCTTCATAAACGGGGCATGCGCATGGCAGTCTGGTTTGAGCCGGAAAATGTCCATATTGCGTCCGAAGTCGCGAATAAGCATCCTGAATGGTTCTTGTCAGAAAAAGCGGGTTCCGACAGGCGATCTTTCGATTTTTCCGTTCCGGAAGCACGGAAATACCTTGAGTGTACACTCGAACGCTGCATCATGGAATACAATATCGACATTCTGCGCTACGATGCAGCGGCTGAACGTTCTTGTGTCGGGTTCACGAAAAAAGACGGTTACATGGAGAACCGGACACTCCGTCACTACGATTTTCTGTATTCCATGACTGACAGGCTAAGAAAAAAATTTCCCTCGCTGGTGGTTGAAAACTGCTGTGGCGGCGGTGGACGACTAGACACAGGCATTCTGGCGCATACAAACTGGACTCAGATTTCCGATGCAAGCGTTTATCGGTCGGCCGTGGAGATCATCAACGGGATATCCATGATGCTTCCGCCCGAACTGTGCTTTATTTATTTCAATATGCCGTTTTCCGTCGGTGGAATTGGCGACCTTGATTCTGCCTGGAGAATCCGTCTGTTCACTGCGCTCATGAATTCCAGCACGGGGAGTCTTGATTCCACACCTGCCGCACAGGAATGCGACCGCCTTTACATCCGCCTTTACAAGGAATTCGTGAGACCGTATCTCAGTGGTGGAAAAATTTATCATCATACGCCCGAACTAAGGCTCGAAACACCTGATCCTGAAAAAGCGTGCACGCTCGAACTCGATTCAAGGGATGGACGGCACGGCATGATCGGCGTCTTTGCCCTCGTGGACAAACCGGATCAACTCCGCATTTATCCGCGAGGCCTGGATACCGCGGTCATTTACAATGTCAGGTCTCTTGCACGGAACAGTGAGTTTACCGCATCAGGGAGAGAACTCATCGAAAACGGCCTGCATGTCGAGCTTCCCTGTGCGGAAAGTTCCGAGCTTCTTCTTTTCGCACCATCCGGCAAATCCGCAGAATAACATAAAGAAAACGAATATGAACCGACTGAAGTTTTTCGACGCGTCGTGCAACCGCAGCGGAACGTTGGATTCCCCATGGTCTTATTCCGCAGCTGAATTTCTGGTCGAAATGGATTATTACAAAATCGACGTGACTCTGTTATGCCATGCGACGACGGGAATTTTTTTCACGGATGTTTCGAGCGTAAAACTCGTCACTGAATGGCTGTGGCTGCCTGCCCGGGGCTGGTACATCCCATCTTCCAAATGTCGTGAAATCCAACCTTTTTCCTCTTTTATTTTCGCTATATCACGTTCTTTGATAATCTTGATTCCCAAGATATATTACATTCCGGCTAAAAGAAGAGACAAGGTCCTGTTTATGACATTATCTGACGGATTGGGACATATTGGATGGGGCTCTGTATGAATATGCAATTTGATTTTGTCCGACCGGAAATCACTGAGATTTTTTATGCTGGGGATATTTCAAACGACATCGGTGTATCTGCCAATGGTGAATCTGTCAGAATCGAATGCCATCAGGAACGAGAAATCTTGATTCCTCTCGCGGGATCATTCACTTTCTTTCTTGGGAACAATATATTCCGTACCGAGCGGGGAATGGCATTTCTGATCGATTCGTGGGTATCCCATTCCTCCGGATATCAGGCGGAAAATGAAGAACAGGTTCAACTCTGGATTCACCTTCATCCGAAAAACATTTACGCCACACTTCTCAAAATTATCGCGGGTGTTCCCGCTCGGTCAGAGTGGACATCTGTTGAACTTCCGATCGAACTTCTTTCCCTGATTTCCAGACGCTGGAATATACTGGGGAATCCTCAGATTTCTTCTGCACTCGCAAAAAAAATTCGACACAGTATTCTCGAAGTGATCTTGGATGAACTAGAATTTCTCAACAATTATCAGGTGAATAACAGCGGGGCGCATATGGAGCCCATCAAATTCATCAAACGGTATATAGAAAGCACACACGGCTGTAATTGCGTCATTGCCGATTTCGAAAAAACAACCGGATATGACCGCAGTTATCTGGCAAGGCTTTTTAAAGCAAAAATGGGAATCACCATCTCCAACTACATCAACCAGGTCCGATTCGGATTTGTCACTGTGGCTTCGGGCCGGGGACTCACCCAGAAAGAGATTGCCGTTCAGCTCGGCTTTTCCAATTCGTCTTCCCTTTCCCGCTGGAAAAAAACATACCAGGAAAAGTTCAAAAAGTAAATCTTTTTTTTGACAAAATTTCTTTCATCGTTTCCGGTTTCAGACCAATATGTCACAAACAGTGAAATAATGTCATATCCCGCGCCTTGCAAAATCCTTTCGCGCCATGCTAGTGTAGTGTTTCTCAAGTAGTATAATTGAAAAATCGTGCTATATTTTCTTCCATTATCAACATGGGAGGAATAAGGCCAATGGAGCGCTATAAGAGTATACATATAGTCAGGCCCATCTTTTTTTCTTGAAATGAGCGTGATAAATTATCTCCATAATCAACTTATGGAGGCAATATGTCACGAGGGGAATCAAGGCAATATTGGGCTGAGCAGTTATCAGAGTATTGGGACAGCGGTTTTTCGATCCAGGAATATTGTGAACTGAAGGACCTGCCGTTCGAGAATACGAAACGCTGGATACGGGTCTTTGAAAAGGAACGCGGAGTCACGGAGAAAAGTGTCCCTGCGGCCGTGGAAGTTCCGGAACCGCCGCGATTGGAGA